>Ga0134126_10002934_pt1 | contig 21450 bp, 16 predicted proteins | sample KB31752_FD_96881 | JGI IMG/M metagenome (GOLD analysis project Ga0134126, IMG submission 96881) | Terrestrial soil microbial communities with excess Nitrogen fertilizer from Kellogg Biological Station, Michigan, USA - KB3-175-2 | ecosystem: Environmental > Terrestrial > Soil > Unclassified ... | reverse complement strand
CGCCCGTGCGGCGATGCGAAAGTTGGACCAATTGGCGGCCGCGGCGCCAGTGCTTTATTTGGCGGCGAGCGATCCCGAGCAACCCGGCCGCAAGCTGCTGTTGACGGTGAAAAACAATCTGGCCCCGCACGCGCCCGCCGCGGCGCTGGAGATCGTGGCTGGGCGGATCGCCTGGGCGCCGGCACCGGTTGAAGTTTCGGCCGCCGAACTGCTGGCGCCTTCCGCTCGCGTCGAAGAGCGGCAAGAGCGATCTTTCGTCGACCGCTGGTTGCTGGCCGCCTTGGCGCGCGGGCCGGTCGCCTCGCCCAAGTTGTTCCGCCAGGCCCGCGAGTGCGGCATTTCGCCCAAGGCCCTTCGCCGCGCCGGCAAGACTCTTGGCCTGACGCCTCGCAAGCGCGCGTTCGATGGCCCTTGGATTTGGCAATTGGGCGCCGACGATGACCGCCGGCAATCCGGTGAAGACGGCCAAGCTCAGATGGGAAATCTGGGCCAAGATGGCGAAGTTGGCGAGTTGGAAACTCGCCGATCCGCCGAATCCAGGCGAGCCGGAGGCGTCAGCCTCCGGGTTGGCGGCCAATCCGCGGAGCGCGGCGATGCGGCGGAGCAGTCAGAGTCACAAGACGGAATGGCGACGCAGCGACACCCGGAGGCTAACGCCTCCGGCTCGCCTGCTGATGCCTGCCGTTCGTCTGCTGACGACTCCGGCCGGCCGGTTGAAGGCGACGAACACAGCCGAGCGCAGATGGAAAAATTGGGCCAAGATGGCGAAGTTGGGCCGCCGAAAGCGCGCCGCTCGCTTGGGTTTCGGCGAATGTCGATGTTCCCTAACCGAAACCGTCGTCGTCGAGTCCATGCGTCGCGATTTGACTTTCGACGACCGGTTTCGAGCGCCAGCCGCTTTCACGGGCGGTCGATCGGAAAAATCTCGACGGTCAATTGAGGCCGGGCCTGTTGCAGTTGCTCGATGCCCGCGGCCGTGATCTGGCTGCCGTTGGTGTACAACTGGACCAGCTTCGGCAGGCTCTGCAATTGGACCAGCCCGGCATCGCTGACTTGCGAGTATTGCACGTCGAGCTTGGTCAGTTCGTTCAGCCCTTGCAAATGGGCCAGCCAGACGTCGTTGGCCGCCGGCGGAAGATAGAGCCGGTCGAGATGGGGCAATTTTTTCAGTAGCTCCAGATCGGCTTCGGTCGCGCGGCTTTGATGCAGATCGACCTTGACCACGTGGCCCTTGTCGCGGCGCACGCTGCCGCCGAGTTGCTCGATGGCCGTGATCGTCGCTTGCTCGGGAGATGCGACGGCGCCGCAGCCGGCAGTCGCCGCGAACAGCAGACAGAACGCGCCGGAAAAATAAACGGGTTGTCGCTCGCGGTTCATCATCCAATCGCCCGTTTGCTCAGCCTATTCGGTCCGCAACTGCACGTTGGCCGAGCTGCCGATCGAAAGGCTCACCCCGCCAGGCCCTTGATGGTTTTCGACCTTGACGACGATCGCATTGCGGCCGTTTTTCAGCGAGGCTTTGACCTGGTCCGCGCCGGGCTGCAAGGCGCGATTGCCGCGATACTCATGCACCTGTCGGCCGTTGACCCAGACCTTGCAACTGTCGTCGCTGCCCACCAGGAGCGATATGTCCTGATCGGCGTCGCTGTCGGCGAAGACCAGAAAATAGTTGGTCACGGCTTCGCCGCGCACGCGGCGCCGCCGCGCGTGCTTCACCTGATCGACGCCCGGAAAGCCGAGCGAAGGATCGACCTCGACCAATTCCCAGCGCACGCGCTTGCCGTCGGCGCCGGGGAGCGTCTGGGTCAAATCGGGCGAGACCAGTTGCTTCTCGATGCCGTAATCCTTGTCGACCCCGTTCAAATCGGGGCTGGCGAACGGGCCGAGCACGCGGAACCGCGTAACCGGCTGCACCGCTTCTTTCAGCGAGGCGAGAAACGCCAGCAAGTCGGCCGCGTCCTGGGCCGTCACGTCGCGCAGCACCAACTCGGGCATCAGCGATTTTTTCTGCGGCTCGAGTGTTTCGATTTCCTTGGCCGCCACGCTGATCAGCTTGCCCTGGGCGTCCTTGAGCACCGCCTTGTCGGCAGTTTTTTCGACCAGAAAGCCGACATAGACCTGGCCCGATTCGGTTTCGAGCAGATGGGCGACGTACTCCGGCGCGATGGCCTTCGACGGATCGAGGATCGTTTCCAGCAGCGTGCCACGCTCGTACTTCTTGCCGATCTGGCTCAGGTCGGGGCCGATCGTATTGCCGTTGCCGCGTACGCGATGGCAGTTCTTGCACTGCGCCGCCGAACTCTGAAAAAAGATCTGCTCGCCGCGCTTTTCGTCGCCCTTCATCGCCAACAACTCGGCCGGCTTGATCGCCGCGCCCAACCGTTGCGGGCGATCGGCCTCGGGAATGAATTTCTCATAGAGCACGCGAATGTTCGAGTCGGGATGTTTCGTCGCCAGCGCGATCGCCGACTTGGCCAGCGGTTCGCCAAGCGATTTGTCTTCGATCGCCCGCAACAGCACGAGCGCCCCGCCCGTCGAGGACATCAACCGCCGGACGAGATCGCTTTGCAAGTCGACGGGCGCGCCGTTGGCGACGAGCAATTTCTTGATCGCCGGAAAGTCTTGCAGATCGACCAGGCCGGCGACCGCGGCCTGGCGAACGTGCGGGTCGCTGGCCGCGACGAGTTTTTCCAACGTCGCCGCGGCGCCGCCGACGCGCAACTGCGCCGCGACTTCGATCGCCTTGCGCCGGACCTCGGCCGAGTTCTTGTCCGACGCGGCCACGGCCAGCACGTCGCCGCCGAGCTCGCCGAGTTGGTTCTCGCCGACGGCCGCCAGCGCCGCCAGTTGCATCGAGCGATCGGCGAGCAAGCTCTTGATGCCGGCCGCCAACTCCGGCTTGCCCTTCAACTCTTTCCAGACGCCGTTCAAGTTGGCCGACAGGCTCTTGAGCGCCGACTGGCGCATCTCGCCGCTGGCGCCGGGGTCGGCCGCCAGTTTGAGCACTGCCTGTCCCGCCTCGGCCGAGGGGATGCCGGCCAGATGCGCAAGCAGCTTGGTCCGCGCGGCGTCGTCCACACCCGGCGCCGACAGACTCTTGACGACGAATTCGGCCGCGGCCCGCGGGTTCAGCACCTGCATCAGTTGAATCTTGTCGATCGAAAGGCGGCCGGCTTTTTCCAGGTCCGCATACAACTCCGCCTTCCGCGCGCCCGCGGCGATATTGATCGCTTCGAGTTGATAGCGGTCCGAGCCGTCGTAGGCCGACGCCAGTTTCACGAGCGCGGCTTCGGCCAGCGGGCCGCTCAGCTTCGGCAGGGCCAGCAACACTTCGCGGCGGACTTCCGGCGACTTGTCGTCGGCCATCGCCAGCACGGCCTCGCCCGCGCCGCCCGCCGGGTCGGACTTGTCGGCGCCGTGCCGCCGCAGAATGCGGACGGCCAACGCGCGAAACGCGGCATCGTCGCTCTTGAGCGTTTCCACCACCAGCTTCCGCGCGTCGCCGCCGATGCGGTCCAAGAGCCACAGCGCTCGGGCGCGGAAATCGGGATCGTCCGCCGTCAACAGCGCCTTGAGCGCCGGCACGCTCGCCTGGCCTTCGGCCAGCAGGCGCTCGCGGGCCAGATATTGCGTCGCCAAGTTCGGGCTTTTCAAGCCCTCGATGGCGTCGGCGATGTTTTGATACGGGCCGGGCTTGCCGACGCGGTCCAGTTTCTTGCCGCTCGGCCGGACCAAGAAGATGCGGCCTCGGTTCGGATCGTTATACGCATGCCCCCCGACGCCGCCGTCGTACCAATCGGAAACATACAAGCTGCCGTCGGGCGCGGCGCAAATGTCGTCGGGCCGGAAGTAACCGTCGTCCTTGCTCGAAATCCAGACGCGGCTCGTCGCCTGCTGGCCGTAGCCCGAGTTTTCATGCGGGTAGGCGCGCACTTCGCGCGGCCCGGCGTCGGCGTGCAGGGGCACATTCTTGAACTGCGGCCCGAAAGCGTCTCCTTCGTAATAACAAATGCCGCAGGGCGAGCCGAAGCCGGTCACCAGCGTCGCCGGCACGAAGCCGGGGATGTGGCCGCGGAAGTGCCAATGCTCGCCGAACGGCGTGCCGGGCGGAGTTTTCGGCGGCGGGCCGCCGAACCAGCCGTAATTGCCCCCTTCCATGATCCAGCAGATGCGGACGCTGAAGTTGCCGTCGTTGTCGTTGTCGCTGCAATACGCTTCGCCGAACGAGTTGACGCAAATTTCATAGGGATTGCGGAAGTTGACGGCCACCGTTTCCAGCTTGCCGCCGTCCAGTTCGCCGCGAAGCATCGCGCCCCACTGAAACTTGATGTGCGAGCCGTCAGTGCCCGTCACGTCAAAACCTGTGTCGCCGTGGCTCATCCACCATTTATGGTCGGGGCCCAGCACCAGGCTATGAGCGCCGTGATCGTGGTTGTGGCCGCCGAAGCCGGTCAGCAGTTTTTTCGGCGGGCCGTCGGCTTTCAGATCGCCGTTCTTGTCCTCGTAGAGCCACAGATCGGGGCTGGTGGCGACGTAGACCTTGTCGCCTGCCACGCAGATGCTCATCGGGGCGAAGAGGCCCTCGGCGAAGACGGTCGCCTTGTCGGCCTTGCCGTCGCCGTCGGTGTCTTCCAAAACCTTGATCTTGTCGGCCGGCGGGTTTTTGGCCTGCGCGCGATACCACTGAATTTCGGCCACCCAGACGCGGCCTTGCGTATCGACGTCGATCGCCGCCGGGTTGGTGATCATCGGCTCCGAAGCGAACAGCGAGATATCCATGCCCTGCGGAACTTGCAGGGACTTGACTTCTTCTTCGGGCAATTTTTGCGCCCAAGCGGGGGCGGTCAGGGCGGCGAAGAACGAGAAGACGAACGAGCAGCTTACGACGAAGCGGAGTTTCATGCGAGTGTACCGGAAGGATTGAGCAGTCGAGGCGGGGCGCCGAATTCGCCATTGTAGCCAGAACCCCGCACGACATGCAATTTTGCGGCCGACGGGGTGGCGGGTCAGCTTGATCGCAAGAATTTTGGCCCTAGATTCTGGGCGCGGTGGCGATTGAAGATGGAAATGCGGCTAATCTTTTCTGGATTCGCCGATATCTGAATGCAAAGACTGCCGCGATGATGGCGAAGGCGAATGCCGGAATGAGCATTGAGCATCGCAAAAGCCATCGGGGTTCATCGCCGGGGAGCAAGTAATATTGGAAAACGAACCCTGGAGCATGCCAGCGCCGATCTTGGGCGGCGCGTGGTCCGCCAAGGCTTCGCCATCTATCTACCTGCTCAATGCTTTCTATGCCCTTACGGAGTTTTATGTTCCCATCCTCGCTGGCGGAACACCACCACTTGCCGACAAGCATCGGGGAATCGACGGCATCGTCGGCTAGCTTCATAGCGCCAGCAATATAAAGGGCCCATAACAGCAGGCAGCACGCCGATGCGCTTGCTGCCGCGATAGCGCCCCATTCGAAGAATGCTCGCTTTAGATGTTCTCGGACCGGCACCGGGTGTCTCCGCTGACATGCATGCCCAGCAGACCGAAATTAGAACTCGCCCGCGCACAAAAAGAAAGCGTAGGGCGGCTGAGCATCCGAGTGCGGAACCGCCGATTGACGCCATTGACCAACGCTTGCAGCAAGTAGGCTGAATTGCCGGCCCACAGCATTGCCGTCATGTTCTTCTATCACAAGCTCTGTCGCTTTCATCAGACGATCGAGACGACGCCGGCCGTGGCTGCCGCGTTGCCGAAGCGCACGCGGCCCTCTAAGGAAGCGGGAAGTGAACTGACCCGCTACCGGCCGACGAGCGGGGCGCCAATGCGCCCCGCCCGGCCCGCATTACGCCTTCTCGACCGCCGGGGCTTCCAGGTTCAACGACGTCATCGCGTCGCGCGTGAGTCGGTTGGCGAACTCCTCCAATTCGATGCTTCCGGCGCCGTCGGCGGGCTGAAAGCCCGACTTTTCGGCGACCAAAAGCTGCAACAGCGTGCCGATCAATCCTTGGCCGGCAATGCCGCCGTGGGCGTTCGCCCCATCGCCGCCGGCGGCGACGAACAGCTTCTCCGGCACCAGCGGTTGCTTGCTATTGGCCAGATCCTCAGTGACCAGGCTCAAGGCATACAGCCGCGGATCGCCGAACGAGCTGATCTTGCGCAGCAGCACCGAGGCTTCAGCCAGGCCGATTTGCATGGCGCGCTGCGCCTCGCCGCGACCGGCCAAAACCTGCTGCTGGCTGACGGCCTCGGCCGTCACCAGCGTTTGTTCGGCCTGCCGCCGCGCACGGGCCAACTCGGCTTCGGCCACGACCACGGTCTGTTCGGCCTGCTTGCGCGCCCGGGCCAAATCGGCCTCGCCCTGGTTTTCGGTGATCTGCACCTGCACTCGCGAATTCGTCAACTCGGCCTGCTTGGCCGCTTGGGCCTGGGCCTCGTTCAGCGAGCGCTGCTTGTCGGCCGCGGCGCGCTGGTGCTCGAAGGTTTCGATCTGCTCGATCGACAACTGCCGCAGCCGCAACTGCTCGAGCAGCGTTTCGATCTTGCCGTCCTTGGCCTCGGTCGCGGGCTTGCCGATCAGCACGTCGACGCACTCGATGTCGAACTCCCGGAACCTGTCGCGCAGCTCTTCGCGGGCCTCGACTTGGATCGTATCGCGCTCGTGCAGCAATTGCAGCATGGTCTTCTTGTGGGCGATGTCGCGGAAGAACGCGCTGAGCATCGGATCGAGCGTCTGCGTGATCAGCTTCTTCACGTCGCCGAAGCGCTGAATGACGTTCGGCGCTTTCTGATAGTCGATATGCACCACGACCGACAGCGGCAGTGCAGGCTCGTAAGCGTCGCGCGTGACCAGGTCGATCGAGCGGAGCGACTCGTCGTAGCGATGGTCTCGCTCTTGCCGGTGACCCAGTGCAGCACGAAATTCGTCGTCGGCACGAGGATCACCACGCCGGCCGAAGTGTTGAACGGGTATTTGCCCGGTCCCAGCGGGCGCTCCCAAACGCCGCGGTCGCCTTCGGCCACGCGCTCGCCGTGGCGGAACAGCGCGCCCGACACGTCGCGGCCGACCTGGCCGTAGTAGCTGACGACGACGCCGACGTACCCGATCGGCACGACCGTCTTGGGAATGATTTCCAGCGTGGCGAACCAGCGGTTGATGAAATAGGTGCCGTCGGTCAGCGGCACGTATTGCCGCCCGCGGCGTCCGCCGGCCCGCAAGAACGCTTCGGGATCTTGATAGTTGTTGTGAAAGTTCGGATCGTTGCGATCGACGGCGACCGGCGGGGCGATGATCTCGCCCGGCGCCAGCGAAGGCCCGTCGTGAATGGTGACGATGCCGATGCTGTCGATGGCGACAAGCTCATCGGGGTTCAACGGATCGATCGACTCGACCGCGGCGCCGATGACCACCGGGCTGAAGCCGTCGCACTCGCGCAATTCTTCCTGCCAAAGCTTGAGCATCCCGGCTTCTTGGCGGCTGCGCAGCGCCGACAAGCAGCAGACCTCGTGTTCGGTAATCACGGTGAAGAGCGCCAGGTTGATGGCGTAGACGCCTTCGCGGAGCACGGCGCGTTGCCGGCCGCGCTGGCCGCGCGGCGCCGTTTCGCCGTCGCCGGCAAGAAACGTTTCGGCGTCTTGGAAGTTGTTGCACTCGATGACGCGACCCAAGGTTTGGCTCGGCTGCAGCGGTTCGCCGTCGCGAGAGTAAACGTAGCCGATCTTGCCTTGAGGCACGGCCACCAACCGCACGCGATGCAGTCGGTACTGCCAGCGCCACAGGCCGAAGTGAAAGCCGCCGCGCAACACGTCGGCTTCATAGCCGGCCTCGCCCGACAAGGCGATCATGCTGCCTTCGGGCACCGAACCGCCGCTCGACCAGAGCTTTTCGACAATGCCGACCTGGTGATTGGCAATGTAGCGCAGGCCGAGCAGTTCGCCGGCGGCCAAGATCGCCGCCAATACGGCAAGCAACGCCAAGGCCCCGGTGATCGGCAAATCGAACGCCGAGAGATTTGCCGACAATGAAAAAACAACGCCGCCTGAGATGGCTTCCATGGGGAAGTCTCCGCAAGAATGGCGACCTGCGAAACCGAACCCGGCGGGCCGCCTTACCGAGCCCCAGGAACCGCCTGGGGAGAGACTGAAGAGGTTTCGGCAATGATTGGGGGCGTCGGCGCCGGCGTCAATGGACAGCCGGCCTGGCGGATGCGGCAATCATGTGCAGCCGTTCCGCTTTATGGCGAATCGGCCGGCGCCGCGCCAACCAGACACCAAATCCCCGCCGGAGAGTTAGCCGCGAACGAGGCAATATTTTGAGATCTACCGGCGGCTAAATGCTTTAGCGCAATTCGTGCAAGGTCGCCTGAAGAAAAGTTGCGGGAAGCGATGGCCCCATTTATTTGTGCTTGGCTCGCTTGCCTTTGGCCTGCCGGGCTTTGGCCTTTTCGAGCGTCGTGCGCAAATAGCGCACGTAGCCCGCGGGGCTCATCCAGCCCTTCGGGCAAGCGGCGGGCTTCAGCTCGCCGGCCGCGAACATCAGAAACTGGTGCGTCTCGCTCGTTTTGCGGCGGACGCGGACGCGATATTTTCCCGCCTGTTTTTCGCGCACTCGTCCAATGCGTCCGTCGGGGATCCTCACGCAGTCGCCCAGCTTGAAGGATCGGCTCATGGTTCATCTGGTATAATAAAACGTCCGCCTTGCTTGCAGTGCTTGCCGACTCGGCTCTTAACCGCGGGTTTCATTATGGCGATCGCCAACCCCCGTCTTCCACTCGAAGCGGCCCCTCGGCCGTTCACGGCCGCCGACTTGGCGGAAATGCCGCGCGAACTGCCTTCGGGTCCGGTGCATTATGAGCTCGACAATGGAAGGATCGTAGCCATGTCGCCGCCGGGGCACGTTCACGGTAGGGTCGAATTCAAGATCGCCAATACCCTCATCGAAGCTGGAGAGAAACAGGGACATGGCCAAGTGTCCGGCGGAGAAGCCGGCGTATTGCTGTGGCGAAATCCAGATCGCGTCGTCGGCGCCGACATTGTGTTCCTTCGTGCCGCGGCGCTGCCCGCGCGGCTGACGAAGGAAGGTTACTTGGAAACGATCCCCGATCTGGTCGTCGAAGTCGTCAGCAAGAACGACACGCCGCCTTACGTGCAGCGCAAGGTCGACGATTATCTGACCGCAGGCGTGCGCGTCGTGTGGGTCGCCGATCCCGACTTGCGGACGTTGACCGAACACCGCCGCGACGCGGCGCCTCGCGTCTTTGCAGAAACCGAGACGGTAGCCATTCCCGAGCTTGTCCCCGGACTGCAACTCTCGCTTAAAGACGTATTCGACTTCTAGCGGAGCTTATTCCACGTGGCTGGCGGAAGTCACCGACGGCGACGCGGGCGTTTCGGCGACCAAGCCGCGATTAATGAAGGCCTCGATCTGCTCGGGGCTTTGCTTGCCGACCAGCAGATGACGCTTCCAACCGTCCGCGGTGCGGCGATACATGATGAGTTGAGGGATCGAGCCGCCCCGCATGAGTTGCTTCGCCAGACCCGATTGACGATCGGCGTTGACGGTGGCAAAGGCGACCTTCTTCAGCAAGCCGCGACGTGCGACCTGGGGCAATACGGAATTCTTCATCTGCACGCAAGCCGGGCACCATTCGGCCCCAACCAGGATGACCATCGGGCGGCCCGTCTCGGAGTGGACCTTATGAGCGTCGGCATAGTTGTTGGCGCCGGTGGAGAGTAACGAAATCTGCAAAACGGCCGAAAGTGCTAAGCTCGTCATGGCGAAAATACTCCTTGTCAGCAGGGTCTTGGCTGGCCCACCGCGTCGATGGGCCAACCGGACAGTCCATTGAAAAGCGATTCCGTCTTCAGCACATGCGCAACGCGGCAGTCCGAAGGGTCGGAAGGCGGGAAAACTTGGCGGGCGGGAAGTTTGCCGGCTGGTTGCCCAGCAAGCTGCCCCGGGGCAGCCGCCGTCAAAGTTTGCTAGTCTAACCGGGCAAAATGCAGATGCAATCATAAATTACGCAAACTTTGACGCGCGAAACCGTAAGTGCAAAATTTCGTTAGACTTCCGCCTTCGGAGGTTGAGAAGATGGCGGCCGTAAGGCTATAATTCTCGCCGCCAAGCGCGGATGCCGGCAACGCCTTGACTCCGCGGCCAATTACTCATCCAGCGCCGGTTTGCGTCTCGGCTCCGCCGGTCAGGGCCTTCGGATCGATCAACGTAAATGAAGCTTCGCGTCGGCCTTGTCGGTCTGGGACAAAACTGGGAGGTGCGCCACCGTCCGGCGCTTCGCGCCCTGGGCGACCGCTTCGAAGTCACGGCCGTTTGCGAACAGATCGCCCTGCGCGCCGAGCACGCCGCGCGCGACTTCGGGGCTACGGCAATCGACGGATTTCGCGCGTTGGCCCAGCGACCCGACGTCGACGCCCTCTTGATGTTGGCCCCGCAGTGGTACGGCTATCTGCCGATCCTCGCCGCGTGCGACGCCGGCAAGGCGGTGTATTGCGCAACCAGTTTGGAAATCGACTTGGAAGAGGCGCGGCGCGTCAAACAACGCGTGGAAGAAGCGGGCATCGCCTTCATGAGCGAATTTCCGCGGCGCCAGTCTCCCGCGACACTCCGGTTGAAGGAACTGATCGCCACTCGGCTCGGGGCGCCGCGGCTGCTGTTTTGTCACATGCGGCGGCCGGCCGAGGAGTTGCCCGGCGGTCCGGCGCGGCCGAGCGCCACTTCGCCCACGAGCGACTTGATCGAGTTGGTCGATTGGTGTTGCTATGTCGTCGGTCGGCGGCCGACCTCGGTGCTGGGCATGAAGCACGGCGGCCCGGACGGGCTGGACGACTATCAGTGGATGAATCTCGATTTCTCCGAACCCGGCGATTCGGCCGCCGGCCCGACCGCACAAATCAGTTGCGGGCGCTACATGCCCGCCGCCTGGCAAGAAGCCGTCGCCTATCGTCCGCCCGCCGCGTTGCAGGTGGCTTGCGAGCGCGGGATCGCTTTCATCGACCTGCCGACGACGTTGGTCTGGTTCGACGAGGCGGGGCGCCACCAAGAATCGCTCGACAGCGAGCGCCCCGTGGGCGAACAACTGCTGAGTCAGTTTCATCGCTCGGTGACCAGCCTGGTCCACAATCCCTCGGGCCTCGACGACGCCTATCGCGCGCTGGCGATCGTGCTCGAAGCCCGCGCCAGCCACTGCCAAGGCCAGCGGATCGGGCTGGATCTGTGAGCAGGATGGTTGGGGATTCGTGGTTGGCGGTTCTGACTACTGACTCTGACTCCTGAATCCGCTCCGCTCTCATAAACCGGTCCGCTGTGCGGACATACGAATAGTGTACATGCGCTATTGATTCTGTACACGCGTATATTATACTTATTGGCGGACTGTCGAAGCGGCTCGCTCGCCGCGGCAACAGTCGTCTCCGACGAAGAAACCAGTCTTCGGCGGCGAAGAAACCGCCCTTACGACTCATTCGCGCGACCCTCTCGAAGGATCACCAGGCCATGGCCAATTTGGAACGACTTACGGAAAAGCAAAAGGCTGTCTACGAGTTCATTCGCGAGAAGATCCGGCATCGCGGCTATGGGCCGACCGTGCGCGAGATCGGTTCGCACTTCGACATCAGCTCGCCGAACGGCGTGATGTGTCATTTGAAGGCTCTCGAAAAGAAGGGGCTGATCACGCGCGAACCGAACATGTCGCGCGCGATCATGCTGGCCACCGAAAATCCCGACGGCAGCGGCGGCTTGCCGCTGGCCGGCCAGATCGCCGCCGGCGTGCTGCACGAAGCCGTGGCGCAGGACGAACGGATCGACTTCGGACAGATGTTCCAGGCCGACGACCTTTTCGTGTTGAAGGTCAAAGGCGATTCCATGATCGAAGACCAGATCGCCGACGGCGACTATGTCGTGATTCGCAAGCAGGCCACCGCCACTCGCGGTCAAACAGTCGTCGCGTTGACCGAGGACAACGAGGCCACGCTGAAACGTTGGTTTCCCGAGGGCAAGCGCATCCGTCTGGAGCCGGCGAATTCCTCGATGAATCCGATCTACGTGACCAACGCCCGCGTGCTAGGCGTCGTTGTCGGCGTGGTGCGGAAGATTTAAGTACATGGCGCGTCGAGAAGGGACGCTGACTCCAGCTTGTTTTTGACAGCAAGGTTCGGATGCTGAGTTGAGGGCGCGGCGCGGGCTCATTTCTTCTTGATCCACTTGACGAACTCGATCGCGCCGATCAACAGGCCAGTGGCGATTGCCCCCCATCGCTGGCGGGGATTCAGGCTTTCGGTTACGAATACTGCGATCAATATTCCAACGAAGCCGACAATCGACAGCAATGCGCTCAAGTTGAATTGCAATCCGCGAGGCATAGGGGCATTGTACGCAAGGACCGATTCAGAAACCCGCCAACCGCGTCTCGGCGTCGCCGAAACGCTCCAGCCGAACGCCCATGCGGTCCATGATCGACAAGTACAGGCTGCATAACTTGCGGTCGTCGTCGCCGCGTTGCGAGTAATCGAGTGCGCGGCCCGTCTCGAGCGCTCCGCCCAAGCCGCCGGCCAGCAACAGCGGAACCTTGGTCGAATCGTGCCGGCTGCCCGACCACATGTTCGAGATGAACATCAAACAGGAATTGTCGAGCACCGTGCGGTCGCCCTCGGGCATCGCGTCGAGGCGGCCGGCGAGATAGGCCAATTGGCTGACGTAGTATCGCGACACGCGCTCATAGGCGTCGGATTGATCGTCGTGCGACGCCGGGTGGTGGGCCGTGCGGACGTCGAGGAACGGATAAAACAGCCCCGAAAGATCGCGGCACAACAGCAGCGTGGCGACGCGCGTCTTGTCGGTCTGGAACGCCAGCGCGATGATGTCGCACATCAGCCGCATGTGCTCGCGGATGTCTTCGGGCAGACCGTTGTCGGGGCGCGGCATGGCGGCGGGCGGTCCGCCGCGGTCGCTGGCCCGCTCGTCGGCCGCAGCTTTCATGGCCCGCGTGCGCTCGATTTGCTTCTCCACCTCGCGCACGCTCGTAAGGTATTCGTCGAGCTTGGCCTTGTCCGAACGGCTGACCTGGCGGCCCAGATAGGCGGCGTGCTCGCGGACGCGATCGAGAATGCTGAGCGTGCGCTGGCTGCCTTGATTGTCGAACAGGCTGTCGAAAGCCAACGAGGGATAAGCCTCCATCGGTACGGGCGAAGCGGCGTCTTGCCACGAAATGTGCGAACTGTAGGCCATCGAAAAGTTCGTCTCGTGGTAGCCGGTGATCGGCTGCTCGCAGCCCAAGACCAGGCTCGGCTGCGGCGTTTCGTCGGCCAGGCGCGCGGCCAGCGCCTGGTCCATGCTGACGCCGCCTTTGAGCACGGCGCCTTTTTGCAGCGCGGCGCCCGACAAGATGTTGCCGGTCTGGCCCGGATGAATGCCGACGCCCGTGGCCTGTTTGTTGAACAGGCCGTGGATCACGTTCAGTTTGGTTTTCAGCGGCGCCAGCGGCTCGAGGCTTTTGCTCAACTCCATCTCGGCGCCGGCGCCCTTGGCGCCCCAATGGTTCGGACTGATGCCGTTGCCCATGAACAGCGCGGCGAAGCGCTGGGGATATTTCGGCGCATCCGCATCGGACTCGGCCGTCTCGTCGCCCCAGACCGGAATCGATTCGAGCCACGGCAACGACATCGCCACGCCCACGCCGCGAAGCACCGTGCGGCGGCTAAGTCGGGTGCGAGCAGGGATCATAGGTTAGTCCTCGCGAATTGCGTCAATGGCCTTGTCAATCTTTTTTCGATCCGTGGCATCCGAGTGATCCGTGGTTCTCTTCGTTGCGTCATTCCAATCGATCCTCGTCTGCACCGCGTTGGTTCAAAAACTGCGGGCTGACGACGATCGTCTCGACCAACCCGGCGAAGCGGTGGCCGTCGGCAACCAGACGCTTGCGCATATTTTCGATCAAGGGCTCGTCGGAAAGCAAGAGACTTCGCCCCAGGGCATAGGCCAGCAGCTTGCGGCAGAGATTGCCGACGAACTCGTCCTGCCGCCGCTCGCGCAAGTAGCGGCGCAGGCCTTCCAAGCCGTCGCCTTGCCCGCTGCCGGGGAAAACCGCGAGGGCTTTGACCGGCCGGCCGCCCAGGTCGCGCTCGCGGCGCTGGCCGATCGGGCCGTAGCCTTCCAGCGCCAGGCCGATCGAGTCGAACCGGTCGTGGCAGCCCGCGCAGCTCTTGTGCTCGCGGTGCCTGGCCAACACCTGCGGCAAGGTTAACTCGCCTAGCTTCGCCTCGTCCTTGGGTAACTCGGGAACTTCCGGCGGCGGCGCCGGGATGCGCTCGCCCAGCAAGCGGCGCACGACCCAGTAGCCGCGCTTCACCGGGCTGGTGCGCAAGCCGGGAGCGTTCTTGGTCAAAAAAACCGCCATCGGCAGCAGGCCGCCGCGGCCGTAGCGAGCGGCCTCGTCGATTCGCGCCCAATCGCCGGGCCCGCCGCTCGGCGCCGGCATGCCGTAATGGCGCGCCAAAACCGAATTGACGAACGTATGATCGGCATCGAGAAACTCGAGCACCGAGCGGTTTTCGCCGGCGACGTCGATGAAAAACCGCAGCGGCTCCTCGAACATCGCCTGCCGCAATTCAGGGGTGAAGCTGGCGAATCGCTCGCGATCGACGCTGTTGTGCTCTTCGAAGCCGCGAAAGTCCAACCAATTGCCGGCGAACTGCGTCGCCAGCCCCCGAACACGATCGTCTCGCAACATGCGGCGCGCCTGGGCGACCAGCACGTCGGGATGCCGCAACTCGCCGGCGGCAGCGCGGGCCAGCAGTTCTTCGTCGGGCATGCTCGACCAGAGAAAATAGCTCAACCGGCTCGCCAGCGCGTAAGAAGACAACGGCTGGAGCTTGTCGCCCGGTTGGGCGAGATCGAAGCGATAACAGAAGTAGGGCGACAGAAGCACGCTGGCCAGCGTGTCGCGTAGGGCCTCCTCGTGCCCAAGCCCCTCGCGGTCGCGCAAACGGCGATAAAAAACCAGCAACTCCTCGCGTTCCCCCGAGGCCAGCGGCCGGCGATAGGCCCGCTCGGCGAATTTCGCGAGCGCTTCCAGATGGCTCGGCTCGGCGGCCAACCTAGCCCCTTCGACCCAACGAATCTGGGCCGCCATGTCGGCGAAATAGGTCTCGATGGCTTCGAGGGCCTCGTCGCTTGCCGCTTGCTTCCGCGCTTTGGCCAAATACGCCTCGGCCAATCGCTGCATCTTCTTGGCCGAGGTTGCGTCTTTGTCCTCGGAGCGCGCGAAATCGAAGGCGCTTTCGCCGATGAACCGCGGCGGCTCGGCCCGCTCGAAGAAGATGAAATCCTTGTATTGCCGCGAGGGGACCGACGTGATGAAGTTCAACTCCCGCCACAGCGCATCGAGTTCGTGCTGTTCCCCTTCGCTCAGCACGAGATCGTACAGCGGCCGGTCGTCGCGGAAGTAGCCTTGCATCAGGTGAAAGCCGGCGGTCAACAATCGCCCCTGGCCGGCGCCTTTCGGATCGAAGTAAGGCCCGCGGTCCGAGACGACGAACGCATCGGGAAACACCTTGCAGAACCGTTCGAGCGCCGCTTCGAACCGCTCTTTGTCCGCGGCTTCCTCGGGCGCCGGGAACGACGGCTCGGTGACGGCGTCGCCCGCTGCATAATGCGCGTGCTGCGCGGCAAGCCGGCGGTTTCGCCACAAAACGAGCGGCTGGCTTCCCGGCGAAATGCCTTCCACGCGCAGCGGTTCCGCGCGCGGCGGATATTCTTTCCTGACGCGAACGACGAGGTCTCGCATCTGCTCGCACGCGCGGCGAGCCTCGTCCTGCCGCGCCGCTTCGGACGGCAGTTCCCGCCACGCCGTCTGCAACGCGCCGAGCGGACCCGGCACAGGTTCGCCTTCGGAAAGCGCCGACCAGATCGTCGCCAGATACTTCGAACTGAGGCCCGCTTCCGTCGCGAAATCGGCGAGCGAAGCGTCTGGCTTGCCGAAGGCGCCGCGATTTCGAAACCGCCAGGCCGCCAGAAAGTAATCGACGTAATCGATCGGATGGCGTCGATAAAACTCGATGATGCGCTGCACGCAATATTTATCGCGATCGGTTTCGGCGACCGCCGGGTGCGGAGCGAAGACGAAGCCTTGCGGCTTGAGGACGAGATGGTCGGCGACCGACCGGGCGGCGGCCAGATATTTTTTCGCCAGCGCCGGCGACATGGTCAGCGACTCGCCCGAGTTGTCGAACCCCGCCTCGTTGGCCGGGTCGACCGGAAACTCGCGCGTCGGCCGAAGATCGACGCCCGTCAGATCGCGAACCGTATAGTCGAATTCCGCATTGCTCAACCGGCGGGCCAGCACCGGCCCCGGATCGCCGGCATGGCGCCGCGCTTCTTCGTCGCGCATCGCTTTGATCCAAGCGACGACTCCCGCTCGCTCCTCGGCCGCCGGCTGCTTCGCGTCTTCCGGCGGCATTTCCTCGGCCGCAAGCCTTTCCAGCACCAGTTGCCAAACGCGGTGTTGCTTCGCAACCGCCGCCGGCGAAACGTAGCCGCTCAGATCGAGCCTGGCCTCTTGCTTCGCTTGGCCGTGGCAATCGAGGCAGTATTTTTGCAAGAACGGCTGGACCGTCTCGGCGAATTCGCGCTTCGGCGCCTGCTGTGCCGGCTCGGCCGCGCGAGCGGTCGGAGTTGCCAGACTGGCGGCGATCGAGGCCGCCGCCAGCAGTAGAAGGGCTTTTCTCTCAAGCATTCGGTTCATGGCGGCCTGTGGGCGATTCAGCAGGGGGGCCAATTGGGCCGGTCTCCACATTCACGGGAGGGCTGCCGGTCTGCCCTCCCGTGCGATAGGATAGACGCATCCACTAATATTGATACAATAAAAGCCGCCTACGATCGATATCCGCCATAGCGGCGCCCGCTGCTCCAGCCAGCCGAACCGAGGGAGATCGCACCTTATGTTGACGATTCTAGGCCAACGAGACAAAGGTTCGTTCTGCGATGGGCTTTCCCGCCGCAACTTTTTGAAGATCGGCGGCATGGCGCTGGGCGGGCTGTCGCTGCCCCAGTTGCTTGCCGCTGAGGCGAAAGCCAGCGGCAGCCGGCACAAATCGATCATCAATGTTTTCCTGCCGGGCGGTCCCCCGCATCAAGACATGTGGGATATCAAGTCGCAGGCCCCTGCGGAAATCCGCGGCGAGTTCGATCCGATCAAGACGAACGTGCCGGGCATTGAAATCTGCGAACTGTTTCCGCGGATCGCCGCGATGATGGACAAGTTCGTGCCGGTCCGCACCGTGGTCGGCTCGTTCGGCGGACACGATGGCTACCAGTGCATGACGGGGCGCGTGCCGAACAACCCGCCGCAGGGCGACTGGCCCGCGATGGGCGCCTGGGTCTCGAAGGTGCAAGGCCCGGCGAATGCGGGAGTGCCTGCCCATTTGTCGCTAATGTATAAGACCGGCGCCAGCGGCTGGGGCAACCCGCGCGACGGCGGCTTTTTGGGCGCCGCGCATTCCCCGTTTCGCCTGGTGGGCGACAAGGCCGGCAGCGTCGCCGACAACATGACGCTCCGCGATCTGAAGCTCGAACGGCTGCAAGATCGCCAGAACCTGCTCAAGGCTTTCGACAATTTCCGCCGCGAGGCCGATAGTTCGCGGACGATGGCCGGCATGGACGTTTACTTGCAGCAGGCCGTCGGCATTCTGACTTCGTCGGCGCTGCGCGACGCGCTCGACTTGTCGAAGGAAGATCCGCGGGTTCTCGCGCGCTACGGCAAGAACGATCCGGAATTCCAGCGCGACGGCGCCCCGCGGATGGTGCAGAATTTCTGCGTCGCCCGGCGGCTAGTCGAAGCCGGGGCGCGGGTCGTCTCGATGAACTACAGCCGCTGGGACTGGCACGGACCCGACGGCAAGAACTTCGTCCAGGCGCGGCAAGACATGCCGCTGTTGGACCAGGGCCTCTCGGCCTTGGTGACCGATCTGCACGAGCGCGGGTTGGACCGCGACGTTTCGGTCGTCGTCTGGGGCGAGTTCGGCCGCACGCCGCGGATCAACAACCAGGCCGGCCGCGACCACTGGCCGCAGGTCTCTTGCGCGATGTTGGCCGGCGGCGGCATGCGCACCGGGCAAGTGCTTGGCGCCACCGACCGCCTCGGCGGCGAAGCGAAGGTACGTCCCGTCACGTTCCAAGAGATCTTCGCCACGCTCTATCACAATCTCGGCATCGACGTGAACACGACGACCGCCCTCGACCTGCACGGCCGGCCGCAGTACCTCGTCGACGACGGCGTGCAACCGATCCGCGAGTTGGCGTGAACCCGTACGGTGGGCGGCGCCCAGTCAGGAACACGACTGGGCTTAGGCTGACTTGCAGCATACTCGCTTGGCTCATGTGCCTGTGAGGTCAATCGCATGGCGACTCGCCGCCGTTGGCTTCAGTTTAGCCTTTCTGCATTGCTGGCATGGATGGCGGTCGCGGCATTCGTAGCGCATTGGTTCGGAGAGCGGCGGCGGGCAGGAGAGGCCCAGCATAACTGGGTGGCGGCGGAAGAAAAGTGGAATGTCGGAATGGGCGCCTTCGAAGATGTCCGGGCGACGTCGAGCAGATTACTCCATGCCGAATTCGCCGTGCCGTTCTCCGACCAGCGCGGGGCGGAGATCGCCTACTTGAACCGAACGGCGCGACTGGAAAGGCGGGTCGCGGCAAGGGTCCGCGACGCCATGTTCGATTCCAGAGAGGACTTCAAGAAGCACGAGAAGTGGGCATCGCAACTCCGCGCCGAGCGCAAACAGCTAGAGACCGATTTAGGCGTCAAGGCAGACGGTGAGTGGTGAGCGGCCATCGTGGCGTCGCTCAGAGTCCATCCCTCGCCGATTCCGCCGAGATGCAAGTCGCGCGCGGGCCGAAAGCAACCGTTCCGCGATGACGCACCGCGAGAGGCGGGGCATGAGCCTGATCAGATGCCTATATCAATTGCTCGCCGATTTTGCTTCGGCCACCCAGCATTCGGCTTCGAGAAGCGGATATTCGGCTTGGATTGCGTCGATCTCCGACAGCATGCCGTGCTTCTGCATGGCAACGACCATATCGAACAGTCGCTGCATCCGGTCGCGGTGCTCTTCGAGGCTTTGTCGCAGTTTCGCCTTGTCGCCGCCTTGGCGCTCGACTTCCACCGCACGCTTGGACCATTCGGCGATTTCGCTCAAAGTCGTTCTGTCGTATTCGAGTTTGCCGTAAGCCTCCAGTGACAAATCAAAACCGCGTTTGGCCAGCGCAAGCCTTGCTTCGCGCAGCTCCGCAACTGTTTTTCCACTGCCTTCGGCGGCCCAAGTCATCGCAACCCAACCCGCTCCGACCGCCAGCAGCGCGACGACCAATGTTCGTTTCGACATGGCTTGTTCTCCTAAGCGGCGAATGAACGAGCGACCAACCTGGATTGTCAGCATCTCGACGAATGGCGTCAAGCAAAGGCGAGACCGGCACTCCAACCGCTAAAGTTGCTCGCGCAGCTTTGCTGATTTCAGGCGATCATCGCGTTTCGGATGGCGAGCCGACCGTCTAATATCGCCGCTTCTTGACTCGCGGCAGGACTTTTTTCAGCTCGCTGACGCCGCTATCCGTGACGTCGGTCATTTCAATGTAGAGGCTGCGCAATTCCGTCAGCCCCGACAGGGCGAGCAAGCCGGTGTCCGTCACGCGGTCTCCGCAAAGGTCGAGCGAGCGTAGAGATTTGTTTCGCCCGATATCCCGCAATCCTGAATCGGTGATGTCGGTACGAGCCAGCCGCAACGTCGTCAAATTCCGCATCGTTCCGACCTTCGGCATGCTCGCGTCCCCAATGGGATTCATCCGCAATTCTAGGTACGATACGTTTGGCAGTCGATCGAGAAGCCAAACGAAATCCGAATCCGTCATTTCACACTCTTGGGCCTCAATCGCCACGACCGAATCGAGATAGTCGATCCCGAGCAGATTCCGAAGCCAGGCCGGCCCAGGTTCAAGGAGCGGGGCAGATTTGGACCGATCTTGATCTTGGTCCCATTCGTAGCCGTAGAGCGCGAGTCCGCCTGATTTTTCGATTTTTGCGACCGCCTCACGCTGCCGCCTTGCGCGGTTGACCTGATAGCCGCAAAAGAGGCAAATCGCCATCGTGGCGACCAGCAACGTCTTCAAACTGAACTGAAATCGGCGGTGCATGGGCATATTGTAGCGGGCCGCGCGGCGGGCTCAAAAAATCTCGCAAACGCCCGCAACACAACCGTACCCCGCTTTCCACGCGGCGCCGAAGGATGAACTTTCGGCGCCAATTCGCTAAAATGCCTTTCGGCCTTCTCCTTACTCCTTCACTCCTTGCTCCTCACTCCCTCCATGCCTCTCGACCTCAAACGCCTCGACACGGTCCAACTCATCCCGCTGACGCCTTTCTCCGCCGACGGGAAACATCTGCGCAGCGAAGTGCTGGGCGAATTGACCAAGGAACTGTTCGCCGCAGGCATCCGCGTGTTCATCCCGGCGGCAGGCACGGGTGAATTCCATTCGATGTCGGCCGCCGAGATCGTGGAGTGCAGCCGCGTCACGCGGCAGGCGACGGGCAAGGAAGCCGTGGTGATGACGCCGATCGGCTTGAGCCTCGATCATGCCTTGGCGATCGGCCGCGGGGCGGCGGATGCCGGCGCCGATTGCCTGTTGGTCATGCCGCCCGTGCATCCTTACTTATCCGACGCCGGGTTCGCCGATTATCTGCGCGTGCTGGCCGAGGAATTGCCGCTGCCGCTCTTGGCCTACAAAAAGGGGGCGATTCCCAGCGATAAGCTGCTGGCCGAATGCGGCGCCGCGGGCCAGTTGATCGGCGTCAAGTACGCGGTGAACGACATGAACGCCTTCGCCCAGTTCGTGCCACAGGCGGGCCGTCTGGGAGTGTACTGCGGCACGGCCGAACGCTGGGCGCCGTTCTTCATGCTGGCCGGCGCCACGGGCTACACGACCGGCGCCGGCAATCTTTGCCCGCGATTGACGCTGGCCATGTTTCGCGCTTTGAAGGGCAACGACTATCGCGAAGCGATGCGGCTGCTGAATCTCATTCGGCCGATCGAAGATTTCCGGGCCCGCGACGGCGACTCCTACAACATCAGCTTGCTCAAGCACGCGCTGTCGCTCAAAGGTCACGACGTCGGACCGCCGCGTCCGCCCAACCGTCGCCTGACCGCGGCCGAGCAAGACGAAGCCCGGCGGATGCTCGGGCCCATTCTGGCCGCCGAAGCGGAATTGGTTCCGCAAGTTTGACGGTCCGACGGCGCCTTCCGTGCTGTCGGGACAACCAAACTCGCCGAGATTGCATTTTCGAGGCTGCTAGCATGCGCGCGATAGGGCGCGCCGCACGTTTGATGAATGTATAGAGAAGCATCAGGGTGGTCCATTTTAAGACACGCCTCCCGATTTGAGACTCGCGGGCGTCGTCGGTT
>Ga0134126_10002932_pt1 | contig 21452 bp, 20 predicted proteins | sample KB31752_FD_96881 | JGI IMG/M metagenome (GOLD analysis project Ga0134126, IMG submission 96881) | Terrestrial soil microbial communities with excess Nitrogen fertilizer from Kellogg Biological Station, Michigan, USA - KB3-175-2 | ecosystem: Environmental > Terrestrial > Soil > Unclassified ... | reverse complement strand
GGTGGAGAAGGCCCACCCGGACATCTTCAACTCGCTGCTGCAGATCCTGGAGGACGGCCGGCTGACCGACTCCCAGGGCCGGCTGGTGGACTTCAAGAACACCGTGATCATCATGACCACGAACCTCGGCACCCGGGACATCTCCAAGGGCTTCAACCTCGGCTTCGCCGCCGCCGGTGACGTGGCCAGCGGGTACGAGCGGATGAAGAACAAGGTCAACGACGAGCTCAAGCAGCACTTCCGGCCCGAGTTCCTCAACCGGGTGGACGACACGATCGTCTTCCCGCAGCTGACCCAGGACGACATCATCCAGATCGTGGACCTGATGATGGCCAAGGTCGACGAGCGGCTCAAGGACCGGGACATGGGCATCGAGCTGACCCGCCCGGCCAAGCTGCTGCTGGCCGACAAGGGCTACGACCCGCTGCTCGGCGCCCGGCCGCTGCGCCGCACGATCCAGCGCGAGATCGAGGACCCGCTGTCGGAGAAGATCCTCTTCAGCGAGCTGCGTCCGGGTTCGATCGTGGTGGTCGACACCGAGGGCTCCGGCGACGAGCGGAAGTTCACCTTCACCGCCTCGCCGAAGTCGAACCTGCCGGAGATCAGCAGCCCGGCGGACATCGAGGCCGCGGCCGTGGTCGCGGACGCCACCCCGACGGCGCCGGTGCAGGCTCCCGCGCAGGCGCAGGCACCGGGCGACACGACGGCCGCGTAACGGGCCGCTCGTCTGGCGACGACACAGTGCCTGGAACGTGAAGTGGGGCCTCCCGAGAGGGAGGCCCCACTTCACGTCTGCGTAGCTTTCACGGCAGCTGCCGTGCCAGAACTCGAAGTATTTGCGATCACGCCGGGTGCGCCGAGCCGATTTCGCTGTCACGTGCGGCGCGTGCGGGTCAGTGTGCGTCGTGGGTGAGGACGCACGCCTCCGCCGGGCCGCGCCGCGACGAGCAGCGGCGCGTATTAACGCGGAAGGGCTAGAAACCTATCCAGCGCTTGAAGGAGCGCAACGGAGCCCGCAGCGACAGCCGACGCCGAGTGGGCGCGGCAGGACGCGGCGTGATCTCACGCAGCAGCTGTACGGTCTGCGCCGCGCCGATTCCGAGCCGCACGGGCTCGGCGATCGGCAGGCCACGGCCCCCGCGCGCCGGATCGGCGCCCTCGGGCACGAGCACGGCGAGGTGACGGTCGAGGCGGTCCTTGACCGCGCGGCCGCCCACACTGACCGGAGGAACGTAGGCGGTGCGCCGCCTCGCTGCCTCGAACCGGTCCGTGCTGATCATCGGATGGTCCATGCCTGATACACCCACTCTGGAACGGTACCGCACCGCGAGCCGTTCGCGACACGCCCGGCCACACTGTTTCCGAAGCGTCGCGGAACCTTGCCGATTCTTTACCCAGGACTGCGACCGGGTAATATCAGGGCCGGAAGACTGCCTGGTGCGGACGGGCGATCCTGTTGTACATTCCGTGTCTGGCTCGGTGCATTCGGTGGGAGAACGCCCGAATGGTTCCCGCGGACCAGGCCGGCGCGGTGCCTCGGCCGGTCGCACCGGACCCGAGCACGAGCGATCGGGGTTCGACTGTGGTGGAAAAGGGCCTGGAAGGACACATACCGCTGTCCGCCCTCCGCCCGCTCCACCGTGCGATCAGCGGCGTGAACGCCGCGGCCGGCCTCGACGAGACGATGCAGGCTATCGCGGACGGGGTGGCGAGCTGTACCCCCTTTCGCAATGTCGCCGTGAACGTCGTCCAGGATGACGGTGACCTGCGCTGCTGCGCGACCGCCGGTCCTGCGGAGCTACGCGAAGCGCTGCTCGGCAACACCTGCCCGCGCAAGGCCATCGAGGGACTGCTTGAGGGTGCCGAGGCCTGGGGCAATCTGCGCTTCGTGCGCGAGCTGACCGATGACACCACGCCCGAGGGCATTCACACGTTTCCCGCCGGCATCGACTCGCGCCCCGATGATTCCGAGCTTTGGCAGCCGGAGTACGCGTTGCTCGTGCCGATGCGGGACGGTTCAGGCGAACTGGTCGGGATGCTCTCCGTGGATGACCCCTCGGACGGCCGTATCCCGGCGCAGTGGGTGCGCGACGTGCTGGACATGTTCGCCGAGCAGGCCGGCTTCGCGATCCTCAACGCCCGCAGGCACGAGGAGGCCGCGGCGCGGATGGCCCGGCTCGAGCAGGAGCACGAGCGGCTGCGCGAGGACATCGCCGAGCGGCATCGGCGCGAGGAGCATCTGCGGCACCAGGCCAGGCACGACGCGCTGACCGGCCTGGCGAACCCGATCGAGCTCGGCGAGCGGCTGGTGGCGCTGCTGGCCGACCAGATCCCGCTCGCCGTGATCTTCTGCGACCTCGATCGCTTCAAAGAGGTCAACGACAACCACGGGCACGGCGCCGGCGACCTGGTGTTGCGGCTGGTGGCGGAGCGGCTGCGCGCGGCGGTGCGTGGCGAGGACGTGGTGGCCCGTGTCGGCGGAGACGAGTTCGTCGTGGTCGCGGCCGGAATCGGTTACGACGAGGCGCTGGCCTTGGTCGACCGGATTGACCAGGCGTTTTCCCATCCGGTCATGGTCGCGGGCGAGCGGATGCTGGTGCGCGCCTCGCTGGGCCTCGCCTATGAGCCGGCCCGCCCGGAGAACGTGCTCGCCCCCGAGGAGCGGGCCCAGGAGCTACTGGGTTCGGCCGACCGGGAGATGTACGCGCGCAAGCGCTCACGGGCCTCGTTCACGCGACTGACAGCGCGAGCGCTGGCGCGTAGGGCGTCTGTAGCCGGATGACCGGCCCGGTGCCGATCCGCGCATAGCCGCGGCCCTGCGGCATCAGCTCCGCGCCGCCGAGTTCAAGGGTGCCGCCGAACAGCAGCGTCGAGGTCGCCGGGTCCACCTTGCCGAGCGCGATGCGTGAGGTGAGCTGATTACGCAGCGCCGGGCGCAACGCCGCGATCTGGTCGACGCGGGCGGTGACCACCAGCGTGGTGCGGGCGAACCGGGCCTTGCGAGCCAGCACGGCGAGCGTGTCCTGCGGGTCGGGACGACCGAGCCGCCCGGCGGCCGCGCACAACTCGGGCAGGTCGTCCACGAACAGCCACAGCGGTGGCTCGGCAGCAGGTCCGCGCCGCGCGCCGGGTGCGGATCCGCGGCCGGGTTCAACCCCGCCGGCTGAGCCTGCTTCGTTCCCTGACTCCCCGGCGCTCGTTGACTGAGATTCGCCGTCTGGCGTAGCAACTGACTCGGCGTCAGCCGCGCTTCCTGCGCCGCGGGCTTGCTCGGCCCGCCGATCGATCTCCAGGCCGAACCAGTCCAGCAGGTCGAGCGAGTCGGCCGGCTCCTCGGTGATGCGAAGCACGTTCGGCCGCCCGGCCAGCGCGCCGTACTCGGCCGTCTGGTCGGTGTCGATCACCGCGATCCGGTGGCCGCGCGCCAGCGCCTGGCCGAGCAGTGAGCGCACCGCGGTGGACTTACCGGTGCCGGGGCCTCCAGTCAGCAGCAGGTGCGGGTTCGCGCTCGGCGTGCCAAGCCGCCAGATCACCGGCGCCAACTGGGCGACCTTGAAGCCCGGCGGCACCTCCTCGCGCGCGGCGGCTTGCGGCGTCAGGGTGTCTTCACCGGCCTCGGGGTCGGCTACCAGCATCGGGATCAGCCGGCCGGCCGAGCCCGGATCGGTCACCCCGAGCACGAACTCGATGTCCGCGACCGGCCACGGCTGCGCCCCGATGCCTTCTGGCAGTGGCGGCAGGATCCGCACGTCGAGGTGGTTGCCCTCCTCGTCCCAGGCATACAGGTACTCGTTGGCGTGCCCGATCTTGCCTTCCAGCGCCCGCTCGACCTTCGCCCGGCTGTCCGCCTCGCCATCCCGGAAGTACTCCGAGTAATCCATGCGCAGCCGGATCAGCCGGTCCCGCTCGTCGAACTCCCAGGCAGTGAAGGCGTCCCGGTACCCGCCGCCCGGCTTGAAGTGCTGGTCCGGATCGTCGCCGTTCTGCAGATAGGGCACCAGGCCGTTGTAAATCGCCTGGAGCCTGCTGATGTGGCCGGGCGACTCCGGGTCCGCGCCCTTGCGCGAGGTGTCCCGGCCGAGCCAGGCCGCCGCGCCGATGAAGCCCAGGATCAGCAGCAGCGGCCCGAACTTGAGCAGCCCGATCCCAATCAGGCAGGCCAGGCTGATCACCGTCTGCAGCCGGCGCTTCTCCTTCGGCGCGTCCTTCCACCACGCGCCGATCTGCGCTGCGCCCCGCCGGGTACCGCGCAGTAGCACGATCAGCGGATAGCAGACGTCCAGGACCCGCGACCAGCCCTCATGCGCCATCCCGCGTCCTCTGGTGATGTGCGGGTGGTGCAGGACCGAGTCGTTCAACCAGACGACGGGCGCGGACTCGGCGAGCATCCGGCCGAGCCGGGTCCACATCGAGTCCGCGGTGCGGGCGGCTTGTGTCATTTCAACAGCCCCGTCATGGCGCTTGCCCCGGCCCCCGCTAGAAGTGCAGTCCGCTGATGAACCCCGCGACCGAGTCGGCGCTGTTCTTGATCGAGCTGGCGATCGAGGTCGAGGCCAGGTAGAAGCCGAAGAGCATGCACACGATCATGTGTGACACCTTCAGGCCGTCCTTTCGGAACAGGATGAAGGTGATGATCCCGAGCAGCAGTACACCGGAGACCGAGAGAACCATCGTCGCTCCCTACGTTGTCGGTTGGAACCGCCGGACCGAACTGGTGAGCGCGCCACCGGCCGGGTCCCGGGGGACCGCGGCCAGTTGAAAATGGTTGGCACGTTCATCCGGATTCTCTCAACCGGACTACATTCCTAAAACCGACAAATGGGTGCGATGGCCTTTTACTCATCCATTCGGGTGGAAAGTCGACAAAGCCACGCCTGCTAAAGGGTGACCGCCGGAGCGTAGGCCGTCACTCCCATGCCGTGCACCCAACGTCCACGACGCATTACCGCGACCACGCGCAGATCCTCGTCAAGCACGACAAGGTCGGCGTACTTTCCGGCCTCAAGGCTGCCGACCCGGTCGTCGATGCCGAGGGCGCGCGCGGGCGTGAGAGCGGCGGAGATGGCGGCCTGCTCGATCGGGATGCCGACGCTCAGCACGGTGTTGCGCAGCGCGTTGTCCATGGTGAGTGTGGAGCCGGCGAGCGTGTCCGTGCCGGCCACGCGCACCGCGCCGTCGCTCACCTCGACGGTGAGCGGCCCGAGCGGGTACCTGCCGTCAGCGGATCCGGCCGCCTCCATGGCATCGGTGATCAGCGCGACGCGACGCGCCCCGGCCGCGGCGAAGACCAGGCTGACCACGGAGGGGTGTACGTGCATGCCGTCGTTGACGACCTCGACGAACACTTCCTCCTGCTCCAGCGCCGCGGTCACCGGTCCGGGTTCGCGGTGGTGCACCGGCCGCATCGCGTTGAAGACGTGCGTCGCCACCCGGGCGCCGTGCGCGATGGCGTGGTTGGCCTCCGCGTAAGTCGCGTCGGTGTGCCCTAGTGCGGCGATCACGCCGCAGTCAGCCAGCAAGCCGGTCGCCTCGAGTCCGTGTTCGAGCTCCGGGGCCAGGGTCACCATCTTCACGCTGCCGCGCCCGGCCTTCACCAAGCGCTGGACCACTTCCGGCTCCGGATCGCGCAGCAGGTTCGGGTCGTGCGCTCCGCAGCGGGAGCGGGCGATGAACGGCCCCTCCAGGTGGATGCCGGCCAGCACGTCGTCCTCGACCAACTCGGCCAGCTCCGCGACGTACCGCTCGAGATCGGACAGCGCCCCGGTGACCGTCGAAGCCATGATCGTGGTGGTGCCGTGGCTCAGGTGGAAGGCGACCGCGTTGCGTGCCTCCTCGATCCGGCCGGAGGAGAAGGCGCCCCCGCCTCCGCCGTGCACGTGCATGTCCACGAATCCCGGCACGACGTAGTGGCCGGACAGGTCATGCTGGGTGCCGTCGGGTCCCGGCGGCGGCAGCTGCGCGAGTCCGCCGAGTGCGGATATGCGCTCGCCTTCGGTGCACAGCCAGCCGTTCTCGACGACACCGTCGGGCAAGACGAGGCGGGCGTGGCGCAGTACTGGCATCGGGGCTACCTTGCGTCGAGGTGGACCGGGTGGGCCGCGAGCACCGTTCCGGTCCGGATTGGTATAGACCTTAGCGGCAATACCTTACGCCACGGGGCTCCGACCGGGCCAGAGGCCTTTGCCGCCCGGGTTTACGGCGGATCCCGGGACTCGGCGCCCGCTCCATCCCGCTCCTGCCTGCCACGGCCCTCACTCGTTCGGCGCAGCTCGACTTGTCAGCGGTGGCGCTTACGATGTGCAAGAGGGCAGGGGGCGTGCACCGCAGCTGAGGAGTAATCAGATGACGACGCGAACGCTGCGCGAACGTGTGTCCGACGCCGTGTCGGGTGATGTGGGCTCAGAGCAGCCGGAGCCGCCGGAAACGTTCATTCCGAACCAGTCTGAGGCCACGTCAGAGCGGGAGTTTCCGGAGCAGCGGCAGCAACCCGCCGAGCTCGGCGCTGTGACCGAGGTCACTGACGCGCCGCCAGAATCGGCCGCGGCCGATGTCGCCGTGGACGCGGCGGATACGGCGGCGCAGCCCCAAGTCCGGCCGCTCTCCGAGCGCGACCGCGCGGTGCTGATCTTCGAGAAGCAGTACTGGAAATACACCGGGGCCAAGGAGCAGGCGATCCGGGACCGCTTCGAGATGTCCGCGACCCGCTACTACCAGGTGCTCAACGCGCTGCTTGACCGCCCGGAGGCGCAGGAGTTCGAGCCGATGCTGGTCAAGCGGCTGCGCCGGCAGCGGGCGGCCCGCCAGCGGGCCCGTTCCGCCCGCGCGCTGCGGTAGTACTTTCCGCTCGTTGCGGCCGGCTGGCCGGCTGCTGCCCGAGCAGGCCGCGGGTCAGGCGCTCGCTATGGCTGGCGCAGGCACCGCCTGCGCCTGGCGGGCGCGGTGGTGCCGCCGGCAAAGCACCGTGTACGCCACCTCTTCATCGGGCGTGACGTCGCCGACCACGACCTGCTCGCCCTCCACGACCATCTCGCCGCCGACCGTCCGTGCGTTGTGGGTCGCCCGAGCACCGCACCAGCACAGCGTTTCCACCTGCATGACGCGGATCTCGTCGGCCAGCTCGATGAGTCGTTGCGAGCCGGGGAAAAGCCGGGTGCGGAAGTCGGTGGCGATGCCGAAGGCGAAGACGTCGACGCCGAGCTCGTCCACGATCGCGGCCAGCTGCTCGACCTGATCCTCGGTCAGGAACTGGGCCTCGTCGCAGATCACGTAATCGATCTCCGGGTCGGCGGCCAGCGCCGCCTCGCTATACGCGTACAGGTCTGTGTCATGGGCGGCCTCGACCGCCGCTGTGGACAAGCCGAGCCGGCTGGAAAGCACCCCCTGACCTGCGCGGTCATTGCGGGTGAAGACCAGGCCGCGGCGGCCGCGCGCGGAACGGTTGTGGTCCATTTGCAGCGCCAGCGTCGACTTGCCGCAGTCCATCGTTCCGGAGAAGAAGATCAGTTCGGCCATGGACGTGCGGCATCCGTTCGACGCGGGGACAGGGCGGTAAGGGCAGCGGCCGACCAGTATTCCAATGAACGCTGTCCTACGCGTCGATGGCCGTGTGGAAAGCGTGGCTAGCCCAAAACCCGGCTACCGGCCCTCTACCGTCCGCGACAGATCGTCGAGTTGGCGGGCGAACCAGCGCTGCGGCGGGAGCGCCGCCCCAGCCGCGGCCAGCCGCTCACAACGCCTGCGCCGCTCGTCCCGGTCCATCGAGAGCGCCGCGTGCAGCGCCTCCGCGGTGCCGATCACGTCGTACGGGTTCACCACCAGCGCGTCCTCGGCCAGTTCGGCGAACGCGCCGGCCTCGCGCGACAGCACCAGCCCGCATGCGCCGCCGGTGGCCGCGGCGACGATCGGGATCTCCTTCGCCACCAGGTTCATCCCGTCGCGGATCGGGTTGACCACGGCCACGTCCGCCAGCCGGTACGCCGCGAGCGAGCGCGCGAAGTCGTCCTCGACGTGCAGGATCAGCGGTTCCCAGTCTGGCGTGCCGAACTCGTCCTCGATCCGCTTCGCGGTACGCAACACGGCCGCGGTGTACTCGCGGTACTCCGGCAGGTCGTGTCGGCTCGGATAGGCGAACGCGACGTGCACGACCCGGCCGCGCCACTCGGGATGACGGCGCAACAGATCCGCGTATGCCTCAAGCCCGCGCACTATGTTCTTCGACAGCTCGGTGCGGTCGACCCGCACGATGACCTGCCGATCGCCGATCGATTCCCGCAGCACGGCCAGCCGACCGGCCACGTCCGCGCGGCTCGCCCGCTCGACGATGAACTCCGCGTCCACGCCGAGGCTGTACACGCCGATCCGAGTCGGGGAGTCCTGGCGCGGCGAGGTCACCGTCATCCGCGCGAGATCGGTTTGCGCGCCGAACCGTGCGCAGCAGTCCATGAACGCCAGGGCCCAACGCTCCGTCAGGAACCCGAGCTGATCCGCGCCGAGCATGCCTTCGAGCACCGCGGTCGCTATCTGGTCCGGCAGGATCCGGAAGTAGTCCGGCGGCGCCCACGGCGTGTGCGAGAAATGTCCGATATACAGATCCGGCCGCAGGTCGCGCAGCATCTTGGGGACCAGCGCGAGGTGGTAGTCCTGTACCAGCACGCGCGCCTGCGGGGCCGCTTCCTGCGCCAGCGCCTCGGCGAACGCCCGGTTGTAGGCGACGTAAGACTCCCACTCGCGCTCGAAGCCTTCGTCGAAGCTCGGGTTGATCGGCGTGGCGTAAAGCATGTGGTGAACGAACCACAGCGTCGAGTTGGCGACCGCGTTGTATGCCCGATGCAGCGTGCCGGGATCTATGTCGAGCATCCGCACCGGCGAGGCCGAGTCGATCAGGCCGATCCGGTCCAGCCGCCCGCCGGGTGAGCGGCGCACGGCCGCGCGGTCGCCCTCCGAGAGCGCCGCGCACACCCACACCTGATCCGCCTCGCCGTCCGCGGCGACCGAGGAGAGGCCGGAGACCAGCCCGCCGCCACCGCGTTTCGCGCTCAGCTCGCCGTTCTCGGCGAGCGAGAAGGAGACCGGTCCGCGGTTCGACGCGACCAGAACGCTGGCCTTGCCGGGCGCGGAGACGTCCGGCTCTCGGGGCTTTCCGGTGCCGTCGTCGCCGGGGGTGCTGTCAGTGCTGCCAGATCCGAACACGTGTCCGTCGTTTCCAGGCCCGGCCCGGATTAATCACCATCCGGGCGAACTCGTCTCGATTACCGGTCCTCGGGCGCTGCCTGGCCGGTCCACGCGAGCGCCGCAGTCTTCAGTGGCGGCCGCTCGGGCACGGCGGTTTCCCGCGTCGTCGGAGCGAAGCCGCCGGGCGCCCTGACGAACTGGGTGAGCTTCGTCGAGACCGGCTCGGGGCCGCCCAGCCGGGACTGCGCGACCTGCATGATCTCGGCCGCCATCCGGCCGAGGGCCTGCTCGTTCTGGTGCCGGTGATGACGTACCCCCGCGTCCACCTGCGCAAGCGCGTCCAAGCCGTGCGCCGCGTATGTATCGACAAGAAGGGCGAACTCCACGCCGTACCCGCAGGGGAACGGCAGTGACTCAAGCAACTCCCGGCGACCTGCGTACTCGCCACCGAGCGGTTGCACGAATCCGGCAAGCTCCGGCCAGTAGAGGTTGAGCAGCGGCCGCGCCACCAACTCGGTCACCCGGCCGCCACCCGCCGGGTGCACCGTCGCGCCGTCCGCGAGCGGCCGCTCATAAGCCGCCTTGACCAGCAGGATCCGCGGATCGGCCAGCAGCGGCCCGAGCACGCCGCGTACCACTGCCGAGGAGAACTGCTCCAAATCGGCGTCCACGAAGCAGATCAGGTCGCCGGTGGTCGCGGCCAGCGACCGCCACAGCACCTCGCCCTTGCCGGGCAGCGGCGGCGTGCACGTCAGCACGTCCTCGCGATGCACGACCCGGGCGCCGGCCGCATCGGCCACGGCGGCGGTGCGGTCGGTCGAGCCGGAGTCGATCACCACGACCTCGTCCACCAGCCCGCAGCGGCCGAGGTCGGCGACGATCGCCGCGACGATCGGCCCGATGGTGTCCTGCTCGTTGAGCGCGGGAAGCACCACGCTGACCGTCGCGCCGCTACGCGCCTTCAGCCCGAGCAGGCTCGCCAGCGGCCAGTCGGACTCGTGTGAGGTGCGCCGGGAAAGCCACTCGCGAGCCGGATCGAGGTCGTCCACCGTGTCCGCCACACTCCATCTGCTCGTTGTCTCGGTTGACCCGCTGTGTCGTCTTCAGCAACTGTGACAGTCTGTCGGACGATATGCCCAACAGGTGAAACGGAGGTGGTGGAATCGCGGCCGTCCGGTAGAGTGCAAGGCGATCCATAAGGGTCATACGGATGCGGTACCCCGTACCGCAGATAACTTCATATGCATTGCTCATCCAGAGGAGCTGAGGGAACGGCCCTGCGAAGCTCCGGCAACCACCCGGGTGACTTCGCGACGCGAGGCCCGCCCGGACGTAGGTGCCAAGTCCGGCCCGTCGAAATCCGACGGGGAAGATGAGGAGAGAGGCCTCGCCATGACTATCACACCCACGCTCCCCGCCCGCACTGCGTCCGCCGCGTTCGGTCGCGCGGTCGCGCTCTCTTGCCGCGAGTGCGGCGAACGGGTCGAGCTCGGCCCCCGGTACGTGTGTGAATCCTGTTTCGGCCCGCTTGAGGTCGCATACGACTTCGGGACCGTGACCCGCGCCGACATCGAACGCGGACCCAACTCGATCTGGCGCTACGCGCCGCTGCTGCCGGTGTCGCCCGACGTCGCTTCCCACCCGAACCTCAACCCCGGCGGCACCCGCCTGGTGAACGCCCGGAACCTGGCCCGCGAGCTGGGCATTCGCTCGCTGTACGTGAAGGACGACTCCGGCAATCCGACGCACTCCTTCAAGGACCGCGTCGTCGCGATCGCGCTCGAGGCCGCTCGTTCCTTCGGTTTCACGACCCTCTCCTGCTCGTCCACCGGCAACCTGGCTGGAGCCGTCGGCGCGGCCGCCGCGCGCGCGGGCCTGGACTCCTGCGTCTTCATCCCGGCCGGCCTCGAGACCGGCAAGATCGTCATGGCCGCGATCTACGGCGGCCGGCTGGTCGCCATCGACGGAACCTACGACGAGGTCAACCGGTTCTGCTCGGAACTGATCGGGGACGAGGCCGGCGAGGGCTGGGGCTTCGTCAACGTCAATCTGCGGCCCTACTACGCCGAGGGCTCCAAGACGCTCTCCTACGAGATCGCCGAGCAGCTCGGCTGGAAGCTGCCCGAGCAGATCGTCATCCCGATCGCCTCCGGCTCCCAGCTCACCAAGATCGACAAGGGTTTCAAGGAGCTGATCGCGCTCGGCCTCGTCGAGGACCGGCCGTACCGGGTCTTCGGCGCGCAGGCGGCCGGCTGCTCCCCGATCTCGGCCGCTTACAAGGCGGGGCACGACGTGGTGCGGCCGGTGCGCCCCGACACCATCGCCAAGTCGCTGGCGATCGGCAACCCGGCGGACGGCCCGTACGTGCTGGACATCGCCCGGCGCACCGGCGGCGCGATCGAGGACGTGGATGACGCGCAGATCGTCTCGGCGATCAAGCTGCTCGCCCGCACCGAGGGCATCTTCACCGAGACCGCGGGTGGGGTTACCGTCGGCGTGCTGCGTAAGCTCGTGGAGAACGGCGTGCTCGACCCCGACGCGCAGACCGTCGTGATCAACTCCGGCGACGGGCTCAAGACCCTCGACGCGGTCGCCGACACCGGCGTCACCGCGACGATCAAGCCCTCGCTGGCCGCCTTCCGCGACGCCGGTCTGTAGCGGCGGCGACGGCCGCCCGCCGCATACGTGTTCGACCAGCAGCCCAAGCGACCCAGCCTCCGGGCGACCAAGTTGTCCGCAAGACCGCTTCCGCAACACCGCCTCAGCGCACCGAGAAGGAGCCAGCCGCCATGGCCGTCACCGTCCGCATCCCGACCATCCTGCGCAGCTACACCGGCGGCGCGGCCGAGGTGGCCGCCGAGGGCGCGAACCTCGCCGAGGTCATCGACGCGTTGGAGAATTCGTACCCGGGCATTCGGGCCCGCGTGCTCGACGACGCCGGCAAGCTGCGCCGTTTCGTGAACGTGTACGTGAACGACGACGATGTCCGCTTCGCCGAGGGCCTGGCGACCGAGACCAAGGACGGCGCCGCGATCTCGATCATCCCGGCGGTCGCGGGCGGTTCTCGCTGACCGACCCCGGTCCCGTTCCGGCGCCGCGCGACTGTTAGGCTGACATCGTTGTCGAAGCGTTGCCTCATTCACTCGCGCGGTGCCCGGGAAAGCCGTCTTCCGGCTCAGATATGACGCTCAGTCAGGCCTTGCGCTCCTTACGTAAGCGTCCACGGGCTGAGATGATCAGTAACCGTCCGATTACGGTTTCATGATCGGCCGCCCGCTTCGCCGGGTTTCGCCATGGTTTGTCATGGCGCGAAAACGCAGTAGTGCTGCGAGTTATCGTCCCAATGACCTGTTGCGTCCGGGGCGGTTGAGGATACTCTCACGCCGGTCGCACAGTTCAGCGAGGCCGCGTTCGTTGGTGGCGGAAACGCCGCCGCCGGCGCGGTGCGAGTAGAACACAGCAGTCATCACCGGCCCTGGCTCGGTTCGCGAGACGGAGGGGCGGGGGGACGAACGACCCGAATCCCGCGCCCGCGGGATAGATGGAGAGGGCCGGCAGCAAGGAGTAGGGAATGGCTCAAGGCACCGTCAAGTGGTTCAACGCGGAGAAGGGCTACGGCTTCATCGCGGTCGACGGTGGCGCGGACGTGTTCGTCCACTACAGCGCGATCCAGATGGATGGGTACCGGAGTCTGGAAGAAGGACAGCGGGTCGAGTTCGAGATCTCGCAGGGCCAGAAGGGCCCGCAGGCCGACATGGTCCGTGCGCTGTAGTCAACCAAAGCCTGTACTTACAGGCGTAGCGCTACACACAAATCCGGCAGGTACCGGTCCTCGCGATCGGCACCTGCCGGATTCGTTTGCGCGCTCCTCCCGGAAGGGCCGGGCCTTGGCCGATCGGCTTGCACTCAACAGCCCCGAGTGCTAATCATGGGAGCTGGCACTCTCTAGACCAGAGTGCTACCGATAGCTTCCACTGGTGAGGTGCGCCTACCGCACCGGCCGTCGCGGGCGCCCGTGGGGCACGTGATACGTCCCTTCTGTGGGAGGACAGTACCTATGGCTAAGATCATCGCGTTCGATGAAGAGGCCCGTCGCGGCCTCGAGCGCGGTATGAACCAGCTCGCGGACGCCGTGAAGGTGACACTCGGCCCGCGCGGTCGCAATGTCGTGCTGGAGAAGAAGTGGGGCGCCCCCACGATCACCAACGACGGTGTTTCCATCGCCAAGGAGATCGAGCTCGACGACCCGTACGAGAAGATCGGCGCGGAGCTCGTCAAGGAAGTCGCCAAGAAGACCGACGACGTAGCCGGCGACGGCACCACCACCGCGACCGTGCTGGCTCAGGCGCTGGTGCGCGAGGGTCTGCGTAACGTGGCCGCCGGCGCCAACCCGATCGCGCTCAAGCGCGGCATCGAGGCAGCCGTCGAGCGGATCAGCGAGGAGCTCTCCTCGCTGGCCAAGGACGTGGAGACCCGCGAGCAGATCGCCTCCACCGCCTCCATCTCCGCGGCTGACACCGCGATCGGCGAGCTGATCGCCGAGGCGATGGACAAGGCCGGCAAGGAAGGCGTCATCACCGTCGAGGAGAGCAACACCTTCGGCCTCGAGCTCGAGCTCACCGAGGGCATGCGCTTCGACAAGGGCTACATCAACTTCTACTTCGCCACCGACCCGGAGCGGCAGGAGGCGGTGCTCGAAGAGCCCTACATCCTGATCGCCAACCAGAAGATCGGCAACGTCAAGGACCTGCTGCCGATCCTGGAGAAGGTCATGCAGTCCGGCAAGCCGCTGCTGATCATCGCCGAGGACGTCGAGGGCGAGGCGCTGGCGACCCTGGTGGTCAACAAGATCCGCGGCACCTTCAAGTCCGTCGCGGTCAAGGCCCCGGGCTTCGGCGACCGGCGCAAGGCCATGCTCGGCGACATCGCCATCCTCACCGGCGGCCAGGTCGTCACCGAGGAGGTCGGCCTCAAGCTCGACTCGATCGGCCTGGACCTGCTCGGCCGCGCCCGCAAGATCGTGGTCACCAAGGACGAGACCACCATCGTGGACGGCGCCGGCGACGCGGACGCGATCGAGGGCCGCAAGGCGCAGATCCGCGGCGAGATCGAGAAGTCGGACTCCGACTACGACCGCGAGAAGCTGCAGGAGCGCCTGGCCAAGCTGGCCGGCGGCGTGGCCGTCATCAAGGCCGGCGCGGCGACCGAGGTCGAGCTCAAGGAGCGCAAGCACCGCATCGAGGACGCGGTGCGCAACGCCAAGGCCGCCGTGGAAGAGGGCATCGTCGCCGGTGGCGGCGTGGCTCTGCTGCAGGCCGCGACCAAGGCCTTCGAGAAGCTTGACCTGGCCGGCGACGAGGCGGTCGGCGCGAACATCGTGCGCATCGCCGTCGAGGCCCCGCTCAAGCAGATCGCGATCAACGCCGGCCTCGAGGGCGGCGTCGTGGTCGAGAAGGTGCGCAACCTGGAGCCCGGCTTCGGCCTGGACGCCGCGACCGGCGAGTACGTCGACCTGATCAAGGCCGGCATCATCGACCCGGCCAAGGTCACCCGGTCCGCGCTGCAGAACGCCGCGTCCATCGCGGCGCTGTTCCTGACCACCGAGGCCGTCATCGCCGACAAGCCGGAGAAGACCGCCGCGCCGGCTGGCGGCGGCATGCCCGGCGGGGACATGGACTTCTAAGTCCGGTCAACCGTTCGAACACGAACGCCCTCGTGCTCCGCAAGGAGCGCGGGGGCGTTTTCGGTTCTGGTCCGGTGCGCGTCCGATCAGGAGAAAGGTCAGCGCAGCGCGGCGCGGGCGAGTTCCTGACACTCCGCCAGCGTGTGCGCGGCCAGCGCGGCCCGCACCTCGGCGATCGCGGACGGCGCCATCGACAAAGAGGTCACGCCGAGCCCGACGAGAACTGGTGCCAGCCGCGGATCGGCAGCCGCCTCTCCGCAGACCCCGACTGGCTTACCGCACGCTGCGCCTGCCTGACCGGTCAGTTCGATAAGGCGAAGAACCGCGGGATGCCACGGATCCTGCAACGCACCGAGCGAGCCGAGCATGCGGTCCGCGGCCAGCGCGTATTGCGTCAAGTCATTCGTGCCCAGCGATACGAAGTCGACCGCTGAGAGCAGCGGTTCGGCACGCAGCGCTGCCGACGGCACCTCGATCATCGCGCCGACTGTGCGCAGGCCGTGCTCGCGTGCCCGTTCCGCGAACCAGGCCGCGTCGCCCTCATCGGCAATCATCGGCGCCATCACCCACAGCTCGGCCGCTGAGCCTTCTGCTGCCTTAGCCAGTGCGGCGAGCTGCGTATCGAGCAACGCCTGGTATTCGCCCCGGAACGCACGCAGCCCACGCACACCGAGCGCCGGGTTCGGCTCGACACCCAGTGGGAGGAAAGGCAGCGGCTTATCAGCTCCCGCATCGAGGGTGCGCGCGACAACGCGGCAGCCGGGAAAGCCGTCAAGCACCGCGCGATACGCCTCGATCTGCGTTTCCAGAGAAGGCGGCGTCGCAGACCCCAGATACAGGAACTCCGTGCGGAACAATCCGACGCCTTCGGCCCCCGCCGCGACCGCATCGGCCACGTCTCCGGGTCCGCCGACGTTCGCCAAAAGGCAGATTGACACGCCGTCAGCTGTCCGGCCGGGACCGGTGGCCTGTACTGCATGCGCTCGGGCTTCGGCCTGCTCGGACGCTGCGGCGAGCAGTTCCGGTGCCGGATTCGGGGTGACAGTACCGGCGGCGCTATCCACCAGCACCGGTGTTCCGTCGGCCAAGTCGAGCGCCCCGGAAACGCCGACCACGGCCGGGATGCCGCGCGCCCGAGCCAGGATCGCGGTGTGGCTCGTCGGGCCGCCCTCCTGAGTGACCAGAGCCAGCACCCGCGTCAGGTCCAGCAGCGCTGTGTCCGCCGGTGCCAAGTCGAGCGCGACGAGCACGAAGGGCTCGGGAAGCTCCGGTAGGCCCGGCATCGGGACGCCGGTCGCCGCCGCTATCGCGCGGGCGGCCAGATCATCCAGGTCGCCAACTCGGTCGGCGAGGTAGCCTCCGGCCGCAGCGAGCAGATCCCGGTACTGGGCGAAGGTCTCGAAAATGGCTCGCTCGGCGGTCAATCCCGCGGCGGTGCGTTCACCGATCCCGTCCAGCAGCGACGGGTCCTCGGCCATGAGCACCTGGGCTTCCAGGATCTCGGCAGCGTCAGTGCTGCCCAACTCATCGCGGGCCACGTTTGCGCGCCGGGTCAGCTCCCGCGCGACCTCATGCAGCGCCGCTTCGGCCCGGGCCGTCTCGTGGGCCGCGTCGCCGGCCGGCCGGACTATGGCGGATGGTTCGGGCGGCCGCGCGGCCATGCGCGCCACCGGCCCGGCGGCCGAGGCGGTGCCGACTCCAAGACCGCGCAGCGGTTCTGTATTGGCCGCCATCGTCCGCTTTGACCCTCTACCTTCTGGCTCTAGCCTTCGAGATCGTCGCTGAGCAGTGCCTCAAGCTCGTCCAGCGTCGCTTCCGCGCCGGCGCCGTCGGCGGTAATCGTGACCTGGTCGCCGCAGCGCACGTCCAGACCGAGTACGGCCAGGATCGAGCGGGCGCTGACCGGGTCCTTGCCCTCTTTGGCGATGGTCACCGCGACCGGGGCGGCGCTGGCGGCCTTCACGAACACCGCCGCCGGGCGGGCGTGCAGACCCACGCGGGACGCCACGGTGACGATTCGCTCTGCCATGTGGGCTCCTCGGCTTCCTATTCGACTGAGAACAGGGGCGATGCTACGCGCAGTCGGCCAACCTTAGAGAACTCCGCGCTGAACGATGCCCGTCCGCGTCAGCGTTGTTCGTGCCAGCCTCCGCACCAGCAGCGCGCGTCTCACCAGCGCCCGTATCACCGCTCTTCGCATCACACAGCCCACTCAAACAGCGTGCGCCCGGGTTCGATCGGGCCGACCGCGACCGCGCCGACCGCCGCGACCTCGGCGTCCAGGGCGATCACCGGGCAGACCGGGGAGAGCCCGCGAGCCTCGATCTCGGCCGGGTTCCAGCGGACCACCGGCGTGCCCGCGGCGACCTGCGTACCCTCGACGGCCAGTAGCTCGAAACCGGCGCCGTCCAGGTTCACCGTGTCGATCCCCAGGTGCACGAGCACGCCGCGGCCGCCCTGCCCGGCGACCACGAAGGCGTGCGGCTTGAGCTTGACCAGGGTCCCGGCAATCGGCGAGACGACGGTCAGCGGCGCGCGTTCGGGGTCGACCGCGGCGCCCGGACCGACCATCGCCTGCGCGAAGACGGGGTCAGGCACGTCGCGCAGTTCGATCGCGGTCCCCGCCAGCGGGGCCCCGACGAGCAGGACTGTAGTGGTGTCCATCCCAGTGCGGTCTGTGGTCCGGATCTAGAGCAGGTCCTCGATGTCCATACAGAGGGTGTCCGCCTCCGGTCCGACCACCACCTGTACGACGGTGCCCGCCTTCATCACGCCGTGCGCCCCGGCCGCCTTAAGCGCCGAATCGCTCACCTTCGAACCGTCCCGGACCACGGTGCGCAGCCTGGTGATGCACGGTTCGATCTCCACGATGTTGTCGGCGCCGCCGAGCCCGGCGATGATCGCCTCTGCCTTGTCCATCGTTCGCTCCACTACAGGTCGGTTACGCGCGCTGAGCCGGGATGTACGTTCGGTGTCCGGGACCTTGACAGGTACTGGTCCTCGGTGGTCTAGTCCGGTCCAGACACTAGCGTGACGCGGTTCACAGCAACAGAGCCACCACCCCCGACTCCGACACAGTGCCCGATTTTTTAAGGAACAGGCCGACCGATGGAGATCAGCCCTCGCAGCCCGGTGCCCAAGCACCAACAGCTGCGCGAGATCCTGATCAACCTCATCGACACCGAGCTGGAACCGGACACCCCGATCCCTTCCGAACGCGACCTCGGCGAGCGGTACGGGCTGTCCCGGATGACGGTCCGTCAGGCGATCAACCAGTTGGTGGCCGACGGGCGGCTGTACCGGGTGCGGGGCCGCGGCACGTTCGTGGCGCAACCCAAGATGGATCTGCAGATCAGGCTGGCGTCCTTCACCGAGGACATGACCCGCCGGGGGATGATCCCGGCCTCGCGCACGCTCGGTTTCGAGCGGATCGAGGCGACCCCCGTGCTGGCCCGCCAGCTGGAGCTCAACCCGGGGGAGCCGGTGGTGCGGCTCGCCCGGCTCCGTTACGCCGACTCGATCCCGATGGCGGTGGAACGCACCCACCTGCCGGAGAACAGGGTGCCCGGCCTGCTCAGCCGTGGCACTCCGCACTCGCTCTACCAAGTCCTCGCCGACGAGTACGGCCTCAAGCTCACCTGGGGCGAACAAGTCATCGAGGCAGGCAACCCCGACCCGGAAGACGCCGCGCTGCTGGAGATTCCGGCCGGCGGCGTCGTGCTCCGGATGTCCCGGCGCAGCTACGCCGGCGACGTGCTCATCGAGTACGCCGTCTCCGCGTACCGCGCCGACCGGTATCAGCTATGGGTACCGCTCGAAAGGCCCGCACAGCCGATCACCAATCCCCGCGCGGCGCGTCCGGCCGGCGACGTCGGCGCAACGACGCGCGGATAGACCCTCGGAGGACCCTCCATGACCGCGGCCACAGCCGACGGGCTGCCACCCCAAGCACCTACGAGTAATGCGATCCTAGCCACCCTCCAGCGCATCGGCCGCTCGCTGATGCTGCCGATCGCCGTCATGCCCGCCGCCGGATTGCTCATCCGGCTCGGCTCCGACGACGTGCTCGGCGCGCGCACACCCGGCGACCCCACCGAGCACGGCCTGTATCTGGCCACGGCCACCGGCTGGCACTGGCTCATCTACGTCGAGCAGGTATTCGCCGCGGCGGGCAACGGCATCTTCAACTTCCTGCCGCTGCTGTTCGCGATCGGCGTCGCGATCGGCTTCGCCCGGCGCGCGGACGGCTCCACCGCGCTTGCCGCAGCCGTCGGCTACCTCGTCTACAACGAGGTGACCGCCGCGGTCTTCGCCATGCCGGTCAACTCCGGGCATCAGTGGATCACCAACTGGTACGGCACGGACGCGACCAGCGGGAAGCCCAAGTTCACCGACGTGATCGGCAAGAACCCGACCTACGTACTCGGCGGCATCCTGGTCGGCATCCTGGCCGCACTGCTTTACCAGCGCTACTACCGGATCAAGCTGCCTCCGTACCTGGCGTTCTTCGGCGGCCGCCGCTTTGTGCCGATCGTGACCGCCTTCGCGTCGGTGATCCTCGGTGTGGTGATGGGCCTGATCTGGCAGTGGCCGGCCGCGGTGATCAACTGGCTGGGCAAGGAGGCCGCGAACAACGGCACCGCCGGAGCCGGCATTTTCGGGCTGATCAACCGGCTGCTGCTGCCGTTCGGTCTGCACCACATCCCGAACAACCTGGTGTGGACCTCTGCGGTCGGCGGCCACTGCATCCAGAACGGCACGCAGTATGCGGGCGACCTGGTCTGCTTCTTCCACGGCAGCCACACCGCGGGCATGTTCATGACCGGCTTCTTCCCGATCATGATGTTCGCGCTGCCCGCGGCCGCGTACGCGATGACCCGAGCCGCCCGCCCGGAGAAGCGCAAGCTGGTCGGCGGCATCATGCTCTCCGCCGCGCTCTGCTCGTTCCTGACCGGCGTGACCGAACCGATCGAGTTCGCGTTCCTGTTCGCCGCGCCGCTGCTGTTCGGCGTGCACGCGATCCTCACCGGCGTGTCCCTCGCGCTCTGCCAGGCGCTCGGCATCCATGACGGCTTCTCGTTCTCGGCCGGACTGTTCGACTACGTGTTCAACTACAACATCGCGACCAAGCCGCTGCTGCTGATCCCGATCGGGCTGGCCTTCGCGCTGGTGTACTACTTCCTGTTCACCTTCGCGATCAACAAGTTCAACATTCAGACCCCCGGACGAGAACCTGACGCGGACGAGGATGTCGGCAACCAGGTCCTCGCTGAAGCCGCCAGCTGACACCCGATATCGTTAACCTAAGCACCGAAACCGCTTAGCCAAGCGCCAACCCACCTCACGACCCCCGTCTCCGGCCCCCGCGACCAGGGCCGGAGACGGGCTTTTCAGGGCTCCATGTCTTCGGGGAGGGCGTCGTGCCGTATGCGCACGAGCGTGAAGGGTTATGGGAACGGCTGGTCTCCGGCCGCGTCACCGAGGTTTTCGTATTCGGCGTCGCGGACGGCAGCACGCTGGGAACCTACTTGCCGCAGACGCTCGGCCTTGAACCGATTGTCTGCGACGCGTACAAGTACACGCGCAGCGGAGAACTGCGCAGCTACGACGAGTTGGTACAAGTCGCGCAGCAGTTGGCGGAAGGGAAGCGGTGGGTCGCGGAAGGCGGCGTGCCGATTTGGGCTGCGACCTTCATGGACCGCGCGCAGGCAATCCTCTTCTTCGACACGTTCCGCTCCCGGCTGGTGCGATCGGATCCGCGGCAGCGGGGCAAGGACGATGTCCTCGGGGCTGAACGGTTCGCTCGGGAGCACTTTCCGGAGAAGCTACTCGCTATCACCGAGCCGATGCAGATCCAGACGCTGCGCAGGGTACGAGCCGTGCCGGCTCAGCAGCGGGCCCCTGGTTCCACCTCGGCGGCCGAACCAGGGGCCTGAGTCGTGCGGGATCGGTTGTCGGCTTACGGGGCGGTCACGCCGCGCAGGACTACCGGACCGAGCGTCGGGTCCAGCTCGGTGGACTGAGAGACACCGACCGGGGTAATCGTGTCCATTACCTTCGGCACTGTGGCCGGATCCACCGCGCAGATCGGCGAGGTGGCGCCCGCCGCGCACACGCCGAACGCGTAGTCCTGCGGCGTGGCGGAGAAGGCGCGGGCCTGGTCCGCACTGAATCCGTCCTGGCCGGTCAACGCCAGGGTGAAGGTCCAGCCTGCGGTCGGCGTCCCGAACTGCGACTCGGGCAGCGCGATCGTGATCGTGTTGGACACCGTCGAAGCGACCACCGCGGTCGGAGTGCCGACCTGGTTGCCGGTCGGGTCGACCCACACCGGCGATGCGAAGCCCTGGACCTCGATGCGCTGGCTCCACGCATCGGTTGACGCGATCGTGTAGTTGCGCTGCGGAAACGCGGCCGCGGTGGACGTGCTTGCCACGCCGGGGGCGTGCACGTACACGTCGAGCAGTTGCGCGCCCATCACGTTGCCGAACGTCGGGGTCAGCTTGCTCAGCGTGGTACGCAGGTAGACCGTGCCGTTCGCGGTGATCACCTGGAAGCGGGTCAGGTCGAACGAACCCGCGCTAAACGACGACGAGGTCGG
>Ga0134126_10002931_pt1 | contig 21454 bp, 24 predicted proteins | sample KB31752_FD_96881 | JGI IMG/M metagenome (GOLD analysis project Ga0134126, IMG submission 96881) | Terrestrial soil microbial communities with excess Nitrogen fertilizer from Kellogg Biological Station, Michigan, USA - KB3-175-2 | ecosystem: Environmental > Terrestrial > Soil > Unclassified ... | reverse complement strand
GCCTTCCGACAAGTGAGCCCGTCGGCCATCGCGATCGTCGATGCCTCGGGGCGGACGCAGGCGCTGCCGAACGCTGCGACAGCGGCGACGGGCTCGGACCACGCGGGGAACCCCCAGGCTGCCGCGCCCATCGCGCAGGGTGGGGCGCGCGGCGTGCTGGGCCGGCTGGGCGGGCTCCTCTCGCGCGCGCGGCGCGCGCTGGATCGAGGCGGACAGCGGCCGAAGTCGCGGGCGGAACTGCAAGCCACACCCGGCTACAACAGCCTGCAGGAAGTCGTGGTGACGGGGACGCCCGAAGTGCGCGGCGTGCGACTCCTCGATGCCAGCTTCCCGGTGAGCGCCGCAAGTCTGCAGCAGTTCCAGCTGGCGCAGCCCTCCAGCGCGGCGGACCTGCTGAAGATCGTGCCTGGCCTCTGGGCGGAATCGAGTGGCGGGGAGACGGGCGCCAACATCGAGGTCGCAGGCTTCCCCGGCGGTGGCGATGCCCCCTATGTCACCTACCAGATCGAAGGCTCGCCGGTGTATCCGGCACCGACGCTGGCTTTCATGGACAACTCCTCGCTCCTGCGTCTCGACGATACCATCGCCAGGATCGAGGTCGTGCAGGGGGGACCCTCAGTGGTGTACTCCAACGGGCAAATAGGGGCCACCACCAACATCATCCTGCGCCACGGCACGCCGACGCCGCACGGCGATGTTGCCTTGACGTTGGGAGACGAGGGCCTCTACCGGCTCGATGGCTTTTACGGCGGGCCGCTCGCATCAGGGTGGCTCGCGAGCATCGGCGGCTTCTATCGCGTGTCGAATGGCATCCGCAACTCCCAGTTCCCGGCCGACGAGGGCGGACAGCTCACCGAGACTCTGTTTCGTCCCCTGGCGACCGGGAGCCTCCTCTTCTGGGCGCGCCAGCTCCACGACAAGAACCTCTTCATCACCGACATCCCGGTCGCGGTGAGCCCGGATGGCGGAACGGTGTCAGCCTTCCCCGGCTTCGATCCACTCACCGGCACCTTCGCGGGCAATGCGACCCGCAGCATCACGGTCCAAGAGTTTCCGTGCGGCGTCCCCGGCTGTGTGCCCGGCGCCATCTCGGCCGACCTTGCGAACGGGCGGGGATCGGACATCCATATGTTCGGCAGCGATGTCAGCCTGACATTCGACGGCTGGGCGGTGAGCAACCGGATGGGCTACACGGCCGGCCGCATGCCGACCAACGCTCTCTTCAACAACTTCGCGCCGGAGACACTGGGAAGCTTCATCGCAGACCAGATCGCAACCACCAATGCGGACCCGGCGGTGATGGCGGCAACGGGTGGCGTACTGTTCACCACGGGAAACGCCACTTATGTGGGAAGCGGCGCGCCGGCGAGCACGGACACCTACGTGGCGTCGCTCGGATTCTGGATCGTCGACAAGAATGTCCAGGCCTTCACCGATGACCTGCGTTTCAGCCGCACCCTGTTTGCCGGCAACACCGCGACACTCGGCGGCTACTTCGCCAGCTACTCATCCGACGACACCTGGTATCTCGGCAATTACGAGCTGATGACCGCAACGGCAAATGCCAGCCTCATCAATGTAGCGCTCGCTACGGCCGCCGGGGCGGCGGGACCCGTGGGACAGGTGACGCAGAACGGCATATTGAGCGGCGCGTTCTACGCGCTGGTGGACCATTTCAATGGCCGCAATGCGGCGATCTTCCTCTCCGATCAGTGGCGCATCGGCGCCTGGCTGCTCGATCTGGAGTATCGGGCGGAGAATGAGCAGGTGAACGGCGCGATCGAGGGCAACTCTACGATTGACCTCGACGCCAATCCGCTCACGCTCTACAACAATGGCACGGACGTCGCCAACGGCGCGTGGTCACCGGCAATCTACGACCACACGCTCGGCGCATGGAGCGCGGGTGTCAACTACGAGATCACCTCGCACATGAGCGTCTACGGCCGCGTCAACGAGGGCGTACACTTCCCCGAATTCGATGATCTGCGCACCGGCGCGCTGAACTCGCAACACATCGAGAACTTTCAAGCCGGTTACAAGGCGCAGACGAACTCCCTCTACGCCTCGATAGACGCCTTCCGCCGGCTCTTTTACGGCGTTCCGTATCCGGCCATCCTCGGCAACGGGACGCAGGTACTCGCCATTTCCGGCGCGTCCGCCTGGGGCATGGATTTCCAGGCCAACTGGTTTCCCCTGGAGCACCTGAGCCTGGGGCTCACCGGCGACTGGCAGTACGCCATCTACACACATTTCAGCTCGTTCGCCGAGACCGGCGGGCCGCCGCAAGGCGTCGACAACAATGGCAACATCCTGCAGCGCCAGCCGCGGCTGCAGCTGCGATTCACGCCGGAGTACTCGATCCCGATGCGCTGGGGCGTACTGAAAGTCTTCGCGACGGTGAGCTACGTCGACCTGCGCTACTCCGATCCGGAGAACCTGCAGGTGCTGCCTCCCTACACGACGCTCGATGCCGGCGTGATCGCCAAGCTCGGCCCGCACCTCGAACTACGCCTCCAAGGCACCAACCTCACCGACGAGTTGGGATTGACCGAAGGCAACTCACGCACCCTCACGGCCGGCATCTCCACGGGCTTCGAGATGGCGCGGCCGATCTTCGGCCGCGAGGTGCAGGGTCAGCTCAGGTACTACTTCTAGCCGTCACAAGGCGTTGAAGATGCTGCCGACGAGGTCGCTCGCGAGCCCGAATCCCGCGCCGAGACCGAGTCCGGACATGACATTGCTCATGAAGCCGCCTCCCGTACCGGCGTACGGCTGTGCGGCCCAGCCGCGCGTCGGATAGACCGGATAGTTCGGCTGCTGCGGGAGCGTGGTCACATGCGTCTCGAGCGAATGGATGTACTCCGCCATCTGCTGAATGAGCATGAGGGCCGACTGGTTCTGCCGCTGGATGCCGAGCGCCGTCTCCCGCAGATCGAGCATCAGCTCGCGCGCCAGCATCTGATCCGGCACTTTGGACTGCAGCTTCTCGGCGAGCGCCTTGACGCTCTGGCCGACCTGCTCGGCTTGCTGCTGCAGCTGCACGGCCTGGTTCTCGGCGGTCTGGTAGTCCACGATGTGTCCTCTCTGAGTGCTTGAGCTCGGCTCGTTACGGGGTTCGACCGGGGAATCCTGCCGCCGTTCCGGCTCAGGAGGCCTGGACGGCCGCGGCGGCGACGAGGATGAGGACCAGCAGTATGCCACCCGCAGCGGGGGCGATCCTGGAGAGGCCGTACGCCGCGAGCAGCGCCAGCGCCACGGACGTGACATTGCGCAGGTCCCCGAAGATGAGCTGCAGCAGCTTTCTCATGCGCGCATCCCGAGAGGCCCGCGGGAGCGCGGCATGCGCAGCGCCCGGGCGATGATCCGTCCCGCCACCGCGTAGGCGGCGAAGAGGAGGAGCAGGGTCACATCTCCCAAGGGCCACGCCGCCTGCTGCCCGACGATGCCCCCGATGCTCCAGAAGCTGCCGAAGGAGAGGATGGCGCAGGAGACCAGGAACTTGAGGCTGTTTTCCGGCACGCGCGTGAGCGGCGCCTGCAAGGCGAGCCCGAAGCCGACCACCGCGACGAGCGAGGCCAGGGCACTGCCCACGGCCGCCGCATAGGAAAGGGTGTGGCCGAGGGCGACCACGAGCAGCCAGACCTCGAGCCCCTCGAGCAGCACGCCCTTGAAGGCGATCACCCAGGCCGCGCGGCTCTCGGACTGCTCGAGATGCTCGCGCGTCGCGGCGAACTCCCGCGCCTCATCGTGCAGGGCGGTGCGGCCGGCGGCGCGCCGGATCGCCTTCGTGTACCAGCGCAGGCCGAAGAGCAGCAGGAAGATGCCGATTGCGGCCCTGATCCTGTCGATGTCGGCCTGCGCGGCCTCCAGGCCCGCGCCGGTGACGGCGATCAGGATCCCGATGAGCGCCAATGCCGCCGCGGCCGCGCCGATCGCACGGCGCCAGCCGATGGTGAGGGCCACCGCGAGAACGATGGTGAAGGCCTCGACCCATTCGACCGCCGAGGCGAGAAAGATGGCGCTCGCGCCGCCCCACTGGGCCGCGCTCATGTGGCGAGATACTCCATGGCCGGCGGACAGTGCCACAGCGGCCGGCGCCTGTCACGTCAGGACTTGGTCAGGAAGAGCTGCGAAGGTGGCGCATTCCAACATGCCAGAGGATAGCCGCCGTATGAAGCCGACATGCCGCCCGTCGCTCCTCGCCGTGATCGTCGCCGGCCTGGCAACGCTCGCCGGCGTCGCTCTGGCGCCTCGTGTCACCGCGGCCACTGCGCGCGACGCGCCATTCGCCCGCATCGGCACGATCGAGATTCCGGGCGCGCCGCTCAAGAGTTTCGACATCGGGTTCGTCAACGCGGACGGAATATATGCGCTCGCGGATCGCTCCAACGGGGGGCTCGACTTCTTCGACAGCGCCAGCGAGCGGTTCCTCGGCCGGGCGACCGGCTTCAAAGGTCCCAATGCCGCGGCAGGTGCCGATGCATCGGGGCCGAATGGCGTCGTCGCCGTCGGATCGCACGAGTTCTGGGCGGGCGATGGCGACAGCACCGTCAAGGTGGTGGATCTTCGTACGAAAAAGGTCATCGCCAGCATCTCCACCGGTGGGAAGAAGCGTGCCGACGAGCTGGCCTACGATCCGCGCGATCAGCTCCTCATCGTGATCAACAATGCCGATGATCCGCCCTTCGTGACCTTCATCTCCACACGCACGCGCAAGGTCCTCGGCCGGCTCGAGCTCGAGCGCGCGAGCGACGGCGCGGAGCAGCCGGTCTGGAATCCCGACTCCGGGCTCGTCTATCTCTCCATTCCATCACTCGATGACGTGAAGTCGCACGGTGCGGTGGCGGTCATCGATCCGCGCACCCGCAAGCTGCTGAAGCTCCTGCCGGTCGACGAGTGCATGCCGGCGGGGCTGGCCCTCGGGGCACACGGCGACCTGCTGCTCGGCTGCAGCGATGATGCCATCGAGGCGGGCTTTCCCGCGCATTCTTTCATCATGAATGCCACCACCGGGAAGATCGTCGCCGTCCTGCCGAAGGTGGGCGGCTCCGACGAGGTCTGGTCGGATCCGAAGGCCGGCCGCTTCTATCTCGCCGCCGTAGCCAACACCGGTGGTCCCGTCCTCGGCGTCGTGGACGCGGGAGCCCACCGCTGGATCGGCAACTGGCCCACCGGGCCGCATGCCCACTCCGTGACGGCGGACGCGACGACGGGCAGGGTATTCGTGCCGATCGCGGCCGGCTCCGCCTCCGGCTGCGCGCGGGGCTGCATCGCCGTGTTTGGTTCGCGTGCCGAGTAACGGGTCCGGGACAGCGCTCGGGCTCTCGCCCCGCTTGCGCCCTTGCCGGCAACCACGAGCTCCCGTACGGGCCGTGGGGCGAACTCGCACCATTCAACGCCTACTCCTACGTCAGTCTCGCGCACGACGTAGGCGGCAACACGGACAGAACGCCGACGGTCAGCCTCGCGCTCCGCGAAGATCACGTCGACCGGTCCTCGCGGCGGCCCGCGGCCTCCGGTGCGCACGAATGCACCGCTCGAGCTGACGTTCTCCAACGAGCCCACAACAGGCGGCGAGGACTTGCACGACAGCTGCACGGTCAGACTTACCGCGACGCGCTCACCCCATCGATGCTCCACGGCCTTCTCCCTTCGCAATGTGGTGTGAGCCCATTATGCGCTCATCGGACGGCCAGGGAAGAGCTTCCAACATGGGCACTGGCGATCAGCCCGCGTGCAGCGCCGCGGCGGAGCTCACCGAGAAGAGGGCGAGTCCGATCAGGATCCAGACGACGTAATCGCCGACCACCCCATCGTGCGCGCGGTCGATGGCGGTGAACACCGGACCCGACAGCACCCGCCGACTCGTGCGCGACCAGGATCTGGGTAGCCACGCATGGCCGAGCTCGTGCGCGGCGATGAGGATCGCCAGGCCGAGCGTCAGCCAGGGCACGAAGGGATGCGAAGGCGCCGGGACGGCCGCGGCGGTTGCCGGCCCGATCGGCCCGATGCTCGCAATCCTGTCCCAGGCAAGAAACCGCGCGGCGGCGCCCAACATCGTCTCGTCCGCATGGGGCAGACCCGCGCCGATGGCAATGATCAGGAGCACGATCACGGGGAGCATCATCAGCCAGAGGGGCCGGGCCGGCTTCTCGCTTTCGTCCTCGCTCGGACCGCGCGCCTCTTCACCCACGATCTCGCCGAGCCCGAGGAAGATTCGGCCGGCACCCCGCAGCACCGCGCCGCCGGTGCATGCGGTGCCCAACACCACCGCGATCAGTATCCAATCCTCGCCACGCGCCGCCGCGGCCGCGCCGATGAGCCGCGACCCCGAGTCCATGAGCCCGAGCGGCGCGCCGCCGAGCAACGATCCCGCCACGGCCATGGCCACGCCGGCGGGCCAAACCGGCCGGCCGCGGCCCCGCAGCCACAGCTCATCGATCCCGCCGGCGGTCGCGAGCAGAACGCCCGCCACCATGAAGAGCGCCCCTTTCACCAACCCATGCCCGATGAAGTAGGCGAGCACTCCGGCCAGGCTCACCGGACCGGGAAGGGCGAGGCCGATGAGGAGGATGCCGCCGTGGGAAATGGTGGAGAAGGCCAGCAGGCGCTTCAAATGCCGCTGGCGCAGGCACGCCACCCCTCCGACGATGGCCGTGGTCACACCCAGCCCGAGGACCAACGTCCGCATGAGCAACTGCACCGGCGGTACGGTCTCGAAGACGTCCCAGTAGATCTTGCCGAGCCCGAAGAGGGCGAGCGGCACCATGGCCCCGGAGAAGATCACCGACACGGGGCTTGGCGCTACTGCGTGGGCGTCGGCCAGCCAGAAATGAAACGGGATCGCCGCCCCCTTGATGAGCAGGCCGGCGGCGATCATGCAGAACGCGCCCACCGCCACTGGATCGTCGGCGTGCTGCGCGAGCGAGCGCGCCAGGGCGCCGAAGTCGAGCAGGCCCGCGAGCGAGTAGGCGAGCGCGATGCCACCCAGGATGAGGAAGCTACCGATCGTGTTGGTGACGGTGAAGTTGAGCGCTCCCTCGAGCGGATCGGCCTCGAGTCGGTAGGCGGTGAGCGCGAAGGCCGTGACGCTCATGACCTCGAACCAGACGAAAAGGTTGAAGAGGTCGTGTGTCAGGCAGAACCCCTGCATGGCTGCAAGGAAGATCAGCATCAGCACGTGAAAAAGGGCGCGGATGTCCTCGAAATAACCCCAGGCGAAGATGAAGGTCGCCGCGAAGAGCAGCGCCATGAAGGCGGCGAGGATCGCTTCCGCCTCATTGATGACCAGCCCGATCCCCAGCGTGACCTCGCCGCGCGGCTGCCAATGGCCCATCCAGTAAACGAGCGGTCCTCCCGTGGTGTGCGCGGCGAGCCGCGCGTCGATCGTGACGACAGCGAGCGCCGCGAGGATGGCGAGGGCATCGGGCAAGCGGCCGGGAAGAACTTTGCCCACGAGCAGCAGGAGCGTGCCGACGAGGAGCGGCACGGCCACGGGCAAGGGCGCCAACACGTCTGTGGCGGGAGCGATCACTGGCGCATCGGGCGCAGCCGCTCCGGATTCACCGTGCCGCGCTTCTTGTGGACTTGGAGAGTAAGAGCGAGCAGCAGCGCCGTCACGGTCGCGCCGACCACGATATCGGTGAGCACGAGGGCCTGCAATACGGGATCGACGGCTGGCGTCGAAGGCGGCCTGGTGTAGAAAATCGGCGCCACTGAGCCGAAGCGGTAACCGACGGAGAGGAGCGCGATGTAGGTGGCCGACTGAATGACCGTCAGACAGCCGATCAGATGGACGTAGTGGCGGCTGGTGATGACTCCGTAAATGCCTACGGCGAAGAGCCATGCCACCGTGGCCCAGGGCACGAAGCTCACGGCCCCTCGCCCTCGCATGTGGCGCGGGTCTCCTCGAGGAATTCCAGCAGCAGGAGAATGAAGCCTGCAGTCACCGCGAGCGCCACTCCCGCATTCTCGACCAGGATGAGACCGCCGGAGAGGAGAGCGCCGGTTTGCCCGAGCTGCAGAACATTCTGGAGGAATGCGCCGCCCCGAGCCATCGGGCCCAGTCCGCAGAGCACCAGCACGAGCGCTCCGGCAGCCTCCAGCATGTCCAAGAGCCGCGAGCGCACCAGGCGGCGCCAGAGCCGATAGCTCTCTCCCAGGTAGAGCAGCAGCGTGCCCGACGCGACGATGGCACCGCCCTGGAAGCCGCCGCCGGGAGTCAGCTGCGCATGCAATATCACGTAAATGCCAAACGTCGTGATGAGTGGCAGGAAGAAACGACAGGCCAATGTGACGGCCTCGCTGCGTTCGCAGACGGGCCGGTTGCCAGCCTGGGCTGCCCGATCGCTCAGGCTCTCGCCGCGCCTGCCGCGCAGGAGCACCAGAGTGCCGGTGACCGCCGCCACGAGCATGAGCTCCTCGCCCAGCGTGTCGAAGGCCCGATAGTCGAAGTTCACGGCGGACACCATGTTGGTCACATGCCGCTGCGCGCCGGCCGTATGGTTGATCGCATCTCCGTACGGCAGCGGATGGCGCCCGAACGCGGGAATGTGCATGATCACCACGGCAATCGCGGGCGCACTCACCAGTGCGCACAGCACAGCAACCAGCAGACGGGCCTTGCGGGTCATGATTTCGGCCGATCGGTCCTGAGACTGACCAGGACGGCGAGGAACATCAGTGGCACGAGCGCGGTGCCTACCGCGATCTCCGAATAGGCGACATCGGGCGCGCGCAGCACGACGAAGAGCAGCGACAGCGCCACTCCATTGACGGCGATTGCCAATGCCTGGCGCCGCGGCTCTCGCGCCAGTACCACGCCGGCGCCGGTCCCCGCCACGAGCACAAACATCAGGACGAGGAGCGCGGTCACGTGGGCGTCCGCCGCCGCACGATGGCGCGCGCCGTCGCATGCGTGATGGCCGCGCCGCCGATGAGCAAAGTGCCGAACAGCAGGGCAACCTTGACGACATCATCCCACGAGCCACCCCATAGCGCGGCCGCGACCAGAAGCAACGCTCCACTGGTGATGTTGACGAAAGTCACGCAGTGCAATCGATCGAGCGGCAAGGCGAGCCGGGCGAGCCCCGCCGCGCCGAGCCAGACCGTGATGACGAAGAGCGCCAGCAGCGCCTCGACCGCCAGTGTTCTCACAGCCAGCGCTCCAGAAAGTGCGTGAATACGAGGGTACCCGGCACGCTCACGAGTCCGAGTGCAAGTGCGAGATCGACCAGCCCGTCATGCGGCCAGGCAAAGCTCGCAAGCACCAGCATCAACGTACTGATGCCCACCGCGAGCTCCGTGGCAACCAGGCGTTGTGCCGAGCGTCCGGACAATGCGCGATAGGCCGCCAGCGCAAGCGGCGGGACGCAGAGTAGAAAAGCGAGCAGCCACGGACTCATCGGGCCCGCCGCCTCGCGCGCGAAGCTTCAGGGGACCTCGCGAGCCGATGCAGCGGGATGGCTCTGTCGTCCGTCTCGAGAGCCATGCTGTCGGGAGTCAACGAGGCGAGCAGAGTCGTGGCGGCCCTGTGCCCCGCCCCGCGACCGACAGGGCGCGCAGCCGCAGGCCTGTCGTGCACCACCTGTCCGCGATGACCCCGCAGCAGCGCGCCCACGAGAGTCGCGCCGACCCGGCCGGAATCGCGCGCCAAGAGCCACGCGAGCTCTGCGACTACGGCGACCCAACGGCCGTGGAGTGAGAAGCGCCGCTCACCTCGCGCCCGTAAGCCCAGCGACAGCGCCGCCCCGAAGCCACCCGTGAGCGCCGCCGCAAAGCCCTCCGCTCTGGAAAAGCTCCCGGCGAACGCGAGATAACAGAGACTCAGGCAGCTCCATCTGAGCAGCGCTGCTGTCACGCGAACTCTCCTGCGGACGGGCTATGCTCTCCGTGCCAAGTGCTGTGTCCTCGCGGCCGGCTCCGATCCCTTGCCCGGAAGCACGCTCTCGTACAGTTCCTCCAGCCGGCTCACGCTGCGCTCCCACGTGAAGAGCTGGCGTACGCGCTCTCGTCCGGCCGCGCCCATTCGCTCACGCAGATGAGGGTCCGACAGCAGTCTGGAAATGGCCGCGGCCAGGCCTTCATGATCGCCGCGTTCCACGAGGATGCCCGTCTCACCATCCACGACCACCTCGGGCAGCGCGCCGGCCCGCGTCGCCACCACGGGCAAACCGGCGGCCATCGCTTCGATCACCGGAATGCCGAAAGGCTCGTGCCAGAGCGAGGGGAAAACGAAGATGCCGGCCCGGGAATAATGCGAGCAGATCTCGTCGTTCGGCGTGCGGCCGTGGAGGAAGGCACGCCCGCCGAGCCCGCTCACCAGGCGACAGATGAGCTCGTAGTAGGCGTCGGGACGGGTGTAGTAGCGATCGAGGCCGTTGAAGATCGGATCACGGGAATGCGGGTCGACGAAGTCCTTCGGCGCCACATCCAGAGGCCCGACCAGGCTCAGGCTCGCCTGCGGGTGCGTGCGGCACACCTCGCTCATGGCAGAGAGCAGGACGTGGATCCCTTTCTCCGGGCAGAGCCGCCCGACGAAGAGCACCGTACGCGAGGCGGCCGGATCCGGGGTGACCTCGAGGAAGCGCTCGTCGACTCCGTTGTAGAGCGCATGGCAGCGTGTGGCAGCCGCGGGATAGCGGCGGCGGATTTCGTCCGCGACATAGCGGCTGCAGGCGAGGATCAGCGCCACCTCCTCCAGCCGCGGCGCGATCACCGCCGGATCGAAATCGGCGAGCGAATGGTCGTGCATGTGCAGCACGATGCGCGTACCGGGATTGGCGCGTCGGATCGGCCCGATGAAGTTGGAAATGGTATGCAGATGCACGAGCTCGCAGCGGCGCTCGCGGATGTCGCGCGCCACTTCGTAGGCGTAGTGGGCGTAATAGAAGGGGCTCAGCCTGAAAGGGCGCCGGCGGTTGAGGATTCCCGCCGCATCGAGCACTTTCAGGCTGTTCAGGGCCCGGTCGATGCCTTCGGGAATGCGCCGGTAAGTGACTCCTTCATGACACTCGAGCTCGCTCTGCCCCGGCATCCACTTCGGGTACGTCACGACCTCATGATGTCGCGCCAGACGCCGGCCGAGCTCATAGTTGACGATAGCGAGCGCGTCGTAGAGTCGCGCATGCGGCAGCGGTATGTCGGCGTGGGGATAGATTTGCGCGATTCGGATGGCCATGGCTCCGGCTAGACAGCAAATGCCATGCCTAATCCCGCGGCAAAAGCCATGCCCATCCAAGTCCGCGCCAAAGATGGGCGCAGTCAGGGGCGATCAACTGCTCTGCGCCGCCCGATAGGCCCGCAGCCGCGGCAGGAACACTTCACGGCGGCCCAGGCTCTCGGGCGACCAGCAGCGCTCGATCTCATAGAACTCGGGCACGGCCGGGACACCCTCGGGCAACACCACCCAGGGCTGGCGCGAGGCCGTGAAGATGTGGATGTCGGGCCGCAGGACCTCCGGTGTATCGAGCGTACCGACGCGGATGAAGCGGATGATGGGGCCGGCGCCTCCGTAGTAGCTCCACACAGCGAGGCGACAGCTCGGACAACGGGCGATTTTCTGCCCGCGCCCGCTCTGGGACGGCGTAGCGATGATCTCCGGCTCCGATTTGAGATGAACCACTCGCTCGGCCTCGATCAGGGCGTTCAGGGCGAACGCGGTGCCGGTCTCCCGCTGACACCAGCGGCAGTGACAGCAGTGCACGATCAGGGGAGCGGTCTCCATCCGGTAACGGATGAGCCCGCAATCACAGCCGCCCTCGAGCGGATAAACGGCGGTTGGCGTCATGTCACGACCTCGGCTCATGGAGCAGGGCCCGGCCGCCTGCAAGAGAGAGGTTAGTGCCGGGATGAGCCCCGCGCTTGGGAAAAATTGCGGTGCGTCATCGGATGCTCAGCCGAGCGGCGGGCCCACGCGGCCATGGACGTAGAATGCGACACCGTAGAGCACCAGAGCGGCGAGGATCCTCCAGGCACCGATTTCAGCCAGAGCCGGGCCCAGCCGGTTGCCGCCGCGCGCGACGGCGACGAAGGGGACACTCGAGGTTGCCTGCGCGAATTGCTGCCACCGCTCGGGAAACTTCCGGCGTCGCTTGGCATCGATCGCCGCCGTGCCGCCGATCGCGAGCACGAGGAGAGTGCCGAAGAGAATCAGCGAGGCGACATCGCCATTGAGGATGAGATGCGTAGCCGCCCAGAGCCCCACGCCCCAGAGGAAGGGATGGCGCGTGATGCGCACCATGCCGCGGGCCTTGTCCGGATCGAGGCGTGACTCCATGCCGACTCGCGTCGGGCCCGGAGTGAGGATCCCGATGACGGCGAAGAAGAACGCGATGAAGACCAACACATAGGCCGCGGGGCGGAACCCGAGCATCACCCCCCATGTGGGAACGAGCGGACTATGGCGGTATGCATAGATCATCCATCCGATACCGATGAACGAGGCGAGCGAGAACAACCCGCGGTAGAGCCGCTCACCGAGCTTGTCGGTGAGCGCATCGCGCAGCCGGGTCCCGGAGACGCCGAAATGAATCAGCAGGAAGTAGGCGCACGCAGCGATCAGATCCGGCATGTCTGGCCCCTCGTTCTCGTGGCGACACCGAACTTGACGAAACCGAGCGCGAAAGATTGTACCGATGCGGGCGTGTCAATAAATTATTATTTATATTTCAATAGCTTATGAAGTACTCATTATAAAATACTGAGATACTCGTGCCGCCGCGGGACTATAGTCGGTGGGGTGGCCGCCGCACGCATCCGTCCGTTCTCGCTCTTTTATCCGCACTACCTCGGCGAGCACCGTCATCCCACGTGCAGGTTGCTCCATTTCATCGGCAGCTGGCTGGTGATCGCCGTGGTTCTGACGGCGATTCTCACCCGGCGGCCGCTGGTGCTGATAGCCGTCCCCATCGTCGGTTACGGGTTCGCCTGGGTCGGACATTTCTTCTTCGAGCGGAACACCCCCGCCACTTTCCGTCAGCCCTGGTACAGCCTCGCCGCGGACTGGGTCCTCTGGTGGCAGATCACGACCGGCAAGAGGTCTCTCTCGGGCCGCGAATGATGGCGCGATCTGTGCCGACGGCGAGACCGAGAGTCAGCGTGCCAAGCGTCAGATCGCGCGCGCGGCGGGCAAGCGAGGCGGCGACAGCCGCGGCCGGGGAAATGCCGAGCACGGCGCAAGCGAGCACGTAGCTCGCCTCCTGTACGCCGGCTGCGGCCGGCACCATGAAGACGAAGGTCCTGAGCCCGGCCACGGCGCCATCGATCACCAGCGCCTGCGCTGCACTCACAGGCTTGCCGAGGAGCTCGAACACCAGCCACAGCTCCACCGCACCGAGAAACCAACAGAGGACGTGCAGCCCGAACCCGAGTGCCAGACGCGCCCGGTGGCGCAGAATGTCGTCGAGCACGGCATTGACGTCGCCGTGCAGATTCAGCTCGCGCAGCGAAGCGAGCACGGGCCAGCGCTGCGAGACTTTACGGATCAGACGATCGAGCGCGTTGCCGAGTCGCCGGCGCGCCAGGGCGGGGATTGCGACGGCGGCCGTGGTCACGAGAAGGCCGATGCCGAGCGGCCGCATGAGGCCCGACGCGGGTGCAACGGCGAGAAGCGCCAGCACAGCCGCCAGGACGTAAGGGAGTTTCGCCCCGAGCTCCACGATGAGATCGACGCTCATCGACAGCACCCCGCGAAGCGCGGCGGGACCGCCGAGACGCAACGCTCGTACGCCGAGCACGAAACCCCCGATCTGCGAGAAGGGTAGTGTTTCCGCGGCGGCGTCACGCACCAGCCGCGCCCACATGAACCTATGCCACGAAGCGGTCCGGGCACTGCCTGCCGCCAGGCGCCAGGCGATCCCCATCAGCGCCACGATCGGCAGGTGCGCCAACACGATGATCACGAGGCCGGTCAGGCGCAGGCCGGCGAGCGTGCGCACGACAGCGCCGGCACCGGCGTAGAACAGGGTGCCGGCGAGGACCGCCGCGCCGAGAATGAGGGCGACGGCCGCGCGCCATTTCACGGAGTCAGTTCCGCGCGCCGCGCGCCTTGGGAGGCCATTCGAGCTCTATGCCGAACGCGTCCGTGTAGGGTTTGAATTGTGCGCGCAGCGTCTGGGGATCGAGGCCGAACCTCGCCAGGTCGTAACGGCGCTGCCGGTGCGCGCGGTTGGAGCGGTTGCCGAGCCACTTGCGCATCCGCGGCCCCGCATCAGCGCTCGAGGCATGACCGCCGTGGCGGAAGAGGCGAGCCGCCGCCTTCTGCGGATCCGCGACGATCTCACGGTAGTGCAGGTGCAGAATCGAGGTCGAGGCCGCCGCCGCACGCATCATGCGCTGCGCGCCGTCGAGCCAGGACGCGCAGACCTGTTGCCCGATCTCCGCGAGATCGACGCTATGCGCGAACGGGCGCCGCAACACCTCGGTCAGGCGGGCGACGGAAGCCAGCACCGCCACCGGGTCGCGATGGATGAACACCCAATGCGCATCCGGATAGACAGTGAGAATGTCATCCAGCGCGAATACATGGTCGGGAGACTTCAGGATCCAGCGCCGCCCCGGCGCCTGGGCATCCAGGTGCTGCAGGAAGCGCTTGTGGAATCGGTACGCCTCCCGGTGGCCGTGACGCTGCAGCCAACTCTGGTAGCTGGGGACGCGATACACGCTGTCGTAACGGAGGCTTTGGAATACCTGGGCGGTGATGTCGGTGCATTCCTCCGGCTCGCCCGCGGCCACCTCGTGCAGGGAGTTGAGCTCCGGTGCGAGCAGACGCATCAGATAGAACTGCGCCTGCACCCGGGCGCGGTTGAGCCCCTCTCCCAGCCAGCCGGCCGAGGAGGGATGCGGATGCACCAGGCGCCAGGAGAGGGGCGCCGCCACGGCCGGGTCGCGCACCAGCAGCCGATGCAGAAAGGTCGAGCCGCTGCGCGGCATGCCGGTGATGAAGATCGGCCGCTCGATGGGCCGCGTGAGCACCGCCGGGTCCTCGCGCTCGCGACGCTCGAACTCGAGGAGATTGTGGAGGCTGCGCCGGATCTCGAACTTGACCGCGTTGAGTCCGAGACCGTTGAGATCGCTCTCCGCATTGCACGAGGCGACCAGTCGTTGCAGCGGCTGAAAGAACGAGCGGTCGTCGAACCCGCTGCGTCCGGCTCGCTTGAGCGCTGCCGCGAGCATTTCCTCCACGTCGAGCGCCCGCGGGCGCTCGCGCGCGATGAAACCCTGGCCCAGAGTCCTGTCCTGTCTGTCCACAATACGCCTTTCGCCGTGACGGCTCGCTGTGCTGCGACGTGCCCGCTTCCGCTGCAGGCCAGTCGACTTAAAGAGGTTGCGGCTGCAAGAATGCGGCCCGATCCACCCGCGCAACCTCGTCCGGCTCGAGCCGCCGCTCACGAATCTACCTCAAACCGCGCACTGTTGTGCGCCGGCCTGGTATCGGAGTGCTATTGCGTTTCCGAGCTCAACGCGCGCTCGATGCGCCGGTCGGGCACCAGCCAGGCAAGTGCGACCAAGCCGTAGATGGCGAGCGATGCGTGCGGCCAGTGGCCCGACAGCCCGATGGCGAGCAGGTAGAAGAGGGGAGAGAGCCTGCCCTTCCAGTCGCGGCCTACCGCCCGGCTGAGGAGCGAGTCCCGTCCCTGCGAGCGGATGATGGTCTGTTGCAATATCCAGTACGCCACCGCCGCCATCAGCAGGACGACACCGTACAGCGCAACCGGAATCGACGCGAAGTGAGTCTCATCCATCCAGGCCGTCGTCGCGGGAAAGAGCGACAGCCAGAAAAGCAGATGCAAGTTCGCCCACAGGATCGCCCCGGTCACCTCGGAGCAGGCGTGCAGCATGTGGTGATGGTTGTTCCAGTAGATGCCGAGATAGACGAAGCTCAGCACGTAACTCAGGAACACCGGCATCAGCGGCCAGAGCGCTTCCCAACTGCCGGTGGCAGGACCCCGAAGCTCGAGCACCATGATGGTGATGATGATGGCGATTACGCCGTCGCTGAATGCCTCGATGCGGGTGGTGCCCATGGTGTGGAGATGGTTGCACGGTCCTCACCGATCCGCCAATCGGCAGGCGATTCGCCGGCTAAACGATAGCCACGGCGGCGCTCCAGCTCGCCGCGAGCTCTCCCTACATGGATGTCAGGAACGCTCTTGACAACCAGCGCTCGCCTCGTCTAGTTTGCGACCCGAACTAAATAAGATCACAACAAGGGAGGTAGCGGAGTCCGACAACACTCATTCCGCCACGCGTGTGGCGCAAGACATAGCATTGTCCTCTAGGGAGGAGCCGATGAATCGTCTCACGTTCAGCAAGTCCGTTCTTGCCAAGGCATCCTTTTCACTGGTTTTTCTGCTGGTTCTTCAGGCCGCAGTTCCCCGGGCATCCGCCCAGCAAAAAGAGAGAACATTCGGCGACTCATACATTCCACTGTTTTATCCGGTGCGCGATATCGGTGCGTTCTACCGCACGCCCGACTTTCCAGCATTCGCTCGGCTCCCGATCATTCGTCCCCTTCCGGACCCATTCCGGTCCGTGGACGGCCGGCGCGACACCTCGTTCGCAGGCTGGGAGCGCCTGCGCCACCAATACATGGCCGCGATCGAGAAGTATGAGATTGGTCCGGTTCCCGATTGCTCCGACTGCACCATCACGGCGAACTATGCGCCGCCGGCGGCGGCCGGAAGCACCGGCACCCTGACGGTGAACGTCACTCGCAACGGCAAGACGATCACCCTGACTTCGGGCGTGTACATTCCGCAGGGCATGGGCAGCGGACCGTATCCGGTAATGATCCCGATGGAGATCGCCTCTTTCGATTTCGGCGGCGTCACCATCCCGTTTCCGGCCCCCAAGCCTCCCGACTATGGCAGCCTGCCTGCCGGCGTGTTTCAGACTCTTCCGATCGCAACCGTCGGCTATGTCAGCACCCAGGTGGCCGGATACTGCTTTTCCGGAACGTGTGACCATACCGCTGACGCGTTCTATCAGCTCTATCCCGGGTTCTGTGCCGGAACGTGCACCGGCACCAGCAATTCCGGGATATATGCCGCCTGGTCCTGGGGAGTGAGCCGTCTGATCGACGGCATGGAGATCGCCGCCCACCAGCGCACCAATCCGCTACCCGTCGACCTGAGACACCTCGCGGTCACCGGCTGCTCCTTTGCGGGCAAGATGGCGCTCTTCGCCGGCGCGTTCGACGAGCGGATTGCGCTCACCATCGCGCAGGAAAACGGCGGTGGCGGCGCCCCGTCCTGGCGCGTCTCGCGGGAGATCGAGCCGCAGCAGTCGGTGGAGGATGTGGACGACACGAGCTACGACTGGTTCGCCGGACAAATGCACCAGTTCGCCGGCGAGAACGTTTTCAAGCTGCCGGTCGATCATGATGAGCTGGAGGCGATGGTGGCGCCGCGCGCGCTGCTCGAGACCGGCAACACGGACTTCTACTGGCTCTCCAATAGGTCCAACTATGTTTCCGCGCGTGCAATGCAGAGGATCTACAACACGTTCGGGATCGGAGACCGGTTCGGGTTCTACATCGACGGCGGACATCAGCATTGCGCGACGCTGCCGGCCGAGGCCCCGGCGATCACCGCCTTCGTCGATAAGTTCATGCTGGGTCAGTCGGATGCCAATACGGACGTCGAGGTCAACCCCTATCCGAATCTCGACTACGCCCGCTGGACCTCGTGGTGGGGCCGCGACCCGAACCATGATCCGCAGTTCCCGGACAACTGGAATACGGGCGGAACGGTCGTCCTGTCGCTGGAACGCACTCTGGGCGGGCTGAGCGGGCTGAGCGGATTCAACCTTCCCGGTGCGATTCCGATCAACACGGGTGACACCATTCAAGCCGACTATCAGCTCCTCATCCCGAATCGCAACCACCCGGACGCGACTGCGTCGCTGGTGAATGGAAACATTCAGGCTGACATCCGCTGTTTCGACGGAAGCTCCTACACCCTGACGATTCCGCTCCCGGCGAACCAGTCTTACGCGATCGCCGCCGGTAATACTCAGTGGGTGCCGGGGCAGGGCACCTGGCAAGGCTCGGCGACGGCGCCCGGCTGTGCCGACGGCGACTCGCGAGGCTTCCTCGAGGGTGCTTACTTCTCGGCCCTGAACGTAAGCACCAGCGTCGGCAATCCGCCCGTGGGAACCGGCCTGACGACCACGGATACCACCGATCCTCTGGTGACGAGTTTCGGGCTGAGCGCGAATGGCAGGAAGACTCCTCCCAGTCCGCCGGTATCCGTCAACTTCCAGTAACGTCGATTCACGAGGGATCTGCCGCGGGCTGCTCGTCGTCCGGAGGGTGATGACGGGCAGCCCGCTGCCGGATGGGGACCGGATCGCCGTGAGCTAAGATAGCGCGTTCGCCGGATACACCGGCAAATTGGGATGCAAAACCCGAGATGCGTATCGAGCTCGATTCCCTGGAAGCGCGCGTGATCGGCTGCATGATCGAGAAGCAGATCACGACGCCCGACCAATATCCTCTCTCGCTCAACTCGCTGGTGAGCGCCTGCAATCAGAAGAGCAACCGCGATCCGATGATGAGCCTGGACGAGGCGACGGTCCAGCGCACGCTCGATGCGCTCTCGCGCAAGCATCTCGTGCTCGAGCGCTCCGGCTTCGGCAGCCGAGTGCCGAAGTATCAGCATCTCTTCTGCAACACCGAATACGGCAGCCTGAAGTTCTCCCCGCAGGAGCTCGCCATCGTGTGCGAGCTGCTGCTACGCGGTCCCCAGACGCCCGGTGAGCTCCGCTCACGCGCAAGCCGCATGGCGCCGTTCACGGACGTCTCGGAGGTCGAGGCTGCGCTGCAGGGTCTGCTCGAGCGTGAGTCCGCTCCACTGGTCGCGAGACTGGCGCGCGAGCCGGGCCGGCGGGAGTCCCGCTACATGCAACTCTTTGGCGGCCAGCCGCCTCCGGAGTCCGTTGCCACGGAAGCGACGCCTGACGAAGACGTGCCTCGCACGTCCGCGGGCGAAAGCCTCCCGAACCGCGTCGCCCGGCTCGAAGAAGAATTACGGCAGCTGCGGGCGGAGCTCGAGGAGCTGAAGTCGCGCGGCAACAGCTCGGCTTGACCGCACGACGCACCGGCCCGGAACTTGCGGCCCGTCTGCAGCCATGACCGCCGAGACCCTGTGAATACCGCCGCCTTCAGGCCAAAGGCCTACCTCAAAGATGGCTGCCCGTTTTCCTTCAAGCTGCTGCTCTTTCTCGCCGAGTCGGGAATGACCGCCGAAGTGGATCTGATCCGCTGCGATCCCGAGGCGGCGCAATTCGAGGCGATCAAGTCCCGGCTCGAGGCGGGCTTGCGCAAGCCCGTCACGTTCCCTGCCGCAGAAGTCGAGCCCAACCGTTATCTCTCCGATTCCGATGCGCTCGTCGCGCACTTCGCTGCGAAGCGCAACGTCGATGTCAGGACGCTTCCCGCATTCTCCTTTTACGTGCAGACCATCTTTCCTCAGCTGCGGCGCCTGCACGGCGGTCATTGAAGGTAAGGTACGACTCGCGCGACGAGCTCGCGGAGAATGTCGTGCGGCCGGTTCATCACGACGAAATGATGACAGCCTGGGAAGCGCACGAATTCCTTGTGCGGCGCCTCGATCGCGGCGAAATACTCCTCCGCGAGCTCGATGGGCGTCGCCTGATCGCAGGTCCCATGGAAAAGAAAGAATGGGATATCGAAGGCGACCCCCAGAGAGGGCAGGTCGATCGTCTCCAGCTCATCGTAAAGCTCACGCCGCGAGAATTCCGCACCCTGCATCAGGGCCGGAACCTCATCTCGCGAGTAGTCCGGGGCTACCCGGGTAGGGCGCGGCTGGACGAAATCGGCATCACCTTCGGCCAGCACGTCGGCCCACTGGCGAAGGATCTTCAAAGCTTCACGACCGGCAAAGGGTGGCGGGCCGATCGCGCGCAGGGCGGACAGCGCCTCCGCGTTGCGGGATTCTTCCGCTCGCGCCAACTCCCAGCGATAGTTCATCTCCTCGTTACGCCGCTTGTTGACGAGCTGCGCCGTCCCGACATACGCCGAGAAAAGGTCCGGCCGCCGCTTGATCACGTGCACACCGAGGACGGTGCCCCAGGAATGGCCGACGACGAGTATTTTCGGCCTGCCCAGAGTGGTGGTCAGATACGCGGCGACCTCCAGGGTGTCTTCGACCATACACTCGATGGTCAGCCGGCCGCATCCAGACTCTCCATTCTTGGCGAACGTACGGCCTGCGCCGCGCTGGTCCCAATGCACGACAGTAAAGTGCTCTTCCCATGGCTTCCAGGCCTCCGCGACGGGTACCGAGGTCCCGCCCGGCCCGCCATGCAGATAGAGCAGGACCGGCGTGTCAGGTGCGCCGCGCATTTGAATCCACTGGTCGATGCCGCCGATGGGTACGTACATCCGCACTCCCGATCAACCGAGGTAAAATGCATTCGCGAGTGGCACGGATAAACCAGCGCCTCCATAGGTATGGCGCTCCTCAGGAGCCACCACGGACAGCCGCGGGATTTTTTTTGCCTGACTTGTCCGCACCCCCGTCCGTGCGGCGCATATATCCGTGATGGCCAACCGCTGGCTCCTCAAGCACCTCATGCAGCTACCCCGGGACGTGCCGAGGACCCCGGCTGCGCACGCCCTGGCGCTGAAGCTCGTGACGGAGATGGACCTCCTGCGGCTAAAGTCAGTCGCGCGCCTCCATGCCCGCGGCTTGCCCCCGGAAGTCGGCTGGACCGACTTGCTGCAGGAAGCCTTCGCACGGGTGCTCGACGGCTCGAGAAAGCCTCCTGAAGGCTTGTCGATGGTCGCGTTCCTGGCGGGTGTCATGCGCAGCATCAGGGCGCAATACTGCCGGCGCGCACGCAGAGCGGCGGCGCGGCTGCCGCAAATGCTCGCCGAGCTCGACCTGACGGGCGCCGAGGATGCCGAGCCGGGCGACCCGACTCCGGACCCGGAGCGCAGCCTGATCGCCATGCAACAGCTTGCCGAGATCCATCGGCTCTTCGTCGATGATCCGCGCGCGCTGCAGGTCATAGAGGGTCTGTTCGAAGGATGGTCGCCCGAGCAGATCCGCGCGAGGTACGACATGTCGAAGACCGAGTACGACTCCACACGGCGGCGAATGCGGCGTACCCTCCTGAAGGAGGGCCTGCGGTGGGGTCAGTCATGAAAGCTGACAACGCCGAGCGCTTCGAGCGCCTGCTCGCCGCCTTGGAGCGCGAGCTGATCGAGGCAACGGACGAGGAGATCCTCGCGGCCGCGAAGGAGCTCGGCATGAATCCGGCAATGAAAGGCTCGGCAGCATTCTTCGGCATCGCGACCATCTTCCACCCGCCATTCCTGCCCACTGATCCGTGGGAATCATCCGATTCGCCGAGCACCCGGCGCCGGCCGAAGGACGAGCCGCCGGGCTGAAGGGCGCAGCCGTGGGTCATCGGGCGTTGTGTG
>Ga0134126_10002930_pt1 | contig 21468 bp, 18 predicted proteins | sample KB31752_FD_96881 | JGI IMG/M metagenome (GOLD analysis project Ga0134126, IMG submission 96881) | Terrestrial soil microbial communities with excess Nitrogen fertilizer from Kellogg Biological Station, Michigan, USA - KB3-175-2 | ecosystem: Environmental > Terrestrial > Soil > Unclassified ... | reverse complement strand
TTATGCCTTCCAATGTAATAATTAGAAAATAGAATGCATGAAAAAGAAATGGATTATTGATACTCCGGTAATGAAGGTGGCTTTGAGGAAAAGTGCTGTCCATATTCAGCACATGCTCAACAAAAAGATAGTTGCTAAAGTAATCGGTAATATTATTGAAGGTGATGAGCAGCGCCAGCAAGCCAATAGAAGCCACTGCAATTATCTTTGCTACACGAAAAAGCAAAGAAGTAGAATACATAAAATGTCAAATTAATTTTGAGAAAATATTCTACCAATCCCTTAGGCCACAAAATCATAAAATCACAGTAAACCGACAAAAAAGCGTAATTTTTATTTGCTATTGGCCGAAAATTAATTCAACACTTCATAGGCCATCACGGGAAAAGCTTTGTGTTTCATTTTCAACTCTCCGACTGGTTTGCATTGAAAAGATTCTTTTACTTTTTCATACGAAACATCTGAAATTAAAATTTGGCCTTCCTGGGCCATAGACTGAAGGCGCTGTGCTGTATTTACTGCATCGCCAATTACAGTATAATCAAGCCTTTTGAGTTCAGCGGAGCCAATGTTGCCACATACAACTTCCCCGCCATTGATGCCGATAGAAACATGCGGTGAAAAAGCTGCCTGGCCAGATTCTTTCGGTAATTTTTCAATCTGCCTGCGCACGGCAAGGCATGCATCTATAGCGCGGTCAAGGTGAAAATCTTCTTTAAAAACTGCCATAACCGCATCACCGATAAATTTATCAATATAACCGCCCTGGGCTATTATTTCTTTAACAATTACGTCAAAATAGCTGTTTAATAATTTCACTACTTTATCAGGCGATTCGGTTTCGCTGATAGAAGTGAAACTACAAATATCAATAAAAGCTACCGTCACTTCTATGGTATCATTTTGGAGTAAACTGTTTTCAAATTCGCGGCCTCCCATAAAATTCAATACAGTTTGGTCCACATACATTTTAAGGATATTATTTTCCTTTACCGCCTTCATGGTTTCGCGCATAAGGTTTACCTGTTTAATGGTTTTTTCCATTGTAAGTTCCAGGTCTTCAAAATTTACCGGCTTGGTAATAAAATCAAACGCCCCACGGTTCATGGCTATGCGTATATTTTGCATGTCGCCATACGCTGAAACGATTACCGATTTAATAAGGCTGTTTTGCTCATTTAGTTTGGTGAGTAAGGTCAACCCATCCATTATTGGCATATTAATATCGCTCAGTACGATATCTACATCCTCATTCTCCTGAATTTTTTCCAAAGCATTTTTTCCATTTACCGCAAAAAGGAATTCATATTGCCTGTCGCGAATTTTTTGCCGGAACTTTTGTTTTATCAATATTTCCAGGTCTGATTCATCATCTACCACTAAAATTTTAGGCATTAGGTATTTATTTTAAGTTTTTCTTTTAATAATTTAAAATCTACGGGTTTCGATAAAAATTCATCAGCACCCAATTCCTGTGCAATATTATAATTTTCAGTATCGCCATATGCGGTAATCATCATGACAACCGGTGGTGGGTCGTGGTGCTTTTTTTTAATGCGAGATAACAATTCAAGCCCGCTCATTCCGGGCATATTAATGTCAGACAAAATTAAGACCGCTTCCTGTTCGTGGTTGGCCAAATATTTTAACGCCTCTTCACCAGAGAAAGCAAATTCAAATTCTACCACTTTTTCCCTGATTTCTTTTCTGAAGCGTTGTTCAAAAAGAGTTTGCATGTCTTTTTCATCATCCACTACTAAAATTTTCATTTAATTGTTTTTTTTGCAATGATAAATTATAAAATCATAAAAATTTAAACTGTGTTCAGGTTGCCGGTAATTCAATAGTAAATTCAGTTCCTTCGCCTTCTTTACTTTGTACTTTTATTTGGCCGCCATGTACTTTAATAATATCGTAACTCAGGCTCAAACCTAATCCTGTCCCCTCTCCTGTTGGCTTGGTCGTAAAAAATGGCTGAAAAATTTTATCCTTTACTTTTTCAGGTATACCCGTTCCGTTATCCCTCACTTTAATCAATATTTTTCCATTTTCTTTTTTGGTACTTACCCACACTGTCGGCTCATAATCTTTTCCCTTTATCATCTTTGCTACATTGGCAGCATAAAAAGCATTGGTAATTAAATTTAAAATTACTCTTCCTACATCCTGGCCAACAATATTTATTTTAGGAATGCTTTCATCAAAATCAGTTTTCATTTCCGCATTAAAACTTTTGTCCTTTGCCCGCAAGCCGTGATAGGCCAGCCTTAGATATTCATCCGCCAGGGTATTTACGTTAATGAGTTCTTTTTGCCCATTGCTGCTGCGGCTGTGCTGCAACATTCCTTTTACAATAGAATCAGCCCTTTTACCGTGAAAACTAATTTTCTCCTGGTTGCTTTTAATATCATTGGCAAGTTCTTCTATAGGCAATCTTTGTTCCGGGGTAAGATTGGTTTTTCTCAATTCCACTTTTAATTCATCTGCCAGTTCTGTATTAACCTCAGAAAAGTTATTTACAAAGTTTAAAGGGTTTTGTATTTCATGCGCGATACCTGCAGTCAATTCTCCAAGCGATGCCATTTTTTCCGATTGAATTAATTGCGATTGAGTTGACTTTAAATCTTCCAATGATTTCTGCAATTGTTCGGTCCGGACCCTTACCTTTTCTTCCAATATCTTTTTTTCCCTTTGTAGTTTTCTTGATCGGTAAACTACATATAACCTTAACAACCCGAGGCCAATTAAGACATAAAGAGTATAAGCCCACCATGTCTGGTACCACGGAGGTAGAATCGTAAATTCAAAAGTTGCCGGGCTGCTCCATTTTCCATCAATACCTTTACTACTTACCTTAAAATTATATTTTCCTGCTGGCAGGTTAAGATAATTTTCAGTAGAAGTGTTCAAGGAAGGCTTACTCCAGTTTTTATCAATCCCATCAAGGATATAAGTATAAAGCGTTGTATCCGGACGGCTTAAATTCGCCTCGGTAAATTGAAATTGTAAATAGTTTTCATTGTGCGGAAGGGAAAGTTTTTCAGGCAAATTATAAGGGCCTGCAACGCTGTCCCATTTCGATTTGGAATGGCCGGCATAAATACTATCTGAAGAACTATTCATAAAATATTGCGGCTGGCCCATTACTGTCAAACCGGTAATATAAGTAGTTGCAGAATCATTGGCCGGCTCAATATTATTGATAACGGTGATGCCATCATCCCCCCAAAGGTATTTTCCATCATGGGTAACGGCGTCTGTTAACCATGAAGTGGTGAAAACTTTTACTAACCCTGCTGATTTATCTAACAGCGATATTTTCCATTTCGTAACCGAATCTCCGGGCTGCGGCGCAGTTATCATCGTAACCTTGAAATCAGTGCCGGCAAGTATCGTTCCGTTGTATTCCAACAGGGATAATACTGTATTGTTAGATAATCCTTCCTTTGTCGTAATATTGGTGAGGGTGCCATTCTTTGTATCGGCAACATAAATTCCTTTATCCGTACCAATCCACATGCGGCCGTAATTATCTTCCATCATCAAACGATTACAGGTATCCCTCAAACCTGGTTGATTGTTTAAATATTTTACGGTTCCGTTATCCAAATCTATTACATCTATTCCATTGTATTGGGTAGCCAGCCAAATCAAACCATTGTTATCCTGCTTTATATCCATTATGGTGTTGTCACTAAGCCCTCCTTCTTTCTCCGTGTGGAGTGAGATTCCTTTTGCTGAGTCAACCAGGTCAATACCTCTGCGAGGGCCTGTAAGCCACATATTACCCGACTTGTCATTAAAAGAAGTATAAAGTGAATCACTAACAAGGCCTTCTTCTTTTCCCACTTTTAGAATGGTTTTATGGACAGGGTCAATAATATTATATCCCTGAAAGGTAGCTACAATCATATTTCCGTTTCTTTTCCAAAAGCCTTGCACATAATTATCACTTAAGCCACCGGCTTTATCCAGCAGGTGCATTTCTGTCCTTTGGGGGTTTACAATAAAAAGGCCTTTTAAAGTTGCTACCCAAAGGTTATTGGCTCCGTCTTCCATTAGGCTTATAATTTGCGTTGTGCCCAACGGATGCACGGTTTCTGCATTTTGATCTATCATATTTAATCCTGTGGTAGTTGCCACCCATATGCGATTATAATTATCCTGCACTACAGAAAGGACGGCATCTCCTATTAAGCCGTTACTTTGATTAATATTCCTTACTCTTTTATTTTTGAGATCGGCCACTTCGATTCCTGTCTGTGTGTTTCTCCAGAGGTAACCTTTATTATCAATAAGTAAACAGGTTGTGTAAAAGTTTTTAAATCCCTGTAACTGGCCATAATGTTTTATGTACCCATTTTTAATATCAACAGCATCCATGCCGCCCAGCATTCCTAACCATATTTGCCCACTCTTATCTTTCGTAATTGCAACGATTGAATCGCTGCTAAGGCCATTATTTTTTCCGAGGTATTTTATTTTTCCGGATTGTGCGTCAATAATATCTACGCCGCCGGCCATAGTAGTGATCCAAATATTTTTAGAATCATCCTGTAATATTTTAACATCATTCCCTGAGGGATGTTGATAAAATGCGGATGTATCGGAGAGCCAGGTTTTCGCATCAATGTTTTTATAGGTTTGTGCAACAGGGTTAATTATGCTTACTGATTTATCAATCAGGTTATAAACCCAAATATTCCCATTGTCATCCGTGATCATTTCATCCAGCGCTCTTAAATTAAAACCAATTTTATCCGAATAGCTGATAGTATTATTATGTAAATCTATCATTCCAATAGTATTCGCTTTTATAAACCAAATATTTCCTTTGGTATCTTCTGTAATACCAATGACAGGGGCATCTGCTGCTGAACCTTGTACAAACGTTTGAATATGCATTCCGTCATAGCGGAACAAGCCTTCGCGGCTACCTATCCATAAAAATCCATTGTGGCTCTTAAATAATTTAGTAATTAATTTTGCCTGCATGCCTTGAGGCGTTCCAAAATCGTAAATCGCCAGCGGTTTTCCTTTTTGCATAATCGGTGCACCGGCATTAATAATAGGTATAGGGCCTAACACTTTAGTTTTAAAATCCAGCGGCAGCGATGGCAATTTATCCAAACTAAAATCTTTTTCGGGAAGGCTGTTAAAATCAAATTTAACTTCTTCAGGCGGTTGAGAAAAAGATTTAAATCCCGTTGAGTCATAAGGGAACGCGGGTAAAGCGTTGATGTCGAATTTGCTAATCAAAGGAGCGATGGCACCTTTCCTCGTAGTATCCCATTTTAATTTTTTCGCTTCGCTAAAAACAAGAGGTACGGTTACTGGTTCCGAATAGCCCAATTCCTTTTCCGGAAAAGGGGTGTTGTCAGTATTATTACAGGAAAAGAAAGCAGTTGCAGCGAAGAGGAAACCGAAAATCCGAAAAAGCAAATAGTTAGATTTGATCATTTATGATAACTTTTATTAAGCGGATTTAAAGATAATGAAATAATAAATTCATAACCGAAACCTTCTTTCTTTTCCTTTGTTCATGCCAATCTTTTTCCGGGTTTTGATTTTAGAAAGATTATTAAATTCAACGAACTCGGTAAAAATAAACTAAAGAAATAATGAAATAAACGATTAAGGACGAAAGGGCTCTAAAACTGTCCGAATGAGGGATTTATTTATCCGGCTAAATTTTGTACGTTCTTCAATACCGGTTTTTCCTTTGTATGAGCTATATTTATTTAAATGCTTTTTTGAATTTGACATTTGAAAGCAGTAAACCAACAAATATGAAGGATTTTTATTTTCTTTACAAGATTATGATAGGCGCAAACGCCAATGAGAAGAAACCTATAAAATGAAAATAAGCGGATTTACATTTACCAGGAATGCCACCACGCTTTATTATCCTATAAAAGCTTCTATAGAATGCCTGCTCCCTTTAGTTGATGAATTTATTATTGCCATGGGAGACAACGATGAAAACGATGAAACAGAAAAGGAAATCAGAAGTATCCACTCAGATAAAATTAAAATAATAAGAACTGTTTGGGATTTGGAAAAGTATCCGAAAGGCCAGGAATACGCCCACCAGACAGATATTGCAAAAGAAGCCTGCACGGGCGATTGGCTATTTTATATACAAAGCGATGAAGTGGTCCACGAGAAATATTTACCGTTGATAAAAGAAAATTGTAAGAAGTATTTAGAGGATAAAAAAGTGGAAGGGTTTCTGTTTAAATACAAACACTTTTGGGGAGATTACGATCATTTTATTCTTTCACATACCTGGTACCCGAGGGAAATCAGGATTATAAGAAACGATCCTGAAATTCATTCCTGGTGCGATGCACAATCCTTCAGAAGAATGCCGTCATTTGACGGATTACACTATAACCAGAAAGAAAATACCTTTAAATTGAATGTTGTTGAAATTGACGCTTATGTTTTTCATTATGGATTTGTAAGGCCACCGCGCTTAATGCAGAAAAAAAGAAAAAACCACAACACAAATTATGAAGGGAAAAAATCTACAGAAGAAATATTTAAAAACGAGGAGGAATTATTTGATTACGGCGATTTGAGCAAAATAAAAATATACAAGGATAGGCATCCTGCTGCAATGAAAGAATTTATAAAAAAATTTGATTGGAAAAATCAGCTCAGGTATAACAAAGGAAATGAAAAATTAAAATTGCAAAAGCACGAAAAATTGAAATACCGTTTTCTGACTTTCATTGAACAAACATTTTTTAACGGAGAGTTGATTTTTGGATTTAAAAATTACAACATTTTAAAAAAAAAGAAAAGCGGTAAAAACTGATAATTGATTGATTTCATTTTAAATAATAAGGAATGCTAATTTGGGTTGCGCCAAATAAATTTATAGAATAAATAATCTAATTTTGAAACAAATGAGTTTCTCCCGCAAATACCCAATCATTTAAAGAGGAGAAATTTTCATCAAAACATTTTTCAATCAATTATTCGCCGGAATTTATTTCAAATTATGAAGATATCCCTGATAATTTCTTTTTATAAAAGGATTGATTTTTTGGAATTAATATTAATGTCGCTTTCATTGCAGGAATACAAAAATTTTGAAGTAATAATTGCGGAAGACGACAACTGCGCCGAAACATTTCTTTTTTTTAAAGAAAACGCGGCACGTTTTCCTTTTAAAATATTACATGTTTATCAAAAAGAGGATTCCGGATTCAGAAAAAATGAAATGCTGAACAAAGCCATCCAAGTGGCTACAGGCGAGTTGATCATAATAATTGACGGAGATTGTATTTTACACAAGTCGTTCTTTAAAGAATATGCAAAAGAAATTGAAGATAAAACTGTACTTTTTGGAAGGAGGGCTTTATTGAGCGAATCAATAACAAAAGAATTATTACTGTCTAAAAAATTATCAAAATTAACGCTGTTAAACCTGATTTGGAATCGATCATCAAGAGTAGAAGATGTTATTTATTTACCTGCTATTCCGAAGTTTTTAAAAAAGAAAAGAGATAAAGGTGTGCAAGGGAGCAATATGGGATTTTTAAAAAAGGATATTGTTGCTATCAATGGTTTTGATGAAGATTATGTAAAACCCACTGCAGGCGAAGATGATGATATAGAATGGCGGTTTAGGTTGGGCGGCTATCATTTCAAATCCATGAAACACAAAGCGCTTCAATATCATTTATTTCATAAATTCAATTATTCAAAAACAGAATCGGAGCACAACCTGAAAATAATGAATGAGAAAAAAAAGTCAGGAAAATTTTTTTGCATTAATGGCATTGATAAATACGGACAAAATCCGGTAAATGAATTTGTTCAATATTAAAATGTTATCAGCTTTTCAAAAAAGAGTGCATCCCAAATTGCGCCGGTTGGTGGAACACCAACCGGGGCGGACAGCCGTGGGCGGTGTCCCCACCGCCCACAATCTGAGCGGTCTGCGGTAATAGGGATGCCAAAAAAATTATTATTAAAAATGCAAGGATTGCGCATGCTTCAGTTGAATTTCCAAAGCGGATGGAGAGGCGGTGAACGCCAAACCTTGTATAATATGATAGGATTCAGAAAAGCAGGCTACCATGTTTCGCTGTTGTGCAGAAAAGGTTCGATTATGGAATCAAAAGCAAAAGCGGAGGGCTTTGATATAAAATCCTTTGGAAATATTTTTGGTGTTATTTTTTTTCTCGCTTTTAAATGCCGGAAAATTGATGTGCTTCACGCACAAACATCGCACATACTTACTTATGCAGTTATTACCAGGTTATTTCACCGCGGTAAAATAATTTACACAAGACGAGTAGCTAAGGCCCAAAGCGGAAAATTAACCAGGTGGAAATACCAACACACCGATAAAGTATTTGCAATAAGCGAAGCGGTAAAAGAAGTTCTGGAAAAGTTTATTAATAAAAAAATATCAGTCATTTCCGATATCGCGGTTGCAAGAAAGTTAGATGAAAACCATGCTCTTAAATTGTTAGAAAATATAAGCCGGAATAAGGAAACAAAATTAATTGCAACTACTTCTGCGCTTACTCATGAAAAGGCGCCACTGGTTATGTTTGAGGCTATCCGTATTTTAAATTTAAAGAGAAATGATTTTATATTCCTTCATTTTGGATCAGGGCCTTTTCTAACGCAAATTGAAAATCTTATAAAAGAAAACCACCTTGAAAATGTGTATTACCTTATGGGCTTTGCGGATAATGTTGAAGATTTATTTTTAAAAATGGACATATTTGTTATGAGTTCTGAAATGGAAGGCCTCGGCAGTAGCGTACTGAATGCCTTCCTCTATAAAGTACCGGTAGTTTCTACTGATGCCGGAGGATTAAAAGAATTGGTTGGGGATGGCAGGGGAATATTATGTAAAAAAAATTCCCCGGGATTACTGGCTGCCGCTATAGAAGATTTGATCAACTATCCGAAACTGCGTTCACAGATAACAACAAATGCATTTGATTATGTAAATCAATTTCATAGTATTAATTATATAACAGGCCAATATATTGACCAGTTAAATTCACTATTTGATAAATCAAATGATTACTAAAATTGATTAAAATTAAAAATTAGAGGAGGCGGCAAATTATATTTTGGAATCAAATCCATTAAATTTAGGATTGGGAAAATTCATGCAAAAGCACAATCATGCAAAAGTTTCTTGTCATACAAACTGCATTTATTGGTGATGCTATTTTGGCGACTGCGGTTGTTGAAAAGTTGCATCAATTTTATCCCGATGCAGAAATAGATTTTCTCCTGAGAAAAGGAAACGAAGGTTTATTGGAAGGGCATCCGTTTTTAAACAAAGTTTTAATTTGGAGTAAGAAAGAAAATAAATACAAAAACCTCTTGAAACTTTTAAAAAAGATCAGGAGAAAAAAATATGATAAAGTAATCAATTTACAAAGGCATGCTTCTACCGGGTTTCTCACCGGATTTTCAAAAGCAAAAGAAAAAATAGGTTTTGAAAAAAATCCATTAAGTTATCTTTTTACAAAAAAAATTTCGCACGATTTTGGAAAAGGGTTACATGAAGTGGAAAGGAATAACAGGCTGATTGAAGATTTTACAGATAATAGTTTCAACAAGCCAAAATTATACCCATTGATAAAAGATGAAGAAGCAATTTCAACGTTTACGAAAGAGCCTTTCGTTTGTATAATGCCAGCCAGCGTATGGTTTACCAAACAATACCCTGAAGAAAAATGGATCGGTTTGATTGATAATTTTCCAGGTGGCTACCATATTTATTTAATGGGCAGCCCGAATGACATTGACTTATGCGAAAGGATAAAAGATAAAACAATTAATAAAAAAGTATCCGTATTAGCCGGAAAATTGAATTTTTTAGAATCTGCTGCTTTAATGAAAAAAGCAAAAATGAATTATAGTAATGACTCTGCACCGCTGCATTTGGCAAGTGCTACCAATTCGCCAATTACTGCTATATTTTGTTCAACAGTTCCTGAATTTGGTTTTTATCCGCTTTCTGATAAATCAATTATCATTCAAACTAATCTTAAACTTTCCTGCAAACCATGTGGTTTTCATGGAAGAAAAACCTGCCCTCTTGGACATTTTAAATGTGCGCTGACTATTGAAACACAACAATTATTAGAATCACTTAATGCATAAGCAATGAGCAATTTTGAAAATGACATTATCAATTCATTAAAAACTTTGCGGGCCGGCGGAATTATCCTCTACCCTACTGATACTATTTGGGGCATTGGTTGTGAGGCTACAAACGAAAATGCCGTAAAAAGAATTTACGATTTAAAAAAAAGGGAAGAAAAAAAATCTATGATCGTTCTAATGGACGATGTGGGCATGGTAAATCAATATGTTTCCAATCCTTCCCAAAATATTCTTTCTTATATTTCTTTAAGTGAGAAACCTACCACAGCTATTTTTAAAGATGCAGCTTGTTTACCCAAAAATATGATCAATGAAGATGGAAGCATCGCGATAAGAATAGCTAAAAACGATTTTTGCCAGCAATTAATTCAACGGTTACAAAAGCCATTGGTTTCAACTTCTGCAAATATTTCGGGGGAAATGCCCCCGCAGAATTTTACCGAGGTCTCTGATCAAATAAAAAACGGTGTTGATTATATTGTTCAACACCGTCAAAATGATTTTTCTAAAAATTCACCTTCAGCAATTGTGAAAATAAATGAAAATGGTGAGATAGAATTTATCCGAAAATGATTGCTAAAGGGCAAACCCCACTCCTACCTGGATCATTTGAATTTTCCACGTGTCGTTATTGGTAAGGTTATTAATGTCGGTAACACCTCCAATAAAACGCCCGTAAACCCTGAATTTAAGCAGGTTTAACTGTAATCCGCCAGCGAGCGAAAAATCACCAGACTTAAATGCGTCTTTCCCATTTTGAACAAGGCTTTGGTTTTTATCAATCAACACTCCAAACTGCGGCCCAAATTGTAACGACAATAAATTACTGGCTTTATAATTCAGCATAATTGGGATACTTAAATAATGAAGTTGAATTTGCCCCACGTTTTTGAAACCAGTAATTTCATTGAAACTTGTTGCTGTATCAGTATTTACCTGGTTAAACAAAACCTCAGGCTGAATACTCCATTTTTTTCCACCTATCTCAACAAAAGCGCCGGCATGGTAACCGAGGTTGTATTCATTTTTAAATGACTGGCCTGAAATTTTTCCAAGATTTGCACCAGCTTTTATTCCAAAGGTTAATGCTTGAGAAAAAAGTGAAGATGAAACAAATAATGATACGGAAATTAAAAAAAGTTTTGTTTTCATAAAAAAAGTTTTAAGAATGATTTTTCAATTTATGTGCCAATAAAAACTGAGTAATTATAAGAAAGATCAAATTAATTTTAATAAGTTTAAAAAATTATTTATAATAGGTAAACTTTTCATAAAAAATTAACTTTTTTGCACAAAAATAATCTCTAAAAATTAAACCAAACCTATTTTATTCGAAAATATAAAAACCGGCTATTTGTTTGTTTACTGGGTTTTGAAACCCGTTTTAACCTTACTGTTCATTGCTTTCAGCGTAATTAGGTTACCTTTGCGCATTAAAAAAAATTAATGAATGAATTTGAAGGCTTAGGCCTAAATGAAAACCTCGTAAAAGCGGTTAATGACCTTGGATTTACAACTCCTACTCCAATACAACAACAAGCGATTCCCATTCTTTTATCAGGCACTACAGATTTTGTAGGCCTTGCGCAAACAGGAACAGGAAAAACGGCGGCGTATGGTTTGCCTTTATTGCAATTAATAGAAGCTGAACACAAATATCCGCAGGCCTTGATTGTTTGCCCTACACGTGAATTGTGTTTGCAAATTTGTAACGACTTGCAGGAATACAAAAAATATATCAGAAATATAAGTGCAGAGCCGGTTTATGGCGGTGCTTCTATTGTGATGCAGATAAGGGCTTTAAAAAAAGGCGCTCACATTGTAGTAGCTACGCCAGGAAGGTTGATTGACATGATTGAAAGAAAAGCAATTGACCTGGGAAAAGTAAAATATGTAGTACTTGATGAAGCAGACGAAATGTTGAATATGGGATTTAGGGACGATATAGATTTCGTTTTAAAAAATACCGTGAACCGTGAAAGCACCTGGCTTTTTAGTGCTACTATGCCGGCAGAAGTGAGGGCGATTTCTAAAAACTTTATGGATCATCCGAAGGAAGTAACTGTAGGTAAAAAAAATACAGCCAATGTAAATATTGACCACCAATATTTTATCACACCTGCTCACTCCCGGTTTGAAACTTTAAAAAGATTAGTGGATTTTAATCCCGGTATGTATGGGATTATTTTTACAAGGACAAAAATTGATGCGCAAAATATTTCTGAGAAATTATCTAATGAAGGCTATAATGTAGAGGCGCTGCACGGCGACCTTTCCCAACAACAGCGCGACAGGGTAATGCAACGCTTTCGCGCAAAAGATATTCAAATATTAATAGCAACGGATGTAGCCGCCAGAGGAATTGACGTAGATGATATCACGCATGTAATAAATTTTGAACTTCCTGACGATATGGAAGTTTATACACACCGCAGCGGCCGTACGGCGCGCGCTGGTAAAAGTGGAATTTGTATTTCAATTTGCCACAGCCGCGAATCTTTTAAAATAAGGCAGCTTGAAAAAATGGTCAATGCGCAATTTCATAAATTGGATATACCCGGTGGAAAAGATGTATGCCGCAAACAATTTTTTTATTTTATAGATAAACTTAAAAATATTGATATTTCTCACGGCGATTATGGTACTTATATGGCTGACCTCCAAACTAAATTTTTGGACATGAGTAAAGAAGAAGTCTTGCAACGAGTTGCCGCGCTTGAGTTTGATCATTTTTTGAAATATTATGAAAATGCAGAAGACCTTAATGTAAGGTCCGATTTCAAAGAAAGAAGAAATGATAATTTGAGAAACGGGCGGATTGAAAGAAGAGAAAAACCAGACTATCAAAGAGACGGAGGCTATGCAAGGTTATTTATAAACCTGGGAACGAAGGATGGTTTTTATAAAGCCAGTTTTCTTCAATATATTTTGGATGAAAGCAACCTTAAAAAAGAAGTTTTGGGGAGAATTGACCTTCGGGAAATGAATAGCTGGGTGGAAGTAGATAAATCGTCTGCTGCAAAAATGATGAAAAGCCTTGATGGAAGCATTTTTAATGGGCGCCAGGTAAGGATGAATGAAGCTGATGGAGGTGGAAGCAGAAATGGCGGTGGAAACAGAAAGCCATCGCATGAAGGAAGAAAAAGAATTCCTATAAAGGAAAGAAGATGATTTTTGTAAAATAAAAATAACCTTTATTTGTCGGTTTACTGCAATTAGATTTTTCCATATTTTTTATAATAGGCAATCAGCATTCCTACGACTTCATTGTATGAATGCAAACCTTTTGGTTGATTATTTAATTTTAAATAATTTCCATACATCCATGTTATTAAAGGTTCCAGCATCCCCTGGTGGTTAAGGTTGAATTCCTGTAATTCTTTTAAATCCTGGCGCACAGGAATGATTAATTGTTTGATCGCATTTGTAGAAGCAACAGAATCAAAATAAAAAACTTCGCGATTGGTATACAAAAAAAGATCGAGATAAGTAGAATAATGAAAAAGGGTGTCGCTTGAATTTATTGCAGCTAAATATCCTACAAAATTCGCTTCATTTTCTTTTGCATATCCAAGCTGGTGGGCCATTTCATGCGTTGCAATATAAGGGCGAAGCATTTCCGGCACCGTGGTATTAATTTGTGCTTCGCCTGTAAATGGATTATAGTAACCTGTAAAACCAAGGTAATCGCCTGGAATTCCATACATTGAGGATTTTACCGAAAGATTATTATAACTAATAAATGGGAAAACTTTGTGTGTTTCGCCGTAACTTTTTTTAGCTTCTTTTATTAAATCTTTAGTAGAAGGATATTTTTCATCATTTAAAACCAAAACAGATTTAGTGGCATTTACTTTTTGCAACAAGAGATTTTGAAGAGATAGCAAATCGGAGGAATCATAACCAATATTGTTTAATTGCAACTGGTAAGCTATTCCTTTACGCTCATAATTTATTCCCCAAAAAAGATAAAATATTATATACACATAAGCGAAAACTTTTAACAACTTTAAAATTTTCTGCAGGGCTATTTTCTTTGTCAGGTTTCTTTTAAATAAATTTCTCGCGTTTTTAATTATTTTGTATATAATAAAACAGGCAGCAGCAAAATAAAATATATCGCCTAAACTAAAGGGCATCCAGCCAAAAAGAATTCTCAAAATTTGAGAGAAAACCGGGTAAAAACCGGTAGAATAAATTCTTTCAACCCAAAGGCTGTTTGTTGAAAATATTTTAATCAGGATAATTGCAACAACAATATAAATCCATTCAGTTTTTTTCTGTTTCCAAATTTTATCAAAGCTCATAAAACTATTTCTGTCCCTCAGGATCTATTAAATCATAATAAAAATAAAGTTAGCATATAAAAAGCCTTTGGCTTTCTTTTAAAAATTCCATTTTCGCGATTAAGAAAAAAATTTAGAAACAAGATATTTTTTGCTTAAAAAATCATTAATTTCATTACCTTTGCAGCCCTTTAATTTTTAGTTATGGGCAACAGGCGCGAATATGATATAGCATTTGTGGGATTAAAACCTGGAATTCATGAGTATAATTACCAGGTGGATGATAAGTTCTTTGTTGATTTTAAAGATACCGATTTCAGTAATTGTAATGCTTCGGTAAAGCTTATTCTTGAAAAGAACACATCATTTATATTGTTGAAATTTGAGATAGGCGGAAGTGTAAACGTTATTTGTGACCGGTGTGGCAATACATTACCGATCAGCCTTTGGGATGAATTTAAACTGTTAGTAAAACAAGTTGAAAATCCTGAAGAAATGAATCAAAGTGAAGAAGACCCTGATGTGTTTTATATTTCAAGGACAGAAAGCCATATTCATTTGGCAGATTGGATTTACGAATTTGTCTTGTTAAGTATTCCCAATCAGCGCATGTGCAATGAAGATGAAATTGGCGGGCCGCAGTGCAATAAAGAAGTTCTGGCGATGCTTGAGAAAATGAAATCGACAACTATTAAAAACAATCATCCTTTAGAAAAAGGATTAGAAAAATTTAAAAACAATAATTAATCATATTTAATCTAAGGTTATGCCAAATCCAAAGCGCAGGCACAGTCAGCAAAGAAGTGCAAAAAGAAGAACACATTATAAAGCCGATGCCCCAACACTGAGTGTTGACTCTTCAACCGGTGAAACCCATGTCCGCCATCGTGCTCATACTAGCGAAGGAAAATTATATTATAACGGTAAAGTGGTTTCTGAAAAAGCAGCCTCTAAAGCAGGATAATTTACTTTTAAACTTATTAGGCAATCCAAAAATAATGGTTGATTAAACATCAACTTTATTTTTGGATTTTTTTTGCAACTGGTTTATCTGGTTCAATTTCAAAATAACTGATTATTTTTATCGTGTGATTTTTAAGATAATACTTACATAATGAATATAGCATTGGACATGATGGGAGGAGATTACGCCCCCCTGGAAACTATAAAAGGCGTAAAACTTTTCTTGTCAGAAAATCAAAATGAAGAGGTAGAACTCACGCTGATAGGCGATGAAAATAAGTTACTTCCCTTATTAGATGAATACAAAGTTTCCACAGAAAAAATATCGGTTGTACATGCTTCAGAGGTGATTGGAATGCAAGAACACCCAACGAAAGCATTAAAGGAAAAGCAACAATCTTCTATCTCAATTGGATTTCATTTTTTGGCAACGGGTAAGACAGATGCTTTTATAAGTGCCGGTAATACTGGCGCAATGCTCGTAGGTTCTTTATATAGTATAAAAGCAATCAGCGGAGTTTCCCGCCCTGCTATTGGCGCATATATTCCCGGTGATAACGGGAAAACCTCTTTGATTGTTGATGTAGGCTTAAACGCGGATTGCAAACCAGAGAACTTATCTCAATTTGCTTTGCTTGGCTCCTTATTTTCAAAATATATTTTGAACTGCGAAAACCCGAGGGTAGCACTTATAAATGTGGGCGAAGAAGAAGGCAAAGGAAATATTTTATGCCAGGCGGCTTTTCCCCTGTTAAAGGAAAATAAGCAAATTAATTTTATAGGCAATATTGAAGGCCGTGACCTTTTAAAGAATAAAGCAGAAATATATGTTTGTGATGGTTTTACCGGAAATATACTATTAAAATTTGCTGAATCCATTTATGATATCGTTCAAATGCGTAAAATTGAGGACGAATATTTTAATCGTTTTAATTTTGAAATGTACGGAGGCGTTCCGGTATTAGGAGTAAATAAACCAGTTATTATCGGGCATGGGATTTCTACGGCAGGTGCTTTTAATAATATGGTCCTGATGGCAAAAAAAATGATTGACCAGGCTTTTATTGAAAAAATACAATCAAATTTTATCTAGGTAAGAGCCATTGAATTTTTAATAAAAATCCTGTTATCCCATTTGAATAAATCAATATAAAAACTTTCCGGCCTATTATAATCCATATCCTAAAATCAACAGATTTTTAATCCTTATTTTTATAAGGCCATATTATTTACCTGATGGGAATGCTAAAAAAATATTTGTTGATGATTCCTTTTTCAGGGATTTTAATATTGTCGCATATTGTTTCTTATGGGCAAAAAGATTCTACAAAGAATTTAAAAACAGGTTTTTTTCAGAAGGTAATACGGGATTTCAAAAAAGATTCTGCTGAGGTTGATTATTCAGCACAATTTCAAAAGAATGAAGCTGCATTTAATGCGTTTGAAGGGCTATTTATCCGTAATATAGTTATTGAGAGAATTCCTTTTGGAGTTTCTATTGGAGATACATCCAAAAGGTTCATGAGTAGTTTGACGTCGCTTGCCAATTATTTACACCACATCACTAAAACAAATGTAGTCAGGAAAAATCTTTTCTTTAAAAAGGGAGACGCGTTAATTCCCTATCTAATGGCAGATAATGAGCGGTATTTGCGGCAGTTACTTTATTTGCAGGATGCTGAATTCTTTGTGGCACGTACGGCGCCGGGCTCTGATTCGGTTGATGTTTTTGTAGAAATAAAGGATGTTTTTTCTTTAGGCGGAGCAATAAATTCCCTGGGAATTAATCAAACAAGTTTGGATATAAGGGAAGATAATTTAGGCGGAAGTGGAAACGCAGCAGTCCTCTACACCCTATTTGATAATCAAAGGAATAACAAATTTGCATTTGGCGGAGAATATAATAACAGGAATTTGGGAGGTACTTTTATTGATACCAAAATCGGTTACCAGAGTTTTTACCCAAGCATTACAGGGCGCAAACAGGAAAATAATTATTATATCAATTTACGAAAACCTCTTATAAACCGCTATATGCAGTGGACATATGAATTTGATGCGTATTACCATTCCACCAGTAATATTTATAATAATGATTCTATTTATTTTTCAGATATACGCTACCGATATTATAATATTGATGCCTGGGTGGGTTATAATATAAATGCGAAAGATTTTACAACCCAGGAAGAAACTAAGAAGTTACGAAAACTGATTGGATTACGGTATATCAATGAAAGGTTTCTTTCCGTGCCCGGCAAATATGAAAATATTTATAATTGGAGGTATCCTACGATCAGCGGGGTATTAGGTTCTCTTACCTTCTATCGTCAGGATTTTTATAAAACAAAATACATTTATGGTTTTGGAAGGAATGAGGATATACCCGAAGGGCTTCTGTTTAGTATTACTTCAGGTTATACGCAAAGGCAAAAAGTAAAACGCCCCTTTGTAGGTTTTGATTTTGAGAGTTACCAATTTAATAAAAAAGAAAATTATTTTAGTTACCGGATTGCAGGTGAGGGTTACCTGAATGGAAAGTCTCTCGAAGACCTTAATTTTTTAGGCAGCATTTTTTATTTTGATCATTTAAAAGAAATAGGCACAAAATGGAAGCAACGGTTTTTTTTAAATTTTGACCTGGCTCAACAGGTAAATACAATTTTTAATCAGCCATTGTTTGCCAATAGCCAGTTTGGCCTTCCTGAATATGGAAATGAAGTGATTAATAATGAAAATGTGGGCGGTACTTTACGTTCTACAGTAAAAATAGAATCAGAATTTTTTAGCCCATGGTCATTGGCTGCATTTCGATTTGCTCCTTTTGTATTTAGTAATTTAAGTGTATTCTCTCCCTATAATTATAGTACAAAGGTGTTAAGTTCGGTTGGTGGCGGAATCAGGACCAGGAATGAAAGCCTTGTTTTTGGAACCATTGAATTAAGAGGTTTTTACTTCCCTGAAAAAAACTTTTACAATAAAAGTTTTAGGTTGTCTATATCGACCAATGTGATTTTTAAATACAATAGCCAACTGGTAAAAAAGCCTGATTTTATCCAGATAAATTAAATAATCTGTTTTAGTTTTCCATTTCATTTTTAATATCTTTATTTGAAATCTTAAGATGAAAATAATCAGAAAATATTTTGAGTTAACTGCCTGGGTTACCGGATTATTTTTATTGGCCATAATGAATCCAACCACTGATGTTCACTATTCATTTTGTATTTTTAAAATGATGGGGTTCAGTTTCTGCCCGGGTTGCGGGCTTGGGCATTCAATAAGTTTTTTATTTCATGGCGAATTGCTGGCTTCGTTTCATGCCCACCCTCTTGGTTTGTTCGCTTTGATTGTTATTCTTGCTAGAATCTATAAACTTTACTCACTTCATATTTTACCAAATGTCAAAAAATACAATTATGGACAATTATAACTCTATAAACCCAATGATATTAAAATACCTCTATGATATTACTCCGGAAGAATTAATCACTATTAATTCAAGAACTCAAAATTTTAGTGAGGCGCAGTTAGAGCAGTTTTGTTTCATTTATCGTTCAAAAAGAAAAGATCAGCAACTGATTTTAATTTTAACCTTATTAGGCCTGGTGGGCGTTGCAGGTATTCAGCGGTTTGTAATTGGTAATATAGGAATGGGAATATTATATTTTTTTACCGGTGGCTTATGCCTTGTGGGGACCATAATTGACGCTATCAACAATAAACAACTTACTATGGAATACAACGCAAAAATGATTACTGAAACTTTGTTAATGCTAAATATGATCAGGAGGGAATCATAAATGAGGAGGAAATTCAGATTTTCAACAAAATAAAAATCACACGAATTTGTTCGTTTACTGGCAGTAAATGAATTGCAATTTTGATAAAACAATATTATTAAAAACAGGTAAATTATTTAAGTTCCCGCAACTTTTTCCACTTTTTGCGACTTGTTGCTTTCAAAAGCTTTTACAATAATTTCTACCACATTTTTTCCTTCCTCAGCTGTAACTGGCAATGGCTTATTATTTCGGATTGATTCAAAAATGGCCTTATAATATTCGTTATAATTTCCTTGCTCACTGCTAATATATTCTTTTATTATTTTCCCATCAATTTCAGTATGCAATAGGCCTTTTTCTGTCTCAGGTTCTGTTCCCCAATCGCTCCCGCCAGGAATAATACCTTCCTTCAACATTGTTTCCTGAACATCCGTTTTTGCTTTTATAAAAGAACCTTTTAATCCATGGAAGATATATCCTGGCAATACTTCCCTTACGATATAACTGGATTTTAACCGTACACGTAATTTTGGGTAATACAACAACAACTCAAAATAATCATCCACTTGCGACAATGGCCGTAAGATCCTTATATCTGCAAAAAGTTTTTCGGGCATCCCAAACAATTGTAAAGATTGGTCAATCAAATGTGCCCCCAAATCGTACAAAATTCCGGCGCCCGGGCCTGGAATTTCTTTATGTTTTTTTGGGCTTAGCTCTTCCCTATAGCGGTCAAAATGCATTTCGGCTTCTATAACAGGCCCTAACAAATTTTCAGATAAAATTTTTTTGATCGTTTTATAATCGCTGTCGTAGCGCCGGTTTTGATAAACTGAAATAATTTTATTTTGCTTTTTTGCAAGGGCTATTAGTTCTTCGGCTTCCTCTACATTTGTTGTAAATGGCTTTTCAACTATCACATGTTTTCCGGCTTCCAGGGCTTTTTTTGCATATTCATAATGGGTATAATTTGGCGTATTTACAATTACGAGTTCTACCAATTCATCCTCAAGCATATTTTCAATCGACCGGTAAGTAATTACATTTGGGTATTTTTCCTGCGCTTCATTTTTGGTTCTTTCCCAAAAGGCGTAAAAATTAAAATGCGGGTTTACGCTCAAAAACGGGGAATGAAAGACCAGTCCGCTCATACCAAAAGAACAAAGAGCTGTGTTAATCGGAGTTGACATATTTTAAATTAGAATTTTAAAAATAAAAATAATGATTTTGAAAAGAATTATTTTTTTTAAAACAGGCTTTTAATTTATTCGATTACCTCTAAATATTATTGGGGAAAAATGCTTTTAATATTAAGGTAATTTGATTATTATTGCCAAAAATATTTTTTGAATGAAAGGAAAAAATTAATTCATCAAAATAAACCTTTCGAAGATTCGTTCCAGGCTTTCAATAGAAAATATAAACCAATAAAACTAACTTTCCTTAATCCCCAATTATTAAACTAAAACTAACAAAAATGAAAAAATTAATTTTCTCAGCAGCCATTTTTTTATTCTCAACCACAGCTTTTGCCCAAAGCGAAGTACTACCTAACGTGGTAAAAATAAATCCATTAGGTGCTTTACTTGGCGCTGCTTCTCTTGGATATGAACGGGCTTTAAATGAAAAATCGTCAGTAGTGATTTTGCCTTCATTCGGTTTTCTAAAGTCCGATGGATTTAAATATACTACAATAGGGATTGGAGCAGAATACCGCATATATTTTACCGGCACTGCGCCACGGGGAACATATATTGCACCAGGTGCATCTGCTCAATTCGGAACAGCTAAATTTGAAGATGATGGCAGCGGATCCGGCGATTCGAAAACAAATATTAGTGGTTTTACCGCTAAAGCAGTTATCGGCCACCAGTGGATTTGGAAAAGCAAATTTGTTTTAGACCTCAACGCAGGGCTTCAATATATTAATTTGAACTTTAAAGACAAATCGGGTGACTTTGCAAATGCAAATGCACTAAGCGGTATCTTACCAGCGTTGAGCGTTTCTATAGGTTATAATTTCTAATTTTTTATTTTAAATAATAGTAATAGCCATCTCATAATGAGATGGTTATTTTTTTTATTTTAATAAATAAACCTCAATAATTCAAAATAAAAATCTACAATATTTGTTGGTTTACTACGGATAATTTATAAATTATTTAAAATAAAGTGCGGGTAAGTTTTCCTATCATTATGCCCTGGTGATAAACCTGCATCACATATTTTCCTTTTTGAAAATTATGCGAATCGATAGAAAAGGATAATCGTTTGCCATT
>Ga0134126_10002928_pt1 | contig 21478 bp, 19 predicted proteins | sample KB31752_FD_96881 | JGI IMG/M metagenome (GOLD analysis project Ga0134126, IMG submission 96881) | Terrestrial soil microbial communities with excess Nitrogen fertilizer from Kellogg Biological Station, Michigan, USA - KB3-175-2 | ecosystem: Environmental > Terrestrial > Soil > Unclassified ... | reverse complement strand
CGTGCGCATATGGCCGCAGATCCCGAAGCGGGTGCGCACCGGCGCGCACATCGTACGCGTGGGCTGGTTCGATGCCGAACAGGACTCCAACGACCTGTGCCTGCTCTCCTACGGTTCCGCGCCCGGGCGGTGGGACCTGCTGGTGGTACCGCCCGAGACCGATCCCGAGCGTGCAGCGCAGCTGATGGACGCGGCGAGCGACCTGGGCAACAAACAGACCGCCAGCGCGCTGCTCGACGACGACGCCGAACTACGACGCCACCCGCAGCAGACGATTGTCAACGCGCGAAGAACGGATTCGGCCTGATCATCGGCGGACTGCCAGTGCGCCCGAGCTTGGGGCGGCGCCATCTCGTCGCCGCACACCCGCGACAAAGCGTCCTACGAGGGCACACAACGGATCTGACCCCCAGTCAACACACTGCCGCTAGTCCAGTGTCTGCTCCAGCCGGTCGCACCCTCCTCCGAATACCAGCCTGCCGCGGGCTCCATTGACGATCGGCATGAACGGCGCGACATGCCCGCAGTCGACGTCCGCGATCAGCGGGACACCCAAAGGGCTGAGTGCGTCGAGTACGGCTTCGTGCTGAGTCAGGCTGGGCCGGGCCGGAGCGCTCGTCCGACCGATGAGCACGGCGTTCGCGGAGTCGAAGAAACCGGACAGACGCATCCCGTGGAGGGCTCTGCAGATGGCAAAGGCGTCGTCACCCGCCGCCTCGACGTAGACGAGTAGGCCCTCGTCGGCATACGCGCTGTTCAAGGAACGCGGGTCGGCGTACTGGGAGCCGACGACGGGGCCGAGGGTCTCGATGCAGCCGCCGATGAGCCTGCCCTGGACGTCGACCCCGCCCGCGCCGTCCAGCCGCAACCAACCGCCCGGCGCGTCAAGGACGTACTCAGCCACCCCTGGGTTCCTCGCGAAATCGACCGTGCCGGTCGAACGGTAGCGGCCGGGCGGGCTCTGGATCAGGGTAGCTCCTTCGGGAGCCTCGGCGATGTCCAGCCATGACAGGAGTCCGTCGGGGGTACGGTAAGGCATGTTCATCAGATTATTGCCATGAATCGTCGCCAAGCCGGTCCGGAGCGTCAGCGGCGTGATGATCGTGGAGATGTCGGAGAAGCCGATGACCCAGGTAGGAACCGCGGCCCGGATGGCGTCCCAGTCCAGGAGCGGGAGCAGGTCGATGGCGATCTCGCCGCCCCACGGCGGAACAACGGCGCGGATCTGCGGATCCGTCAGCATCTCGGTCAGTTCCCTGGCCCGGTCGGCAGCCGTCCCGCTGACGTGGCGGGCACCGTCCAAACAGTCGCCGAGGAGCACTTCATAGCCGCGGTCCTCCAAAGTCCGGAGGGCGAGCGAAAGCCGTTCGCGCAGCGCCGGGGGTACACCGCTAGACGGAGCGGTAACACCGATGCGGTCACCGGGACGCAGTGGCGCGGGATATCTGGCGCCTATCGCGAGTGTTGACACGTCCTACCCCACTCTCCGCCGAGGGGCCGCCAGGAGTTCGGCCGCAACGCTATGCCCGACGTGCAGGCCGACCCCGCGGGGCGTTATCGGTTCTGTATCTGGATACCGCTCTGGATCAGACGCTTGGACAGCAGGTACCAGACGGTGGGCAGGAACATGGCGTCGCCGTGGCGGATTAGCTGCCCGCCGTCCACGTCAACGCGCTCGATCAGGCCCGTCACCGGGGCCGCGTCCACGTCTGGGCCGATCGCGTCCCCGGACCATGCCTGGTCGCTGCCCGGCGCCTCGGCGGCCAGGCTCGCCGGGACAAGGCGCACGCACCGCCATGGCGCTGGGGCCGGCGAAGGACGCTTGGGGAGGGGCAGGACACGTACCTTGAGATCCACACCGTAATACGCCAGGGCCGTCGCGCTGATGACGACAGCCCTCGCGGACGAACCTGTCAGCTCTTTGGCTTGCTCGAAGGCCGTGCGTGCCGTGCGCGCCGCGCGGACACCGCGCTTCACCGGCTTGTTCTGAGAGGCGAGGATCCGGCGGCCAGGCTTGCCGCCGTCCGCGGCGGCCAGGCGCTTGACGATCGACTCGGACGCCGGCTCCAGCGACGTCAGCTCCACGGTGACCCGCGCGATTTCGCAGAGGTGGCCGAGGAAGCCGACCTTGCGTGCGGCGCAGACCAGGCCGTCGAGCTCGGATGCCGTCAGGTGGGCCGCCGCCGCCCACACGTCGTTGACGTCTTTGGTGGTGATGAAGGCATCGCCGGCGCTGTTGCCGAGCATCGGACCGAGGTTGGCGCCGACGGGCAGCGGGTGGCAGCCGGGCTGCGTCGGCATCGGGATCGGGATCAGGCCGCAGTGGCCTGCTGAGTAGCCAGGGCCGAAGTGGATGTCGATGCTCAGCAGACCGTCGGAGCCTTGGAGCCGATACTGACCGTAGGGAACACCGCTGAGGCTGTGCTTGAACCAGGGAAGTTCCCAGCGGTCTGTGACGAATCCGTGCCGACGGAGGACATCCGCGAGGTAGAAGGCATCCTCGAGCGACTTCACCGCGATGTCGGCGTCACTGAGCTGGCGCAGCTGCGGATCTGGGCTGGCGGCCCGGCTCGCTAGGCCCTTGATCCCCCAGATCGGGATCGCGTGTTCGCGGGAGATGCGGTCGAGCAGCCGGACGGTGGGATCGATGTGCGCGGCACGCGCCGCCGCGCGCTCGAGGAACGGTCCGAGTTCGGTCCTGATCCCGCGAACCAGTTCGTCCTGCTCGACCGAGGCGAGCACGCGGTCCGCGACGAGGACGCAGCGGTTGCCCGCGATGTTCAGCGCGATCTCGTGGTGAGTGCGCCCGGTGGCGCGCAGGCGCTCGACGAGCGCCGCCGTCGAGATCTTGGGACTGAGCAGGCCGGTTGCGAACTCCGGAAGTTCGTTCTCGATCATCAGGTACCTTCCAAAATCGAACACTCAGACGTCGTGGCGGCTGCGATGCGTCCGCCGTCATCCGCCACAGCGCCAAGGCCGCGCGGCGCGGGCTCAGTGCGAGCGCAGCAGGGCCCGTAGTTGCCCTGCCGGGAGGCGTCCCGTTCCCCTCCGGGCGAACCACCGCAGGTCGTGCCCGGCGTCGAGCCAACGGATCCGGGCGGCGGCCGGATGGCGGGCAGCCGCCCGCGTCCTGATCTGCTGCAGGAAGGGTTCCCAGCCTTGCCCGGGATCGCTGGTCTGCCTCGCCATCGGGGCCAGCAGGTCGGGACGGGGCTGCGTCGGCGCGATCTCGGCCGGGCCGTCAGCCGTCACATCCGGTACGACGACGACGCGAAGCGGTAGCGGCGGCTGCGCCTGACCCACGCCGACAACCTTCTGATAGAGGTCAAAGGGAAGCAGCACCTTGTCTTGGTCGGATGACGGAGTGAGACCTTCGGACGTGAGGGTCGCGAACAAATCAGGGAACGAACGAAGCGTGCCCCATCCCACGTGCGGGTAGTCGGGGAAGCTGTACGCCTGGTTGGCGCCATCCGCAAGAAAGAGGACGTCCCCGGTGTACGAGCCGCAGCCGGCGTACATGAGGTCGAGGGCGGTGGTCGTTTTGCCCGCGCCCTTGGGGCCGGTAACGGCTAAAGCGCCGTACGGTGCGGACACGGCGGCGGCGTGGAGGAACGTGCCGTGTGGTGCGGCTAGTTCCCACATGATGTCACGCAGAAGGTCGCTGGCGTGATACCGAGAACCGGACGATACATACACCTTGGCCTGCCGACCGTCGTCCGCGAGATCGAACACTGCATCGCTGGACGGCACGTGCAGGATCGTGCGGCCGTCGACGCGCCAGCGCTCGCCGAAGACGTGTTTACCAGGTGTGCGCCGGCGAACGAGGGTCCGCTCGCCCTCCTCAGCCGGCCGAGACCACTGCGACCGTTCGACGAACTCGAGGAAAACCGCCGCATCGGCCCGGCGAAGCGGTGCCGTCAGCTCGAAATGCGGCTGCACGAAGTCGAGGACAGGGCGCATGGCCGCCGCGGCAGCCGAGGCGACGGACACGACGATGACCTCATCGCCGAACCGCAGGCCGGTCACACCCCGAAAAGCCACGGCAGAGCTCGTCATCGCGGAACCACCATCCGCCGCGCGACGACAGGTCGGGAGCCGCGACGACATGCGGGCGCGATCAACACTGCCTCCCCGTATCCGAATGTTTTCGACGTCTGTCTCCGGCCTGCGCGCAGACGAGAGCGCCCGATGCGGTGCAATGGCGCGTCGTCGGATCCTAGTACGGAGCCTGTGAAACGAGTACTGAGACGTGTGCACACCGATGGCTAATTCGTTAAGCCGCACTCGGCTCCATGACCAGTCGGGATCGCGGTGTGCCGAAGCGCGTCCGAGCGTGCATCCGCAGCCTGTGCAGCGTGGGATTACCGCGCGGACCGCGTGGTTTACTGTGCGATCATGCCGGGCGCGCAGACCGCCCACGAGAAGGAGCCGTTTGCTCATGGCCGATGTGTCACCCGCCGAGATGGATTACTCCACGTTCGTGGGCTTCATACGCGAGCGGAACCGCCCTTCCGGCGGCGTCCGCACCGTGCAGGAGGTGGCCATTCAGGCGCGGCTCACCGAGCGCAGCCGGATCCTCGAAATCGGCAGCAACACCGGCTTCACGTCGGTGAACCTCGCGCTGCTCGCCGGCGCCTCGGTCACCGGCGTCGACATCAACCCGGACTCGGTCCTCGAGGCGACCGCATACGCCAGCCTGCACTCGGTCGGCGACCGGGTCGGGTTCCAGCTCGGCGATGCCCGCGGACTCGACTTTCCGGACGGCGTGTTCGACGCGGTCTGGGTGAGCAACGTGGTGTCGTTCGTCTCTGACAAGCTGGCCATGCTCAAGGAGGTGAACCGGGTACTGGCGCCCGGTGGCACGCTCATCGCGGTGCCCATCTACTATCGCACTGAGCCGCCCGCGCCGATCGTGGAGGAGGTCTCGAAGGCCATCAGCGCGCCCGTCGACGTCATGGCCAAGTCCGACTGGCGAGACTTCTTCGAGTCACCGGACAGCCTCGAGCTCTACTACGAGTCCGACTACGTGTACGAACGACGTACCGAGGCGGATCTCGACGATTATTGCGACACCCTCATGGCGAACGAGCATCTGCACTCGTATGACCAGCCCACTCGCGCCGAGATCCGCTCTCGCCTGCATTATTTCATGAGCCTTTTCAATGAGAACCTCAGCTATGCTGGATTCTCGATCCTCTTGTTCCAGAAGCGGGTGGCTCGCGACGAGACGGAGCTCTTCATCAGCTGTCCCGCGCCAGTTGAGAGATAACACAGTGGTGGCCATGACAACCGAGCTCGTCGGCAAACAACTGAGGCAGAGCCTCGCTTTGCACAACACGCTGACGGGCACGCAGGACCAGTTCACGCCCGCGGATCACGAGACCGTGCGAATGTACGTCTGCGGTCCGACCGTGTACAGCGCTCCGCACATCGGCAACATGCGCACGTACCTGTTCTCGGACGTGCTGCGGCGCACTCTGCGGTTCGCCGGTTACGGCGTGCGCGCCGCGATGAACATCACCGATGTCGGGCACCTCACCAGCGACGCCGACACCGGCGACGACAAAATGGCCATGGCCGCCGCGGCGGAGCGGGCAACCGCCTGGGAAATCGCGGAAAAGTACACCGCGAAGTTCTTCGCGGACGCGCAGCAGCTGAACATCCTGCCCATGGATTACGTGCTGCGCGCGACCGATCACATCCCGCACCAGATCGCGCTGATCGAGCGGCTGGAGGAGAAGGGGTTCGTCTACCGGACGGCCGACGGCCTCTACTTCGACACCTCACTCGTGCCGGACTACGGCAAACTCACCCCGAACGACACGCGTGAGAATATCCGCGCGGGCGAGCGCGTGGCGATGGGCGAGAAACGCCACACCACGGATTTCGCATTGTGGAAGTTCTCCCGGCCGGGCGCGCCGAAACGCGACATGGAATGGCCCTCGCCGTGGGGCGTCGGCTTCCCCGGCTGGCACATCGAATGCTCCGCCATGGCCATGGAATACCTCGGCGAGACTCTGGACATGCACCTGGGCGGGATCGACCACATCGCGATCCACCACACCAACGAGATCGCGCAGAGCGAGTCCGCCACCGGCAAGCCGTTCTCCCGATGGTGGATGCACGGGGCATTCCTCACCGCCGAAGGCGCGCGCCGGATGGGCAAGTCCGAAGGCAACCAGATCACCGTCACCACGCTGCGCGAATGGGGCTACCACCCGCTCGACTTCCGCTACCTGGTGCTGCTCAGCCACTATCGCAGCCCGCTCACCTTCTCGCGCGGCGTGCTGGATTCGGCCGCGGTGGCGCTCGGCCGGCTGCGGCACCGGGTCGCCGCGCTCGTGGCCGCGGCCGAGGCCGAGGACCTGCCGACACCCGAACCGCAGGCGCAGGACAGCCCGTACCTGCAGCAATTCGTGGCAGCCCTCGCCGAGGACCTGAACATGCCACGCGCGGTGTCCGTGCTCTGGAACCTGGTCCGCGACCCCGACGTGGCCGACGCGTTGAAGCTGACCCTGCTCAGGTCCTTCGACGAAGTGCTCGGCCTGGACCTCGACGCCGCGCCGGAAACGGCCGCGCCGCAAGTCCCGCACGAGGTGGCGCAACTCGCCCAGCGGCGCTGGGAGTTGCGCTCGCAACGCAAGTGGGCTGAGTCGGACGAACTGCGCGACGCGATCCACGCGGCAGGCTACGAGGTACAGGACGGGCCCGATGGCTACCAACTGGTCCCGCGCAAGGAGTAGCCGATGCCGCAAGCTCTCGCCGGCGCCCATCTCGTGGCGCTGCTTCGAGAACTCGCCCCTCCGATCGCGTCGACACCCGTCGCCTTCGTAGACCTCGACCGGATCGCCGATTCGATCCGCCTGATCCGCACTTCCTGCGCCCGAGCCTCGGTAGCGTACGCAGTAAAGGCTTCTTATCTACGGCCCCTGCTGGACGCGGCGCGCGAGGCTGGCGCGGGCATCAGCGTGTTCTCGGAGTTGGAGCTCGGCCTTGCCCGAGAGGCCGGCTTCGCGCCGCACGAGATCGTGTACAACGGCGTCGGCCGGCACGGTGCGGAACTTGGCGCGGCCATCGAGGCCGGAGTCCGCGTCAATGTCGAGTCGCTCGGCGAACTGCGGGCGTTGCTGGCGGCCCGGCCGCGCGGGGCGGCTTCAGCGGCCGTTGGCCTGCGCGTCAATGGTGCGGGCGGACCAGCTGCGGACAGCCCCGAAAAGTACGGTGTGCTGGGGATGTCCTTCGCCGATGTCGGCAGATGCCTGGACCTTGCCGAAGACGCCGGGCTTACCATCAATGCCCTGAGTTTCCACCTGTTTGCGAACCAGCTGAACGCCGATCGCCATCTGGAGTTCCTTGACCTGCTCATACCGGTGATCCGCAAGGTCTCCGGCCACGCATCGGCGCGGTTCGAGCACGTCAATGTCGGCGGCGGGTTCGCCAGCCGTTCGGAGGTCGGCGATGCGCGGGCCGCCACGGCGGCCGGGGCCATCGGCGAGCGAATCGAGGCGGAACTGGGCTTGGCCACGGTCTTCGAGCTGGGCCGGTTCGTGGCTGCTGACGCGGAGGCCCTGGTGAGCCGGGTCGTGGACGTGCGCGCCACCGCGGCCGGCCAGCGAGTGGCGATTCTCGACGCGACAACGAACTACCTTATCCCGGCGCCCGGCCATCGCTTCCGCGCGGAACGCTTGCGTCCGCTCGATCCCGGCGAAGCCTGCGACGAGGTCCGCTTCGTGGATCGGCTCGGCAGCGACATCTGCCGCGGCAGCTGCGGGCGGCTCGAGCCGGGATCTCTGGTGTGCGTCACCAACTCGGGCGCTTATGCGGGGGTCATGAAAGAACGCTTCGTATATCCGCTTCCTCATATCGTTTTCCTCGGTGGCGGCCGGGTCACCGCGGCGTCGCCAGCCGGCGACATCCACGATGTGATGCGCCACCACGACTGGCATCGGATCGTGCAGAACACGGGGGCTCGGGATCGGTGAACCGCTACATCTTCATGTACGGCACGAAGGGCGGCGTCGGGAAGTCGACGATCGCGGTGAACATCGCTTATGCCATGAGCGCGGCGGGAGCCAGGGTGGGTCTGCTGGACCTAGACCTGTCCGGTCCCAATGTGCAGAACCTCATCAACGGCCTGGCAGGACAGCCGCCCACCATGGCGGGCTTTCGGGTGCAGCCGGGCAGCTTCGGCGGAGTCGGTGTCTCAGGCCTCGGATTTTTCGTCCGGCCGCACGAGGCGGGCCTGCTCACCGGGAAGTATCTGGAGGGCGCTCTTGAGCAGCTGCTCTTCCACGACGGCTGGGACGGCTACGACCACGTCATCGTCGACCTGCCCCCCGGTTTCGGCGAGTTGCACCGCCAGGTGTTCACCCGGCTGCCGTCACGGGTGGTGCTGATCACCACGCCGCATTTCCTCTCGACGCAGGACCTCTCCCGTGGCCGTGCTCTGCTTGGGCAGATCGGCGTAGGGGTCAGCGGTGTGATCGAGAACATGAGCGAGATCGCCTGCGAGCACTGCGGGCATGCGTCCCGGCTCTTCGCCTCGGCGGTCCGCGACGACTTCGACGATCTGCCCGTACTCGCCCAAGTGCCGTTCGCTGCGGGGCCCGATCGGCCGGACGGACGAAACGTGCCGCTGGTGCTGACGGATGGGCCCGCGGTCGACGGCTTCCGGTCGAGTCTTTTCTCGGCCGCGTCCCAACTCGCCGCGGGGGCGTGACCGGTGTCCGGAAACGCGAAACCGACCGACCTTTCGATAGGTGTCTTCGCAGATGACCAACTCGACCGCGTTCAGCACGCCTATGGCCTGCGATCCCTGCTGGTGCTGCCGTTCTTCGCGCTGAACGGGTCGATCATCGATTTGCGACGGCGCACCGAGACGGCGCGGAAGGCGCTGCTCGAAACCGAGCGCGGGGTGCTGTTCCTCAAGGAACTGCCGTGGTACTGCTCCTCCGAACGATTCGCACACTTCCAGTCCGAGCTACTCGCCGGACTGGCCGACGAGGGCGCGACGGTGGTGGCGCCCCTCGCGACGGCGTCGGGAAGACGCTTTTTCCATGACCGTCTCACCGGTTCGATCTTCCTGCTTCAGCCTTATCTGGACGGTCGCAGTTGGACCGGAGGCGTCGAAGAGGCTCGATCGGCGGGTACGGCCCTCGCCGCGCTGCACGACTGCGGCAGCCGGGTCACCAGCGAGGCGTTCCCGGGCATGCGGGACGTCTTCGCCTCCGCCCGTGAACTGGTCGGCCTGCTGCCGGACAACTGGAGCGGTCCGGCCTCGGCCCGCGGCGACGTCGCGAGCCTCGCGGATTCCGCACTCGCCGCCATCGACCGGTGCCGCCGCGAGGCGTACGCGGCAGGATACGGCCGCGCCGTGGTTCCGGTGCACGGCGACTACAACCCCTTCAACATCGTGTTTGACCCGGGTTCCAGCTCGGTGACCGCGATCGTCGACTTCGACAACGCCTGCCTGGATGATCGGGCGCATGATCTCGGAGAGGCGCTCGTGCGCTTCGCCTGGGTCAATTACCGGGGCCTGAGTTCCGCCTACGGCGCCGTGCCGTCGGCCTTCGACCTCGACGCGGTGAAAGCCGTCCTGAACGGCTATCGCGAATATGACGAGGCGGCTGCTCGCGCGGCCCGTCCCCGGTTGCCGGCCGTCATGACGGCCGTCGCCCTCGAGCTCGCGGCCATCGGCCTGCTCTCCTCCTATTACACCGCTGACGATGTCTCCGCGTTGCAGCGCAATGTCGAATCTCTCCTGCCGATGGCGAACGACGCCGTCGCAGCCGTCTGGTAAGGACCAACGTCGTATGCCGGATTCGCCGTCGCCGCGCTTGTTGTCGATCGAGGGAATCGACGGCGCGGGAAAATCGTCGCAGGTCGCTGCGGTCGCTGCCGCGCTCAACCTGGTCGGCGTCCGCGCCGAGCCGGTCGTCGTCAAGGCGTATGGTGCCCGATCGGTTAACGCACTGGCCGAGCGGATGACTGGCGACCGCTTCGCCTACCATCCGCTAATACCGGCAGAACTGCGCGAATGGGTGTTCGCCTGTGACGTCGCCTACTACACCCACACCGAATTCACGCCCTTATTCGACGCGGGCGCCACACTCGTCTGGGATCGTGGGCCGCTTTCGTACCGGGTCTCCGCGATGGCGTACGGCGGGCTCACGGATTGGGTCGAGCGCGTTCAGTCCCTGTTCCCACAGCCGCAGTTCACTTACCTGCTCGACCTCGCGCCGGACGCCGCCGTGCAGCGGCTGCGTCAGCGTGCCTCCAAGCCCCAGCAAGCAGACGAGTCAGTGCCGCTGCTCACACAGGTCCGAGAGCTGATGCTGGACGCCGCCGACGGCCGTTCAGACATCGTGCTGATCGACGCGACGCTGCCGGTCGCCGAGATCACCGGGCGGATCGTCGAGCACTGGCTGGCTCAACAGACGGCAAGCCCGCCGGCGGCGCGGTGATCGGCCCCACCTGGGACCGGCGGTGGCGATGAAGCTTCATGATATTCTCGGGGAAGATCCAAGAGTCACAACACGGGTTGACACGGTGGAGTGGCCGAGAGGCGAGGCAACGGCCTGCAAAGCCGTCTACACGGGTTCAAATCCCGTCTCCACCTCCGCGAAATGCGTGCCGGGTCCGGCTTGACCGCCCGGCACGCATCGGTATTCCGCTGGCTCTGGTGGAGCACGGATATCAGCGCTCGACGGTGATTTCCACGAGGTCTCTCGGGATTCCACCCAGGCGCAGTTTGTACTCCTGCGCCCCTTTGAGGAAGTCGAACCCCAGCCCGGCGTCGAGGGCCTGCTCGGCGAGGTACGAGACGAGGACGACGCCCGGGGCCAGGCCGATTCGCGCGTTGGACGTCAGGGCAAGGTCATAGGACATGTTGTACAGGTACCGCGTGTTCCGATGCGTCAGCACGATGGCCGAAGCCAGCGCCCGAGAACCGGCACACAGCTCCATGACATGGGCGCGATCCTGCTCGGCTAACCCGCCCAGCAGCTCCCGCAGCAGCGGCTCGTACTGGGTGACGAAGTCCGCCATGGGGGCACCGGCGGCCGACTTCCAAGCCAGCAGACGCTCGAGGGCGCGCGGGAGTGTCTGCGGGGTCGAGGCCGTGACCTGCAGGTCGCCCGCTTCCTCGATCAGCCGGTTGCGCTTGCGCTGTACCTCGACACGCTTCTTGGAATTCAGCAGCGCGAGGTACCCGTCGGGCGCCGCGTCGATGACGGGTACCTGGTCATACACTTCGACCTGGAACGCCGATGTCCGGCGTCCGGCCGCCTCGATCAGCTCGCCGGTCATCGCCTCTGCCTGGACCAGGCCGCCGAAGCGCGCCGTGTTCCAGTTCCCCAGCTCGAAGACCCAGCACATCAGCGCCTCGGCGACCTCCTTCACCCGAGAACCGGCCGCGAGCGGCCCCATGTAGTCCACCACGTCCCGGCCGCCCGCAAAGGCGAGCCGGCCGCCGGAAAGCTCGAAGGCGCAGACGCCGACGACCTGCCGCCCATCGACGAGCTTGACGCCGATCAGCTGTGCATCAGGATCCTTCGCCGAGGTGTCGCGCCACCACGGCAGAAGGAATCGGCCGCTGTGGAAAGGGGTTCCCACCGCATCGACGAGAGCGTCCCAGGCAGGGTCCGTGAGCAGACCCGGACCCGTTTCGACGATGATCTCGACGTCGCTCATCCCTTGTCCACCTGTTCTGTGACACCGCGTCTTCGAGGACCTGATCAACCGTAGCCGATCTCACGCCGTCAGCGCCGGATGGATACCAACAGCTTGATTCGGTGACAGTCATCGCCACGCGAGATCGGCTACCGTCGCTGCCGGATGACCAGGAAGGGGTCCGGCAGTGACAGAACTCATCGAGGTGAGCGGTGCGGAGCCGCTGTGGCCAACGACTGCGACCCGGCTGTGGACGACAGCGCTGCGGCAGAGCGTGGACGATCACCGGCTCTCCACCAAGAACCACCCGCTCGGCGATCTGTTGGGCGACAGGCTGGACCTGGCCCGACCGCCGTTCATCACCTCCGGAGTGCGCGCGGTGATTCCCACTCTGGCCTCGCTGCAACGGCGCGTCGTGGTGGAGACGCCGACCTTCGCCGACGTTCCACGCCTATTCCGACGGCACGGGTGCGAAGTCGAACTGGGCCCGCTCGACCAGGTCGTGCGCCGGTCCGAGCCCGCGGGCCGGCACCTCATCTGGCTAACCTCCCCCGGGCGCAATCCCGACGGCGCCGAGGTGACACCGGCACTGGCCGACGCCCTGGCCCGGTTCCAGGCGGACGGCGGCCTGGTCGTGCAGAACGAGACGTACCGCTGGCATTGCCGCGACGCGGTCCGGATCCCCGGCGCGATCGCGGTCGGATCGCTCGGCAAACTCGCGGGCAGTTGGTGCAGGCTCGGCTGGTTGGCCGGGGAACTACCCACACCTCTCGCCGCGGATCTGCCTTTCCAGGGACCGCCCGCCTTCTGGCAGTCGGCTTTCGCCCGCCTCATACAGAACGGTGGACTGGATCTGCTTGTGCATGCGGCCCGGGAAGTCGGCAGTTTGACGCGACAGGTGGCTGCGACGATACGCGGAGACGGGAAACTCGCCTGGTCCGGCGACGGGCCATCGCTGCTCGTACGCATTGCGGCCTGTACGGACCCTGTCGAAGTACTGCGAGCCGAGCTGGGCCTCGTGGCCAATCCCGGCCCTGCGTTCCACGCCGCTGCGGACGCCGTCCGGCTTTGCTTCACCGGTCGCACCGCCGCAGACGTGGACTGGGAACGGATCAGGGCGATCGGCACGCGGCTCGGCGGGATTGTCGTCGAGCCGGGCCAAGCGTCATACCCAGCTGGGGACACCTTGGACCCTGGGCATCACGTGCAAGTCACGGATGTCGTCGTGCCGAAGGGCCCATAGCATGTAGCGCTCCAGGCCGAGCCCGAAGCCCGCGGTCTGCAGCGGGTAGCGATCCTTCATTTGCACGTACCAGGCGTAATCCGATTCCGCTACCTGATGGTCTCTCAAGGACGCCCGCACTTCGTCTCCGGTGCGATGCCGAGCGCCGCACCCGACGACCTCGCCGATCCCCAGCAAAAGGTCGGCGCTGAGGGCGCGGCCACGGTCGTCGACCTGCTGGTAGAACGGCACGGTCTTGTGCAAGGGATGAGTCAACCAGACGGCGCCGTCGTAGTACTCGATGAGTTTTTGCTCACCGGCTCGCGTGATGCACAGGGCGCCCGGTGTCTTCTCGGCGAAGTACCCGGAGCCGAGCAGCTCGTACGCCGCCTCGAAGTCGATCCGCGGAACGACCGGCTTGGTTAGGAAGCCCTCGAGATGCGAGACGGTGCCGGCGGCCTCATCGATCTGGTCGATCGTGGCGCTGTCGAGCAGGTCGCGAGTCAAGGCCCGTAGATAATCCTCGACCAGTGCCATGACGTCGTTCAGATCGCCCCGGATCTCAGCCTCGGAGTGGAAGAACTGGTTGAGGTGGGTTTCGTCCGCCTGCTCGCCGCGGAAGGTCGGCATGATGTAGTACGCGCCTGCCAATCCATGCCGCAGGATGAACTCCAGTTGGAACTGCATGGAGTCGGCGAGGTAGGTGCGGTCGCCCTGCAGGTCGATCTGCACCGGCAGGCTGTCGCTGCCCAAGCCCATGGGGCTGGAGACCGAACTGACCGTGACCGGCATGAGGGCGGGTGACACCCCCCGGCCTCTGTAGAAATCAGCGGTCGTCTCCACGATCGAGGCGTTGATCGCGGTGATCATTCGGTACCACGGGTCCTCGGCCGCCGCCGCGAGGTGCATCTCAGGGTCACGCCACGCACCGGGCGGACGCCGACGGGGGCCGGGATGAGTCCGGCCGGCCGAGATGACGGCTTCAGTCGTGATGTCCATAGCGCAATCTCCATCCCGGCTTTCCCCGCCGCGAGGCTTGAAGCGGTCGGGTCAGGCAGGCTCGGCCGGTGACGACGTGATCAACCGGCGGTGTCAGGTCAATGCTCGAACTCGGAGGCGGTCATGACGAGCAGGGCGCAGGGCGGCCCGCAGGCCACGGCGCAGCTGGGCCGATCGCTCCATCGGTCTTCCGGGTCAGCGATACCGGGACGACTCGCTTTGCGCGCGCACGAAGTCTTGTTTCAGTTCGGTGGTGGGCGTCAAATTCGCCGCCCGCAACAGTGCAGCCAGCCGGCCGTCGACCTCCCAGAGCAGCTCCCTGATGTCCACCGGCCGGCACGGCGAGGCCGGCGCCCCCGTCCCGCGATGCAGGTGGCAGCTGTACTCCAGCTCCAGCTGGATCTGCTCGGCGGCCGCGCTGGTGCATCGCGATTCGGTGAGATTGAAGACGACGCCGGCATCGAGCTTCACGAGGAATGCCTTCGCCTGTCGCTTCTGTAATGTCCCGATGCTGTTGGCAAGGCCACCGACCACCGATGCGACCTGTTCGGGCGCGCTCATGAAGGTCTCACGGGACTGGATGAGCGGTGGCCGACCAAGACGATCCGTATACACGGTGTGGACCTTGCGTTTTAGTCGTTCACCGGACGAGAGCCGCTGCAGGCTCCACTCCACGCCGTCCACCAGCCAGTACTCCGACACCATCGTCCGGAAGGAAAGCCAGTCCGGCATGACGAGATCGGCGGGCAACTCGGCGTTCTTGACCTGGCGAACGTAGTGACCGAGCTGCGTGTGCCCGATTTCCCGGGTGACCGGCGCGTACTTGATCTCGAACTCCTGTCCGGGGCAGTGCGGCGTGATCTGCCACCCCAGTCGCGCCACGGCGTTCAACCAGTTGCCGGTTCCGTCGTCCGGCAGGTCCGCCATCAGCTGCGCTCGATCTTCTTCCGCGATCATCCCGGATTCCCGACGACGGTCCGCGCGTCAACAGCTGCCAGGACGTCGCTGATCTGCGCCACGTCGAGTCGACCCCGACCGGAGCGCTCGTACCAAGGCACGGCCGGGCGAATCCGTTCCACCACCAGACCAGCCACCTCGGCGGCAAGCGTCCGGCGCCTTTTCATCGCTACCAGGAACGGCTGCCACCCTTGTCCGGGATCGGACGTCTTGCGGTGCATCGGCTCGAGCAGTTCGTACGCCGGATCGCTTCGACGAAGGCGCGCAGCGCCGCCGCGCGTCACGTTCACGGACACGATGGCCTGCAAAGGCAGCGGTGGCGCAGCCTTAGGCACACCCAGCGCGCGCCAGTAGAAATCGTGGGGCAGCAGGATCTTGTCGGAGTCGGCCTGGGCAGGAGTGCGGCCCAATTCGACCGCGGCCTCGAAGAGCTTCGGATACACGCGAAGCGTCCCCCAGCATATTCCCGGATAGTCCGGGAAGCTGTGCGCGGCCGACCCGGCGCTGTCCACGAACAGCACGTCACCGGAGTAGAAATCCGCGCCAGCGTGAATGAAGTCCAGCGCCGTCGTGGTCTTCCCCGCTCCCTTGGCGCCCACGAACGCCACTGCGCCCATGCCGCCGCTGACCGCGGCCGCGTGCACGAAGTGGCCTGCTCCGCCCGACAGCGCCAACTCCCAGAAGAGATCGCGGATGAAGTCCGTCACGTGGAAGTGCGAGGAGTCACTGACGTAGACACGGGCATCCGTCCCGTCCTCAGCCAGATCGAACACCGTCTGGCTCGAGTCCACCGCGATGACCTTTCGGCCCGCCCGGTGCCACCGTTTGCCCCAGAGATGCCTTTCCTCCCTCCGGGCCCGACGCACCCGAGTAATCTCGGCCGTGCCCGTCGGTTCCTCCCAGAGACCGAACGGAACGATCTCGATGCGCAGGCAGCTCGCGTGTAGCGCGTCGATCGGCTCAGGGCTGAAGTGTGGCCGAACGAAGTCCAGCACCGGCGCGATCTGCCTGCGCGCCTCGTCATGGACGTCCAGCACGACCTCTTCGCCCGCGAAACGCAGCATCGTCAACGAGCTCATGGCATCCCTCCGAGCGGCCGGCTGTATCGTCAGCCCGGCCGATTTCTGAGAACCTCCGGGAAGAGCGCGAGGTTCAACGAGCCGCGCGGGCGTCCTTGAGGGCGTCGACTTCCCTGGCGGTGAACCCGGCGTCGAAGCACTCCTGTTCGTTGACCGGTATCGCGGAGAAGTTCGCCATGCCCTGGCCGTAGGAATTTCGGTATTCGTGCGCCCAGCGATCGATCTCCTCGACCGTCAAGTGGCCGTTCGCCTCGAACCACCGCAACCACTTGTTCCCAAAGGCCACGTGCCGGATCTCGTCACGCGCCATGAACTGCATCAAGTGCGCGGTTTGCACGTCGCCGAGCCCGATGTACTTGGCCGAGGAGGCGATGAGGACGTCGACGCCGAGCCACTCGCCGAGCCGCTGATGCACCGTCAGGCGCTGGGCCAGCGACAAACCCCGAGACCTGGTCCACGATCTGAGCGACACCGGGAAGGATGCCAGCTCGGCGCCGTAGACCGGGAGTCTTGAGATCAGCGCGGTGGCGTGCCTGGCTTCGTCGAAGCACTGCGCGGCCATGTCCACGATGAACTCGCGCGGCATCGAGGTGCCCAAGAGGATGTTCTCGGCACACAGCTCCAAGGCGCCGATCTCCGACTCGAAGAGGAAGTTGTGCAAAGTGAGCGCGGCCCTGCTGTCCGCGAACGCGGGATCCCGCTTGTCGACGCCGAAGGGCGCGAGCGTGAGGTCCGCGGATCGCGCGGGGATCGAATAGCCGGAGTCCAAGCCGTCGTCATGCTCAGCCGCCGTCAATGCCTCGATCTGTTCCGCGGCCGCGGCGACCGCCTCGGTCATCCGCAATACTTCACCGCGCGTCGCCTCGTCCCAGGCGAACGGCACTGCGGCCACGACGCCGCGGCCTGTGCCGGCCAACGAGGCCAAGGTCGCGACCAGGCTCTTTCTCATGGCTCGAACGCTACTGGGCGGCAAGGCGGCCGGATCGGCCGTCCGAAGCACATCAGCCAGGCGGAACTCGGTTTCATGCACCGGCTCGCCGAATGCCTCCGCGCGTTCGGCGAGAATCGCGCCGGCATTGGCCAGAGTCGGCAGCAGGAGCCCGTATGCGAACTTCAGCGGCAGCGCCGGATCATGGATTATGGCCGCGGCAAAGGCATCGACCGCTTCCCGGCAATGGGACTCAAGGTCCCGCAGCGACTGGGCCCACTCTCTGGCGGTCGGCGTGGGTTCATTGACCGGTAGCCGCGAGATCAGCGACTGGACCGAGGGCCAAGCCGCGGCAGATAAATCGTGACGGCAGTTCATCGCGGTGCGCGCCGTGGTATTCACCTGTACTCCTTTCGTGACTCAACTCAAGCCGGTCTAGGCGATCCGTCGACGGCCGCCGTCATTGCGTCAGCTTCTTGAGTTCCGCCAGATAATCCAGGTGCCGCAGCACCGTCTCCGGTTCGACTCCGAAGTCGATCAAACAGGCGATCTCGTCTACGCCGATCGCGGCCAGCATCTCCACCTTGCGTACCGCGTCGGCAATAGTCCCGAACAGGCCGTTTTTCTTGAAATAGTGCTCAAATGAACGGCGCACCACGAAGTCAACGCCACTCGCGGAAAGGCTCGAGGTATCCGGGCCGCCCGGCGCCGACCGCGACAGCAGGTTGAAAGAATTTTTCAGGTAGGACACGAATGGTTCGCGCACTGTTTCCCGTACGGCGTCGACGCTTTCGCCGAGAAAGGCATGCATCATAAGCGCCACGTGCGGACGTTCGTGGCCGTCGGGTTCGAACCGTCGCCACTCATTGCGATAGACACGAATCTTCTCGGCCAGCGCGGAAGCCTTTTGGCCGAGGAGGTGCGTGAGAACCCCTACGCCCAGGCTTCCGGCCAGGCTGAATGAATCGGTACTGCCCGCGCTCGTGAGCCACATGGGAAGACTTCGCTGCACCGGTAGCGGATGCAGCCGCGCCGGAAACGGGTTGCCGGCGCCATCGGCCACCTCCACGGCCTCCCCTCGCCATAGTTCGCGCACGGTGACCACGGCGTTTGTCAACGCCAGCTTGCGGTCACCGTACGACTCAGGCCGAAGGGCGAAATCGTTGACGTGCCAACCGGAGGCGAAGGAGACTCCGGCCCGCCCTCCCGAGATGTTGTCGACTGCGGCCCATTCTTCGGCGATCCGGAACGGATGGTGCAACGGTGCCACGACACTGCCCGCGCGCACGGAGATCCGCTGCGTCACGGCCGCTACGGCGGCGGACGTCACAGACGGGTTCGGGTACAGCCCGCCGAAGGTATGGAAATGGCGTTCGGGCGTCCATACCGCCGCGAAGCCCGCCGCATCGGCGAAGCGGGCGCCGTCCAGCAGCAGGCGATACTTGCCGTGGGTATCGGGTGTGTCGTCGCCGAAGTAGAAGAGAGAGAAATCCACCAGCGCATCCGATCATGATTTTCTATCAGCCCTCGGACATCCCTTGGACGACCTGCGAGGCTGGTTCCCGCGATCAGATGAACTGTCCGACGACCCAGGCTCTGTCGGCCGGCCCCTCGATCTTCTCGACGACCTCGCCGTCGACGAGGTATTCCAGAGGTTTGACGATGCCGGCCGCGATCGAGTCGTGCCACGCTTGGGTGGGACCGGCGCCCCAGAGATACCAGGGGGTCAGGTCGTCCATCACCACGACGGCGCCTGGAGCAGCCAGGCCGCGGCTGTTGCGGACGTCCGCGAGGGCAGCTTCATACTCGTGGGCGCCGTCGATGAAAATGAGGTCGAATTCGTTCACTGCCTCGCGGCTCGCGTCAGCGTAGGCGGGCACGGTCGTGGCCGAGTCACCGATCACGAGCTCGTGACGCCCGGGGTAACGCCCGTCGATGAACTCCTTGGCCAGCTTGACGCAGGGGCGCAAGTCGAGTTCGAAGGAGACGACCTGGGCATCCGGCGAGCTCTCGAGGAACGCGATCGTCGAGTAGCCGATGTTGAACCCGATCTCGGCGATCCGTGTCGCGTCGCTGCGACGGGCTACGTCACGCAGATGTCTGATCTGTGCGAGGCTGGCGCCGCCTTCATATACACCCGCCTGGGCGATCTGAACGTGGTTGAACATCTGCTTCACGATCTGCGCCAGCTCCGTGGCCGAGGAGGATTCGCTAGCCATGTGATTGCCTTTCATCTTGTCCTGCCCTCAGGCTGACCTCTGTGCGTTCCGCACGTAGGGCGCGCACCCGTGACCAAAGGCTTCCGGCTGTTCCGAACAGGTCCGGGTCGGCCAGCTCGCTCGTCAGGTCGACGTCGAACTCGTCCTCGACCGCGGTGATGATGGTGACCACCCCGAGAGAGGACAGGCCTGCCTGACGCAGCGAGGTGTCCGGAGCCAGCACCGTCTCCAGTGGCAGCTGCGGCATCGCTTCACGCAGCATTTCGGTGAACTCCTGCGGCCAGTCGGCTTCGCTCATGGATTCCTCATCTCCCTGGTGGGCCCCACGAGGCACGGGCACGTACCCGTGCGGTTCGCAGGAGAGAAGTAGAGAGGGTGTGCAATGGGAATCCGCCGGTGCTGATGTGGCCTGCGGTGGCTGACCGCCGTGCAGCCGCGATTGCATCAGTACAGGGACAAGTGGGTCAGCAGTTGCATGTCAGGCACGGAGCCTGCTGCGAAGGCGGATGGGGGAAATCGACCCGGCGACATCTGCGCGCAGGCATGGGTCGTCCCTGGTGAAAAGCGTGACACTTTCGGTCCGTGGGTGTCAACCAGCACCCGAATCGGGCTTGATACCGCGGTTCGCACATCCGTGACTGCGAGCGGTCCGGCAGTGTCTTGATGAAGGGTTCATGGTGCTGAACATTTGACGGCATCGCGGCACGCTGCGATCGTCTGCGATCGTGAATCGAGACGCGACCGGGTTGCCGGCATGAATCAGCCGCTTTCGACACCGGTGCACGAGTCGGTCTCGGCGGCCGCCGCGTTGTATCCGGATGCGGATGCGGTCGTCGATGCCGACCGGGTGCTCTCTTATTCGGGCCTCGAGGCGGAAAGCAACAAGCTTGCGAACGCGCTGATCCGCGCCGGACTTCGCAGCGGGGATCTCGTCGGACTCATCCTGCCGAAGTCGGCGGACGTCGTGGTGACCCTGTTGGCGGCGCTTAAATGCGGCGCAGCCTACGTGCCGCTCGACGTCTCAAGTCCGCCGGCTCGCCTGGCGATGATGCTGGAATCCGCGTCCCCGCGATGGGTCGTCGCCCATCCTGATCTCGCCCCGGTCGTGGTCGAGACCCTGTCCTCAGTCACCGAAACGGCGCGCCCCCGCGTGTGCTGGACAGGCCCGCGTCCCGCGATAGCGGGGAGCCTTCCCGGTATCTGCGAGACGCAGATCGCCGCCGCGCCGCCGACGAATCCAGCGGTCAAGGTCGGACCGGACGACCTCGCCTACGTGATGTTCACTTCGGGCTCGACCGGAACGCCCAAGGGCGTCCCGATCGCCCACCGCTCCGTGACCCGGTTCACCGGCTGGGCGGCGGAGCATTTCGGCCTGGGCCCGAAGCTGCGGGTGTCCGGCCACACCCCGGTGCATTTCGATCTCTCGGTGATGGACATCTTCGGGGCGCTGACCACCGGAGCCGAACTGCACTTGGTGCCGGAGCAGGCGAACCTCACCCCGCACCTGATCGCCGACTTCCTGCGCAAGTCGCGCCTGAACCAATGGTTCTCCGTGCCCGCCGTCCTGGTGGCCATGGCCGGCTGGGATGTGGTGGCCGCGGGCGATTTCCCAGATCTGAGAACCCTGATCTGGTGCGGCGACGCGCTGCCGGTGCCCGCGCTGCGCCACCTCATGCAGCGCCTCCCGCACGTGCGGTTCACCAACCTGTACGGCCCGACCGAGGCGACCGTCGCGTGCAGCTACCACGAGGTCGATCAGATCCCTGATCTCGACGCGGACCCCATCCCGATCGGCCGGCCGATCACCGGCGCGAGGCTGGCGGTGCTCGACGAAACGGGGCATCCGCTCGCGCGGGGCGCCGTGGGAGATCTGTACATCGCCGGCGACGGCCTGAGCCCCGGGTATCTGCACGATCCGGAGAAGACCGCGGAAGCGTTCTTCGTCTTTCCGGAGCCGCCGCAGCGGTGGTATCGAACCGGGGACTTGGCACGGCTGGACGAACAAGGCATCGTGCATTTTCACGGACGCGCAGACCGGCAGGTGAAGTCCCGCGGCTACCGAGTGGAGCTCGACGATGTGGCGAGCGCGCTGCACAAGGTAGCGGGCGTGACCGAAGCGGCGGTCGTCGCGACCGACGCGGACGGATTTGCGGGCAAGGAGATCTGCGCGGCCTACGTGCCGGACGAGACAGCGCCGACACCGCGGCTGGTGCGCGCACAGCTCGGGTCCCTACTACCCGCGTATATGGTGCCGACCCGGTGGCTGCGCCTCACCGCGCTGCCGAAGAATCAGAACGGGAAAGTGGATCATCGAGCCGTGCTTCAACGCTTCCTCGACGAAGCGCGCAGCGCGGCCGAAACCGCCGCGAAGGTGTAGCAGTCGATCCTGGGCGGCTTCCGGGTG
>Ga0134126_10002924_pt1 | contig 21486 bp, 16 predicted proteins | sample KB31752_FD_96881 | JGI IMG/M metagenome (GOLD analysis project Ga0134126, IMG submission 96881) | Terrestrial soil microbial communities with excess Nitrogen fertilizer from Kellogg Biological Station, Michigan, USA - KB3-175-2 | ecosystem: Environmental > Terrestrial > Soil > Unclassified ... | reverse complement strand
TCTCTACCGCACCCGGATTGGCGAAGCCAACGTGACTGAGCAAATGCAACGCGAAGGTGCAGTGATCGGAGGCGAAGGTAATGGCGGCGTGATTTATCCTCGAATCAACTTCGCGCGCGACAGCCTGGTCGGCATGGCATTGATCCTTCATTTAATCGCCAGGGAGGCGCGCCCGCTTTCGGAAATCCTTTCGGAGCTTCCCCGCCTGCACATGATCAAGAAGAAAGTTATTTGCCCTTCGCACAAGATCGCAGACGTGTTAAAGATGATTCGACACTTGTATGCCGACGCTCCTTTGGATTTGACAGATGGGGTGAAGGTCACTCTTCCTCACGGTTGGCTGCACGTGCGCGCGTCAAACACCGAGCCGATCATACGACTCTCAGCCGAAGCCGAAACGGAAGAACAAGTGCAGCAGATCGTCGAATCAGTTTTCGGATTAGTTCAAGAGACTATTCAGAAATAACTTGCAGTTTTCGTCGAGTGCCCTTGATTCGGGAATCATGGTGGTTTCGAATCAATCTGGAGAACGTGAATGCCTTATGGAATTGGGATAGATCTCGGCGGAACGAATCTCAAGGTTGTCGCTGCTTCACAGTCGGGCGAGGTGTTGGAACAATCATCGAGCGAAACACGCACTGATTCGCCCGAGTCCTGGGTTGAAACAATCAGGCAAAGAATTAGTGTGATTGAAGAGACGCGGGCAGAAGCGGCGCGCTGGATTGGGGTTGCTGCGCCCGGTCTGGCCTCACGCGATAGCCGCTCGATTGTCAGCATGCCGGGGAAACTTCGCGGACTCGAAGGACTCAATTGGACCGACGTCTTACAGACGTCCCACTCAGTGCCGGTCCTCAATGATGCGCATGCTGCACTACTGGGAGAATTCTGGATTGGCGCGGCGGTTGGTTATCGTGACGTCGTGCTATTAACGCTTGGCACCGGAGTTGGCGGCGCAGTGCTCGCTGATGGCCGTCTATATAAAGGGCATCTCGGACGAGCAGGTCATCTCGGCCACATTAGCTTAAACGCAGATGGCGCGCCCGATATCGTCGGTACGCCGGGAAGCCTGGAACAGACAATCGGAAACTCGACGCTGCCAGAGCGGTCCGCCGGAAGATTTACTTCCACGCGCGAGTTAGTCGCGGCACATTTAGGTGGCGACAAGAAGGCCAGCGATGTTTGGCTACGATCTGTAAAAAACCTCGCAGCAGGGATCACTTCAATAATCAACGCGCTCGATCCTGAAGTTATTATTATCGGAGGCGGCATCGCGCAGGCTGGGGCTGCACTCTTCGATCCCCTCGCGGAGTCTATGATCAGAATTGAGTGGCGACCGCAGGGACATAGCGTGAAGATCCTTCCGGCTGCTCTCGGCAATGTCGCAGGCACACTCGGTGCTGTCTATTACGCGATGAATTTCGACCTCACGATTCACTCCTGATCTGCGACACATTCAGGTGATTCGGGCGTCTCGCCGACAAACGGCCGCACCTGACGATTACAGAGGCCGAAGCCGTTTCGCTAGGCCTCGAACGAGCTTTCAGTTTCTTTCACTTGCTGCGATTTCCTCGTAAAACTGCTTGACAACTGCTCAGACTCGAACGACCATGACACTTCGGGTTTCGTTTTCCTCGAGGGCCTCAAGTAACCAGAGGCGCGGTTGGTTCAGCTAATTTCGGACCCCTCGAGCGCTCGAAACCATTGTTGCGGAGGGCGAGAATTTTATGTTGAACGTCGAGCGCCACACCAGGATTCTTGAACTGATCGGCGAGCGCGGAAAAGTAGAAGTGGGCGAACTCAGCCGGCTGTTCGACATCTCCGAAGTTACCATTCGCAACGACCTCAAGGGCCTTCACAAACGTGGCCTGGTGCGACGAGCGCACGGCGGCGCAGTTCGAATCGAGACAGTAAGTGTCGACGCCTCGCTACAAGTCAAAGCCGCTCTGCATGCTGATGAGAAACAGCGCATCGGCGCCGCGGCAGCGGCACTAATCAACGATGGGGATTCAATCATCCTCGACTCCGGCACCACTACGCTGCATATCGCCAGGCACATCAAAGATCGGAAAGACCTCACGGTGATAACCAACGGCATTAATGTGGCGATGGAGCTGTTGGGAGCAAAAGGAGTTCGTCTGGTGTTACTGGGCGGGATGGTGCGTCAGAATTCATACTCAGCCGTCGGCCATTTCGCTGAGGACATGCTGCGGCAGCTTTCCGCTGACAAACTATTCCTTGCCGTCGACGCGTTTGATCTCGATTTTGGCCTCAGCACGCCTAACCCGGAAGAGTCGAGGGTCAACCAGGAGATGGTGCGAATTGCCAAAGAAAGAATTCTGGTCGCTGACTCAAGTAAGTTCGGAAAGCGAAGTTTGTCTCACATCGTGCCGCTAACGGCAATCAATAAGATAATCACCGACAATTCATTGCCAACAGAAACTCAAGCTCAATTGCGCGCCCGTGGCGTTGATCTCGTTCTCGTCTAATACTCTTTGGACTGGTCCCCTCATTCAATAAATCCTGACCTTCGAGACGACGCGACTGATAGCTCCGCCCGGACTGGGTGCATCTGGTTTTAATCCTAATTTGATGGAGGCGAATAGACCGAGAAGTTGGCCGATGAGAACGTCGACGGGCGGTCGGTAACAGTCAAATTCCGCAAGCCCGAGCGGCAACAATACACCGATTTTTCCGAGCCTCGCCGCCTCATCCGGGCTGATTTTCGGTGCAATCATAACGATGCCCTTCGCCAATTTCTTGTCTCGAACCTCCTCCAGCAGATCCAGCTCGTAAGACCTCCGCCTGCGATCGCCCGAAACGAACCCAACCACCAGAGTTTCGCCATCGATGGCCGAGAGCGGACCGTGCCGGACTCCGAGGAAAGTTTCGCTAAGGGTCACGATGTTCCCTGCCGTCAGCTCCAATACTTTGAGCGCCGACTCCACCGCTACTCCATGTAGAGCGCCAGTGCCAAGAAAACAGATTTTTGTGAACCCGTCAGTCACCGCTTTTTCGGCGAACTCGGCTGCAGCTGGAAGAAATTCTTGCGCGCCGGCGATCAGCGCCTTCAACGTCGCGCCGTACGCGGCCAGGTCTTGAACATGGGCCAGACACTGACCAGCCACCACCATATTCGAAAAAGAACTGGTCATTGCAAGTCCGCGATCGTTTACTTCATCGTCAAGCATGACCTGACAGATATTGCTGCGCTCGCTGACCAGGCGTGCCATGCGACCTTCGCGGTTGCAGGACACGATGATGTGCTGAACCTCAGGGCGTTGCTCGAGGGCTGCTTCGAGCACGGATACACCTTCAGAGCTATCGCCGGATCTCGAGAACGAAATCCAGACATACGATTTCCCTTCCACTAAATAGTCGTCCAAACAAGTTAGCAGATCCGTGCTCGGCACGGCACAAACCTCACACTGCCAACGCCGTCGCAGCAAGGGTGCTATAGTCTTGCCAATATAATCAGAGGTACCGGCGCCGATTAGGAATACCGAGGGACGAGACTGAACGTCGTTGAAGACCCCGGCGCCTTTTAGAAATACTTCCAACTGAGGTGCTAGTTGCGATAGGTTCTCAAACGTGCGCCACCAGGTGTCCGGCTGCTGAGAGATCTCCCGCGGGGTATGAACAAGACCCCTTGACTCTCGCTCCGCTTCAGGGAGCATTAGAATTGTGGAGAGTGGATCCATGGGTCGGTCGAGCTTTTCGCGGCTGGCGGTTATCCTGGATATCTACCAGCCTCTTGAAATTTTTTGCAATTCCATTTCACATCATATTAGAATCATCCCGATACGAAAGCAATCAAAAGAACTTCGCAGCATTTGAAAGCGCCTTCGCAGCTTATGAAGAAAAGAAGTGCTGGAAAAGGCGTGATCGTAATCGGAGAGTTAAATATCGACGCGGTCGCCTCCGGACTCACTGAAGTTCCGAGGATGGGTGGCGAGATTCTGGCCTCCGAATTTCGGCTGACACTCGGTAGCGCTTCAGCGATTTTCGCTTGCGGAGTAGCCAAACTGGGGCATGAGGTAACCTTCATCGCCAGGGTGGGCTCAGACTACTTCGGAAGATTCTGTCTGTCGGCCTTGCGCGAGGCGGGAGTTTCAACGCGCCACATCTCGCGCGATAAGGACTTGAAAACCGGAGTGACGATCTCGCTGAGCACCCGCCACGACCGCGCGTTAGTCACCTATCCCGGTGCGATCGCCGCACTCGGCCCGGATGACGTGAACAGGTCCCGGCTAAAAGGTCACAGCCACCTTCATATGACTTCGTATTTTCTTCAAACGCGCTTGCAGGCTTCTTTCCCGCAGATTTTCCGCGAGGCCCGAGAACTGGGTTTGACTACTTCTTTTGATCCAAACTCTGACCCGGCGCAAAGTTGGAACAACAGCATTCGCGAAGTATTTACCTACACTGATTTACTGTTTGTTAATAAAGCCGAAGCCCTGGCGTTGACGCGCACGCGTACGGTAAATGCAGCGCTGAAAGCCCTGGGCCAGGATGTTTCTTGCGCTGTAATCAAACTCGGAACAAACGGTGCTATCGCGATCAGAGACGATGAGATCACTTCAGCTGAGCGGTTCCCGATCAAGCCGGTAGATACAACTGGAGCAGGCGATTCTTTCGCGGCCGGGTTTGTTTCTTCCTACCTGCGCGGCCGGCCCGTACGGGAGTGTCTTGATGTGGGAAACGCCTGCGGTGCGTTAGCGACGCTGCAAGTCGGCGGGACTGATGGACAACCTACCCGGCAAACACTGAAAAAATTTCTGGCCGCTCATCGGCCTTAACGCAGCAGTAGCCCGACAATTACGAAAATCACTGCGGAGCTTACACGTAGTCATGGATTGAGTGTCGCGGACGTGGGAGCCATACATTACTGGCGGGCTAGTGTCCGGCTCACAAACGCTAATTAGCATTTTGTCTTAAACGGGGACCAACTCTGAATGCTGCAGATCCACGCTGAGCGGCAAGCCCAACCCCTGGTAACCAGCCAGGTGTTGCTTGCTGCTGCACGCGCTTCGCAAACTGCCGTAGCTGCGCTTAATTTCTACAACGCGGAGACCTTGCTGGCGCATGTCAGGGCGGCGAATGCCCTGCACGCCTCTATTATTTTACAAACTACTGAATCCACCATTAATTACCTTGGCCTGCCGCTGATCGTCGCTATGGCGCGCGCAGCAGCAGAACAAATGGAAAAGCCGGTCGCGTTACATCTGGATCACGGCGGAAGTTTTGAACTCGCGTCGCGCTGCATCGAGGCCGGTTACACCTCCGTCATGTTTGACGGCTCCAAACTTTCCTTCAGCGAAAACTGTCAAGAGACGCGCCGGGCGGTCGAACTGGCCCACCGCAACGGGGTTTCGGTTGAAGGCGAACTCGGCCACGTCGCCCATAACGATGAAGCGAGCAGCGACGATCAGATTAGCTTCTACACTCGCCCGCAAGATGCCTCGCGCTTCATCAGCGAAACAGGAGTTGATGCTCTGGCGGTCGCGGTAGGCACAGCGCATGGATTCTACAAGGGCGAGGTCCGATTAGATTTCGAGCGCCTTGCGCAAATCAGAGAAGCGGTCGGCGAGACGGCGTTGGTCATGCATGGTGGGTCAGGCGTACCGGAAGAGTTGCTGCGCCGCGCTATCGTCAATGGCATTACTAAAATCAATTTCGGGACCGAGTTGAAGAATGCCTTTACACTCGCGGTAAAGGAGTCACTTGCGGCAAGCGATGATATTGACTTGCGGCGCACGTTCGCGCCGGCAATAGACGCGGTACAGCAAATTTCCATGGCGAAGATTCGGGTCTGTTCGCAGCGGGCATAAATTCTCAGGAAGCAAAGCGAAGAAAGGCAACAGGCGAATGACACATTTCAACTGGCTGTTGGACGGAAGCATCGTCGGACTATACCTGCTGGCAACCATGGCCGCCGGTCTTATGGTGCGGAAATATGTGGGCAAGGTAGAACACTTCCTTGTCGCCGGACGCGAGATGGATGTCTATCTCGGCATCGCGTCTCTCGCAGCCACGGAGTTTGGCATCGTCACCTGCATGTACACGGCCCAGAACGGATTCGAGAAAGGTTTTGCCGGCGCCACACCGGGCATCTTAATGGCCGTCGCTATGCTTGTGGTCGGACTAACGGGATTCGTGATCAAGCCGTTGCGCGACTCGGGAGTGATGACTATTCCTGAACTATTCGAAAAGAAATTTGGCCCACGCATTCGCTGGGCTGCGGGCGTCGTCATCGTACTAGGCGGACTGCTCAACATGGGCGTCTTCTTGCGCACGGGCGGTCAGTTCCTGGTATTGGTTTCGGGTCTGGATGTGAAGTACCTGGAGATAATGATGACTGCCCTGCTTATCGGTGTAGCTGTGTACACGATTCTCGGGGGAATGCTTTCCGTGCTCGTAACAGACTACATGCAGTTCATCGTGATGAGCGCCGGACTGATTGTGGTCACGATTCTCATTCTGATGAACGTCGGTTGGGAAAGCATGGTCAGCACGGTTGAACTCCAATATGGAGCGGGAGGCTTCAATCCGTTCATTAATCCCACGATGGGATGGCAGTATGTCCTCTTCAACTTAATGCTGAATACTGCTGCGGTTTTGACGTGGCAGACCATTATCGCGCGCGTGCTCGCCGCAAAGGACACGGCTACAGGACGCAAAGTCTACACCCGCACCAGCTTCTTCTTTGTCTGTCGCTTTCTTATCCCGGGTATCTGGGGCATCGCGGCGCTGGCCAGCCTTGGGCCCGTAGTGAACTCACTTGAAGCGATGCCTCGGTTTTTAAGTACTTCTGTTCCGCCCGGATTGATGGGTCTGCTAATCGCCGCGATGCTGGCGGCCGATATGTCAACAGACTCTTCTTATATGCTCACCTGGGGCAGCGTCATCTATAACGACATCATGGCGCCTTTTCGCAAGACCCAGTGGTCCGAAAAGAGAGGGCTGTTTTGGAACCGCTCGATCATCGCCTTCATCGGGATCTTTCTCCTGTTGTATGGACTCTGGTATCCACTCAAAGGAGATCTCTGGACGTACCTTGGCGTGACCGGGACGATTTACCTGGCAAGCATCTCGGTGCTCCTGATCGCCTGCTGCTATTGGCGTCGGGCCAACAGCTGGGGAGCCGGAGCAGCTATTTTCATCAGCGCGGTCATTCCGATTACTTATCTTGTTATGGAGCAAGTTCCAGCTACGGCCGCGTTGGCAAAGTCTATCGGACCTTACTACTCCGGCATCGCGACGTATTTGCTTGCCGGCGCGGCAATGCTTATCGGCTCATTAATAAAGCCGCAATCGGGCACGCCGCTAACAGAAAGGACAGCGTGATGGCAAAACATTGGTTCTGGTGGTTGATGACGATGGCCTGCGTCGTCTGGTATTCCACCATCACGATTTACGTCGCTATACGCGGCGGCGCCGACATAAAACACATGCTCGCCCGGCTTGACGCTACTAAGGCCCGTGAAGACCGAGAGGCAAAGGAAGGTTGAAGCCACGCTGCGTCCTTCGATGAGGGTCGTTCTATGCTCGTCTGCGTCAGTGCCAACCCAGCGATTGATCGTCGATTGCAACTTGAAAGTATTGCTGTCGGTGAGGTGAACCGTGCGGTATCCACGCGACCGTTTCCCGGAGGTAAGGCTGCACACGTTGCGATGGTGGCTAAGGCGCTCGCGCAGGAAGTGACCTGGGTCGGATTCCTTGGTGGAGCGACCGGTGAAGAGTGCGAGATTGGACTATTGGCACTAGGCATCCCGTTAACAGTTGTGCGTACCCGAGCCAATACGCGGGCGAACCTGGAAATAATCGCTCGTGACGGGACAGTCACGGAAATTTTGGAACCTGGCGGGGGCGTCACCGATGGCGAAGTCGAGCGTCTACTCTCCGCCTGTCGAGATACTTTTGCCGAGAGCGCAGAAGGGTCACAGGTCGCGCTTTCCGGCAGCTTGCCACCGGGAGCGCCACCTGACTTTTACGCTGAGTTGATTCGGCTGGCCCATGTCTATGGCTGTCGCGTGCTGGTCGACACGAGCGGAGAAGCCCTTCGGCATGCAGTCGCGGCTGCGCCTGATCTGGTGAAACCTAACCGGACGGAGGCGACCTGGTTTTCCGGCCGGCAAGTAAACAATGCTACCGCTGCCATCGAGGTGGCCCACGAGATGATCCACGCCGGCGCGCGCAGCGTCGCCGTGTCACTCGGTGCAGACGGCATGACCTGGGAGCGCGCCGGTAATTCAGCGAGACTGATTTCGCGGCCGCCAACCATCGAGACGCGTTCCACCGTCGGCTGCGGCGACGCAGCTTTAGCAGGTTTCGCAGTCGCACACTCGCGCGGACTGAGCGACGAAGATGCACTCCGCCTGGCCGTTGCCTGCGGCACTGCAAACTGCCTGGCAGACTCTCCCGGGATGGTTGACGCGCTCGAGGTCGACAGAATTTTCCAACAAGTCTCGGTGGATCCGTTACAAACAGATTGGCGGGAAGTTAAGACTGGCGGAGGGGCGCGATGATTCGCCTGGCTCTGGTGGGTTGCGGCGAACACTCCGGACTTAGTCATGCCGCGCCCCTTGCCCGCTACGCTGCGCTTAACCCTGGCCAGCTCGAACTCGTCGCGGCCTGCGACCTCAACCTCGACCGCGCACGCAAGTTCTGCAGCGAATTTGGCTTTGCCCGCGCATACTCTGATGTCGAGACAATGCTAAGCAATGAGAGTGTCGATGGTTGCGTTTGTGTGGTACCGATGGAACGCATAGTGGATATGGCAGTGATGTTGCTCGAGCGAAAGATTCCAAGCGTGATCGAAAAACCGTTGGGCGTAACTCGTGAAGATTCTGAGCGATTGGCAGAGGTGACAAGACGGACTGGGACGCCACATATGGTCTCCGTCAACCGCCGCTTCATGCCTTATTTGAATAAAGCAAAATCCTGGGTTAAGGACAGCGGCCCTCTTCAGTATGTCAGAGCGACGCAGGTGCGACACGCTCGCGAAGAGCCTGACTTCATTTGGTCAACTGCTATTCATGTTCTCGATGCATTACGGCATGTGGCCGGTGAAGTTGTTGAGTTTGATACCGAAGTGCTTCAACAAACAGGACTCTCGACCGCCTGGTATGTCATCTCGCTTCGTTTTGAGAGCGGGGCAAGCGGACAAATAGAAGTATTGCCTACAGCTGGAATGGTTGAAGAGTCATACGATTTGTTTGGCGAGGGATTTCGAGCGCGAGTTGTCGCGGGGTCAGGAGTACAACGCTCTCTGCAGTGCTGGCGCAACGGTGAACTCGCATTAGAAGAACTTTCTTCTGCGACCGAGCCTGAAGACCTGCGCAACGGCGCCTATGAAGAAGTCGTTGAATTCGTGCGCGCGTTGAAGACAGGTGAGCGCCCCTGGCCCTCTGTGGAGGATATTCTGCCGTCGTCACGGATCTGTTTCGCGATTGCGGATTCCGTCGCGCGACAAACCACTGACGCGTAGTGTCGGTATGAATTTAACCCGGAGTTTTCAAGGGCAATAAGATACTCCGGCCAACATTCCGTGAACGATTTTTTTAGAGCGCCAAAGGCGCGAAATGTAACAGCCTGGGGCAACGCTCCAGGAACTCGAAAGTATTGATATTGGAAGCGCTGAAGGCGCGTAATGAAGTTGCTGTCTCAGCTCGGCGAAGACCAAGCCGTTTGTTTCATTTCGCGCCTTCGGCGCTCGACGGTTAGTACGCCTCCTGGGGCACTGCCCCAGGCTATTACATCTCGCACCTTTGGCGCTATCAAACCAAGGCGATGGCCTTAAACCCGGCGTTGAAACGCCGGGCTAAATTCATACCGACGCTACGCGTCGAAGATTATCAATGAAAAAGTTCTCTTATATTTCGTTCGCTCTTATTCTCCTCCTGGTCTCTGTCGCTTACGCGCAAGAGGCCGGCGTGGGCGGCAGCGCGTTTCACAAAAACGACATCACCTATTCAACCGAGGTCGTAACTCCGCACGTGAAATGGGCGACTTCCCTTCCCGGCGGCCCCATCAAATCCTTCTTCATACCTTCGGTTCAATACGGGCGCGACATGGTTGAGCTGATGCAGCGCCTGTCGCTCCAGCCCACCACTGTTTCCATTGATAGCAGCTGGGATATCACTTGCTGGGGCATCGGCGATTACTACGGACACGAATACCGCGGCGACCGCGACGACTTCCAGACTGTCTACGGCTACGTCGAAAAGGACCTGACCGGCCCAGCGCAATTCGAGGTCATATTTATCCCGGGTCTCAATGGCTGGTCGCGACTGACGCGCGCCTCACGCGATGCGATCCTTCAACGCGTGCAAGCAGGCGCTGGCCTTGTTCTGCTACATCCGTTTGTCGGTGATGTGAAGGGTCATCCGTTTAAGGGAGACGAACCGGTCGGCGATGAGCGCATCTGGGAAGTGTCTCCGCTAATCGATGTGCCAAACGACACGGTCAATGAGCGCGGCTACCCCGAGATCAATCAGGCTGCAGTCACTAAAGGTAAATGGGAACTAGCGCAAAAGCACTTCATCACCGATGGACTGCCGCTTGAACTTCTGCCGGAAGGTAGCAGCGGTGGTTCGTTCTACAAGTACCGGACGAACGGCGAAGTGTTAATTAAGTCCGGGGCCCACCCAATCGTGGCGGTGAAAAACTATGGCAAGGGGCGAGTAGTTGCGCTCGGCTACACGGAAGAAGGATTCACGCCCCAGAGCATCGATCCAGTGGAGACGAGGATCTACTGGAACTACTGGGAGTATCAATATTCGCTGCTGGCTCGATCGATTCTTTGGGCCTCGGGGCGCGAAGTGGACGTTCGCATTAACGAGTTAAGCGCTACTTCCGATTCCATCAAGCTGATAGTTAAGTCGACCACAGCTCGCCGTATCGCGATCGAAATCGATGGTGCCAATGAGTTCGGCCAAGCGCTTGGTTCACATCGCGCTGCGAAAGATCTAGCTCCCGGTGAAACGCTAATTGAGATTCCAGCGGACAACTTGCGGCCGGCAACCGGATGGCCCGGCGGCCGGCAGATTTTCAACGTGCGTCTTCGAGATGCACAGTCGGGCACAACCCTCAATTGGGGCGCAGCCACCTTCACCGCACCGAAGCGCGCGATGATGACGATGGTAAAACCGGCCGTCGATGTTTATAAAAAAGGCGAGACGTTGAGCGCCGTATTACGCGCCGCCGGCAATTTGTCGGGGCTGCAAATGCGCATGCGTGTGGCAGACGATATGGGCCGCTTGCTCGGCGTCATTACAACGAATGCGCGTGGCGAACGAACTCTCACCTATCGGCTGACAGACTTTCTTGGTAAGTCTGCGTTCGTTACCGCGGAGTTAATCGACGAGCGCGGGGCAATTGTGGATCAGGTCCGCGCCAAACCAGTGATGGTTGTGCAGGACACCCGCCGCCAAAAGGAGTTCACTCCGCTTGTCTCATTCGGTGGCACCAAGCATTACCTGCAGGACGCGCAAATGCGCATGGTGCGAGGCGTTGCCGCAGACACCGGCTTTACCTGGGGTGGCGATGTCGACAACTCTCTCAACATTCCCCGCGGTACTTTTGGTGTTTACTGGTACGACCGTGGGCCAACTACGCCTGAAGGGATGGAGCAGGCCATCGCCGAATATCAGCACAACGGCGATTACGATTCACTCGGCTACCTGACCAAGAAAGAACTCTTCAAACGCACCGGCGATAAGAAGTTTCTGCAACGGACTCCTTCGTTCAATGACCCGGCGTTTATGCAAACGCTCGCGGACATCGTGCGCGCCGCCGCCCGAAATAAAGCACGCTACAACATGGACTACTACTTCGTCGGCGACGAAGGCTCACTAACGTCCTACGGTGACGCAGTTGATTTCGACTGGAGTCCCGGCGCTCTTACAGAGTTTCGCGCCTGGTTGAAACAGGAGTATGGCAGCTTGCCCGCGCTTAATAAGGAGTGGCGCACTGACTTCAAAGACTGGAACGAGGTGGTTCCCTTCACCACTGGTGAGGCGCGCAAGAACGGCAACTTCGCGCCGTGGGCGGATCACCGCACGTTCATGGAGATCACTTTTGCGCGGGCTTATCAAGTAGCGCGTGACGCAGTCACAGAGGGCGACAAGGACGCCCATATCGCCGTCTCCGGCACGCAGGCCACTAACGCCTATGACGGCGCCGACTGGTCGCGTCTTGATCGGGTCATTGACGATTTCCTTTCTTACGACGGCGGTAACCAATGGGACATGCATCGCTCGTTTGCCAAACCCGACGCCATGATTGGTTATTGGGCCGGATACGGTTCACACGGTCTCGCAGTTCAGAACGCGATTTGGACAGCGGCAGTTCACAACGTGCTGCACCCGAATATCTTCTGGATGTATTCGTTTCTTAATCCCGACATGACTTACTCGAAGTCCGCGCGGGACATGGGCGCGGCTTTTAAATCACTGAAATTTGAAGGTGTCGGCAAGCTCCTCATGGAGTCGAAGCGTTTGGGAGATGGCATTGCTATTCACTACTCGATGCCGTCCGTGCATGGTTCCAGCATCCTCGGCTATCACCAGCGAAGCAGCGATGACGATGATCAGGCCCCGAAGGATAGTTCGTTGAATTTCCCTGCCAACCGGGACGGCTGGGTGCGCACGATCAAAGACCTCGGCTTGCAATTTGATTTCGTGTCTTCCGAACAAGTCGAGCAAGGCGATCTGGCATCAGGGAAGTACAAAGTCCTCATCCTGCCGCTCTCGCTGGCATTGTCGCCGGCGGAGGAAAAAAATATTGAAAGTTTCGTTCGAGCAGGTGGAGTAGTGCTATCCGATGCCGCCGCCGGATTGATGGACCAACATTGCGCGTGGCCGCAGAACGCCACCATGGATCAACTCTTCGGTGTCACCTCAGCTATGCCTTCTAACAAGCGGGCCCTAAAGCCTGCTGCAGGGGAGCTGGTGGTAACTGCTGACGGCGCGGGTTGGGGCCTCGACGCAAAGGAACTCAGCGGTTTGGTTTCCGCTGAACCTTACATTAAAGCGGCAGGCGGCACGCCCCTGGTACGCATCGGGGCGACGGATGCGGTCGTCACTCGCCGGCTTGGCAAAGGGTGGACTATCTATCTCAACACTCTTTTTGACAAGTATCCGAAGCTGCGCGCGCAAAACTTTGGTGGCGCAAACTATCGCGCGCTCGTTAACACGCTGCTTGATCGTGCGGGCGTCCGGCCGACCATCCAGGTCTTGTCGGCTGACGGCAAAAGGCTCACTCAGGCGCAGGTAGCGCGCTACCGCTTTGGCGACGCGGATATTCTCACCATCGTTAAAGACAACGTCGCGGTCGCGGGGATTGTCGGGCGAGACGGAGTAACTACTTATAACGACGCTGCCCTGGGCCAGATAGCCACGCAGGAAATCATTATCAAGTTGCCGAAGAAGTATTACGTAACTGACGTGAGGTCCGGTAAGCAACGGGGATACACCGACGTGGTTCATTCCTCCGTGTTAGTGGGAGATGCCGCCATTCTGAGTTTGAGTCCGGCAGAAAATAAGCTGACGTTGCTAGGCCCTGCTTCGTCAGTGCGCGGAGAACATGTCGCTTTCACGATCTCTTCAGCGGTGGCCGGGCCTCGCCTCATCCGCTGTCACGTCTTCGGTCCTGACGGATTAATGCTGCCGTTTTATGCTCGTACTCTGCTGATGAATGACAAAGCATCCACCTTCGTTCTGCCATCCGCCCTTAACGATAACGCCGGGTCGTACACGCTCCGCACTACGGATGTTGTAACCGGCGCAACTGCAGAGAAGAAGATTACGCTCAAGTGATGAAACTGACCGAACAGCAGCAACAGACTTTGCGCGCCGCCGTCGACCGCATTATCCCGCCGGATGATTATCCGGGCGCGTGGCAGTCCGGTGTAGGCGATTATCTGGCACGCCAATTTGAGGGCGACTTGCATCCGGTGTTTGCCGATTACAGCCATGGCCTGACAGCACTCAATGCCGAATCCAGCGCGCGCTTTCAGGAAAGCTTTAGCAAACTCTCGGAAGCGGATCAGGACTTTGTGCTTGGCCTTGTTGAAAACGGCGAAGTGTTAACAACGTGGGAGGTAGCGCCGAGTAGTTTTTTCAACTTGCTGGTCAGGACGACAGCTGAAGGGTTCTATAGCGAACCCGAACAAGGTGGAAATCGAAATAGCGCTTCTTGGAAAATGATTGGCTTCGAATAACCTGAGCCAAGGGGAAAAGGGGAAAGGGATTCAACTTGGAGTGCAACTGATGCAGAACCGCGAGCGGTAGCGAGCGGATGCAAGCATTCAAGGTTCAGTCCGTCCGAACGCTCTATTGCTTGTTGACCGTAGCATCCGCTCGCTATGGCTCGCGGTTCTGCATTGGGCGCGTTCCTGATTGATCGCATTTCCCATCTCTGTTTTTTATGACGAGTTACGACGCCATCATCATCGGCACCGGCGCAGCAGGTGGAATAGTCGCCGGAGTTTTGGCGGAGGCCGGCAAGCAGGTGCTGCTGTTGGAACGTGGCCCAGCTTTAAGTTTCTCCCAGGTTGGTCGCGACCATCTGCGCAACCAGCGCCTCTCAATATACGGTCACAACGCGGGTCCTGAACTCGAGGGTAATCCACGCGTATTCGTCGACCCTGCCGGAAACCAACGCACGGTCCAACCACACGAGCCTGACTACCATAACAATGCTGCCTGCGTGGGCGGCGGCACTCGCGTTTACGGCGCGCAAGCCTGGCGCTTCATGCCTGCAGACTTCCGCATGGCGAGCACCTATGGAGTTCCTGAGGGGAGCTCGTTAGCCGATTGGCCGATCAGTTACGACGACCTTGAACCGTTTTACGAACAAGCGGAATGGGAACTAGGTGCGGCCGGCGACGGGGCTGCGCTTAAACATCAGATTCCCCGCCGTCGCGATTACCCGCTGCCTGCCGTTGCTCCGAGTCCTCAGACGATTGCCCTCAAGCGTGGCGCTCAGCACATGGGTTGGTCAACAAGTCCCGTCCCGTTGCTTATCAACACGCTGCCATACGGCGGGCGTGATGCCTGCATTGCCTGCAAGTACTGCGTCGGCTTCGCCTGCCCTACCGACGCCAAGACTGGCTCGCAGAACACGATGATTCCACGCGCGCTGGCAACCGGTAACTGTAAACTCATAACCGAAGCAATCGCCGAGCGAATTGAGACGGATGAACGCGGCGCAGTCAACGGTGTGTCTTATCTGGTCCAGGAGCAAGGGAAAGTTGAAGCGCATACCGCGCGCGCGAAAGTAGTAATTGTCTCAGCTGGCGCGATTGAGTCGGCTCGCTTGCTGTTGAATTCCAACTCGCCTTACCACCCCACGGGCCTTGGTAATCAACACGACCAGGTCGGGCGTAACCTGCAAGGCCATCTCTACCCACGGGCTTATGGATTGATGCGAGAAAAAATTTTTACCGGCATTGGGCCAGGAGTGACCCTGGCGACCACCCAGTTCAATCATGGCAACCCAGGCATTATTGGTGGTGGTATGCTGGCCGACGATTTCATCAAGCCTCCAATCGATTTCTGGTACGACTCGCTACCGCCTGATTTACCACGCTGGGGGTTGGCCAATAAAAGATTTATGCGCGACAACTACACGCGCGTGCTCCATGTCCGTGGTCCAGTGCAGGACATACCAAACCCGTCGGGTCGCGTCACGGTTGATCGCTCCGTAAGGGATCGCCGGGGGATCCCGGTCGCGCGCTTGAGTGGTTCGACGCATCCAGCTACGGTTGTCGCTGCCGAGTTCATGCGCCAGCGCGGTGAGCAGTGGCTGCGCGCGAGCGGCTGCGAAACAATCTGGAGCGCCGCGCCGGAACTGAAGCTCAGCGGTGGCCAGCACCAGGCCGGCACCTGCCGGATGGGTCGTGACCCGCAGACTTCGGTAACGGATGAATGGGGCCGCGTGCACAATCACGATAACCTGTTCGTTGTTGATGGTTCGCTTCACGTAACAAACGGCGGCTTCAATCCCGTGTTGACGATTATGGCGCTTGCATTTCGATCGGCGATGCACATCGCCACGGCGCAATTCTAGGAAGGTGGGTAACAGCGAATAGAAATTGCAAAGGTTCGCTAAATGTCGGTAAGTCTTGGTCTGGTCAGGGAACAATTCAATCTGAGCTTTGGTCTGGGGTCCCAGCGGGACCAAATGTTTATAGAACCGGGGGGCCCAGGTCGACTACTAAGCTCCGTAGGAGCGGAACGTTGTGTGGTGAGAAGACAGATTTCGCTCCCGCTTGGAGCGAAGGATTTCTTTGCGACAACATTTCTATAAACATTTCGCCGCTCTGCGGCGAGAAGACTGCTGTCATTTGATTTCATTCATCGGAATTTCCAATTAGACCACTAGCAAATCATGCGAAAACTTAACATCGCGCTGATCGGTTATGGATTTATGGGCAGGGCCCACAGCAACGCCTGGCGACAAGTCGGCAGTTTTTTTGACGTTCCCTGCGAACCCGTCTTAAAGGTGATTTGCGGCCGTACCGAAAGTGAACTGATAAAGGCTGCGAACAATTTTGGCTGGCAGGAACATTCCACCTCCTGGGAAGAAGTAGTGAGCCGCGAAGACATCGACGTCGTCGATATCTGCACGCCCGGGAACACGCACATGCCGATCGCGCTCGCCGCTGCCGCGTCGAAGAAGATCATCTTCTGCGAAAAGCCACTGGCCAACACCGTGGCAGAAGCCAAACAGATGCTGGAAGCGGCCCGTGCTAACGGCTGCGTGCACATGCTCTGCCACAATTACCGGCGTGTCCCGGCGGTTGTCCTGGCTCGCGAACTCATCAGCGCCGGACGCATCGGTGAGATTTATCATTACCGCGGCACTTACATGCAAGACTGGTTGGTCGATCCCAACTTTCCGCGCGTTTGGCGACTGGAAAAGGCCAAAGCCGGATCGGGTGCACTCGGGGATCTACTGTCACACTCGATCGATCTGGCGCGGTATCTCGTCGGCGAAATCAACGAGGTCAGCGGACTGCTGAAGACCTTTATCGCCGAACGTCCTCTGCCTGAAAGCCAGACAATGGCGCCAGTCGAAGTAGATGACGCTGCCCTGTCCTTAGTGAAGTTTACGAATGAAGCAGTCGGCACGATCGAAGCAACGAGGTTCGCCGCGGGAAGAAAGAATTACAACCGTTTTGAGATTAACGGCAGTCGCGGAACCATTGTGTTCAATCTCGAGCGAATGAACGAGCTTGAGCTTTACGTTAATGAAGGGCTGGAGAGTGGCTTTAGGACGATTCAGGTAACCGGTAAGGGCTATCCTTACATGGAAGGCTGGTGGCCGAGAGGCCACATCATTGGTTACGAGCACACCTTTACACATACTGTGCTTGAGCTTTTGAAAGCTGTGGCCGAGGAACGACTGCCGACACCAAACTTTGAAGACGGTGTGCGTAATCAGCTGGTGCTTGATGCGGTAGAGCGATCGGCCGAGTCACGATGTTGGGAGGCAGTGAACTCAGTTTAAGATCCGAAAAGCTTCTTCAGCGACCGGATACCGCGGAGCGGTTACGTAACTCAGCCAGGGTTGCCGCGCTTCGCGGCTACCCTGGGTCGGAGACAGTTGAAGTAGAAGACAGTCAACCCCAACGGGGTTGCGGGTAGGGGGTCAGTTTCAAAGAAAATGTCCGACAAACTTCAGTTTGTCGTAGCACCACGACAAGCTAAAGCTTATCGGACATCAAACTGACCCACTCACAACCCTTTCAGGGTTGGTGGAAACTCAACCCCTATTCCCAGGGTAGCCGCGAAACGCGGCAACCCTGGGCTGAGTTACCTAACCGCTTCGCGGTATCAGACGCGTTTCATCTCGAAGCTGACTTCGTACTGATTTGCCCTGAGTATTTTATTACCCTTTCAAGGCCGGGGAACATTGACGAATCGTTCGCGTCGCGTGAGTAAGACATTAGGCATTTGAGTTGACCAAACATGAACATAAAAATCTTCACTTCACGGCTCGAGTTGGCCCAGACAGCAGCGAACGAAGCCGCCAGTATCATCCGGCAAGCGATCGACGCACGCAGTCAGGCCTATCTGATCGCAGCTACCGGCACCTCTCAGTTTGAGTTTCTCGACGCTCTGGTTCTGCAGCCGGCCATTGACTGGGGACAGGTCACCTTCTTCCATCTGGATGAGTACGTCGGTCTGCCCAAAACTCATCCGGCCAGTTTCCGGCGCTACCTGCAAGAGCGAATCGTCGATCGGATTCAGCCACGAGCCTTCTACTTCTTAAATGGTGATGCTCCGGATCCGGCAGCGGAATGTCGGCGAGTGGGTGAGCTAATTTCACGCCAGACAATCGATGCGGCTTTCGTCGGGATTGGTGAGAACGGACACCTCGCCTTCAATGATCCGCCAGCTGACTTTGAGACTGAAGAGCCGTACTTGATTGTGGATCTCGACGAGGCTTGCCGCGGTCAACAGGTGGGTGAAGGCTGGTTTGAATCGATTGAAGCCGTGCCGACGCAGGCTATTTCAATGTCGATTCGACAGATCCTTAAAGCCAGCAATGTGCTCTGCGTGGTGCCCGATCAGAGAAAGGCCAATGCAGTGAGAGATTGCCTGGAGTTACCGGTAAGCCCGCTTCATCCAGCGTCAATCCTTCAACAACACGCTCGCGCCACCATCTACCTTGATATGGAATCGGCGGCGCTTTTAAAGTCGAGCACTGAAACATCGCAGTTATCGGATCGTGCATAAGTGCTGTGCACAGCCTGCGAAGCAGGCGACAGCATAAAGCCTGGGCTGGAGCGTTTCGCGAAACCCCAGGAACCGCGGTCGAAAATAATCAGAGCCCGCGGAGCGGCCGAGAGTCGAATCGCCAGGAATTATATATTCGTAGTCGCGATCTCTATCGCCCACTTCGCAGACTTTAGCAGGCTGCGCCGTAGTCTCCGTTGGACTCGCTTTGCATGACTCAGAATCCTTTCCTTCGTCTCGGCGGCCTTCGCGACGTAGAAGTATTTCGCGATTACTTGCAACAGCATTCCATCTCGATTCCATGTGATGTAAGGCTGCTCGCGGGAGATACGTCGCCGCTCGGACAGCCTCTGCACCGGGGTGACGTCGCTCTGGGAAATCGGTTCGCTATTCAACCGATGGAAGGGTGGGACGGAACAGCCGATGGCCGGCCCACCGAATTGACGTTGCGGCGTTGGCGCCGCTTTGGCAGGAGTGGAGCAAAGCTTATATGGGGCGGTGAGGCGGTTGCCGTCTGTCATGAAGGGCGCGCTAATCCGAATCAACTTGCGATCGGGCCACACGCTGTCGCAGATCTATCTCGCCTTCGCGAGGCGCTAATCCAGGAACACCAGCGGTCAGTGGGATCGGTCAGCGGTCTAGTGATCGGTTTGCAACTAACCCACTCAGGCCGCTACAGCCGTCCCAATCTTCACGATCGCGCCGAACCACGTATCCTCTATCACCATCCAATACTCGACCAGCGACTTGGTATCACCGACGACTCGTCGCTGCTCGCCGACGATGAGATCAGACAGATCATTGAACACTTTCAGCGCGCGGCCGGAGTTGCCCATGAAGCGGGTTTCGATTTCGTGGATATCAAACATTGTCACGGGTATCTCGGTCACGAATTCCTAAGCGCACACACGCGCGCGGGCGATTACGGCGGCAGCTTCGAGAACCGCACACGATTCCTGCGAGAGGTGGTTAGCGGGATCCGCTCGCTGGTTCCCAGGCTGAATGTCGGTGTGCGTTTGTCTGCTTTCGACACCGTTCCGTTCAAACCAGATCCGGAAGACTCTGTGCCGGGTAAGCCCGGTCGTGGCGTGCCCGAACCTTTCAAAGCGCTACTTCCCTATCGTTGGGGTTTTGGTGTCAACGAGAATAACCCAGTCGAGCTCGATCTCACCGAACCAATTCAGTTCCTCTCGCTGCTGTCGCAGTTAGATATCAACCTCGTGAACATTTCGGGAGGCAGTCCTTACTACAATCCGCATCTGCAGCGTCCAGCGCTTTTCCCGCCTTCGGATGGATACCTGCCACCCGAAGATCCTCTATTGGGAGTCGCGCAACAGATGCAGGTAACCCGAACCCTCAAACAGCAGTTTCCAAAGTTGATCATGGTTGGATCGGCCTACACCTATCTGCAGGATTTCCTGCCTCACGTAGCCCAGGCTGCGGTGCGTGAAGGCTGGGTCGATTGCGTGGGACTGGGACGGATGGTGCTAGCCTACCCAGGCCTGCCGCTGGATGTGATTCGTGGCCGCGAACTGCAACGCAAGCAGACGTGCCGTACTTTCAGCGACTGTACGACGGCCCCCCGCGCGGGACTGCCGTCCGGATGTTATCCGCTTGACGAACATTACGGGCGTTCGGAAGACGGTCTGCGGCTGAAGGACTTGAAACACCGCTCGAAGAATTAGTGTGAGTAGACGATATGAGAATCGAAGATACGATCGCGCGGTTGCGTCCGCGTCGCAAAGTGGAAGGCATTGCCGCCGCGCTACTACCCTTTGAACCGGACGGGCGCATCGCTGTTGAAGCATTTCAGAAACATTTGTTGGCTACGCAAGCTGCAGGACTCCGGAACGCAGTGAACATGGACACCGGGTACGTCAATTATCTGACTCCGGAGGAACGCCTTTCAGTACTTGGTTGGTCGCACGAGGTTCTGGGTCAGGATTCCTTCATCGCCGGCGCATATATCGAAGGACTCGATGGTGAGGTTGTTGACTTGTACCGTCGCGAGCTGGATCAGATCGTCGCTCACGGTGGTACGCCGATCATCTTTCAGACCGCGCGCCTCCGAGGAATGTCTTCGAGTGAGAAGGTTGCCATCTATCGCGCGGTGTGTCGTGGTTTTCGAGAAGCGATCGCGTTCGAGCTCTCTCCAGTGTTCGCGTCGAACGGTGAAATTTTTGACGATGAAACGGTAAGAGGTCTGATGGAGATTCCTGAACTAAAAGGACTGAAGCATTCATCCCTGGATCGGCTCCTGGAACTTGAAAGATTAAACTTGCGCGACGAACTTAGGCCGGACTTTCGCATATACACGGGCAACGACCTGGGCATTAACATGATCGAGTACGGCTCTGATTATCTTCTCGGTCTGGCGACGTTTGCTCCTGAGAAATTTGCCGAGCGTGATCGGCTGTGGGCACACGGCGATCCGGCCTACTACGCGCTTTCTGACGCCTTGCAGCATCTTGGGAATGTCGCCTTCCGCCCGCCTGTTCCGGCTTATAAAAGCTCTGCGGCGATTTTCTTACACCTGCTGGGAAAGATTCCCTCCGCTCGAACACACCCGCTGGCGCCGGCACGCGCCGCATGGGAAGCCGATATTCTTCGCGATTGTGCAGAGCGCCTCGGTTACGGGAAGATGGGATTAACCTAAACCTGGGAGAGCTGGAACGTTGGACATAAACCGCTGAATAAATGCGAATCCTCCTGGTAGAAGATGATCCTCCGATGGCGAACG
>Ga0134126_10002923_pt1 | contig 21488 bp, 13 predicted proteins | sample KB31752_FD_96881 | JGI IMG/M metagenome (GOLD analysis project Ga0134126, IMG submission 96881) | Terrestrial soil microbial communities with excess Nitrogen fertilizer from Kellogg Biological Station, Michigan, USA - KB3-175-2 | ecosystem: Environmental > Terrestrial > Soil > Unclassified ... | reverse complement strand
TCCCAGGAAGACATATTTTGCGTCGAACGGACGGGCGTATTCTTGAACGCAGTTCTCGCTCGGAACAATCGGCGAGACCCTTGAGAGTGGTTCGCGCGCGGACGACGGGGCTCACGGTCGTCGGCGTGAGCCCCGGGAACGGGCCGGTCGCATTAGAGCGAGAGGCCGCGTCAGACTGAGACGCCGCGTCGGACTGAGACGCCGCGTCAGACTGAGGCGCCGCGTCAGACTGAGACGCCGCGTCAGACTGAGGCGCCGCGTCAGACTGAGGCGCCGCGTCAGACTGAGGCGCCGCGCCAGACCTTGAGGCTGCGGCAGACTGACAGAGCGCTTGTCGACCGCGCGGCGCATCGGCTGCCGGTCGATGATTCAGCGGTGAGGACCGCCGCGCATCCGTAACGCGCCGCCCCGGCGCACTGAGCTAGACTCGCGCCAGGTTCCGCTGGACGCCAGGAGCAAGAATGCTTTCACCCGAGACGTTCGGTTGCGCAGTGAGGGGAGGAGCGCTGGCCTTGCTGGCTGGTGGATTGATCGGGCTGGGAGCTTCGGGGACGGTGCGCGCGGACGATACCGAATCGTTGCCGGCCGTGATGGCACGGCTACATGTACAGGAGGCACCGGAGCCTGTCCGCCAGCGAGCGAAGTGGCGGCCACCGCATAAGGTCGTGCTGCTGGAGTTGGGAAGGTCCGGGGAGTGGGAAGCTCGGCAACAAGCGTTTGCCGCGGCGGCTCCCCAGGCACAGATCGTTGTCGCCAAGGACCTTGCCGCTGCGATCACTGCCGCCGCCGATGCGGATGTGTTGATTGGACACAACCCGGATATTTGCAACGCAAAGATCATCGACAACGATAAACAGTTACGGTGGATCGCCTCTTTGAGGGCCGGCGTCGAGAACTGCATGGCCGTGCCGAGTGTGCACGACCGTAATCTTTTGATGACCAACATGCGTGGGGTCGACTCGGCAGCCATTGGCGAGCACGCCATCGCGCTCACCCTGGCGTTGGCTCACGGGCTCGATGTCTTCGCGGCCGATACGGCCAAAGGTGTTTGGAACAGGGAGCACGGGGAAACGATTCCGATGCAGACCCTGCCCGGCAAGACTCTGTTGGTGGTGGGGCTTGGCGGTATTGGTACGGAAGTCGCCCTGCGGGCGCACGCGCTCGGCATGAAGGTCATCGCCACGCGCGACAATGATCGTAACAAGCCGGACTTCGTGGACTATGTTGGCTTGGCCGGCGAGCTGCCGACCTTGGCGAAGACGGCGGACGTCATAGTGAATTGCGTGCCGCTCACACCGCAGACAAAAGGGATGTTCAACGCCAGGTTCTTTGCGACTCTCAAGCCTACAGCCTTTTTTATCAGTGTCGCCCGCGGCGCGAGTACAGTCACGGCGGATCTCACCAGCGCGCTCAACGAGCACCGGATTGCCGGCGCCGGGCTCGATGTGGTCGATCCGGAGCCTTTGCCACCCGACAATCCGCTCTGGCGCGCGCCGCACGTCATCATCACGCCGCACATTTCCTCGCGATCGGATCTGCCCGGCGAGGCGCGCTGGACACTGGCCGTCGAGAACCTGCGGCGCTATGCCAACGGCGAGAAGATGCTGTTGGTTGTCGATCTGGCCAAGGGCTATTAGAAGACACCACCGAAATCGCTCGCTCGCAAAGCGGCGGACGGCACATCGCATTGCCCGCTCGTGCATTGGGGGGTCGGGGGCGAGGATCGATCAATCTTTTGGCGCAATAGACAATTGGCGTCGATCCTTTTGGCACTTAGCGGATTTATTGGCGCATAAAAATTAAATTGGGCGGGGATTGGGATATAATTGGCGCAATTTAGATAATTGCGCCAAAGTGGATTTATGCCGAAGCAGCTCCCCATAGACCTTTTCGAGCGCGTAAAAGCTGCGCTCGACCAGCATCGTGAAGGGCTCTCGCTCGCAAACCTACAGGCTTACCTTCAAGGCGCGGCCAGTCGCCGCTCGCTACAACGCTACCTGGACCTCTGGCTTCGGGAGCATAGGATTCGAGCCGAGGGACTACGCCGCGGACGTCGTTATTTCAGCCGGGACATCGAGATATCGCGCGTCAACTCGCCCGCGGCGGCCTACTTCGCACCCAGACAAATCCCGCCAGCCGACCAGGAAGGCGTACCTCTCTCGATCGCCGGCCAGGAGATTCAGGCTTTCGTTCGCCGCCCGCTCGCCGACCGCCCACCCATTGGATATCAACAGGAGCTGCTGAAGCGCTACGTCCCTAACGAGACCGCTTATCTCAGCGGCACGCTGAGGTCCCATTTGCGTGAGCTCGGACGCACGCCTGACGGGCAACGGCCAGCAGGTACCTACGCGCGCGACATCCTCGATCGGCTGCTGATCGATCTGTCGTGGGCGTCAAGTCGCCTGGAAGGCAATACGTACTCTTTGCTCGATACCCGCGAGCTCATCGAACGCGGAACAGCGGCGCCGGGGAAAGATGCGAAAGAAACGCAGATGATCCTCAATCACAAGGCCGCCATCGAGTTTCTGGTGGGCGCCGCGGAGGAAATCGGTGTCAACCGTTACACGGTGACCAACCTTCACGCCCTGCTCGCTGACAATCTGCTCTCCGATCCTCGCAGCGCCGGCCGGCTGCGGGAGACCCCGGTGGCCATCAGCGCATCGACGTATATCCCAACGGCCATTCCTCAGCTCATCCAGGAAATGTTCGCGCGTGTGTTGGAACTCGGCGTCGCCATTCAGGATCCTTTCGAGCAATCCTTCTTCGTGCTGGCTCATATTCCTTATCTCCAGCCATTTGTCGATGTCAACAAACGGACCTCGCGTCTCGCATCGAACATTCCGTTGATCACGCATAACTTAGTGCCGCTGTCGTTTGTCGATGTTCCGGAGCAGAGCTACGTCGACGGGCTGATTGGCATTTACGAGCTCAACCGAATGGAGCTCCTACGCGATGTTTTCGTTTGGGCTTATGAGCGTTCAGCACGCCGCTATAAGACCATCCGCGACTCCCTCCCAGAACCCGATCCGTTCAGACTGAAGTATCGAAGTGCACTGACAGAGGTCGTGGGCGAGGCTGTACGGCGGCGCCTTGCGGCAAACACAAACACCCTGGCAGAGATGGCCAGACCCCTTGTGCCGGAAGGAGACCTCGCGCGATTCGCTCAATTGGCCGTTGACGAACTCAACGACTTACACGAAGGAAATATCGCGCGCTTCCAGCTTCGCCCCTCCGAGTATCGACGCTGGCTCGAGAAGTAGGTGTTAACTTAGAAGGCACTCGCGGCTGCGAGCGACGACTGGAGCCTGAAAACCCCTAGCCGGGCCAGGCAAAATTATTGAGGTGTAATCCGCCGGGCACAGGGGTAGTGTGGCGGCCATGGCGGAAAGCCTGGACGCTTGGTTCAAACGCGAAATCCTCGGCCACGAGGCGGCGCTGCTGCGTTACCTCATGCGGGTGTGGCCGAGAAAGCATGAAGTCGATGACCTGCGCCAGGAAACCTACGCGCGCGTCTACCAGGCCGCACGTAACCTGCGGCCCACCTCCCCGCGCGCATTCCTCTTTACGACGGCACATCACCTGATAACCGATCGCGTGCGTCGCGAGCGCATCGTCTCCATCGAGGCGGTTGGGGATTTGGAGGCGTTGGACGTCTCAGTAGATGAGATCACCACAGAACAGCGGGTCAGCGCACGACAGGAGCTCAAGCGCCTGGCGCAGGCGCTGGACCGGCTGCCGCCTCGATGTCGTACCGTGATCTGGCTGCGGCGCGTCGAGGGGCTATCTCAAAAGGAGGTGGCGGAGCGGTTAGGAGTGAGTGTGAAGGCGATCGAGCAGCAAGTATCAAAGGGTGGGCGCCTTCTGGCGCAGTACATGCTGGGTGGTGAGGCCGCCAACGGCAACACGGGGCAAGTATCGAGGAGCAGCGAGGACGAGTGTGAGCACGGAAAGCCTTAAGAGCGTCGATCAGGTCGCCGGTGACTGGCTTGCCCAGCGCGACGCGGGTCAGTGGACCGAAAACGATCAAGCACGCTTGGATCGGTGGCTGGATGAGTCGCCTTTGAACCGTGTGGCCTACCTTAGGCTCGAGTACGTCTGGGAGCGGTCCCAACGCCTGCGTGCGCTGGGGACGGGCACGCGGAGTAATGATCCGCCTCCGCCCGGTGCCTGGCTATTCTCACCCTTCTTCGAGCAACATCCGGGTCAGGATGTTACTGCGCAAGAGGCCGATGCTGGAGCGAGGACGACGCGCCGTCACGGAGCGCGTCACAGGGTCGGCATGGCGTTGGCCGCAAGTGTCGTGCTGGCGACTGTGCTGGGGGCTATTTGGGGCCTATGGCCGCAAGCTACCGCCTACAGCACACCTGTCGGCGGCATTGCCTCAGTCCCGCTGGCCGATGGCTCGAAAGTCACGCTCAACACCAACAGCCAGATTCGAGTCGCCGTGACCGAGCGGGAGCGACGGATCGAGCTGGAACACGGTGAGGCTTACTTCGAGGTGGCCCGCGATCCGAAGCGACCGTTTGTGGTTCGTGCCGGAGACAAGCGCATTATCGCGGTGGGCACCAGCTTCTCGGTGCGTCGCAACGGCGACGATGTCGATGTGACGGTCACCGAGGGTAGAGTCCGCCTCGAAGGCACCCCGACAGTCCGTATTCAACAGGGAAACCGGTCCAGGGAGCCCGCGCCGGAAGTGCTCTCGGCCGGCACCGTAGCCCGGGCCAGCGACGAAGGTGTTCTCCTGGAGAGCCGTCCCATCACGGAGGCGCAGGAGAGCCTCAGCTGGCGTGAAGGCGTGTTGGTTTTCCACGACATGACACTTGCGGATGCGGCCGCCGAGTTCAACCGATATAACGTCCGGAAGATCGTGATCGACGACCCGCGCGCGGCCGCTTTCCACGTGGCTGGCAGCTTCCGCGCCGACAACGTCGATGCCTTCCTCCGACTTCTGGAGCGCGGCTACCCCATCAGGGTTGAAGAGCAGGACGACCGCTTCGTTCTCATGGGTCGGTGAGCTTTGCGCCAGGCAGGCAGGGTGCGGAAAAAGTGAGAGCCGCCCCGTCACCGCCGTTACTGCTGCTTATCGCCGCGAGAAAGCAGCAGAGATCCGGTCCAGGCGACAGTTGGTGAAAATAGTCTCAGTCCCGAACACCGGTGGGTAACGCGAGAGTCGTGGGTGTTGTAGCGTTAACCAACACACCGGTGAGCGAAAACGCTACTTCCGTTATCCTGGATTCCGGTCAGGATGGCAAATGTACTGCTCGCCTGCTGCGCCTGTGCGGCGAACGAGCTCGACAACAAAGGGCACCGCACGCCAGCACACGTTTCAGTTCGATCATGTCTGTCACTGCGCTGGTTGACGCCTGAAATAGGATACGGCTTTCCCGGCCTGGGTTTGCTTCGAGCCGCATGCCAGTTGAGGCTGTGGCGCGAATCTGTTGTCAGTCTGTAGCGCGACGTGCCTCCTTCGGCTCGCGGCAACTCGGGTTATTCCGGAATGATGGAGTGTGAGGGGTAGAGCGACCTCGGGTTTTCTCTTCGGCAATCGTCTCACTGCTTAGAACGCAGCAAACTAGACACCTTGCCGGGGAGGGACGATGCTCAAGACTGTGATGATTCGATCTGCAGTGGTTGCGGCGGCCTGTGCGCTCTCACTCTCGGCCTACGCCATGGCTGATAGCGCCAAGCATCCTATCGACATCCCTTCGGGAGACCTTGGGGTCGCGCTTGATCTGCTCGCGCGGCAGACCCGAGTCGACATCGTCTATCGCCCGGAGCAGGCGCACGGCCTCAGGACTCGAGGCGTCAAAGGCGACTTGTCCACTACCGAAGCCGCCGCGCGGCTCCTTGAAGGCACGCCACTCATCCTGAGTACGGATGCAAGCGGTGCGATCATGGTTGCCGCACCCCTGCAACCAGATGTGCGGCCCCCGAGCGGGACTCAAACAACTCCGCCCCCGAAGGCCAAGGGGTCCTTCTGGGACCGATTTCACCTGGCTCAGGCAACTCAAACAATTCCTGCAGGAGCTGATTCTGTAGGCAGTGGCGCGGATGATCGCAAGAGCGAGTCCGTCGAGGAAGTCATTGTCACCGGTACGCGCACCAGTGGCATGGCGGTCATGGACAGTCCGGCACCAGTCCAGCTCCTGAGCTCCGAGGCTTTGAAGGCGGCCTCGGGCAGCGCCGATTTGATGTCGACGCTTTCGCAGATCGTCCCGTCCCTCACCATGCAGGCGTTCGGATACGACATGGCGGAGCAAACGCTGCTCGCCAAACTGCGCGGGTTGAGCCCCAATCACGTGCTCGTGCTGATCGACGGTAAGCGCCGCCACACGACCGCCAATCTCGCGGTCGATAGCGGGTCGCCCTACCAGGGCGGCGCCGGCGTGGACTTGAACTTCATTCCCCTCGATGCGATCGACCATATCGAAGTATTGACGGACGGTGCGGCCGCGCAATACGGCACGGACGCCATCGCGGGCGTGATCAACATCATCACGAAAAAGAGCTCGCACGGCGGCTCAGTCAACGGAACGGCGGGCGAGTACGGCACCTCCCAGGGCAGGACTTACGATGTCAGCCTCAACACCGGGTTCGAGCCGGCCCGCGGCGCCTACTTCAACGTGACGGGCGAGGTGCGCAAGCATGGCCACAGCAACGTGAGCGGCCAGGACGCGCGTCTGATCAACCCGGACAACCTCGCGAGCTATCCCAATTCGAACATGGTGAACGCGCCCGGTTATCCGAACCTCAATCTCGGCCTGGGTGACGGTCAGACGCTCACCCAGCAGGTGCTGGTCAACTCCGGAGCGAACTTTGCCAACGGCACTCAGGTGTACTTCTCCGGCACCTATGGGCACAAGACAGCCCAGGCCTACCAGAACTACCGCCTGCCCTCCAAGGCCAACTATATCGATCCGGTCAGCGGTGAGACGGTCTATCCCTATCCGTTCGGCTTCAGTCCGCTGGAAGCGACCGACGAGAATGACTTCCAATCCAACCTCGGCATCAAGGGAATCGCCGGAGCCTGGAATTGGGACGTGGCGACCGGCTACGGCTCCGACCGGGTGTCGCTCTCCACGCTCCATACTTACAACACCGGATATTCCAGCCTGCACAACGTGCCCTCCCCGACCGACATCTATGACGGCCGCCTGCGCGCGACTCAGTGGACGACCACGGCGGATTTCAACCGTGACATCGACCTCGGCTGGGCGGGCCCGCTCAACTTCGCGTTCGGCGCCGAGTATCGCCGTGAGACCTACGCTATCGAGGCGGGGGCGCCGATTTCATATCTGGCGGGCGGCGCTGCCGGGTATCCGGGGTTCACACCGAGTGACGCCGGCTCTCACAGTCGCAACAACGAGGCGGTGTACATCGATCTCGCGGCCAAGCCGATCGACCGGCTGCGGCTCGACGCAGCGGTGCGTTATGAGCACTACAGCGACTTCGGCCATGCGGCGGTTGGCAAGCTGACCGGGCGTTACGATTTCGCGCCCGAATTCGCGTTGCGTGGCACGATCAGTAATGGGTTCCGAGCACCGACACTGGCCGAGGAGTACTACACCTCGACGGTCGTCAACACCACGACGGCCTTCGTGCAGCTGGCGCCCGATTCTCCGGGCGGCCGGCTCCTCGGGCTGGGCAACGGACTGCAGTCGGAGCATTCGGTCAATCTGAGCCTCGGCATGGTCTGGCGTCCGACTGCGCGCATCAATGCAACTCTCGATCTTTATCAGATCACGGTCACGAACCGCATCGTCGGCAGCGGCCAGATCATCGGGTCCGCCGGTGGAACCATTTATTCGCCCCTTGTGAACGATGCGATCATCGCGAGCGGCAACCCGATCGATCCAAGTGTGGTGGCAAGCGGCACCACCGGCATCAATGTATTCGCCAACGGCATCGATACACGCACGCGCGGCGCCGATCTGGTGTTCAGCTTCCCAACCGAATACTCCTTCGGCAAAGTGACCTGGTCGGTCGGCGCCACCTACAACAATACGGTCGTCACCAAATACGCCACCACTCCAGCGTCCCTGGCAGGCGGCAATCCGCCAATCGATGAGCTCTACGATCCAACCGCCTATTCCGACCTGACGACCGCGACACCGAAATATGTGGTGAACCTCGGGTCGTTGTTTACGGCCGGTCGTTTCACGGCCAATCTGGTGGAAAAGATCTACGGGCCGGCCTCCGATTACGAGTCCGACGACGGCGACAACGGCGCGGGCGGTCCTTTCCCGGCATGTACCCCGGGTGGCGGGCTGTTCATCTGCCCGGGCGGTCTGGAGTACTACCGCAACACCATGCCGGTTACCGCGATCACCAATCTGGATCTGTCCTACCAACTCTCGGATCACATCCGGCTCGGTATTGGGGCGATCAATCTGTTCAACAAATTTCCGCCCCATCTGAACTCGACGATACTGGCCCACGAGAGCAGCTTCTACTACGGCGACAGCAACAGCGTGATTCAGTACCCGATATTCTCGCCCTACGGCATCAACGGCGGGTTCTACTACTTGAAGATCGGTGCCACGTTTTAACAACAACGATTGAGGAGAACCAAGCGATGATTCAAAGGAGCTTCCTTGCCTCGGTGCTGGCGGCGACGCTGTCGGTCGGGATGATTGCGCCCGCAAGCAGCGCGGCGGCAGACGCCCCAAAGGGCACACTGCAGATCGACAAGCGCTCACTGCACGTGGGGGAAATTACCGCCTTCGCGGAGCTGGTGGGAGTTGGGACCAAGAAGCTGGCCTTCAGCGACGTTCTGCCGTCGCAGGAATTGAATGAGATTCTGCCGGAGGCGACGCGGATCGCGCAGGAGAGCCAGGTGTTGCTCTACCGCGAGCCGCAGCTGATCGTCACCGACCTCTTCCCGAAGGATGTGGCGAAAGGGAAGGAGGTGTTACTCATTTACAAGGGCAACACGCTCGAGGAATACCAGGCGTTGAAGCGCGAGAAGGCGGCGCTGGTGAAGGCTGGTAAGTACAGTGGCAAGTCCCGCGAGGATATCGCCAGGAAGCTGGGCAAGCTGTTGAGCTATCCGGATTCCGGGATCGATATGCTGTTGAAGAAGAATACGGAGCGCGAGTAAGGCCACGCGGCCACGGCTCGAGGTCGCGATGCGGGCACAGCGCCCGTATCGCGACGTGAGGCGATGAGAGGCCAGCATCAATTATCTTGAATTATCTATATTAGAATAATATTATATATACCGTGATAATCGCAGATAATGACCCGATCTACCATCGCCCCGAGCTTGCGCAGCGCCTGGCTGCCATGCTCCTGGGCAACGATCCCCTCAGTGGCGCGGGTCGATCGGGGCTGTTTTTGTCGGCTCCGCGCCGCACGGGCAAGTCCACATTCCTGCGCAACGATTTGATCCCGACGGTCGAAAAAGCTGGAGCGATCGCTATCTACGTGGACTTGTGGGCTGACAAGACGCGCGATGCCGCGGATCTCATTGCTGATGCAATACGGGATGCGCTCGCTGCGCACACTGGCAGGCTCGCTCGCGGCTTGCGCGCATTGCAGCGAATCAAGAAAGCAGGCGCCAAAGGCGAATTGGCGGGATTCAAAGGGGAGTTTGGATTCGAGCTCGAAACGATCGGCCAGCCGCACGGCACCACGCTTGCGAAGGCCTTGGAAGCTCTCCACCGGCGCCTCGACAAACCAGTAGTTCTCATCATCGACGAAGCGCAACACGCCCTTTCCACCGAAACAGGGGCCGATACACTCTTTGCCCTCAAAGCTGCTCGCGATGCGCTGAATCTTGCGGCAAAGAAACCTCAACTCGCCATCCTGGCCACAGGGTCCGCTCGCGGCAAAATCGCCGACATGGTCATGCGGCGAAATCAGGCCTTCTACGGTGCGAGCGTTGAAACATTTCCGCCGCTCGGAGAGCCGTTCGTTCAGCACCTGCTCAGCCGCATGTTGTCGCATCGCCTTTCCAAGGATCGAATGCCGGCGGCAAGTCGGTTGATGGGGGCCTTCCAGATGCTGGGCAGTCGCCCTGAAGACCTGCGCAAGGCCATACATGATGGGCTCGTGCGCCCGGAACCGGATCTGGGCGAGGCGATCGTGGCAGCCGCCCAGGAACAACGGGGCCTCGCGCTCGCAGAATTGCGCAAGCAACTCGGCGTGTTAAACAATCTGCAGCTGGCAATCCTAAAGCGCATGGTGAAGCTTGGCGACGGTGCGCAACCATTTTCACAAGACTCCGTTGAGTACTACAGAAACGATACCGGCAACCAACGGATTAACCCGCCTTCCGTACAAAAGGCTCTCGACGTTTTAGTGGCAAGTGGTTTCGTCTGGCGTTCATCGCGAGGGGTATACGCGCTCGATGACGTGACGGTAGCAGAATTCTTCTATGACGAAGCCGTTCAGGACTCGCTTCTGCGCGAGCTCAATTTGCGCCATGATTCAAAACTGACCTGAAGATCCTCCAGCACTGCACCTTCGGTGCCAACCATGCCTCAACGCTGCCTGTGCGCTATACTACAATTCACTCAGCAGTGACTCGACTTCGGCGTCATCGCCGCGCTCGAATGCCGCCTCCAAGGCAAGGCTCTGGTGATCGCGGCCGACCGTGACCACCGCTAGCGCACGCCCTGCGCGACGGTAGACAACTGCGGCATCGCGCTTTGCGAGGCTGCCGATGACCTGGACGGTGTCCCAGGACTCCGCATGGCCGATGTACGCCAGCGTGACGTCGTAATGCTGACTCCAGAAAAACGGCACATCGTGGAACGGCGTCCCGAGTCCCAACATATCGCGCGCGACGGCCTGCCCTTGGCGCTCGGCGACAACCCAGTGCTCGATACGAACGGAGGTGCCAAGGCGCGGCTCGGGATAACGGGCCGAATCTCCCGCGGCCCAAATACCAGGAGCGCTGGTTCTCAGAAAAGCATCGACGACGATGCCGTTCTGGACGCGAAGTCCGGCTTTCTCGGCAAGATCGGTGCGGGGCCGCACACCGACCCCAAGGACGACGAGATCAGCGGGGAGCACGCGGCCGTCCTCGAGCTCGACGCTCTGTGGGCCGAGGGCGCGCGGCTGGGCCGTTAAATGAAATCGGACGCCGCGCTCTTCGTGTAACTGCTGGACGAATCGGCCCAGCTCCTCACCTAACACGCGCTCCAGCGGCAGGCGGTCGTTACTCACGACGTCCACGTCGAGCCCGCGTGTGCGCAGTGAGGCGGCAACCTCAAGCCCAATGAAACTGGAGCCGATCACCACCGCGCGACGTACCGTGCTGGCTGCGGCGATGATGTCGCGTGAATCAGTCAGTGTGCGGAGCGTAAAGACGCGCGGCGATGAGGACGGGCCGTTGAGATCCAATCGCACAGGCTTCGCACCCGTTGCGAGCAGTAGGGCGTCATACGGGAGTGCTTGCCCGCTCTCGAGCGTGACCGTCTTGTGCGCCGGGTTGAGATGACTGACCGCATCGCCAATGCGAAGGTCAATTCCGATCTCTTTATAAAAGTCATGGGCACGCAGCGGCAGCCATTCTTCCTGGGCCGTACCGGCGAGGTAGTCCTTGCTGAGGTTCGGCCGGTCCACGGGACCGGGGGCCTCGTCTCCGATCAAGGTAATGCTACCGGTGCAACCCAGGCGTCGGAGCCGTTCCGCAGCCGCAGCACCGGCGGCGCCCGCGCCTACTATCACCACAGAGGCAGGCGAGGTCGGCGGCGTGTTTGCCGCCTTCAGGGGCGTCTTCGGCCCCACAGTCACACGGCCGTCATGCCGATGAACCTCGTAGCAGGGAATCGGGTCCAGTGCGGGTGCGCCGAGCGCATCGCCGGTGCGGAGGTTGAAGCGTGCGTGGTGCCATGGGCAACGCAGCGTGTCTCCAACGACGAGCCCTTCGTTCAGCGGACCGCCGTAGTGCGTGCACTTCGCTCCGACAGCGCACACTTGGTCGCCCGTACGCACAAGCACGACTGCCTCACCATGCGCGTGCCCCAGGACGGGAACGCTCTGAGGGAGATCGTTCAGCGCGATACCGACTTCGAAGTCAGGCCCGGTGAGCTCTTGTTTCTCTGTCATGACGCAATCATCCCTACAGGGTGGGGGGAGTCACGCAGCGCTATGGGGGCATTATGCAGAACATCGAGAGGGCCGTAGAGAAGAGTAATAAAAAGGCCAGGCCTCTGACTTGGCATGAGCGGTGCTGCCCGGACGGGTACAGCGAGGCGGTGGTAGCGATGATAGGTTGCAGCGCGGCTCTCCATCTATGGCGCCACGAGCCGCGCGCCCTTTGCTGCGTGATGACTTCAGGCGTGTAACTTCCCCCGTTTGCGGCCTGACGCACTACGCACTAAAACACTCTGTGGATCGCGAAGCAACGCGGCAGACGACTGTGGCGTGACGTGAGTACCGTCCTGAATGTCGTCTGACTTACTGCCCGGCGCTTCATAACGAGGCGACCGTGTCTTACAGAATGCTCGGTTAGTATTATCGGCGCTGTGGCAACGGACGAGAGAGGTGTCGAGGGCGAATTGCGACGCGTGCACATCCGTATTTTCCGCAATCACTGTTGCGGAGCAGGTGGGGTGAGCCATTGGAAGATCTCGATGGGATATCCCGACGGGTCTTCCATTTCAAATGCGCGGATGGGAACGGCCGGATGGTCGTAGAGGGGCTTCACGATCCGCGCTTGCGGGTTGCGCTGAAGCTTGCGGTACCACGCGGCGACGTCGTTCGTCACGATGCTCACCATGACGGCGGCGCGCCTCTGCGGTGGCGAGGAGTTGGTGTGCTCCAATTTGACCAGGCCGATGCTCGCGCCCGGCGCGGTGTGGTAGAGGCTCACCCACTCTTTGTCGTAGTAGGGCCTCAGGCCCAACACCTGCTGATAGAACTGGCGCGGCGCCGCCAGGTCCTCGTAGTAGAGGAAGGTGACTTGATCGGTGATCGGGCCAGATGAGGACTGAGGTGCAGCGGGAGCTCGATCGGTTTGCCCGGTATCCATGGCGGGCATGCTAGCAGGACAGGCGGCCGAGGGCTCACCAACAGTCTTCAGGTCCCCAATGGTCTTCAGATCAAGATAGGTCGCCGTCGCGTACGATGCAAATCCCGGAATGTCGCCGGCGCGAACGCTGTCGGCCACGTGAGGCATTTCCACGAACATGGCGTACGGCTGTCCGGGGTGCAGCAGGTCGGCGGGAAGCTGCACTTCGCGCACATCGTGGTGCATGTACGGACCGTCGAACGGCAGGCCGGTATGGAAGATTCGCTGACCGTGGCAGTCCTGGAGCACCACGAAAATCATGTCATCGACAATATGGTGCGGATCAGAGCGGCCGTTGGAGAAGGCGCTCCAGCGCAACTTCACAGGCCTGGTGGCGACAATCCGATCGGGCGCAATGCTGTGTCCGTCCTGTTCGACGGATATGTGAATCGGCGCCGGCAGGTCGGTGGTCCCCTGCGGGCCGGAGAGCTTCAGATTCGCTCCCGACACATTCACTCCGGGGCCGTGTAGCGAAACACGATAGGAGCCGTTCGGGTAGGCAGCATCCAACTCGGCGAGAGTTTTGAAGTGTCCGCCCTCGACATACATTGTCGCGTCGTGCGGCCCGTAGGGCCTGGCGGCGGTGGCGCCGGGGGTGGTGAGATCGCCGCTCACCGCAGCGCCTGTTGCGGGAAATATTTCAGAGAAGAAGTGATAGTTGAGGAGCTTCAGGGCGCCGTCGGTGCTCTGCGAGTAGTTGGATGATTTGACGATGACAAAGAAGCGCACCGGGGCGCCCGTGGCGGCAGCCGCGCCAGGAGCGGGCTTGCGGTCGCTCTGGCCGTTGTCCATGCGATACGGCACGGCGGGACACTGATGGTCAGCCGCGCCAGTGGTGTGAAAGTCCACAAACGTCGTGGCGGGATAGGTCGCAAGTGCCGGCACATCCCCGAGCTTGCTGGTCACCAGCGGCGCATGCTCCACAGACACCTGGTAGGTCATGCCGGAATGCAGGGTATTGGCCGCAATGCTGTAGGACTCGGTGCGATAAGTCAGCACCGGATCTGCTGCATACGGCGCCGGGGTGCGTGCGATCACTTTGCCAGTGCAATCCCCGACGTGGACGAAGATCAGGTCATCGAGAATTCCGTTCGGATCCGCATGGCCTTTGCGAAACGGGCTCCAGAGGATTGCGAGGTCCTTGGTTGGATCCACGGCATCCGCGGCAACCGGCTTGCCTTCCTGCGTGAGTGTGAGGTGTACGGGGTCGGCCAGTGCTTGCTGCGTGGCCCGCACGACAATCTTTCCGTCCACTGTCTTGGCGTGCGGCGCTTCGAAGTGGATCTTGTAGGTTCCGTCCGGAATCTGACTGTCGAGGGCGGCGAGCGAGGTGAAGTCAGTGCTACCGTTGATGCCCAGCAGCCCTTCGGTTCCCTGGAAGTCTTTCGTCCGGCCGTGCGGATCGGTGAGCCGCCCGGTGGCACCGTGCAGTTCCGGCGGCAGGAAGATTTCGGCAAAGAAGTGATAGTTGAGCCGCCTCAGGCTGCCATCGGCAGCCTGACGGTAGTTCACAGTCTTGCCCAGCACGGCGACACGGGGCTGCATCTGTTGTGCAACCCCGGTCGCAGAGCCGCAGCAAGCCAGCACGGCCAGCACCGCCGCCAGGCTGGTTCGCCCGGCGTGCGCTGACGATTTGCGCGTTTGCGTATTCATGCGATCAGAACCGCGCCGTCACCTGCAATCCAACCACCCGCTCGATCGGCAGCACGCCTGCTCCGTCGACGAAGCCGAAGTCGAACACGGCGTCGTAGTCGCCGCGCTTCACAAAGGCGTTGTTGACGTAACCGACGATCCGGTAGCGGCCGCTATCCACGCCAACGCGGAAGTTGGTGACATTGCGCGCAGGGAGCTTGAACGGGAAGGCCAGCCCCTCGAGGTTGGCAGCGGTCACTCCGTTGACGTTCGTGAAGCTCGATGTTGCATAGTTCCACTCGCCGCGGATGAATGCATCCCACCCCGCGCCCAGCGCAAAGTCATACTGCGCATCGGAGCTGAAGGTCCAACGCGGCGCCTTGGGCAGCGGCTGGCCGCTCAGGTCCACGGTGCCATAGTCGGTCACGGCTCCGGGGAAGGAGTCGAAGTGCGCATCCGTGTAGCCGAGGTTGAAGCCCACATCGAGGGCTTTCATGGGCTTCGCCTGCAGCTGGAATTCGAGGCCGCGGCTCGAAGCGTTCGCATTGTTGGAAATGCCCGAGTAGGAATGCACCGTGCCGCCTTCATTGACGTACACGGAGGTCTGCACCTGCACGTCGCTCCATTTGATGAAGAACGCGGCCATACTCATCTGCAGGCGGTTGTCGAACAGTTTGGCCTTGGTGCCGAGCTCGTAGTTCCAGAGCTTCTCGGCGCCGAAGTCCACCGGCAGGAGGGAGCCTGTGTTGAGCTGAAATCCACCCGCCTTCCAGCCTTTGGAGGCCGTCGCGTACGAGGTCAGATCGTCATTCCAAGCATACGAGGCGGTGAAGCGCGGCGAGAAATCGTGATAGCTGCGCTCGCCGCCGTTGTTCACGATGGGATCGCCGAAATCGTCGTAGTCGTAGTAGTGCTCGCTCAGGTCATTGTGCGAGTAGCGTCCGCCGAGGGTAACCGTCAGGGGCGGGAGGATCTTGTAGCTGGCCTCGGCAAACAACGCATAGGTCTTGATATGCGAGGTGGGGTTGCTGTTCTCGATGATGAATGCCGGCGGTACGCCAAAGCCGTTCTGCGCACCGAAGGCGATGTCCTCATGCTTGGAGTCGTTGTCGTGTGCGAACACGCTGCCGACGATCCAGGTCAGAGGACCGGAGCCTTCCGACTGCACGCGCAACTCTTCGCTGAGCGAGGTCTGTGTCCGGTCGTCGTAGCCTTCCCGCAGGAAATCGAAGCTGGAGAAGTCCAGCTCACCCGCCCGGTGGAACCGCAGGCTCGTATAGCCCAGGATGTTGGTGACCGAGAAGTCATCCGTCCGGTAGTTGACGCGCGAGTTCAGGATCCAATAGGAGGTGTCCACCACTAACGGATTGTCGTGGTTGTAATGGGTCCGGTTCTGGGGGAACCATGGACCGTCGGAGGGGCATACGACCGGAGGGCCGCACAGCCCCTGTACGAAGGAGCTCACGACGCCGGTATTTACGAGCCCGTAGTCGTCCTCGTGCTCGCGGGCATAGGAAGCAGAGACATCGATCGTGAGTTGGTCATTGGGCACAGCGCGGACCGACAGACGCCCGAACTGGCTGTTGTAGCCGTTGTCGCCACCCACAGCATTCAGGTTCTTCAGAGCTCCGTCGCTGTTCTGTACCTCGCCAGCGAAGCGCACGAACAGGCGGCCGGGGATGATCGGCGCGTTGATCATGCCCTTGAAGTCGGTGGTATCGAAGCTCGAGTAGTCGAGCGTGCCTTCGGTCTCGAACCGATCTACGGGCTTGCGCGTGGCGATGCTGATGACACCGGCCTCGGCGTTACGGCCGAAGAAGGTGCTCTGCGGCCCCTTGAGTACCTCGATGCGGTCGGTGTCCACCAGATATGGGTTCACCGTGGCATTGTTGATGTTGAGGTCGTCGAGATAGACGCCGAAGGAGTTGGCAGTACCACCGATATCGCTGATGCCGCGAATGGCCAGCGAGAGGCCCGAGCTGGAGACGAGGCCGGCGCGATCCGGCGAGCCAGTGATGTAGACGTTCGGGGACTTCGCGAAGTACGACTCGACGTCGGTGATGTGGTTGGACTCCAGGTCCTTGGCCGAGAACGCCGTGATGCTGATCGGTACTTTGAGGACCGATTCCTCACGTCGCGCGGCTGTGACAATCACTTCTTCGAGGTCGACGGCTTGCGCCGGCTCTGCGGCCGGGGAGCTGTCGGTCGCTGCTGCTGCGCCGCCGGTCCCGGCCTGCGCGAGGCGGAAGCGATCCCAGAGTACCTTCTTGCCGTCTCCCTGAGAGGTCGCCGGATCGGCAATTTCCACTGAGCCGACCGCCCCCTGACCTTCCGAGGAGGTTGATTTCTGCTCAGCCGGGGCTGCAAGAGAGCCGGAATGCCTGGGGTAGACCGTGATAGTCCGATCGTCGAGGTAGCGATACGCGAGCCCCGTGCCGGTCAGCAGTTGGGTCAGCGCCTCCCCCGTGGTGAGTTGACCCGTGGCGCCCCGTGTCCGCAGGTGGTCGACGCTCTCCGAGAGATAGACGACCTGGAAGTCGCGATTGCTCGCCAGCGCCTGCAGAGCGGAATCGAGCTCCTGCGGCGGGATGTTGGTGGGCATCTTGATTGCCGCAGCGGCATGCTGCGCAATGGAGAAACTGCTCAAAACGAGGCTGGAAACAGCGATGGCGACGCTGAGGCGCATGAAGACTCCCCCTAGTTGCAGGAATCCGTGTTGCGAGGACGCTACGGACTCGGAGTTTGTGTTCATGGCCTAAGAGCGTTTTGAGATCGGCAATGGCAACCCGATGTACAACATTATTTTACGGCGCGCTGCCTCCCCCTTGCCGCGCGCGAGGTACGAGCAGGTACCGGCTCACCGGCGGGCGACACGGACTTCGGCAGGGTCCTCCTGCACATCGACACCGGGTAGAGAGCGCAGAAAGCGCAGCAGAGAGTCAGGGTCAGTGGAAGAGAACACGCCCGTGATCTGTGTGTTGGCGAGACTTGGATCGGTGATGACGAGTTGCCGTGTGTTGTAGCGATTGAACTCCACGGCGACCTCACTCAAGGGGGTGCGCTGCAGGATGATCTTATGCTGGGTCCATGCGGTCGCCGCTGCCGGGTCGGCCCGATGGGGTTGCGACGGCGCGTGCTCGGGGGCAACCGTTATTTGGTCGCCAGCGAGCAAGAGCTGTCGGCCAACCGTTGCCCGCTGAACGTCGTCGATTTGCGCGCTACCGCCAGTCGCGATAGGGGTGCCAGCGCTCTGGGCGGCGCCGGGATCCTCTCCAGGTGCAGACGAGAACACCGCGACGCGACCTTCCACAACGGTGACAGTCGTGCCGTTTTCGCGGCGATAGACGTCAAACTGAGTGCCTACGGCGCGAACGTTCGTGGAGTCGCTGCGGACTATAAAAGGTCGCGCGGCGTCTTTGGCGACCTGGAAGAAGGCTTGACCCTCCAGCATCTGGACTGTCCGCTCATGTTCGCGGTAACGCACGCGAACGCGCGAGCGCGAATTGAGCTCCATGAGCGAGCCGTCCTCGAGACGAACTGAGCGCTGCTCGCCAGTGCCTGTCGAGTAGGTACCGCGCTGGCTATAGAGCCAGCCGCCCGTGACGACGGCAACCAGTAGCGACGCCGCAACGGCAATCGCCGGCCAGCGGCGCCTGCTCAACGAGGAGGCGGACATAGAGGAGGATGTAGTGAGCACATCCTCCGCGGGCCGAGTGTTGGGATTGTCTTGCACCACCGGTGCGAGCGGCGATTCGGGAGCTGCCCGCGGCAGCACCAGAGGCACTACGTTGTCGTGAGCGAGCACCCGTGCGATCAGCTCGTGGGCGCCACCAGTGCGGCCCTTCGCGAGCAAAGAGGCGTCCTCCCAGAGTGCCGTGACCTTCAAATACGCCTGTACGTGCTCCGGAGACCGCCGTAACCACGCATCGAATCGCTCTCGCGCGGTTGCATCTACGGTGCCCTCGCTGAACTCGACAAACCAGTCGGTGGCCTCTTCCAGGATCTGGGGACTGAGCTTGGGTGTTGAGCGTGTCATGAGCCTCCCTGCTCCGTCGCCTCGAGGCGTTGCTGGCAGAAGATCAATGCTTTCGATAGGTAGCGCTTCACCATGGCGTACGATATGCCAAAACGCGTGGCGATCTCGTGAAGCGGCACTCCGTCGCATCGATGTAGCAGAAGAGTTGCATACGCCTTGGGCGAGTGTTGGAGCAGCTCATTCCCGAGTGCTTCGAAGCGCTGCTCGAGCTCGATCTGCATGGCGGGATCGGTATTGGAAAGGCTCTGCAGGTCCGAGAGCACATCCATCACCTCGACGGACTCCGGCGTCGCCGCTCGCCGCAAGCCATGCTGGTGCAGGACGTGGCTCGCGACAGTAAAGAGGTACGCCTGCGGATTCCGGATGGTGTCCACGCGCTCGATGCGCAAGAGGCGCAAGTAGACCTCTTGGCTCAGGTCGGACACATCGGCGGCGGCGTTGCGCAGCCGGGCCGCCAGGTAGCGGCGCAGCTGACGGCCATGAGTCCGCTCAAGGCTCGTCAAAAAGGCGTGTTTCGTCTCACTCGTCAATTCGGGCTCGGGCGTAGGCCATCTCTGTGGGTAAAGAGCGATTTATCGAGGGTAATGGCAACCTGGCCGCCGGCATTTTTCACACCGGGCCGCCCCTTCGACAAAAGCTCATCCAGAACAATGGGTTAGGGAGTCGACGATGCCCGCGCGGGGCAGCGTACGACGACCCTCGACTCATCCCGAGCCTTCTTGATCTCAGCATCCCTCTCGGGCTGCGGCAAGGAGCAGATGCGGGTGATCTCCGCGACCACCTTTCTCTGCAGCTCTGTTTCCTCGTCCGCCCGACGCGGCGCCTCGGTGGAGCAGGCTCCGACGAGAAGCACACCGAAGGCGAGCGGCAGGGTCTTGAGGGGTGCCATTCAGGCGGATTCTACAGCAGGGCCGGGCAGCTATCGCGGGGTGGCAGGAGACGCACCCGCGCATGACCGAGTTAATTGCGTGGCGGATCTGTGAGGCTGAAGACTTGAATAGTAGGGAGATCTTTGATGACGCAGAGCCCCGGATTGAGCTGACGAATCTGTGCGATTTCCGGATGGCAGTCCAACACGAACGCCATCATCTCGGTGGCGTCCCGAGTCGTGTAGAAATCGACCATGCGGGCATTGAAGTGCTGGGCGCGGATTGCAGGGATGCTGATTGCGTCGATCCCTTCGGTCATCAGCATACCGTTCATCATAAAGCGCGAGTTGCGCTTATTCCCGTCGAAGAAGAACCGCTGCAGAGAGCCGAACAGAAAGTAGGCCGCCGCCTTTTCGAAGGGATTCGAGACCTCTTCCTGCAATGCGCGGACTCCATTGGCGAAGATCGCGTTGAGTCGCACAGCGCCTGGATCGGTAGCTGGCGGGGTAAATCGGCCGCGCTCGCCCAATAAGACATCGGGTGTGTACGCGGTTTCGGCTCCCTCGCCGCGAAAATGGCCCCACTCGAGCGCTTCGTTACGCGCAACGCGGGCATTGAGGGCGCAGAAGGTGTCCTTGTCGAGTCTGAACTGCCGCCGCTTTACGAGCTCCAGCAGGTATTTCGAGCTCTCCGCGAGATTCAGTATCTGTTCCTGATCGGATAGTTTCCTGCCTCCCACAGTCACACCCTCGAGAAGTGTTTTCACCTCAGGGAAGGTGAATGGATTTCCCTCCAGAACGCCCGCATCCCAGACGTACTCGGGAAGCATCCGGGAAAAGCGGAATGCGACACGCTCCAATGAGGCGCGGGGAAGCTCCCGAGGAACGACGTCTCGGTCCCATCGAAAGCCTAAGGAGTCGAAGAGCGCCATGGCGCCATTGTATCGCGTTCATAGGGTCGCACTCGGGGGCGCTGATCATGTCCGCAGACTGGCGCCCGCTCGCTAGCGAAGGGCATACCCTCGGGCCTCAAAGCAGGCGGCACGCGCGCGCTCGAATTCGGCTTGTTCTGGTCGGCCGGCGCCGGCTCCGACTTTCGTTATCGGGTCATAGCCGCTCTGGGTAACACCGTAGTGGTAACAGTCGTACTGGTCACGGGCCTGTTGGTCGAGGCTCTGGCCGCTTCGTGGATAGGGCGTTATATGGGCGCCGCCGGCGGCGCTGGAGGATGGCGTCGTGCTTGTAGACGGAGCTGTTGCTGCGGCCGTCGCGGGGGCGTCTTGCGTGCTCCATGCGTGTGATGGCGCGGCTGCGGCTGGTTGCGAAGGCGACTGTTGTGATGCCTGCTGTGCGGCGGTCACCGCGGCAGGGGTTTGGAACGCTCCTGTTGGGGAGGACGCTGCTAGCGAGGTTCCTGCCAATGCAGGAGCTGCCAGGGCTGCGGAAGTTGCGGCTTGCGGTGGCGTTGCCGTTCCGGCTGAAAGCGTGGGTGGTGTTAGGGATGTTGCACCTGCGGAAGGCCCAGTCGGTGCTGAGACGGTTGCGGTGCCGCCGGGTACATTGGTCGTGAGCGCGCTACCGCCGGGCGCGCTGGCACCGATGGTGGCGCCGACCGATCCGCCGGTTGCGAGTACGGCACCACCGGACGCGCTGGAGCCGGTTGCGCTACCGGTAGGTGCGCCAGTGTCGGTTGTTGCCTTTCGGCCTAACGACAACGGCGGCCCTATCATCACGGCGGGTACGGCGGTGGGCACGCCGGTTACGCGTGACGTTTCGTCAGCGACGGAGGCGGTCCTTATAACAGGGGCCGCGACGTCTGCGGTGGCACTGGGAGTGGTGAGAGATGAGGAACCCTGCCCGGCTGTTGTACCGAGCGTGCTATTGGTGACTGAAGTGCCTCTGATTGTCTGGATCGAGCCTGCGCTGGGGGT
>Ga0134126_10002921_pt1 | contig 21493 bp, 18 predicted proteins | sample KB31752_FD_96881 | JGI IMG/M metagenome (GOLD analysis project Ga0134126, IMG submission 96881) | Terrestrial soil microbial communities with excess Nitrogen fertilizer from Kellogg Biological Station, Michigan, USA - KB3-175-2 | ecosystem: Environmental > Terrestrial > Soil > Unclassified ... | reverse complement strand
CTCAAGCCCTCCGCGCGCGGAGAGCTCGAGATCACCGACGTCAATCGCCGATACCTCGAGCGCGGCGCGCTCAGGGTCGAGCTGCTCGGCCGCGGGGTCGCCTGGCTCGACACGGGGACCCATGAGTCGCTGCTGCAGGCCTCCATGTTCATCGAGGCGATCGAGACCCGGCAGGGCCTGAAGGTCTGCTGCCCGGAGGAGATCGCCTACCGCAAGCGCTACATCTCCGCCGAACAGCTGGAGTCGTTGGCCCGGCCGCTCGCCAAGACCGGATATGGCATTTACCTCCTCGAAATCCTGAAAGGGCAGGCCTGACATGGAATTCGTCCCCACCGACATCCCCGAGGTCGTGCTGATCCGCCCGAAGGTGTTCGGCGATGCGCGCGGCTACTTCATGGAATCCTGGGAGGAGCACAAGTTCGCCGCCGCTGGGCTCGACGCGAAGTTCGTCCAGGACAACCACAGCCACTCCGCCCGGAATATCCTGCGGGGACTGCATTACCAGATACGGCAGCCGCAGGGAAAGTTGGTGCGCGTCGTTACCGGGTCGGTGTACGACGTCGCGGTGGATATCCGCCGCAGCTCGCCGACTTTCGGCAAGTGGGTGGGCGTGGTGCTGTCCGCGGAAAATCACCATATGCTGTGGGTGCCCCCGGGGTTCGCCCACGGTTATCTGGTGCTCAGCGACAAGGCCGACTTCCTCTACAAGGTCACGGATTTCTGGGCGCCCGCGCATGAGCGGGCCATCCGCTGGAACGATCCTGACATCGGCGTGAAGTGGCCGCTCCCCGAGGGCGCCGAGCCCGTCCTTTCGGGCAAGGACGCGGCGGCCGCGAGCTTCCGCGAGGCAGAGGTCTATCCTTGATATCGGTGGCTCGGTCATGAAGGTTCTGATCACCGGGGCAGGCGGGCAAGTCGGACGTCTGCTGCTCGAAACACGACCTCCCGGAGCCGACACGATTGCCTGCACTCACGGCGATCTGGACATCGGTGCGCGTGAGGCGGTACGCGACTGTATCGCGCACCATCGGCCGGCCGTGATCATCAATGCCGCAGCCTACACCGCGGTCGACAAGGCCGAATCCGAGGCTGACGCCGCGCATCGGATCAACGCCGAGGGTCCCCGGCACCTCGCTGCGGCGGCCCGCGAATGCGGCGCCCGCCTGCTCCACATCTCGACCGATTTTGTTTTCGACGGCGCCGCATCCGTTCCCTACCGGCCGGATTCCCCCACCCACCCGCTCAGCGTTTACGGCAAGACCAAATGTGACGGCGAGCAGGCCGTTCTGGAGGTGCTCCCGGAGCAGTCCGCGATCGTGCGAACCGCCTGGGTGTATGCGGCGGCCGGCGCGAACTTCGTGCGCACCATGCTGCGCATCATGCGGGCGAACGGCGCGGTGCGAGTCGTGGCAGATCAGGTGGGGACACCGACCGCGGCGCGGTCACTCGCCGAAACGCTGTGGCGTATCGCAACCACCCCGGAGGTACGCGGCATCCATCACTGGACCGATGCTGGAGTCGCGAGCTGGTATGACTTCGCGGTGGCGATCGCGGAGGAGGGCGCCCCGCTCGGACTGCTGCCGCCCGGCGTTGCGGTCACGCCGATCACCACGGCGGATTACCCTACTCCCGCCCGCAGGCCCTCCTACAGCGTGCTCGACAAGCGCTCGCTGGCGCCTTACGGCCTCTCTCCCCTCCATTGGCGCCAGCGCCTGCGCGGCGTCCTGAAAGAGATTTCCAGTGCGTAGACTCCTCGTCACCGGCGGCGCCGGCTTCATCGGCGCCAACTTCGTGCATTACTGGCTGCAAGCCCACCCGGGCCAGCGCCTCCTGGTGCTCGATGCGCTGACCTACGCCGGCAATCTCGCCAATCTCGAGCCGGTCAAGGAGCGTCCCGAGCTCAAGTTCGTCCAGGGCAACATCTGCGACACATCGCTCGTGGAACGCCTGCTGCGAGAGGAGGCAATCGACACCGTAGTGCACTTCGCCGCGGAGTCGCACGTTGACCGCTCCATCCACGGACCGGACGCCTTCATCGAGACCAACGTGCAGGGCACGCATTCGATGCTGAAGGCGGCCCGCAAAGTGTGGCTGGAGGAAAAGGCGGTCGCGACGCACCGCTTTCATCACGTCTCGACGGACGAGGTCTACGGATCTCTGGGCTCCGATGATCCTGCCTTCCACGAGCGCACGCCCTATGCGCCGAACTCCCCTTACTCCGCAAGCAAGGCGGCGTCCGATCACCTGGTCCGGGCCTACCACCACACCTATGGCCTCCAGGTCACGACCAGCAACTGTTCCAACAACTACGGCCCGTACCATTTCCCCGAGAAGCTGATCCCCCTCATGATCGTGAACCTGCTGCATGGGCGGGCGCTGCCGATCTACGGCGACGGGCGCAACGTCCGTGACTGGTTGCACGTGAGCGATCACTGCCGCGGCATCGACCTGATCCTGCAGAAAGGCCGGCCCGGCGAGGTCTACAACATCGGCGGCGGCGTCGAGAGCCAGAACCTGAAGCTCGTCGAGACGCTGTGCGGCGTGGCCGATCAGGCATTCGGCGACAGCCAGGATCTCTGCTCCCGTTTCCCGGGCTGTCCCGCGGCGCGCGGCGGCAAGGCCTCGAGTCTCATTCAGTTCGTGAAAGACCGCCCCGGCCACGACCGCCGCTATGCAATCGACTGCGGCAAAATCGAGCGGGAGGTGGGGTACCGGGCGCGGGTAGCGCTCGCTGCGGGACTACGGAGCACCTTCGACTGGTACATCGAGAACGAATGGTGGTGGCGCGCCGTCATGGACGGCAGCTATCAGCGCTGGATCGAAACGCATTACCGGTAGAGCGAAGGCGGCTCTCGTGTCGCGTTGCGGCTACGCCTGACCGGGATCGTCCAGCCCGCTTTTGAACGTTTAGCGCCGGATTCCGCACCAAAGCGGCAATGCTCCCGCTACAATTACCGTTTGGCATGGGGCGAGCCGGGGGCATAGTGACCCCGAGAAGCCGGCGGAGAGCCGGACAGGGGCTCGAGCGTGCGATGGCTAGAAGGGTAGTGAATGCGCTTGATGCGACGTCCGTTCGGGCCGCTGGCCGGGCTGCTGTTCGTCTTCTTCGGCCTCTGGCTGCTCGCCGGCTCCGCATATGGGCAGACATCCCTTTCCGGCGGTGACGCAACGGGCCTCCTGCAGGGCCTCACGCCTGAAGAGCAGCAGGCGATCCTTAGCCGGCTCGGTGCGGGAAATCTGGGCGGTGGCACCAGCACATTGAGCCAATTGCCCGGCCAGCTGGGCTCAACGGGAACTCTCAATGGGGCGCAGCAGCTGGAATTCCAGCAGGAAATGGCCGTCCGGCGCCGGAGGGCGCAAGAGGAGCAGCAGCCTCTCATCCCCATTCTGAAGGGTGGCGACTGGGTCATCATCCAGATTGGATTCGAGCTACCGGCGGCACCTGTCAATGAATCGGTGCAGGCACTGCAGCGGCTCTATTTGGCGCAGGGCGGGACACCGTCCCCGCAGAGCCTTCAGGCGCTCCAGACTCTACAGGGCACCCCCGGCAATGCTTCGGTGCAGGCCCAGGCGGGTGCGCGCGTATCCGCTGCGGAGTTGACGCCCGCTCAGAAGCAGCAGCTTACATCGCTGATCGACTTGATTCGTTCCCGGGATCCGTACCAGCTCTCTTCCGATGGAGTGCTGACGTTACCGGGATTCGCGCCGATCCCGCTGCTGGGACTGACGGAACAGCAGGCCACCCTTCGCTTGCAGGTCGTGCCCGCCTTCCAAGACCTTCAGATCAGGCTGATGCTGCTGCCCCTCAAGAAGACGGGCCAGCAGGCGCTGAAACCCTTTGGCTATGACTTGTTTGCCGAGTACCCGTCGAGCTTCGAGCCTCTCACAAATGTCCCGGTTCCATCCAATTACATCGTTGGACCGGGCGATGTGCTCGACGTGATCCTCTATGGCAATCAGAACCACGCCTATCAAATGGTGGTCGGCAGGGATGGGCGGATCAACTTCCCGCAGCTCGGTCCGATCAATATAGGTGGCCAGCTTTTCAGCAGTGTTCAATCGGAAATCCAATCCCGCGTCGCGCATCAGATGATCGGAGTGCGGGCCAGCATCAGCATGGCGCAGACCCGCTCCATCCAGGTCTTCGTGGTGGGTGAGGCTTTCGAGCCGGGCGCCTACACCATTAGCGGACTGGGGACCATCACATCCGCACTCTATGCCGCGGGGGGCATCCGCAAGATGGGCTCGCTTCGCAACATCGAGTTGAAGCGCGACGGCGCCATGGTGGGCAAATTCGATCTGTACGATCTTCTGATCCGCGGCAGCACGGCGGGCGATTCGAAGCTGCTTCAGGGTGACGTGGTGTTGGTGCCCCCGGTGGGCCCAACTGTTGCAGTGGACGGAGAGGTAGAGAGGCCCGCCATCTACGAGTTGAAACAGGAGACCGCGCCGGCGGAGGCGCTCGCCCTGGCGGGTGGCCTCACTCCGGATGCCGACATTACCAAAGCTACGCTCACGCGCATCAGGGCGAACGGGGAGCGCGTGGTGCTGCCTCTTGACCTCACTGCCGGCGGCTCTTCGGAGGGCTTGCGCAATGGCGATCTGATTCATATCCCTCGGCTACGGCCGACGCTCGATTCCGCGGTGGAGCTGCAAGGTCACGTCTACACGGCCGGCGCGTATTTCTACAGGACGGGGATGCGCCTCAGCGACGTGATCCACTCCGTCGATGATCTCAAGCCCAATGCGGACCTCCACTACGTGCTCATCCGCCGCGAGCTGCCGCCGGATCGCCACATCGTGGCACTCTCCGCAGATCTGGCGGCGGCGCTGGCTGCCCCCGGGTCCAGTGCCGACCTGCCGCTGATGCCGCGGGATCGGCTCACGGTATTCGACCTTTCCTCGAGCCGGGACCGGATCATCCAGCCGATCATCGAAGATCTGCGGATGGAGTCTACTGCCCAGGAGCCGCAGCAAGTCGTGACCGTGGACGGACGGGTCAACGTCCCCGGACAGTACCCTCTCGAGATGGGCATGAGAGTGGCTGATCTAATCCGGGCCGGCGGTGGACTGGCCGATGCGGCGTACGCCGGTAAGGCTGAGCTCACGCGCTACGTAGTCGTCCCGGGTGGTACCCGCCGGACGGAGCTCGTGAACATCGATCTGGCGGCCGCTCTGAGTGGTAGCCCGGCGGCGAACGTGAAACTTCAGCCCTACGATGTCCTGAGCGTCAAGGAGGTGTCCCAGTGGGCGAACCAGGAGACGGTCTTGCTCAGAGGCGAGGTTCGATTCCCGGGCAGTTACACCATAAAGCCGGGCGAGACACTCAAATCCGTGATCGAGCGGGCAGGTGGCCTCACCCAGTATGCCTTTCCACAGGGCGCGGTCTTCACGCGCGTGGAGCTGAAGCAACGAGAGCAGCAGCAGATGGATCAGCTGGCGCAGCGAATGAAGGTCGAGCTCGGGGTCCTCGCTTTGCGCGCGGTGGCGACGAGCGCGGGAAGCAATACGGGCAACGCATCGAGCGCGCTGATCGTGGGGCGCTCGCTTCTGCAGCAGCTGCAGGCGGAGAAGGCAGTCGGCCGTCTCGTCATCAACTTGCCGCGAATAGTCCGCGACCGTGAGAGCTCGGCCTACGACGTAGTGCTGCGCGACGGCGATGAGCTGATCGTGCCCAAATTCGAGCAGGAGGTCACCGTCATCGGCGAAGTCCAGGACCCGACCTCGCATCTCTATAGTCCTGATCTTTCGCGGGAGGACTACATCCGCCTGAGCGGTGGATATACCGCGCAAGCCGATCAGAAGCGCGTCTATGTCGTCCGCGCGGACGGCAGTGTTGTTGCCAACGAGGGCAGCAGCCGCTGGTTCAGCCGCGGGTCCAACGTGGAGATCCATCCGGGCGACACCATCGTCGTTCCGATTAACGCTGAACAGATGTTGCCGCTGCCGTTCTGGCAGGCAGTGACGGGCATCATGTACAACGTCGCTATCGCGGCGGCGGCGGTGCACTCGCTGTAAGGAGCAGAAAGCACTGCACGCGCCCCATTCAGGTTGGCGCAAACCCTGAAGAGACGTACCTCGCACCACCGCGCCTCCCCCTCTCCCTTTGGGAGGACTAAAGCGAGCGCACATTCAAATCCTATGAAAGCAAAGACAGCACTCGTTACCGGAATAACTGGTCAGGACGGCGCCTACCTCGCGGAGTTTCTGCTGGGCAAGGGATATGTCGTACACGGATTGAGGCGCAGAACGTCTCTATTCAATACTCATCGCATAGACCATCTCTACAAGGATTCGCATCAGCCGAATACTCGGCTCTTCCTGCATCATGGAGACATGACGGATACGAGCAGCCTGGTGCACGTCATCGAGAAGACGCAGCCCGACGAAATCTACAATTTGGCAGCGCAGAGCCACGTAGCTGTATCCTTCGAGGAACCCGAGTACACGGCCGATTCGGACGCATTGGGACCGCTGCGCATGCTCGAGGCAATCCGAATTCTCCGCTTGGAGAAGCGTGTTAAGTTTTATCAGGCCTCAACGTCAGAGCTCTATGGTCTCGCTCAGGAGACACCGCAGACCGAAAGGACCCCTTTCTATCCAAGGTCTCCGTACGCAGCGGCGAAGCTGTACGCGTACTGGGTCACGGTGAACTACCGTGAAGCGTACGGCATGTTCGCCTGTAATGGCATCCTCTTCAACCATGAATCTCCGAATCGTGGTGAGCTGTTCGTAACTCGTAAGATTACGCGGGCTCTTGCCAGAATCAGGCTCGGGCTGCAGGACTGCCTCTATTTGGGAAACTTGAGCTCGCGGCGGGATTGGGGGCACGCGAGGGATTACGTCGAGGCCCAATGGCTGATGTTGCAGCAACAACAGCCCGAGGACTTCGTGATTGCGACTGGGATCCAGCACAGCGTGCGCGAGTTCGTCGAAGTCGCAGCACGGGAGCTGGGTATGGGCGTGACTTGGGAGGGCGAAGGCGTGCAGGAGCGCGGACTGGATGCAAACGGGAGGTGCATAGTTGCCGTTGACCCACGCTACTTCAGGCCCACCGAAGTCGATTCGCTGATCGGCGACGCCACGAAAGCCCGTGTCCGATTGGGATGGACGCCGAAGATAGGCTTTGCGGAATTGGTCGCGGAGATGGCGGCGGAGGACCTCGCTCTGGCTGAGCAGGAAGCGTTGCTCAGCCGTAACCGCAAGATGAAATGATCCCGGCTCCGCTGTTCCATGAGTAGGTTGGTCAAGAATCTGGGAGGCATGTTCATCGCGAGGGCGTGGTCTGCCCTGCTTCTGCTCGGTCTGGTTCCGCTCTATATAAAATTCCTCGGGGTCGAGGCGTACGGGGTGGTCGGCGCCTTCGTCACTCTGCAGTCGTTCATTTCGCTGCTTGACCTCGGCCTTGGCCCGACGCTTACCAGAGAGTTGGCGCGCATGTCGGACAAGCGAGAGAACGTGCGGGACATGCGCAACCTCTTGCGGACGCTTGAAGCGATATATTTCGGCTGTGCCGTTCTGATCGTTTTGATCGTGTGGATGCTGGCCCCTCTCATTGCCGACCATTGGTTACGACTCGGGAGGCTCTCTTCCGGTCAAGTGCAAAACGGACTGATCATCGCCGGGATCGCTCTCGCTTCTCAGTGGCCAAGAAATCTGTACGGTGCCGGTCTGGAGGGTCTTCAGCGCCAGATGAGTTTGGCTTGGATTACCGCGGCGAGCGCAACGTTACGGGCGGCGCTGACGTTGGCCGCTCTCAAATTCATAGCGCCGACTCTCGTGATGTTTTTCCTGGCGCAAGCGATCGCCAATGCGGTGCAAACCGCGATTCTTGCGTCTGCGGTATGGGCAGGGATGCCTGATGCCGTACAGAAAGCGATCTTCAGTCGAGAGCAACTGCGTCGAGTGACGCGATTCGCCAGCGGAATGACCGGCATTTCGATTACGGCCGTGGCGCTGACACAGCTCGACAAGACCGTGTTGAGCAGGACGCTTCCGCTGAAGGCGTTCGGTTACTACGTAATCGCCGGGACACTGGCAGGCGGGTTGTATGTTGCTGTGGGCCCGATATTCGCGGTCGTTTTCCCGCGACTCTCCGCGCTCGTGTCAGAAGATAGGCGCGGCGTTACCAGCGAATTTTATCATCTGAGCTCGCAGTTGATGTCGGTCGTTCTGATGCCGCTTACCGCGGTAGTGGCGCTCTACTCCGAGGATATCCTCCACCTGTGGACCGGCAGCCAAGAGGTCGCATCCAACGCTCATGTGCTCGTGACGTTGCTGATCGTTGGCAATGCGATGAATGGTCTCATGTACGTTCCCTATGCCCTGCAGCTCGCGAATGGCTGGACGAGCCTGGCATTCGTTTCGAATATTGTCGCCATCGTGATCTGCCTTCCGCTCACTTATTACCTGTCCGTGCGCTTCGGGGCCGAGGGAGGAGCGCTGGTCTGGGCTGCACTGACGCTGGGCTATATGGTGACGAGCCTGCCGCTGATGCATCGAAAGCTCTTACCGGACGGACTTGCATCCTGGTACTTGGTCGACGTCGGATATCCGGCGGTGGCAGCCTTCATGGTGGTAGGGCTCGGGCGGCTGCTACTTCCACCCACCACATCGGTAATCGCAAGCATATTGCTCCTGATCGGCTTGGGGAGTGGTTCGTGCTTAGGCGCGGCCATGGCCGCTCCGGACATCAGGCGCGCTCTGATTACACGCGTTTACGCAGCTAGGGCTGCCGGCTGATGTTGCGTCAGAAGTGCCAATGTAGGCCGAGCGGGTGCGTCGTGACAGCGTCGATTGGTGGAGACCATGAAGAGGCTACTTAAGCGAATTCCGTTATTAGTGGCCCTCGTGCGGCGCTTCAACGCGAAAATCCGTGGCCTCGCCTATCTGCAGGAGGTCAGAGATCTTATCGTGGGTTACCAAGCTCATTCATTGCGGCTCGCGCATCCAAACCCGCTGACGAGATACGGCATGAAGTGCTTCTCTCAGACTGACGAGGACGGTATCACCCTCGAGATTCTGAGGCGCATCAATTCGCTGGAGTCCGGCACGTTTGCCGAGTTCGGAGTCGGAAACGGTACCGAGAACAATACCCTTATCCTGAAGGCGCTCGGGTGGACGGGATTCTGGGTTGGCGGCGAGAAGCTGGCTTACCCGGTCGAAAACTCAGCCGGGAACTTCGCTTACCGGAGAGCTTGGATCACGCTGGAGAACATCGTAGGGTTGGCGGAAGAAGGGCGGAGAAATTTGAACGACCGGCCGATAGACGTGATCTCGCTGGATCTCGATGGGAACGATATATACCTTGTCGAAAACCTCCTCGAGAACGGATTCCGGCCGAAGCTATTCATAATAGAGTACAACGCCAAATTTCCCCCGCCGGTGCGTTGGCAAATAGATTACGACGCGACGCATGAGTATCGGGGGGATGATTATTTCGGGGCATCGTTATGCAGCTTCGTGGATGTATTCTCCAGATACGGGTTTTTCCTGGCCTGCTGCAACTCGCATTCAGGCTCCAATGCCTTCTTTCTCAGGGAGGAGTTCAGAGAGGCGTTCCCGGACATACCGAAGAGCGTGAATGATATATACGTTCCGCCGCGTTATTACCTTTATACCTCCTATGGGCATCCGCAATCCATCAGGACGATCGAGAAAATATTCTCCTGACGGGTGAGATGCATGAGACGCGGCAGCCTCAAGAGGGCGCTCATTACCGGGATTTCTGGTCAGGATGGCTCGTACCTAGCTGAGCTTCTCCTCGAGAATGGGTACGAGGTCCTGGGATTGGTGCGTGACTCACAAGGGCCGCTCCACGAGAACCTAAGGCGCATACAGGGAAAGGTGCGGCTCGTCGAGGGTAGCCTGCTGAGTCAGGAAAGTCTCATCGCCCTCTTGGACGCTTACAGGCCGCAGGAAGTGTACAATCTGGCGGCCAGGGCTTCGAGTAAGACCCTCTTCTCGGAGCCCGTTCTCACCGGAGAGGTGAACGGTCTTGCAGTTGTGCGGATCCTCGAGGCAATCAGAGTCGTAGGGTCGTATATTCGATTCTTTCAGGCTTCCAGCAGCGAGGTATATGGCAGAAGCGCGCAATCTCCGCAAACAGAGCTGACGCCATTTGGCCCGCGGAATCCCTATGGCGTCGCCAAACTGTTCGCACAGGGTATGGTTGCCACTTACCGGGAGCACTACGGGATTTTTGCGTGCTGCGGGATTCTTTTTAATCATGAAAGCCCGCGTCGTCCCAGGGAGTTTGTGACCAGGAAGATCACCTCGGCGGCGGCCAAAATCAAAGCTGAGGGCGCGGGGACTCTCGAGCTGGGCAATCTCGACGCGACGCGGGACTGGGGGTACGCGCCGGATTATGTGCGCGGCATGTGGCTGATGCTTCAGCGGGAAGTACCCGAAGACTTCGTGCTGGCTACCGGAGAGAGTCATTCCGTACGGGAATTCTGCGAGACTGCGTTCGGCCGACTTGGGCTGGATTATCGCCAACATGTGGTGAGCAAAGCGGATTCGAAGCGCCCTGTGGAGTCCGTCCCGCTTGTCGGCGATGCCACCAAGGCGAAGTGCTTGCTTTCATGGAGGCCGACGGTGAGGTTCGAGGAACTCGTGGAGATCATGGTCGATGCTGATCTTGAATTGGTGAACCGAGGTGTCACCCAATGACTTGTCCTCTTACCATTGCGATCAGCACGAGGAATCGGGCGAAGTTTATCGGAAGCACACTCGACAGCATCCTTCCACAGCTTCCGACGGGTGCAGAGCTGCTGGTCGTCGATGGCGCATCCACGGACAATACTTCGGAGGTGGTCCGTGACTATCAGTCGCGCTACCCCGCCGTTCGATATGTCCGGCTGGACACAAACAGTGGAGTGGATCGAGATTACGATCGCTCTGTCGCGCTGTCGTCGGGAGAGTACTGCTGGCTCATGACCGACGATGATCTCCTGCGGGAAGGCGCGGTGGGGGAGGTGCTGAGGGTGATCGCTGACAACCCGAGCCTCATCATCGTAAACGCGGAGGTGCGGAACGCGGATCTCACGAAGGTGGTAGAGGAGCGGCGGCTCGCCCTCACGTCGGACAGGGTCTATGCCGGCGCGGAGCTGGACCGGATGTTTTCCGACGTCGCGCACTATCTATCGTTCATAGGTTGCGTCGTGATCAGGAAGTCGATTTGGATGTCTCGAGACCGGGAGCAGTATTTCGGGTCACTGTTCGTGCACATGGGAGTGATATTCCAGCAGCCGTTTCCGCACAGTGTCGTGGTGCTCGCCAAGCCGCTGATCGCGATCAGATATGGCAACGCGCAATGGCGGGGGCGGCAATTCGAGATATGGATGTTCAAGTGGCCGGGACTCGTCTGGTCCTTTCCGCTGATCTCGGCAGAAGCGAAATCAGCCGTGATACCGCGCGAGCCCTGGCGCAATGCGGCGAAGCTGCTGCTCTTTCGCGCCCGAGGCGCCTACTCGCGCTCCGAGTACACAACTTGGATAAGGCCGAGGGCGCGCTCGCTCGCAGAGCGCCTCCGTCTGGCCTGTGTTCTGCTGGTGCCGGGCGCGGTCGCCAATGCGATGGCGCTCATCTACACCTCTCTCAAGAAGGACCCCGGCATGCTGCGCGTCGAGCTGCGCGACAGCCGTTACCATGTCCGGCACTGGCTTTGGCGGGGCAGCAGAGCGTGAAATTGATGCGCGCCATGCAGGCGTGAGTCCCAAAGAACCGTTGAGCGAATCGAGATGTTTCAGCAAATAGAGAAATGTCGGCTGTGCGGTAACACGGAGCTGGTAGAGGCGCTCGATTTGGGTGTCCAGGCCCTGACAGGAGTGTTCCCGAAATCGCGGGATGAGCGCGTGACGGCGGGGCCGCTTCGCCTGGTGAAGTGCAGCGGCAGGGACGCCTGCGATCTCGTGCAGCTGGAGCACCGGTACGATCCGGTGGAAATGTATGGCCAGAACTATGGCTACCGCTCGGGATTGAACCCGAGCATGGTGAAGCACCTGCAGGGCACAGTGCGGCGACTGCTCGCCCATCAACGGCTCCAGGCCGATTCCGTCGTGATCGACATAGGGGCCAACGACAGCACAACCCTTCAGGCCTACCCGAAGGGCGGATGCATACCAGTCGCAGTGGATCCGACGGGAGCGAAGTTCAAGGAGTTCTATCCGCCGCATATCACGCTGATCCCGGATTTCTTTCCGTCGGAACGTTTGCAACAGTTTCTCGGTGATCGGAAAGCGGCAATCATCACGTCGTTCTCGATGCTCTACGACCTGGATGATCCGCTCCGCTTCGCCTGTCAAGTTGCCGAACAGCTGGACGACGAAGGGGTCTGGGTATTCGAGCAGAGCTACATGCCCTTGATGCTCGATCGCAACTCGTACGATACGGTGTGTCACGAGCATCAGGAATACTATGCTTTACATCAGATCAAATGGATGGCGGATCGGGCGAATCTGAAGCTCATCGACGTCGAGCTGAATGACGTCAATGGAGGAAGCTTCTGTGTGACTTCGGCGAAGGAGGGCTCTCGGCGCACGGTGTCGCCCGCGGTCGGGCAGCTACTGCAGCGGGAACGGGAGCAGGGCCTCGACACATTGCGTCCCTACGTCGAGTTTGCGCGGCGGGCGGAACAGAGCCGAGACCGGCTGAGGCGCTTTCTGGCTGAAGCAAAGCGGCAGGGAAAAGTCGTGAACGGGCTCGGAGCCTCGACCAAGGGCAACGTGCTTCTCCAGTATTGCGGGATTACTGCTGCCGAATTGCCGAGAATCGGGGAAGTGAACGAGGACAAATTTGGCGCCTACACGCCGGGGTCTCTCATCCCCATCGTCCCCGAGGAGCAGGTCCTCGGAGGTGGGGTTGATTATCTGCTGGTGCTGCCCTGGCACTTTCGTGACTTCTTCAGGGATAACGCCCGGTTCCCCCGCGGCAAGCTGTTGTTCCCTCTCCCGGTCCTCGAGGTCGTATGATTCCGGCATCGGGGGCACTTCCGTAATGGCGAGAATCCAATGAACGATCATATCGCGAGGCAGTTACCAAGACTGCAGGAGGCTCCTCACAATGAGGAGGAGATCAGCCTTGGTGATGTGATCCGCCTGCTGTGGCGCAGCAAGGCATTGGTGGTGGGAGTTGCCTTCGGACTCGCGGTCGTGGCGTACGGGATCGCCTGGATGTTTCCTCGAGAGTACGAAGCGAACATACTCCTCGAGCCGGTAATACGGACGTCTGACGAGTCGCCCTTGAGCAGCGCGATCAGCCAATTCGGTGGATTGGCGGCATTGGCGGGCCTCACGGGCGCAAACCGTGGCTCCACCGCCGTGGCGCTGGCGACGCTGCAGTCGCGAGTTCTCACCGAGCAATTCATCGCACAGAACAATCTCCTGCCAATCCTGTACCCCAAGAAGTGGAACCCTCAAACGCATGCGTGGCGGACCCACAATCTGTCCGATACGCCGACCTTGTGGAAGGCCAATCTGTATTTCGACAAGAAGGTCCGCGACATCTCGGAAGACAGAAAGACGGGTCTCGTCACGATGACCGTCACCTGGACCGATCCGGTGCTCGCGGCCGAATGGGCCAATGGGCTCGTGTCGATGACCAACGATTACATGCGCAATCTCGCCATCCAGCAGGCGAATGCGGAGATGGCCTATCTGCGCGAGCAGGCGCTAAAGACTGATACCGTTGAGATGAAGGCCACCATTTATGCCTTGATGGAGCGCGAGCTGCAGAAGGCCATGGTGGCCGCGGGCGAGCGACAGTTCGCTTTGCGGGTCATTGATCCGGCCTTACCTCCGGAGAGGCCCTCTGCGCCAAAGCGTGCACTCTGGGCGCTTGCGGCGCTCATCCTGGGATTCTTCCTCAGCGCGAGCTACGTACTTGCCAATGCGGTCCGGACCAAAGAGTGAGAGCACGGCGACGGGTGGAGGAGCGGACTCGGGCTTCGCGGGCAGCTCGGCGCTGCTCGAGCTGATATTCCTCTGTTTCCTGTTGGTTTCGCAACTCTATTACGGCTTCCGTTGGGTCCTACACTACGGCTCTGCGGGCACTTCGCCGACTTACAGCGATACTCCGCCCATGTTCGAGGCTGGCAAGTATGGGCTGGCGCTCGCGCTTTTCATCCTGTCAGCGATCATCGTTCTTGCCAATCGGGGGCGCACACGCCGGATTGATCGGGATGCTCTCATCCTGCTGATATTGACCGGCGGATTTGCGACCTACTGCTTCGCCCTTGGGGTCACGTTTCTCCAGGGAACCGCCACGGAGGGAGCGTATCGGGTAATCAGGGGCTATTTCTTCTTTCCTTTGCTGGCACTGGTACCGTTTCATTTCCGCGGTTGGTCATCGCTCCGAAAGTATTTCGCCATCGTCGTGATTTTCGGCTGCGCCTACCATATCGGCTACAGCGCCATCCAGATTCTTGCGTTCGAGCTCTTCGGGCGACTTCCCTCCCTGGCCTTCCCCGGCGGCCTGGTACGCTTCGGTGGCGGCTGGGACGATCCCAATGGATTCGGCGGCTTTGTCGTGCTGCCGCTGCTTTTCTTGATCAGCGATGCATTCCTCCTCTCGAAAAGGAAACGCGTCCTCATCGGCGCGGTTCTTGCGCCGCTGCTGGTCCTCACGGTATCAGTTGCGGCGGCGGCGTCGATGGTGGGCGCGCTGGTCTGCTATGTGGCTCTGCGGCGAAAGTGGTGGCTGCTCATAGGCCTGGCAGCCGTGGTAGCACTGCCCTTGCTCAGCTCGACCGTTCGGGATTTGCTGATGTTCGCGTATCAGGCGAAGGAGGCGAGTGTCGAAAGCCACTTTGTCAGCATGTCCCTCGGCGACTTCTTTTCTCAGTCCAGCATGATCGAGGTGCTCTTCGGCCGACACGGGGCCAATGCCAGTATTAGCGAGTCCTACTATGTGGCTCTTGCGGAAGACTTTGGGTGCGTCGGAGCCATCTGGTTCCTAACGATCATTGGCCTGACCCTGGTCAACGCGCTGAGAAAAGCCAGGGCGCTCGGATTGGCGAACGATCACAAGGGTGCGGAAACGTTTCGGGTGCTTGCGTCCTTCATTGCAGGTCTTTCGTTCGCGTCCGTGGGCATTGCCTACTATCTTGTGTTTCCGGTGAACCTGTATCTCTGGCTTGCGATATTCGCGGTGTGGTTGACGCGCGGTGGCGCTACAAGCCTGGAATGCGTCGGTGCGCCCGCCTATCCGCTCGACGGTCGGGAGCCTGCGATGGTGACAATCAACGACGCCACTTGTGTTCCGGTCCGTTGATGGAGCTTTTCGTGCGACCGAACGCGGACGTTGCGGGGACGCGAGGTGTTGGTGCAAGCGCGGGATCTGTTTGGAACGAGCTGACAATCGCAGTCCCGGCTTATGCGCGACCTCTGGAGCTGGTACAGCTGTTACGCTCCGTCGAGGAATTGCAAGTCCTGCCAGCCGAGCTGCTGATCTGTGAGGATGGGTCGAAGGAACGGCAGCAGATCGGGGAGGTCATCGGCGCATGGACTTCGCGGCTCGAAAGCCGCGGCTGCAGGCTGACCTACGTGGAGAATGATAGCAATCTGGGATACGACGGGAACGTACGCAAGCTGTTTCGCGAGGCATCCGGCAAATGGGTGATGCTGCTGGGCAACGACGACCTGATGCTGCCGGCCGCGATCCGCGAGACGAGGGCGTTTGCCTTGGAGTACCCTGATGTTCCGATGATCTCCACTGCGTACGTGAAATTTCACGGCAGTCTGGAGCACATCGTCGGGCTATCCAGGCTGTCGGAGCGCAACCGGGTGTTCGACAGGCGGAATGCCGCTCCGGCTGCCTTCGTGAAGGCGGCAGGCTTCGTGGGTGGACTGGTGTTCCGCCGCTCCTTCGCTCTGGAAGCGAGCACGGACGCCTACGACGGCACGCTGTACTATCAAATGTATCTCGCCGCCCTGGCGTATTGTGGCCAGGGTATCGGTTACGTATGCACGCCGACAGTCGCCTCACGAGTCGGCAATGCCCCTCTATTTGGCGCCGCCTCGGCGGAGAGGGCGGTCCATCGGCCGGGACGGTATTCGCCCGAGGCGCGGCTGGCGATGTGGGCGGGAATCTTGAGGATCTGTCAGGATGTCGAGCGCCAGACGGGCGTCTCGCTGATGCGCGGCGTGCGACAGGAGCTCGCCAGAAATCAGTCCTTCCATGTCTTCGAAGCGGTCGCCGTTCAGGGCCGGGCGCAGACCTGGCATCTGGCGCGTGGTCTGGCGCGAATGGGACTGATGAGCGGCTGGCGCACGTGGAGCGTGACGCTCGTTTCGATGGCGCTGGGAAGGCAGGTAGCGGTGGTGTTTTACCTCGCGAGAGGGGTGCAAACGGCAAGCGGCCGGGCCATGGAGCGGTTGCGGGCGCTTGCGGCCCGGGCGGTCTCCCCGAGATGAGCAGTGTGCGGGGATGGACGAGGGGACTCAGTTGCGGCGCAGGAAGCCGCGCAGGCGCATGGCCGAGGCCGTGGCCGCGAATCGAGCGAGAATCGTCGTGCGAGACATCCCGCGTGTGAAGAAGTGGGAGCCCCCTGACGGAGATACGAAATCCAGCCCGAACTTAGCGGCAAGGATACCGAGACTCTTTCTCGAATAGAGCGAAACATGGCCGTTTCGAGGCGCGGCGTACCACCACGAGAGCCGGCGCATATCGTCGACCTGCCCATCGCTAATTCCCGTACCGATTATGATTAGAATATTACCGGACGACATGAGGCTCACGATCTGCTCCATGGCCGCGACGGGGTCCGTCAGGTGCTCGAAAACCTCGAATGCGCTGGTCACATTGTACGTGCGCACGCTGTGCGGGGTGGTGGTGTCGTAGCCGAAGGGATCGTACGCGTCGAATCGCCATCCTCGCTGGGTCAGCAGCCTTGCCGTCAGGCCGTTTCCACCGCCAAAGTCCAGGCCAACCGTGGAGTTCTTCCTGCCCTGCAGGAAGAACTGCAGATATCGCGCGTTGCCTTGCGGCCGGATCTCGGCGTATTCGGGATCGGCGTCGATGTAGTGCTCGTTGTATATTTGCTCAGACCAATCGCGATGGCTGAAATGATCGAAGTGATCCGTGAAAATGAAGCCGCAGGTCCGGCAGCGAAGGTAGTAGACCGGAATTCCGGCGAGACCGCGAGGATATACGCTCGAGCTGTTGCAGGTCTTGGCGAGGTCGACCACGTCGAAACGCTCCGCGGTGCCGCGACAGATTTTGCAGCTGTTCATCTCATCGCTCGTGATGAAAATCATGAAAGTTTAGCACATGCCGCGTTGATGCTCGAAGGCGATGCTAGTGATCTGATCTGCTGAAAGAGACTCCGATGCGTGTGTTGATAGTGAAGCTGTGGGCCATGGGCGACGTGATCATGGCTCTCTCCATGTTACCGGCGCTCAAGACGCTCGGCGCGGATGTCGAGGTGACGTGGGTGGTGGGCAGTGGCTCCAAGCCGTTGCTGGAGCTGTTTGATGATGTCCATAGATTGATCACTGTTGACGAGAAAAGAATGTTGCGGGGAGGCGCGGTGGCCAGGGGGCGGGAAATCCTCGCGCTGTGGAGGCAGATCGCCGCTGATTCGTACGATCTCGTCGTCACCGGACACAGCGACGCGCGCTACAGTATCCTGACTCTTCCGGTGCGCGGCAAAGTGAGACGCTCCTTCACGCAGGCAGCACGGTCGGGGCCGATTGCCGGCCGCTATCACGGCGCAGAATACGCGCGGTTGATATTGGGTAAGGATGGGCCAACGGCTCCAAGCTTCGACCTGCCGGAGATCTCCCGTCCGTTGCCGGCTGCGCCCTTTGAGCCGGATGAGAGCCCCGTCGTGGTGCTGGCGCCCGGCGGAGCCAAAAACACGCTGCGGGATGACCGGTTGCGTCGCTGGCCGGTGGAGATGTATGCAGAGCTGGCGCGCCTCGAGGCGGCTCGGGGCCGGCGGATCGTGCTGGTGGGTGGCGAGGGTGACCGACACTTCAGTCCGCATTTCAGCGCGCTGCCCGTCATCGATCTGATTGCCCGTACGTCCGTCGCGCAGCTCGCGGCGACTTTGCGCGCGGCGCGAGTGGTCGTCACGCACGATTCACTGGCGCTACACCTGTCACGGCTGGTCCGCACGCCCGTCGTCGCGATTTTCGGGCCGACTTCTCCTTTGGAGAAGGTCCCGCATCAGTCGATCGGCGACGGGCCGCACGCCACCGGCTCCGTCAGTGTCCTTTGGGGCGGGGCGGATCTGGCGTGCCGCCCGTGCTACGACGGTGTCAATTACTTTGCGTGTGACGTAAACCAATGCATGCGCAGCATCTCTCCCCGCCAGGTGAGCGAGTCCATTGAGAGGATGCTCGCCGGTGAAAAAACGGGAGGCTGAGCTGAATTCGAGTTTGCCGGCTTTCTCGGCCAGGGCGAGCCAGCTTCACCGGCGGCTCGACTTCTGGCTGGGTGTGCCCGCGATTGCCGCCGCGGGAATACTGCGGCGCCACCGTCAGCTGCCGTCGAGCCCGCAGCGGATCGGCTTTCTCTCACCGACCGCGATAGGAGACCTGATTCTGGATACCGGGCTCCTGCGTCACGTGGCGCAACGGTATCCGGGTGCGGAGCTGCACATCTTTCACGGGCGAAACAATCGGGAGGCAATCGCTCTCTTGCCCGTGCCCGTCGTAGCTCACTTGTGCGATTTCCAGAGCTTTCGTCGCACCCTGCTCGAGATACGGCACAGCCGCCTCGATATGCTGGTCGACCTCACACCCTGGCCACGCCTGACGGCGCTTTACGCCGCCCTCTCCGGTACCGCGACGGTGGGGTTCAACTCTTTGGGGCAGTATCGCCACTTCGCCTTCGATATTGCCGTGCCTCACATGCGCGCGCGGCACGAGGTTGAAAATCTCAAGGCGATGGCGCACGTATTCGGCGAATGTCCGATCTACGAGGTACGGATCAGCGATGCCGGCACGCTGCCGGAATTGCCAGTGGATTGGAGGCGGCTGGTTCTATGCCATGCCGCGCCGGGCGGCTCCAGGTCGCAATGGAAGCGCTGGCCAAACCCCTTTTGGGTTGAGCTCATCAGGGCGCTGGTTAGTGACGGGCACCTCGTCGGCCTCACCGGTACCGACTCGGATCAGCCGGTCGTAAATGCTATTCTGGCGCAGCTGCATCTACCCTTCGATCGCGTTCTCTCCCTCTGCGGTCGATTGACTTTGCTGGAGCTTGCGGCCGCGCTGAGAGCGTGCCGGCTCTGCATCACGGTGGATACGGGGGTGATGCATCTCGCTTCGGCGGTCGATGCCGCCACCATTGCCCTGTTGGGCCCGACGCATTCCACGCGTTGGGGGGCGCGCTCGTCCAATTCGGTAAACCTCGATTCACCGCACCCGAAATCCGGATTCATTCACCTCGGATTCGAGCGGAGCCGTCATGGCGCCGAGATAATGACTTTCCTGAGACCCCACGAGGTCATCGGCGCCGCGCGCGCGCTTCTCGGAAGAGAGAACGGCCGAGGCGTCAGTCGTCAGTGAGGCTGCTTGACGATCAGGGCTGAGCCGTTCTTGTCGGGCATCGGGATGGGCAGCTCCGGTTTGTCGGCGAAGAACTCGTCCACCGACTTTCGCGCTCCGGGCCAGGCGTTGTAATCATGAACGAGCAGCATTCCGCCCGGGGAAATGCGCGGATAAAAGAACCTCAAGCCTTCCGTGGTTGGCTCGTAGAGGTCCGCGTCGAGGTGGGCGAACGCGAAAGTCATCTGCCGGAGCGGCTCGGGAATGCTGTCGGGGAAGAACCCCGGATGGTAGGCGACGTTGTCGTTCTTCGGTCCGACGAAACGCTTGACCCGCTCGAGAGAAGTGTCGGAAAACTGCTCCGGGAACACTTGCAGGCCGGTCCGTCCCTTCTCGGGCAGCGTGCTGCGGTCCGTAAAGCCTTCGAAGGTGTCGAACAGGTGCAGCGGGCGTTCAGGGGCGTACTGGTGTATGAGACGTGCGGTTAGTCCCCTGTACACGCCGAGCTCGGCGAAGGGCCCCGGCACCTCTCGCTCGATGATGCTGCGAAGCAGCAGGATCATCATGTCGCGACGCGTATTGTCGTGAGGGTCCAAGTTGCGGATCCGGCGCTCACCCCGGCCGCTCCGCGGGTAGAAGCCTCCGGTATCCGGAACGATGTCGCTCCGCCAGCGCGCCTTGGGGTGAATGTCCATCTGCCCCTGGAGAAAGAAGCTCCGGTTCTGGAACAGCGGGCAAATCAGTTGCAAGGGGACGGTACCGAGTACCGGTATGTACTTCCGTGGCCTCGTGAGAAGCTTGATAATCGCTCGCCGCATGGGCCGAAGGCATTGGGCGAAGGCAGGGTACGATTAGCCCTCAGGCACAACTCCCCGAGCGGATTTCCGGTTCCACTTGCAGGTGGCCGCTTCGGTGAGGCGGCAGTGCGCCTGCCTAGCTAGTAGGCGCCAACTCCGCCGAGTACCACGCCCGTCGTCTTGAGGAGGATGTAGAGGTCGAGCAGGAGGTTCTGGTTGCGTACGTAATACGTGTCCAGGACCACGCGCCGTCGGTAGTCGGTGTCGTTACGTCCCTTGACCTGCCACAGGCCGGTAATCCCCGGCTTGGTCGAGAGATATGCGCGTGCGTTACGGCCATAGCGCAGGAGCTCTTCCTTGACCACGGGCCTCGGTCCGACCAGGCTCATCTCCCCGCGCATGACGTTCCAGAGCTGCGGCAGCTCATCGAGACTCGTTCGCCGCAGGAACCTGCCGAGTCGGGTCACCCGCGGATCGCATCGCAGCTTGTGGTCGCGGACCCATTCGGCCTTGATCTTGGGATCCCGCTCGAGGATGTCCCGCAGGACCTGGTCGGCGTTCGGAACCATCGTGCGGAACTTGAGGCACTCGAACGACCGCCCGTGCCGCCCCACGCGTCGGTGCTTGTAGATGATGGAGTCCCCTCCGCGCCGCATCAGGAACACGATGGCGAGGATTAGGGGAGAGAAAATAACTGCGAGGACGATCGCGCCCACGACATCGAGCACTCTCTTGCCTGCGGCGTACGGCGAGGCAGGCAGAACAGTTTGCGTCGGAGCCTGCGCCGGCGCCTCTTCCCAATGCCGAGGCTCGAGCGCGCGTAGTCCTACGGTGGCGTGGTCGAACGCAACGGCGCTCTCCGCCTGTACCTCAGAGCCGTCATAACTCATGCGTCGCTCCCCGCTCGGGACGAGATGAGGTTTCGACGGTGGCCTGCGCGTCGGCCCCGCGGCCGCGACTCGTTCGGGTGCTGCCTCGTTTGCCTGCTGCGTCGACAAGATCAAGTCTCCTTCCCAGACTCACTGACCGAATACTGTCGCGAGCAGGCGACAGACATGATGTTGAGTATTTCCGGCGCCGACGGCTGCGTTCAAGAACTGGCTCCACATTTCAAGATGTTAACGGCGGTATGTTGTGGAAGTTGACCAGTGCGGCGCAGTATCCGCCCCCCGGAGCTCATGCAAGTAACGTGCATGGCTCACACTT
>Ga0134126_10002920_pt1 | contig 21494 bp, 21 predicted proteins | sample KB31752_FD_96881 | JGI IMG/M metagenome (GOLD analysis project Ga0134126, IMG submission 96881) | Terrestrial soil microbial communities with excess Nitrogen fertilizer from Kellogg Biological Station, Michigan, USA - KB3-175-2 | ecosystem: Environmental > Terrestrial > Soil > Unclassified ... | reverse complement strand
TTCTGCTGGACCTACAGGCATCAATAATACTCCATTAACTATTTATGGAACAGGCCCTTCAGGCACTACTATAACTAATTATTACAATGTTCTCGATGCTACTGGTACAGCAGTATCATTCTTTGATCCTTCTGCTCAACTGTGGACTCCGAAGATTTTTGGCTTAATTCCAACTGGCAGATCGCTTCCCACAGTCTCTGTCATTTCTGGGCCAGCTGTAACAGCAGGTCCTACTATTACCGGTACAGATGTTTCTGGAGTATGGAGTCTCACGGCCGGAGGAGCTGGTGTTTATGTAATTCAAGTAACATTTGGAACTCCTTATTCTCAAGCACCAAATGCTGTTATAATGTTTCCAGGACACGTTAATACAGTAAACGGCATTTTCTGGTACATTGTTACAGGAAGCATCGCAACGACTCACTTCCAAGCATCTCACTTGAATAACACTGCTAATGGACGCGTCTTAACGATGTACTATGTAGTGATAGGTTGAAGATAACCACCGACATAAACTGTCATATATCCATCGCCACAATGTCTTATCTTCTATATGAATATCATCGGGTAATGAATCATCTTCTGATGACGATAATGAAGGAGATGGCTCTCTAATAACAAACTCGTTCATATTTCTTTATTGTACAATATGTTGAGTTTGGCCAGCGTCAGAACAAAGACAAAGATATTATATTCATACTGTCTATAATATTCCTTCAGAGCTTCAACATCGAACAATGCACCAGGCAATGCATTGCCTGGTGCTGGTGCTGATGCATGATACATAACAAACATCATGAAAGAGAATATATCCCTAAATAACAACATGATCTTCAATACGTCCTTGATTTCATCCTTCATGGCTGCCAATCCATAAGACGAGTCTCTAAACATGATCAATGAACCATGTGTAATATGAAGAGAACGGACAAAACAATCGAATAAAGCCGAGAAGTTAAACTGTAGAAGATGATGAAGCGCAGTAATGCGTAATTGTCGTAATCTCAACATCGTATATCAGTTATTAACGGAAAATATTTCTTTCCGTATAAAATATTTCCTTACTATCCATACACAAACATGAACGACGAAAATGAAATTAAGTGGCTCAAAGATGCTGTTAAGATTAACAAACTTCGAATCAACGAGATCTACAATGGTGTAGAGTATTGTGAATCTCATAGAATAATAAACATCACCAAAACACTCCTCGACAAATCTCAACAATCACTCAAGTCTGCTAGACATGCGTTATTACTCACTGATAAATCAGCATTAATCGATAAATCGATTAATGTTTCAAAAGATAAAGATCGTATAACGAAAATTTCTGGCATTCTTGATGGTATCTCTAAAACTATTTATACTCCTGAAGGTAAGAAGTCGGCCTACGAATATGCATCGATGACAAACGTACTCATTCAAGAAATTCTTGACATTGCATGTAGGTCTTATGAAAACTTGTTAAATAACGCTACTGCCATTACTTGTCAATGATTATTACAATAGTCAGTGTTTGTTAAATCGTAAATTAATATCGCTTTCATTTGTTACAAAAGCGATATTGTTCGAATCCATGTCTACATCAATCAATGCATCATTGATTGATAAGGATGAAGATTTTCCCTATGTTTCTACATGGTCCACCATGAGTCCACAGGCCATGTTCAAGAATCTCGTCGATTACCATTATACCACGACCCCCCTAAATTTAGAGAAAATACGAGATCGTATCCCCATCAAATACAAGAAGAGTTTTTCTGACGGAATTTCATTCGAAACCAAAGACACCTCCCTTGATGAATATCTGAAAATCAACGCTATAACCGACTTTTTCACGGAAAAGATCCGATTATCCACCTCGAAGCGCAAGTTCATGACATCAACCCCTATCGAAATGTGGAAGTCCAACAAGAAGGAAATCACTGAATTATCACAGGAAAAATATGGTGATACATCTCCATATCACCTTCGTTTGACAGCGTTCACTTTCACCAAAGAAAGTGTCAACTTCCGTCCCACGATAGCTTTGTCAATGTATAAATACTTTCATCCTTCATCTATCCTTGACATCTCCTCCGGTTGGGGAGATCGTCTAATAGGTTCTCTAGCATATGCAACACATATTGAAGATCGTAACACGCCAGGGATTGGTACTCAGGCTGCTATTTCATTCGAGAGGTATATAGGTTTTGATCCTAACATCAATCTTCAAACTTGTTACAATGATATTGTAAGAACATTTTTACCTGAAGGTATGAAACCTCAACAATTTCATATCTTTCCAGAACCATTCGAGAATTCTGCTAAGATCTTGAAAGATCTTGGTTTATCATTCGATTTCGTATTCAGTTCGATTCCCTATTTTGACTTAGAGTTATACGACATTGGAACAAGTGCTTCCGAAGGAAAAGCGAAGCAGTCAACAGTTAAGTATGAAGACATCAACAGATGGATCCTCTCATTCTTGATTCCTGCAATACGAATTTCGGCAAGATTTTTAAGAGAAGATGGACATCTCGCTATCAATATGGAAGGACAATTTGTTACACTGTTTTTCGAGAAGTATGATCACTTCATTTCAACGGAGGGGTTGACGTATGAAGGAATCATAGGATACCAATCCGATGATCCTAAAGATCTAAGGGTTCATCCAACATATGTATGGAAAAAGAGATGCCTTTGTTCATCTTAGTTATGTTGGTTTCAGCGATTGTTTTAAGTTGTAGAATTCCTTTACTTGATTCACTTAAACAACCGTTTTCATCTCCAGTTCCTGGTTCTTCAAATCCAAAAACATACACTTTGTACAATTTTCAACCACCTCCTGGTTCTTCTACAGGAACACTTATTCATCAAATTGGAATGACAATTACTCCAAATGTTGATATTACGGCTTATGGTTTGATCACGCCAATTAATGCTCTTCCTTATTCAGTTAATCAGCAATTTAAAGGAGTATTGTGGTCTGTCGATACTCAAACTGTTATAGATTTTGTTACATTTACAAATTACTCAAATACAAATATTGTTGGTTCATGGATGAGTATTCTATTTTCATCAACTCATGTACTAACCGGTGGTAAAAATTATATTATAGCACTTGATATGCTTAGCAATACACAATACATGACTATCGATAAGTTTGTTGGTTATATACCACAAACAATTAACAATGTAATTCTCGGCAATCAGCGTCAATCAGCTGCTTCTGGTGCTTTTCCAAATATCATTGTTGACACTTCCAGTTCAAACTTTAATATACCGCTGATAGATATATTGTTTTCAATAAATTAAATCAAGATGGATCTTGTTCCATTTCTCATCATATGGATTTTAACATTCCTTGCTGTTGTAGCGATGCAAATTTATTATGTCACCTTCATAATACAATCAACATCACATACAGCAACATTATCAATATATGAAGGAGAGGTACCGTTCACACCAACAAGTTTTAGTGACACTTTTACAGTACAAGATGGAAGAATATTTACTCCTCAACAACAAGTCGTAATGACTGGTATTATTGTATATCATGATCATACCATCAATAATGGAATAACTTATACAGGAAATCTGTGGTCGTCGACTGCAAGAGTAATAATGGAAACTATTCAAATCCCACCTTCATCCTCCACATCATCTGGTTGGATAACATATCCTCTACAAAATCAACATATTCTTAATAAAAACGAAGACTATTATGTTACCTTAGGTTATTCACTAAATTCTCCAAGAGTAATATTTAACACTGCAACACCATTTCTTCCCTACACAAATAATGGGGTAACATTAGGTGGAAGAATCTCATCGACTGTTAGTGGATTTCCAAACATAATCGGGAGTAACACTTTTCCTCAACCTAATAATATTACAGCGATAGATATCCTGTTCTATCATTGACACTAACTGATATCATCGACAATATTATTGTCAATGATTAACACTTACTCAGCAAATCCTCAATACTAGAGATATCTAACAGTGTTGTTATATATTGCACAACTTCAGTCTTCTTCGGTAATTCAGAATGCAAATATTCATCACCCTTGAAAACCTTCAAAGTCTTAATATATGGAGTACCATCAGAATACTTCTTGTTACACCAATATGTAGCAGAGCAGAACGGAACTACACCATCACCATGTGGAGGTAGGCAATCGTCTTCTGGAAAATTTTCCTGATAGTAATCATCTTCTGTTATCTGGCGAGGACATTTCGGTTTAGCATAATTGATAGCAATCACTGTGTCCTTGGAGGAGCCGACGATGCAATGAACTTCAACTTCTGGTCCTGGACCGTTATCCATCAGGTTGACAACGCCAGAATAAGTGTCTCTAAAGATGGTTCTTACCGTCTTTGTATCAAACTCCTCTTCTTCAAAAACTGTTTCGATCTCGTCCACACGGTAATCTTTCTCCTTGAGATTTCTGACAATCTTTAGATTTGGAAAGCAGTTCTTATTAGGTTGACACATGTAACTACCTGCGCAATTACGGAAGAGATCTTTGATAAAGTAGTTGTCAAGACCAGTAATGTCCTCAACTCCACCACAAAGACTCAAGCATGCTCGAGGAGATCCGCCGAAGGGAGTTCCGATTGTTATGAGTTTTGCTACATGATTCTTCTTCCATTCAGAATCACGCTCGCTTAAAAATTTCGTCATCACCAATCCTCCCATTGACATTGCAATGAAAATACACTTGATAGTGGGACAATAATCTTGTTGTTTCTCAATCAGTTGAATGAGTTGTTTGGTGAAGTGAGCCCAATACTCACCATCGAGAATGAGACGCCAATCATAAGGAACGCCGAAGATGTTTTCACCAGGGATATAGCCGCTAATTTTTTCGAAGTATCTTATCATAGCATCGAACTGAGAACATATATCTGTGGGAGGGTCAGAGATATTTGCAATTGCTCGAAGATCTCCCATCTCTCTGTCTGGCTTTACAGCATTCTTGCTCTCGAAAGTTTTTTCCTTTGGATCATAGACAACATCGAGAATCTTAATCAATTTCGAAGTGCAATCGAGATAGAGAGGAGCATTCAACCATACTAATCTTGTTGAATTACACTCTTTCAATCTCGTCCCTCCGAGCCCCGGAACTAAGAATATAGGCATACGCATTTTAACTTTTCTTATTACGTACTATATTTGACATTCGTAAATATAAATGCCGGTGCTCGATATCAAATTTACCGCGGACGATGTCTTGGACATCTGCCGAGATCTCCACCAATACATTGACATCAATGAAAAAGAATTACTAGACCGTATCAATACCTCAGGCCCTCTCGAGATGGCCATTCATTACGGCTATAAACCAACCTCCTACCGCTATCATCAACTTGGCGGACGCATCGGCTATAAAGCTCTACTCCTCAATCTAACATCTGATATCACCTCATTCCTCTCCCGCGCTAAACATCTTCTACGTCCAGAAATCGCAGAATACATCAACAACAATGCCAAGTTCTTCCAAGGTCTCATCACTGCGTATGACATCAAGTTCAGCCGTGAATTTGACTACTTGCAATTCATGTCCCACTATGACACCTACCTCCTCAGAACCAAATACAACGGAACTGTTATCGAGACTCCAGCCCAGATGCATCTCCGTGTCACTGCGGAATGTTTCTACAGAGATGAACTCATCGGTGAACATAACACTATCGGAGCAGCCACTGCCTTCCTCACTTCATCTCTCGAACACTACTTCTCCATGGCTTCTCCTGTCCTCTTCAACAGTGGACTCAAAGACTATAACCTTTCCTCTTGCTTCCTGATGTCCATGGGAGATAGTATCGATGACATCTTCGAACCGTTGAAGAAGATGGCTAAAGTCTCTAAATCAAAGGGAGGCATTGGTCTTGACATTTCCGATCTCCGTCATTCCGACATTGGACAAAATGGTATGAGCAAGGGCATTGTCCCTCTTCTCCCTCTCCTCGATCATACCATCCGCTTCGTTGATCAAAACGGTAAACGAAACGGAGCATGCACTGTTTTCCTCCAAGCCCACCACATTGACATTCTCGAATTCGTCAATGCCACCAAGAAGATTCAAGAGGGTAGTGTAAAGTCACTCAACACGGCAGTCGTATTCCCCAGCTTGTTCTGGAAACGTTTCCAAGCCAACGGTAAGTGGACAGTCTTCTGCCCCAACAAGTTCCCTTCCCTCAACAACTTATTCGGTGAAGAATATGAACGCCTCTATGAATCCTACGAAAACGCCGATTTAACAAGCGACGTCGCAGAGTATCGAGTCTCATTCGATGCCCGTAAACTTTTCCTCGCACTAACAGAAGTGCAGATGCTCTCTGGCATGCCATACGTCATCCACAAAGACAACATCAATTACAAGAGCAATCGTGTCAACATGGACTCACCCAATCCCTGCCACAGGCAAATCATCAAGAGCTCTAACTTATGCCTTGAGATCTACGAACAATGCTCTCAGGAGGAAATAGCATGCTGCAACTTGGGACAAATGAGTCTTCCCAAATTTGTTGGAAAGGATGGACAGTTCGACTTCTCCCTCTTCGCCTTCATGGTACGTAGGCTAACCAATTATCTCAACCGTATCATTGACAACTCGAAATACCCCTGTCCTGAAGCCAGCAAGTCTAACTTCAAACATCGTCCCATCGGTCTCGGAGTGTCCGGTTATGCTGATGCTCTTGCAATGATGAAACTTCCATTCGAGTCAAAGGAAGCAGAAGTCATCACTAGGAAGATCTTCGCCTGCATGTACTTTAACTCTCTCGTCGAATCACTGACTCTTGCTATTCGTGATGGACCATACGAAACGTTTGACGGCTCCCATCTATCTCAAGGTAAACTACAGTTTGACCTCTGGCGTGATGAGTTCAACATCATTAGGGATGATGTTGAAGATGTTCGTAGACCAGAGGATGACGTTCCACCTGATCCTTCGGAATGGGGTCAACAACCAGTCGTTGTGAAACATGGACTTGAAGATCATGAGAGTGATATCACTGTTCTTCCTACTTGGAATTCCCTGAGAACACTTATCAAGGTCTTTGGCGTGAGGAATTGCCAGAGAACTGCTATTATGCCTAGTGCTTCAACTTCCCGTCTAATGTCAAATTCGGAATGTATTGAAGCTCATCAGGAGAAGATTTATGTCAGGAACTTCATAACACAATCAATTGTGATCATTGATAAGCATATGCAATTCGCCTTGGAGAAGATGGGTTTATGGTCCACTGAAGTAGCAGAATTCATTCAAGTGCAACATGGTTCAGTACAAAAGCTTCCAGAGTTTTTGAAAAATGATTCCAAAGAGTTGAAAGATACATGCTTGTTGTTTAAGACAATGTTCGAGATCAAACAGAAGTATGCATTCCAAAACATCGCAAGGATTCATCGCTTCATTGAACAAGGCATTTCATCAAACGTATACTTTGCTCGTCCTACCACAGCAATGTTAGAAAACTTCCATCTTACAACTTGGAAGTTAGGTGTCAATACTGGAATGTATTACTTGCGTAGTTCTCCTGGTGGAGACGTGGCAAACTTTACCATCACTACTCAGAAAGTAAAAGACTATCTCAAGAATCCATCTCCTCCCACTGCGGAGACTATCCTCGCATGTAAACGAGATGATGCCGGTTGCATTAGTTGCAAATCGTAGCATTATAACTGATAACTACATTGATGTTGCTATGCATCTTCAATAAGTTTATCAAATATCAAACGGTAATTCAATTCATTAATAACATCTGTTAATGAATTGCAATGCTCAAGGAATAGACCAGCCAAATGACTTTCGCATTCCCTCAGTTCATCTTCATCATGACCAAGTGGAATATATCTTTCATGAATGTAATGTCGTATCCATAACAATGGAATATAGTATTTCAACTTGAAGTTATCGAAATGTGAGAGATTACGTAGACGTTCTATCCAACCATCAGGAAAACCATTATCTTCCACATATTTAACACATTCTATGAAATCATCGATTTGATCATATCTGATGAATGTTCCATGCAAGTGATTAAACTCTTCTTGAGACCATGATTTAACTTTCACTGTCTTACATAAGAACTCTAGATCAACGTAGATGTAATCCATGTGTTCAGTTACATCATCACCATTATTCATCTTCATATTATGAAGATGAATATAATGTTCTATTTCTTTAAGGCATCAGACTTACAGAAAACACGATGGCATTTACAACGTTGCAGAATATGTTTCCAATCTCATATCAGCTGATTCAATCTAACATGACAGCTAATGCTCCAGCAGTAACATCTCCGTTAAGTCCTTCAGATGTGTTCGGTCTTATGCAAGCATCAACATTATCATTTGACTATGATAACACTAATGTTACATCACTTGTTGACCTGAATACAGAATTCTATTTCCTCTCTTCTGCGTTCAATGGTCGTGCATTCATTACTAATATTACTATTAACAATACTTCTACATTGTATAGTGGAACGATAGGACGTGTGTACATACAGAATCTTCAACTGACAGGTAACTTAACGATAACTAATAGTCTTCCATTCTCGTTATTTGACTTAACTGTAGATGGTAACATTAGTATACAATCTGTTAGTGATTTAGAGATTTCCAAATGCACAGTGATAGGTCAGATTACATATCCTGCAACATTATCATCATTGTTAGTCCATGGTCAATACGTTGACTTCTCTTATCGATTACTATTGAATAAAGTTTTGTATCCTAACTTGACAAACCTCTTCTACTTCAACGAGAGAGATGGCTTAGGAGAAGTGTCTGATATTCCATCTGGCTTTACTGGATTTGGGACATTCAACATTGTACAAACAGCTTCTTCAACATTGTTAACAGTATTCGCTTCATCTACTCCTCCCATTAATATAATGCAGCAATTTCCCAACTTGCGCAAGTTAATGATAATCGAAACACCGGCTCAAATCAATAGTCTAGCGATCATAGGGAACAGTACCAATAGCTTCAAAGAGCTAACAATAATAGGAGGTATCAATTTACAAAGCGTAGATGTTTCTAATTGCATTATCTATCTCACTTCTCTTCGTATAACTCATTGTCCTCAACTTTTAACATTGATATTGACAAATGGTAATATTCCTGTATCCTTGAGTTCCTTAAGAGTCGAATACTGTTCCATACTCTATTTTGTTGGCTATGCTCAACTAAACAATCTACAAGAGGTAAAGATTGATAATCAGACAGCAGTAAATATCAAAGGCAGTCGAGTAGCAAGTGGACAGAGAGTTCTCGATACAATTAAATTTGTAAACAATACTAATATTGTGCTTAATGCTATTACATACTTTATCATGAATAACGTATCATCTTTGGCAATGTTGATAACAACAACATTCACATATTCTGTAAATTCTGGAGCACCTCCCATAGTAATCAATAACACGAGTGTTAATCCATTCATCCCTGGATCTCCATCACAGTTGTCAAAGATTGAGATAACAGAGAGTGTTTACAACTTGAGATATATTATTAACATCAGTAATAATACACTGTTAAGCAGTACTCCACAGATAGTTACTTCAGCATCAATGAATAACATGCCAGTTAGTGATGAGAAGGGTAACTCATTGAATACTATAATACCAATATTGAGAATCGGAGGATTAGTGTTATTGTTATTGATTGCTATGATTTTGATTATCTACTTCGTTGTCACGAAGCGGAGAAGAGAGAAGAAGTCTGCGCGTTATTAATGGGCAGACGTTAAACTACAACTCCTGCAGACATGGGAGCGGAAGGTGGGCAACCACCATATGGCGGATAGCCTCCGTACATCATAGGGTAGGGAGGATACATCATTGGAGGTGCATACATTGGTGGGTAGCCTCCTGCCATAGGAGGTGCTGCGAGGCCAACTGAGCTGGCTGGCTTATTGTCTTCTTCAGATGTGAAGAGGTTAGAGATATCGGGGATGTTCGCATTGCCGATTATGGTACTGGCTGCAGCTGCAGGAGGTGGAGTGAAGATGGAAGCTGCGCCTGTTGAGGCAGGGAGAGCTGCACGATAGTAGTCTTCACGAGTAGGACGCTCGACTGCACCTCTGGTTGCCATGTAGAGACTGAAGGCAGCGTGAAGGGTTGCGAGAATCATCATCGCATATCCTGCAACTGTGGCATCACTGCCAGTGCCAACGAAAACAGGACCGAATGTAAAGAGGAGTGCAGTTATTCCAAACACTAGAGTGATGGCAGCCGAACCAATAGCAATGCCGGAGATTGTTGAATGTTCTTTCCTGTCAAGAAGCCCTGATGCTTCTAAACCACCGAAAGATTTGATGATAATCCAACTGATCAAAACAAAGGTTGCAAAGTTAGCTAGAGTAACTAGGAAACCCATGAAGTAGAATACATCTCTCCAGATTCCTGAGATTGCTGTCTCCTTTCCCACCGACCACAAGAGAATAATTGCACCGATGAATGAAACAACATTAACGAACCATGTCACTGGAAGTGAGAACAATAATCCACTCACTGATTCCAAGTCGTTCTTATCAGCATCTTCAAATAGATCAGCTGACATATTGACACAGAATATCTTTCGAATACAAACGATAAATGGAACGAGAAATACTCGTCTACATACTCTCTATTCTCTGTATCATCCTACTAATTTTCATAGTCTACTTTTCTGCACTATCAACTGCTATCTATGGTTCATGGTCTGCTCCAACTATTTATCCATGCACAGGAACAAAAGAGAATGCGGTTGCATACTATGAATATGCCTGTCAACCCAACCCTGTTACAGGTTTGGGATGTGTGGTAAACGGAACAACTACAGTATTGTACAAGAATATGATAAGAGCAAACAAATGTGATCCAACAAATATTAGAGATATCTCATTCATATGGCAATTCCTCCCTGACAAGAGCAATCAACAATGTCACAGTGATGGTTCTCCTGGTTGTTGTGCAACGGATGCAACTAATTGTTTTACAGAAGCATCATACTGCTGTACAATGGTTGGTGAGAAAGGCGGAGAGAATCAGTGTACTCTGGCTAGACTAAATGGCACTCTACCTCCCGGAGCCGCATTCGATCCTGACAACAATGGAGGATATCTCTGTAGTAATAACACTCAAATAACTGTGAGAACAACTTGTTTAACGAATCTTTGTTCATGATTCAAATGGCACTTCTAAAGAAACGTATTGCAACGTTCTCTCCAAATGCAATTAACAAGAAACCAACAGAAGAGACTGTAGACTTTACACCATTCAAACAAAAAGTTTCTCGTCTTGTTAGATATGGGCATCTTCCAATTGCATCGATACCAGAAGCAGATCGATTAATATTCGAAGAAATTCGGGAAGACGTCTATAAATATTTCAATACTAAGTGGTATGACGAGCTCTTCGAGATAGTGAAGAATGAGTTTGGAATGTCTATCGATACTGTTGTTGATGGACAACATGCAATAGCTCGCGTTTCTGTTCCATTCTTGCCAAAGACCATTGGAGCATACTTCACTGGATGCTTGGCAAAGACTAACATAACTGATGTTACTCAAGACGTGAATGATGGTTGTTCTCTCCTTGCTGCTGGTAATATGCCGAGACCTACACCTGGTAATACATCTGGCAATACATTGCCAGATGTTAAGTGGACCTTCTGTTCACAGAATGTAATATGGTGTCAACTCAAAGTTATTCATCCTGCTAATACAGTTGAGGAGATTAGCAAGATGGGAGGTGATTTCGAATTTCTCTTCCTTACTAAGATTAGTAACAATACGAATGCTATTCTATTTGTAAACTATGATAACTATGAGGAGTTTCCTGGATTTACAGATGTTGAGAAGGAGACATTGAGAAAGTTAAAAATTTTCAATGTCAAGTTGTTATCATACAATAAGGAAGGAACGGAATATAAGGATCTAATAGGAGAAGTGACAAGTGTAAAAGATTTGAAGAAGAGAGAGGATAACACTCCTGCAAAGATTCCAAAGGAGATTGTAGAGAAGATTACAAGATCGGAAGATCCATTGAGTGTTTCAAAGGAGATAGTGAAAGTTGCAGACCCTGTAAACTTGCTGATTAACAAAGTTATTTACACTGTTGCAATCATCTTGGTCTTTTTGTTAATGTTTTTCGCTTACAAATCGATCAGAAAATAGATGACGGCATCAGCTGTTCCCGTCTTACCAGTTGTATCGGGAAGAATTTACGATTATGCTAGCATCTTAACCACAACTATTGCTGGAGTGCAATACTATTTGACTTATGATGTTAACAATGTTCCATTCTTTATGCAGTTTCGGAAGGGAACAACTAATGGTCTTGATACAGTCACCAACAATGTTGCCTTGGTTAAAGTTACTCTAGCAGTTGGTTCAACGAGTCCTATTGTTACTTTGAGGACAGCTGACACTGATACCTTCTACGTCGTTAATCCAAATTTGAACTATGTAGGACCTCCTGATCCACAGGCAACACAACATGCCTTATACGTTGTTGCTAAGGATAATGCCGACAACTCTCTCTTAGCTGTAGGAGTCTCATATACACTCGTTGATCCTGTTAATTTTCTCGTGTTGCAAGATAATGTTTCGAATCCTCATTCTATCAACATAACAACAATGAGTCCATCGACAACAAATTTGTTTTTTGTTACTCAAGTAGATGGTCTTGTAGATACTACTGGAACTACAACACAGAAAAACATCTATCCATCAATATATAGTTATACTGTAGGTGATGGAGCGACAATACAATACTTTTTCACAAGTCAACAAGATGGTATCAATGGTAACTATATACCGTATAGCTTCTGTCCAACAAAGACTTGTGGACCGAATTGTCTAGGTCCTTGCAACGGAGACTATAGTGATTGCAAGAGAGAAACACAAGACACCAACACATTCTCATGTGTTGCAGATGGGTTAGGATCTTGCACCTATGTTGTCATATCTATAATGATTGTATTTACTGCACTTGTATGGTTAGTGATAGGCTTGGTATTGTTTGGTCATCATGGTAATTATGAAAAGCCACATATCTTTGCTGCTGCAACTGGAATATCAGAATCTAAAGTGAAAGCTGCTGGAAGAGTAAGACGGAGCTTTGGAAGATATTCTCCAGGAGATTACGAGATGTATTCTCCAGAGGAGAAAGCGAAGGATGTGAAGTTCTGGCATAATAGGATTGGTGGATTGTCAACGAGTAGTGTAGTCATACTCAGTATAACGCTGGGATTATGGTTTGTGGCAATGTTGGTGTTTTTTGTTATAGCAATATATTATCCGAGTTTATTACAGGGGATTTTTACTGCTAGCTGTAATTTGTAAAGTTTTTAACTTAAACGTAAACTTAATGATAAGTTAGTTGAACTTTGTATTTCTGAATAAGAAAATGTAGTTTATCTTGTTTAGGTTGAAATATGTAAGCTTGGAAAATCTTCATTCTGTCTCATCGGGAATCAAATTCACAGTCGTTCTGATAGGAGTGAAACAGGTTCCCCCCTTGCGGGAAGAACCTGTTTCCTCTTACCCGAACATAGTTGACTGGTATAATGAAAACAGCAACTCGAACAGAACGAAGACTCACGGTCGCACACAACATTCTACCGGGAACATGATAATCTTCATTTCTCTCCAGGAATATAAGTCCGTTACAAATAGTATAGGTTAGGTTAAAATGATAAAACAATCAAACAACCCCTTTCGGGGATGTTGTGTGCGACCGTGTAAATGATATTGATTCCTCAATATCATTTATTCCAATTTTCGCCCATACGCAAATGCAAAAACAGATCTTAGTTTTCCCGAAAGAAATAAAGATTATCTTTTTGTCCCGCTGGGATAATCTTAATTTGGTAACGAAACTAAGACTATTTCATAGAACGACTTTTTGTGAAACTCGAAATCACGGTTTGAAAAATTTTTCACTCAGATGATACATCGCTCAATCCGGCTTCTTCATGTTCTTCACTGTAAAGATCTCTCAATAATGTTTCATTTGGAATAATCCAATGATCTATTGATTTTAGCCAATGGATTATACTCTGTTGGTTATGTGCAAATGCTTCAGTACAAATATCTTTCCATTGATTTTTACCAATCTTGTTAACATTTGCAAATAATTTGAGAGAAGCTAGCTTACGCTATAGAAATCCAAGTTCAACTTTACAGTGTGATATACTGTAAATTATCTATTGAACCGGAATCCGACATCCTTTACAGGGGAGTCTAAACCGTTCTAAGCCTCCATGCTTTCTACGGTCTTTCGGGGGTAATAGCGGTAACCCCACGGTGGTGAGCCGTTGTTAGTCGGCAGGATAAAGATCCTTTATCAAGATGTTTCTCGCTCCATTAACATCTCGGTCAAGAACAGAATTACAGTCTAAACACTTATGAACACGGGCTTTATCGAATGGTGTATGATCCATCGAACCGCATATACTACAGGTTTGACTAGTGTATTCTTCAGTAACAATGTATAAATTCGTCCCTGTAACATTGCATTTATGCTCGAGGAACTGTCTAAAACCGAAAAATTGAGAGAGGTAGAGTATTCGTTTATGTTCAGATTGCAAATTGGTTCTCTTCGCAATCTCTTTCACCCTGAAATCTGGCAACAGGATGTGATCGTTCTCCTCCGTTAATCTATGAGCTAGCTTCTTGTTTCTGTCTAGTATAATGTTATGAATCTTCTGATTTATCTTCAACATTTTCCTCCTTACACCTTCACAGATTCTCTGTGGAGTATGTTGTTTCTCTTCTTTAAACTTTGCCAGTTTTGATTTCAACTCATCAGATCTAACGAGAAGTTCTTTAACTTTAGGAGTTTGTTTCACAAAAGATTCTACTTCAACGAAGGATTCTTTCCTTGGACCGTTAAAATTATAAAGTGTTTGAGAGTTGATAATTCCAGGATCAATAGCAGTTATAACATCCTTTTTCATATCCATTACTCCTGCTTGTTGCTTGGTATGCTTAGGTATGAAACGAGTAAAATGATATAAAATATACGATTTTTCCTCCTTGTTATATTTAATGGTGCAACCCCTATTCCATTCTATCGTTTCTCCTTGTTTTCCTTTAATTTTCATATTTTTAATGTACTGTGGAACACTAAAATCTTCAATATGAAGTATATTGAAGTCTTTCTTTGATAAATGACGGCTAAAGTCGAAATGAGAAATATTTCCATGATATAAGTTAGTCATAGCAGACTTAAAAGTAGCAACGGTTATCTTAATCGCACCACGTATAATCCTATCGTTAATTTTCATGTTTTCAGCCCACGAAGGTTTATAAATCCCTTCTGTTCTCTCTGGATCATATTCGATAATACTGATTCTCTGACCAAAACTGTTTACAGTTTCACCAATGATTGTTATGTATTTTATTACTTTTCGAACTGAGAATAAGGATAACTGACTTCCCTTCTCTCCAGAAGTCATTTTACAAAAAAGATCTTCAGATCTTAGACTTTTAAGAATATCCTTATATTCCTTTAACTTTTTAACTTTTTGAAGATTCTTATCAAATTCTTTTAGTTTTTGATAATGTTGCCTTTTCAAAGCTTTCAGTTCCTTTTCGTTGGCTTTACGTGTTTGAACGACTGTTCCTCGTTTAGCTAATTTGACTTTAATTTCGTGTTGTTCAGTTAACTTTGCACACTCTCGTTTATGTTTCTGAAGTAGCTCTCCTTTTGTCGGTTCTCCAGGAAATAACTTTCTGTAAGCTTTCTCGCTGAGCTCATGTTTCTGCTTCTGAAACGTATTGTAAGATGACATCAAGACATCTCGAACAAAGTTACAGTACCAGCGAAAAATTCCAATGTCACTTTGCAAGTGTTCATGCTCAGATTTACTAGGGTAAAGTCTAGCTGAACGAGTTTTAACTCCTTTTTCTGGATGTTCTGTTTGCTCTCCTTGAATGTTATATGAATAAGTTTCCAAACCTTTATTCGTTGGAATACCAGGCACACCGATAAACCTTGAAATGCGTTCGGATTCTTCTGTCCAGAATGGTTTTAACTCTCTATCAAACCGTTGATCAATTCTATCTGCTGTCTCGAAGATCTTTGAATCGATATTTTCCGTGGAAATACGTATTTTCTTTTCGTTTTTAACTTCGTTAGCCAATTCATCCAACTTCTTTTATACCCACGTTTTTATGATTGTTAAATTGCCGACTCGATTTAGCGAAAAGCCAAAACTACAAACTGAGTTCTCAGAATTTTTGGCAACAGTTCAAGCCCCATATCTTGCTAACAAGTATGGTTTTATATTTCGTTGTTCTTCAATTTCTATACATACACGTTGTAGCATTTCTCGCTGGAACAGAATGTTAATCCTATACAATTCTTCCTCGTGATATATACTTTGTCGACAAAATTCTTCGTTCCTGATATTTAACTGTTGCATATTTATTGTCATTCATATTTGGACCAGAAAGATGTTTGTTAAAAATTCGGAATGTCTTCAATAGTTACATCTCATGGATGGAGAAAAGGTGGAAAAGTTGAAATAAGGAGAAATTATACAAAGAACTTTGCCATTCCTCAACTTATTGAGGAACTTTTAAAAGAATATCGTAAATATAAGGAAGACCTTGATATTTCAAAGATTAACATTCATAAGTGGAAAGATGAAATTAAAGAAACTATCAATAGGTTCCACTATTATCTTCCAGTTCCTAACGATGATTTCTATATAATATTCTCAATTGAATCTGATTTTAATGATAATTATGGTAAAGAAGATGAATTTTTAACTATGAAAGTTATTCCTGCATCTTGGAAAAAATGATGGAATTCAATTTCACTTGTATCATCCTATTGGAAACTTGAGTGAATATTATCAATCGTGATTAACGGTAATGCGCTCTGCAACTTCTCTTATTCCATTCCCTGCAGCAACATTCATGATCATCAGCTTTCTGACATGTATCAGGTGTGGCTTCTCTACAACTACATAAGTGTATCTCTGCTATGCAATTCTCTGTTCCTTCTGGTCCCAAGATACATATGCATTCATGTTTAGCCATTGAACATTCTTCAACAATGCCAAGCATGACATGAGAACACACACATTCTTCATTCGCATTTACAGCTGTTGTTAGTACTGTTGGTTGCTCTTTCGTAACTGTAAAAGTTACGAAAGTTGGAGATGTTGCTATAGCAGCTATCATCTCATCGATGATTACCTTATTTATCAAAAACTGTGCAGAAGTATTTTTCGTTTTTAAATCAGGATCAATAAAGTCTTTCATCTCCAGGTCACAAACATTTAATCTCTGTTTCTCGCAGAGAATCCCATTTAATTCGAAGTTTTTCCATTTCTCTATGAATTTCTTTTAAACGTTTTTCATTGTGAAACATCTTTATTCCAAGATCATAGTTCTCAGATATTATTTCACTTATTTCCTTGTGGAAAACATCACATTCTCTTAATAATCTGTCACGTTCCATGCGCTAGTGATGTATTTATTTTGAACCAATGTTCAGTTAAAACACAAATGATTCTACAATATCATTGTACTGATTGATAATTCATAGATAATATTGAGTATCAACCACATCTTTATCATCCATAGGCATCCATGGAATAGGCTCTTCTTCCTTCGATTTGAGCTTCTCGTTAACCAAGATGAAGACCTTAGAACCTACAAATCCATTCGACTTGGCAAAACGAGCAGCAGGATGAGCCGCTGAAATATAATCAATGATGGAACATGTTTCCATCATATACTTTGCATCTTCTCCTACTGCTAACCATACAACTCCTGGATTCTTCTGCTTGATGAATTCGATAACCTTCTTTGTGAAACAACTCCAAGAAGTATGAGTTCCTGGTACTCCCTTACCATCAACAATCTTGATTGTTAGATAAGCATTCATTAAAAAGACTCCTTCACCTAATAGATAAGATAAATCTCCTGATTTCTTGGTAGGATTTTCTACTTTCATCTCCCGGAATATCACCTTCAGTGATTGAGGAAGTTTACCAAGGGGAGATGAGAATGCAAAACCACATGCGCGTGGAACCTTAATCTCATCTACATCGATGAGCTCTGGATAGGGATCTTGTCCAACCAATACTACTTTGATTGCAGAGACATCAAGAATGCTCCACAATCTGAAAATGCAATTGTTAGTGGGTACTCTATCATCTATTTCAATTTTGCTTTGAATATGAGCGAGTTCCTTTGAAACATTCATTTTCTCCCATTCTTTCCCTCTTACTGATTCTTTCCACAGAGCTTGCAGATTAAGGTCTCCCCTCTTTCCGTAATAGGTGGTCATCTATCGATAAATGATCTTGTATTTATTTAGCTTTTGTTCGATGTAAATTCTCAAAACAATGTATTCTGGACCACTTGAAGAGATAGAATATGATCCACTTCTACTAACTTTTATGTCAACTCTGGGAGAAAGTCTTCATACTCGTTCTCAAATAGCTGTTCTTGAAGGTCTTCTTCGTCAAGTTGCAGTCGTCGTATATAAAGATAATCGGACACTTCCAACAGACTTAAAGACAACTGTTAGTAATGGCCTAACACAAACAGCAATTAGAACAGCAGCCGCCAAGCCTATCTTCGCTCCCGCTCCGACTCCTCCTATTCCACCATCAGCTCCCACAATTCCAGCGCCTGTCGCGCCTGTTACTTCAGCACCGACAGCTATACCTGGGCGAGGTGGTAGAGGACGTGGTAGAGGCCGAGGTACTGTCCCTGGTCCTTGAAAAAGTTTTTAACACTGAGTTATTTCATTGAGTCATGTATGACTCAATGAACACATTCTTCGATGAAATACTTAGCATGACCCATAACCATCTTTCTCTCACTTTCTATGCCTTTACTTTCATCACTGACATGGAACAACATTATTGCTGTAAGTGGAATCTTCAAATCACGATATTTCTTTCTAAACTCTTCAGCGACTTGAATTGAATCTTGATAGATCATTCGTTTGATATAATCTGGTGGTAGGACAAACTGCGACACATCGATCGTAAAACCTCTCTTAGTGTATTTATCAAGACGCTTTAGGTATCCGAAATGATCATCAATGAAAATTAGTTGATCAGCGTTTGACACAGGAACAAACTTTCTCACTCTTTCGCAATATTCAAGCAGTTCTTCGGGTGTCAATTTGTTCTTTGGAAAGAGAGGATTGAACAACAAACTGCATTTTCGTGTCTTCACTGCTTCGCATGGTCCACACAATGTCTTTCCGTCAAACCAACACTCACAGAATTCAAAATCAAAATGTTGATCAATATAATCCAAGCATGAATCACACCCAGAGACAACAATGAAATCGATGACAACACCATGTGCCAAACGACATTTCTTGACACACATCATATTCTTCATTGTTCGTGGATAATCTGGAACACATTCTTCTTCACCAACATTGAGTTGCTCATAGAGTGCATCTGCTTCATGTCTATTCTTCAGCAGAATAAGAAGATCTAGATCACCAGGCACAAAACTAGGAATCAAATCTCGCTTCTTCATGTAGTAATACATCGCAGTAGATCCACTGATTACTCCTTTACCCGTTTCAACAAACTTCAAGTCTGGATGATAATTCTTGATGCATTCTTGAATAGTCGAAGAATAATGGGGCTTTGAACTGTTGCCAAAAATTCTAAGAATTCAGGTTACAAAAACTCATATTGCTAAAATCTTGTTAGCAATTAAGGAAGGTTAATGAGCAGGGGTATAAAAGAAGGTGATCGAATGGTTAAGAATCCAAAGAAAGAGGAAACAATCCTCCTTTCCACGGAAAATATCGATTCGAAGATCTTTGAAACAGAAGCTCATCTCGATAAGGATTCGCAAAGTGAATTAAAGCCATTCTGGAATGAAGAATGTGAAAAACTTTCGAGATATATCGGTGTGCCTGGCAAACCAACAGATAAGAAATTGGAAACCTATACATATAATATCTTGGGAGAGCAAACAGAACATCCGGAAAAAGGAGTTAAAACTCTGTCTTGTAGACTTTATCCTAGTAAAAATAAAGATCCGGTAACTGGGAAATCAGAACATGAGAAATTACAAGAAGATATCAGTATTTTTAGATGGTTTTGCAACTTTACCAGAGATGTTTTGATGTTTTCTTATAAGAAGTTTCAGAAGGATAAATCTGAAATCAACGAAAAAGTCTACAAGCATCTGTTTCCTAAAGAGAAAACTAAACAAGAAATCATCGATCAACAAACTAAAGAGAATAAAAAATTAAACGAGGAGCATGAAATTAAAGTTAGATTAGCAAAACGTGGAACAACAGCTGAAGTTCGTAAAGCTAACAAGAAGGAAATAACTGCTTTAAAGAAGAAACATTACCAAGAATTGAAGGAGTTTGATAAAAGGATTAAACAAGTCAAGAAATCTGAAGAGTATAAAGCTCTTTTAACGACTTTACAAGCCGAAGATCTTTTTTGTAAATTTACTTCAGGAGGTAAAGGAAATCAGTTGTCTTTGTTTTCAATTCGAAGATTAATGCAGTATATAACAATCGTTGGTGAAACTGTTAATGCTTTCGATCAACGAGTCAATATTATTGAATACGATCCATCAAGAACAGAAGGATATTATAAGCCTTCCTGGATGGAAAATATAAAAGTTAACAATAGAATTATACGCGGAGCAATCAAGATAACAGTTGCAGCCTTTAAAGCTGCTATGACTAACTTATACAAAGGAAATATTTCTCACTTTGATTTTAGCCGTCATTTATCAAGGAAAAATTTTAATTTAATCCACTTCGAAGACGATCATGTACCACCATATATTAAGAATATGAAAATTAGAGGAAAGAAAGGAGAAAAAGTTGATTGGAGTAAAGGTTGTACAATTAAGTATAATAAGAATAAAAAATCGTATATTCTATATCATTTTACTAGATTTGAACCTAAACCTTTGAAGAAACAACCAGGAGTTATGAACATGAAACAAGACGTAATAACAGCAATAGACCCTGGAATTATCAACGCTGAAACTTGCTATACATTCGATGGTGAAGGAAAGGAATCATATGTTGATGAGCACTCCTTCTTAAAAGAAATCCCAAATATCAAGAAAATTCTAGTTAGATCAGACGCGTTGAAATCACAATTAGCTAAGTTTAAAGAAGCAAAACAACATACTCCACGTAGAATTGTCGAAGGTGTTACGAGGAAAATATTAAGGTTAAACCAGAAGATTCATAACATCGTACAAGACAAGAACAAGAAGTTAGCTAGTAGATTAGCGGAGCAGAACGATCACATTTTACTTCCAGATTTCAGAGTCTCCGAGGTTGCTAAAAAAACTGAGTTGAAATCAGAGTATAAACGGATACTCTACCTCAATCAATTCTTTGGTTTCAAACAATTCCTCGAATATAAATGTAATGTTACAGGGACGAATTTATACATTGTTACAGAGGAATACACCAGTCAAACCTGTACTATATGCGGTTCTTTAAATCATGCACCGTTTGATAACCGACGTATA
>Ga0134126_10002919_pt1 | contig 21495 bp, 10 predicted proteins | sample KB31752_FD_96881 | JGI IMG/M metagenome (GOLD analysis project Ga0134126, IMG submission 96881) | Terrestrial soil microbial communities with excess Nitrogen fertilizer from Kellogg Biological Station, Michigan, USA - KB3-175-2 | ecosystem: Environmental > Terrestrial > Soil > Unclassified ... | reverse complement strand
GCAATCGACTGGTACAGTCGGGTGGGCTCGAACCACCGACCTCCGGATCCACAATCCGGCGCTCTAACCAGCTGAGCTACGACTGCACGTCCCGCGCGGGGAGGCGGAAACTATGTCCCGGACTCCGCAAAAGCAAGGCTTTCGGGCGCCCCACTCTGGCGGCCGGGGACGGGTCGCCGGGCATCCCCGATTGCGTTCGGACCGGACAGAACGGCCGCGGTCGGGGCAAGAAAATTAAACCGCCGGGCGCCAGGTTCATGGCATTGTGCCCACGTCCTTGAGGCTTCCATGAAGAGACGCACGATCGTCATTCTCGCCGCGGCGGGCACGCTCCTGATCGCCCTCGCCGGCATCGTTTTCTGGCTGACGCGGCCGCTGCCCGTGCTGACGGTCGCGACCTGGTCGGGGCCCTACAGCCGCGCCCAGGCCAATGCGATGTTCCGGACGTTCGGCGATGCGCGGCGCTATGACGTGCGGATTGCGCTTTACGATGGCGGCCTCGACGAGCTGCGCCAGATGGTCGGCAACCGCCGCTATGACTGGGATGTGATGGATTTCGAACTGCCCGATGCCATCGCCGCCTGCCGCATGGGGCTGCTGGAGCACATCGATGCCGCCAGCCTTCCGGCGGGCGCGGACGGAACGCCAGCCGCGAAGGATTTTGTCAGGAACGCCATCGGCCCCTGCTGGGTCGGCAGCGTGGTCTATTCCCAGATCATCGCCTATGACGCTCGCCGCTATGGCCAGGCCGCGCCGCAAAGCGCTTCCGACTTCTTCGATCTCAAGCGCTTCCCCGGCCCGCGCGCGCTGCGGCGCGGCGCCAAGTACAATCTCGAGCTTGCGCTGCTGGCCGACGGCATGAACCCGGCCGACGTCTACAACGCGCTGCTCACGCCGGTCGGCATCGATCGCGCGCTCACCAAGCTGTCGACGCTCAAGGGCTCGCTGGTCTGGTGGAGCAATTCCGCCGACGCGATCGCGATGCTCAGTGACGGCCGCGCCGCCTTCGCCACCGTGCTCGACGGCGACGTCTATGATTCCGCCCAGCACCACCACCCCGTCAGCGTCGTCTGGGACCGCCAGCTCTACGAACTCGACGTGTTCGGAGTGCCCAAGGGCAACCCGCGCAAGGATGTCGCCCTGGACTTCGTACGGTTTGCGACATCGGCGGCCCCGCTCGCCGGCGTCGCGGGCTGGGTGCCCTACGGACCGGCGCGGCGTTCGGCCCTGCCCCTTGTCGGCAAGAACCCCGAACTCGGAATCGCGATGACGCCCTATCTGCCGACGCTGCCGCGGCACTTCGCGACCGCGTTCGCGATCGACGACGAGTGGTGGCAGCTCCACGGCGCCGACATCGAACCGCGCTGGCAGGTCTGGCTTGCCGCGCAATGAGGCAGGTTTGTTACGCGCAGGCCTGATTCGCTGAAATCTTCCTTGGGCCCGACCTTGGCAGCGCCGTCGCGCATTGACACGGCGTTAACCCTACCTGAGTTTGAGTGGCGTCGAAGCAGCGTGCGCGGGCCGGAAGCAACCGATGTTCTCCTATTTCATCCGGCGGCTTCTGGGCGCCATCCCGACGCTGTTCATCATCATCACGCTATCCTTCTTCATGATGCGTGCCGCCCCCGGCGGCCCGTTCGACAACCAGCGCCGCCTGCCGCCGGAAATCGAACTGAACATCAAAGCCGCCTACAATCTCGACAAGCCGGTCTACCAGCAATACGTCATTTATCTCGGCAAGCTGCTGCATGGCGACCTCGGGCCGTCCTACAAGAACAAGGATTTCACCGTCACCGAGATGATCGCCGACGGTCTGCCGGTCAGCGCGCGGCTCGGACTGAGCGCCATGCTGCTTGCGCTCTTGTTCGGCCTGTCGCTCGGAACGATCGCGGCCCTCAATCAGAACAAGCTGACGGACTATTTCGTCATGTCCTCCGCCATGGTCGGCATCACGGTGCCGACCTTTGTCACCGCCCCGATCCTCACGCTGATCTTCGGCGTCTATGGCGTCAGCCTGTTCGGCTACGACCTTTCGCTGCCCGTCGGCGGCTGGAACGGCGGTGCGTTGCGCAACATGATCCTGCCGGTGATCGTGTTGGCGCTGCCCCAGGTCGCGTACATAGCGAGGCTCACGCGCGGCAGCATGGTCGAGGTGCTGCACTCCAATTACGTGCGCACGGCCCGCGCCAAGGGGCTTTCGAGCTTCATGATCGTCATTCGCCATGCGTTGCGCGCCGCCGTGCTCCCGCTGGTCTCCTATCTCGGACCGGCCACGGCCGGCATCCTGACGGGTTCGCTGATTGTCGAGCAGATATTCCAGATACCGGGCATCGGCCGCTATTTCATCCAGGGCGCGCTCAATCGCGACTACACGCTGGTGCTCGGCGTTCTCATCTACTACGCGACCTTCGTCATTCTGCTCAATCTGCTCGCCGACATCCTCTACGCGATCCTCGATCCGCGGGTCAGGTACGCGAAATGAAGGGTTTTTACACCACCGCGAGGCTGGACGAAGTCGAGGCCCTCATCGGCAAGGCCGCGGACGTGCAGGGTCGCAGCCTGTGGGACGATGCGCTGCGCCGGCTGATCCGCAACCGCGCCGCGGTCGTCAGCATTGTGATCCTGTGCCTCATCGCGCTCGCTGCCGTATTCGGTCCATTGCTGCTTGCTTACGACTATAACTACATGAACTACGACATCGTCTCCTGCGCGCCGGACTGGTGGCCGGACAGCGTCGTGCTGTGCAATGCCGGCGGGACGCATTGGTTCGGTACCGACTCGCTCGGCCGCGACCTGCTCGCCCGTACTCTGATCGGTGCCCGCGTCTCGCTGGCGGTCGGCCTGATCGCGACGGTCGTCAGCCTGGTCATCGGTGTCGCCTATGGCGCCACTGCCGGTTATCTGGGCGGCCGGGTCGACGAACTGATGATGCGCTTCGTCGACGTGCTCTATTCGATCCCCTACATCTTCCTCGTCATCATCCTGATGGTGATCTTCAACCGCAATTTCTACCTGCTGTTCGTCGCCATCGGCGCGGTGGAATGGCTCACCATGTCGCGCATCGTGCGCGGCCAGACGCTGTCGCTGAAGCAGAAGGAATTCGTCGAGGCCGCCCGCGCCAGCGGCGTCAGCGATTTCGGCATCATTGCGCGCCACATCGTCCCCAACGTGTTCGGTCCGGTGGTCGTCTATGTCACGCTGACCGTTCCCGCCTCGATCCTGGCGGAGAGCTTCCTCTCCTTCCTGGGCCTCGGCATCCAGGAGCCGCTGACCTCCTGGGGCGTCCTGATCTCCGACGGCGCCAACCAGATGGAGACGGCGCCGTGGATGCTGCTGTTCCCGGCGGCCTTCATGGCGGTGACGCTCTTCTGCTTCAATTTCATCGGCGACGGCTTGCGCGACGCGCTCGACCCGAAGGATCGCTGAGATGTCCGGTCTCATCCTCGAAGTCAAAGACCTCGACGTCCGCTTCGCCACGCCGGACGGCGAGGTCCACGCGGTCCGCAATGCAAGCTTCTCGATCGGCGAGGGCGAGTGCCTCGGCGTGGTCGGCGAATCCGGTTCGGGCAAGAGCCAGCTCTTCATGGCCGCCACCGGTCTTCTCGCCGCCAACGGCCGCGCGACCGGCAGCGTCAAATATCGCGGCGAGGAGATCCTGAACGTCCGGCAGCAGCAGCTCAACCGCTTCCGCGGTTCCAAGATCACCATGATCTTCCAGGATCCGCTCACCTCGCTGACCCCGCACATGACCGCCGGCGCGCAGATCATCGAGGCGCTGCGCGTGCACTCGGGCCTGCCCCGCTCGGAGGCCGAGAAGCGCGCGGTCGAAGTCCTCGAGCTGGTGCGCATCCCCGAAGCGCGCCGCCGCATGCAGCAATATCCTCACGAGCTCTCCGGCGGCATGCGCCAGCGCGTGATGATCGCCATGGCGGTCGCCTGCGGCCCCGACCTTCTGATCGCCGGCGAGCCGACCACCGCGCTCGACGTGACGGTGCAGGCGCAGATTCTCGACATCATGCGCGACCTCAAGAACGAGCTGAAGACCGCCATCGTGCTTGTCAGCCACGACATGGGCGTGATCGCCGGCGTCGCCGATCGCGTCCAGGTGATGCGAGAGGGCGAGATCGTCGAAAGCGGCCCGGTCGACGACATCTTCTATCGGCCGCGGCACGACTACACCAAGATGCTGCTGAGCTCGATGCCGCGCCTCGACCGTCCCGACCGGGAGGGCCACGCGCACGTCCCGCCGCTCAAGAACAATACGACACTGCTCGATGTGCGCGATTTGAAGGTCCATTTCCCGGTGCGTGGCGAGGGGTTCTTCGCCAAGGCAAAACAGCTGCGCGCGGTCGATGGCGTGAGCTTCACGCTGCGCGAAGGCGAGACGCTGGGCATCGTCGGCGAATCCGGCTGCGGCAAGTCGACCCTGGCGCGCGCCGTGCTGACGCTGCTGCCCAAGACCGACGGTACCGTGGTCTGGATGACCCGCGATCTGGACACCATTTCGCCCGCGGAGCAGCGCCGGTTGCGCAAGGAACTGCAGATCGTGTTCCAGGATCCGCTGGCAAGTCTCGATCCGCGCATGACGATCGGCCAGTCCATCGCCGAGCCGCTCAAGACGCTGCAACCCGAGCTGTCGCGCGACAAGGTTCGCGCCAAGGTGCGGGCCATCATGCAGCAGGTCGGTCTCGACCCCGCCTGGATCAACCGCTACCCCCATGAGTTCTCCGGCGGCCAGAACCAGCGCGTCGGTGTCGCCCGCGCCATGATCGTCGAGCCCAAGCTGGTGATCTGCGACGAGGCGGTCAGCGCCCTCGACGTCTCCATCCAGTCGCAGATCATCGACTTGATCGTGAAGCTGCAGACCGATTACGGCATGTCGCTGATCTTCATCAGCCACGACCTGTCGGTGGTGCGCCAGATCAGCCACAGCGTGATGGTGCTCTATCTCGGCCGGATCGTGGAATTCGCCGATCGCGACACGATCTACAAGGATCCGCGGCATCCCTACACCAAGGCGCTGATCTCTGCGGTGCCGGTTCCCGATCCGAAATTCGAGCGCTCCAAGCCGCGCGCCAAGCTGTCGGGCGACCTGCCCTCGCCGCTCGACTCCCGCGCCCAGCTCAACTTTCTCAAGTCGAAGCTGGTCGACGATCCCGATGCCGAGCAGTACCGGCCGAGACTGCTCGAAGTGGGCCCCGGCCACCTCGTCGCGGAATTCGACGCCGTCTGATCACTTCAGCCGTCGCACCTTGTAGGCCATCGAATCGTCGTTCACGACGAGGTTGTAGGAGCCGACGAAGCCGCGGCTGATCGTGACCGTGTTCTTCTCACCCTTGTGGAACGGCGCCTTGATGCCGCTGTCGCTGGCGAGCTGCTGCCAGATCTGGCCGTTGTCGAGCACGACCAGGAACTTGTCGTAGGGATTGAAGGAATAGTCCGTCACCGTGGCGGTGATGCTGTCGAGCGATGGCGGCGGCTCGGCGGCGGCGACCTGGCCCGGCGCCGGCGGCGGTGCCGCCAGATTCTCGCCACCAAACTGTTCCGGCTTGGTCTGGTCCCTCGGCGACACGCCGAAGATGCGTCCCGGATCGTACCAGGGCCGGTTGTCGGCCACCGGCGGCGGGGCCGAGGCGGGCACCGCCGCGACGACGGGCGCTTCGCTCTGGGCGGCCTTCAGCTGGGGATTGAGCGCGTCGTAGCAGGCGAGACGGGCCACGCCGTCATTGACCGCGGCGCACTTCGCCATGCCGTCGACCAGATCCTGCTTGGGATCGGCATGGGCCGCGAGCGGCAGGAGCGCAAAAAGGATGGCGGCGGCGATACGTTTCATGAGCGGTTTCCAGCCTCGGTCGGGAATGCGAAGAATATGGTATCGGATGCCGATGGGCGAGGGCCTCCAGGACATGGCCGGAAGATTGTGGTGGCGTGGCACCGTCCTTGCGATTCTGCTTGCCTTCGCGACAGCGCCGGCCGGCGCCCTGACGGTCCTCAACCGCGGCAATGGCGCGGAGATAAAGAGCCTGGATCCGCACTTCGTCGACGGCATCCAGGAATCGGAGGTCGAGGGCGACATCCTGATTGGCCTGCTGACCATGGACGCCGCCGGAAAACCGATACCCGGCGCCGCAACGCGCTGGGAGACGTCGCCGGACGGCAAGACCTGGACCTTCCATCTTCGCGATCACGTCTGGTCCGACGGGCGCCCGGTGACGGCGCAGGACTTTGTCTTCGCGTGGCGACGCCTGCTCGATCCCAGGACGGGGGCTTCCTACGCCTACAATCTGTGGGTCGTGAAGAATGCGCACGCCATCAGCACCGGCGCGCTGCCGCCGGCCGCGCTGGGCGTCGCGACTCCGGACGACAAGACGCTGGTGGTCACGCTCGAACACCCCGCCGCCTATCTGCCAGAGCTTCTGACCCACGACACCGCCTACCCCCTGCCGCGCCATGTCGTGCTCGCCAAGGGCAATTCCTGGCCGAAGCCCGGCAACTTCGTCGGCAACGGTCCCTATGTGCCGCGCGAATGGATCGTCAACGACCACCTGACTCTGGTGAAAAATCCGCGCTTTTACGACGCGGCAAACGTGCGCATCGACGTCGTCATCTACCATCCGACCAGTGACAGCAACGCGGCGCTGCGCCAGTTGCGGGCCGGAGAACTCGACACCCAGACACCCATCCCCCTCACCCAGATCCAGTGGCTGCGCCGCACCATGCCGGACTGCGTTCACACCAAGCCGGTCTTCGGGCTCTCCTACATTTCCATCAACCTGCACCATCCGCCGCTGGACGATCTGCGCGTGCGGCGCGCCCTCAACCTCGCCTTCAACCGCGAGATCGTGACCGACAAGGTTCTGCGCCTGGGCGAGCCGGCCGCCTATGGCATGGTGCCGCCCGGCATCGCCAACTATCCGGGCCCGCAATCCTACGATTTTCGATCCCTGCCCTTCGCCGAACGGCTGAAGAAGGCGCAATGGCTGATGAACAGGGCCGGCTACGGCCCCGACAACCCGCTGCGGCTCGTCTTCGAGACCTTCGACGAGCCCAACAACAAGCGGATCGCCGCCGTCCTGCAGGCGATGCTGCGCCAGATCTGGGTCTATATCGACATCGAGGCGATCGACGCGTCGGTCCATGGCCGCAACATGATCGAGGGCAATTACGACCTAGGCGCCGCATCCTGGTTCGCCGATTTCAATGACGCCAGCAACTTCCTCGACCTGTTGCGCTCCGATGCCGGCAACAATTACGGCCGCTACAGGAATCCGGCCTATGACGCGATGCTGAACGCCGCCCAGCAGGAGCCCGACGCCGCCCGGCGCGGCCAACTCCTCGCCGCGGCGGAGCGGATGGCCTTGAAGGACTACCCCTGGATTCCGATGCGATTCCGCACCAGCCAGGATCTCGTTCAGCCTTATGTAAAGGGTTGGGTGGACAATGGTCGGGACCTGCACCGCACCCGCTGGCTGTGGCTCGACCGTCCGGCTCGTTGAGCCACGATCGGGGCACCGGCGAATCCGCTATACAGGCCGCCGAGTCGATTTCGAGGCTATCGTCATGTCCGCAGCGCGGTTCGCCGCCATCGCCGTTGTGTTGCTTCTCGGCGCCTGCACCAAGTTCGGCACCGCGAGCACCACGATCCATTCGCCGGACTATCTCGTTCGCGGCAACGGCGCGGAGCTGAAAAGTCTCGATCCGCACTACATCGACGGCAACTGGGAATCCAACGTCGTCGGCGACATGCTGATCGGGCTGACGACCGACGCGCCGGACGGCACGGCAATGCCCGGCGCCGCCACGAGCTGGGAAACATCGGCCGATGGCAAGACCTGGACGTTTCATCTGCGCGACCATGTCTGGTCGGACGGCGTGCCGGTGACGGCGCAGGACTTCGTCTTCGCCTGGCGGCGCATCCTGGAACCGGCCCGGGGCGCGCCCTACGCCTACTACCTTTGGCTCATCAAGAACGGCAAGGCGATCAGCGACGGCGCGCTGCCGCCTGAAAAGCTCGGCGTCACGGCCAAGGACGACAAGACGCTCGTCGTCCAGCTCGAACACCCCGCGCCCTACATGCTCGAATATCTGCTGCACCAGGCGGTGTACCCGGTCCCGCGCCACCAGGTTCTGGCCAAGGGCGATGCCTGGTCCAAGCCGGGAAACTACGTCGCCAACGGACCCTATCTGCCCAAGGAATGGGTGGTGAACGATCATATTACGCTCGTGAAGAACCCCCGCTTTTACGATGCGGCCAATGTCCATTTGCAGACCGTGATCTACAAGCCGACATCCGACACGCTTGCGGCGCTGAAGGCGATCCGCGCCGGCGAACTCGATACGCAGAACCTGGTGCCGGCGGCCGAGATCGCCTGGATGCGCCGGAATATCCCGCGCGCCCTGCAGCTTCGCACCTATCTCGGGGTGAATTATCTGACCACGAACTTCAAGCGCAAGCCGTTCCGCGACCTGCGCCTGCGCCAGGCGATTGCTCTCGCCGTCGATCGGGAGACCATTGTCGACAAGATACTCAGGCTCGGTGAAGTGCCTGCCTACCGGCTGGTTCCGCCCGGCACCGCGAATTACCCCGACGGCGCCCATATGTGGTTCCAGTCCTGGCCGCAGCAGCAGCGCATCGCCAAGGCGCGCGCGCTGATGGTCGAGATGGGCTACGGCCCGGGCCGCCATTTCCACACGACCTATGACACGACGACCACCCCGGATGCCAAGCGCACGGCTGCGGTCCTGCAATCGATGCTGCGCGACATCTATATCGATGTCGACATCGTCACATCCGACACCCAGTTCTATTACAAGAAGCTGCAGGAGGGCGACTTCGACATCGCGACCGGTGCCTGGATCGGCGACTTCGATGACGCCGGCACGTTCCTGGACCTGCTGCAATCGCAGAGCGGGAACAATTACGGCCACTATGCGAGCCCGGTGTTCGACTCGCTGTTGGCGAAGTCCTATCAGACGGTCGATCCCAAGGCGCGCGGCGAGATGTTGCGCCGCGCCGAGCAGACCGCGCTGGACGATCTGGGCGTCATTCCGTCCCGCTTCGTCGTCACCCAGGACATCGTCGAGCCCTATGTGAAGGGCTGGATTCCCAATGTCCGCGACTTCAACCGCTCGCGCTGGCTTTCCATCGACCCGTCCGCCGGCGTGGAACGCGGCCACTAGCATTCCGCCGGAAGTTTGCGGTCACGACACCGTCGTGTTCGCCGGAAACATCGGCGCACCGGTCGCCGGCGCGCGCCATCCTTGCATGCAGCCCAATGCCTTAGCGGCGCGAAGTTCCGGGAACTTTCGCGTCCTGTCTGCGTTCAATTTCCAATGGCATCACATCCGGCCTACCGGTTGGGGCTTGGCGGACATTTCTGCGGGCGATCAACGCCATGAACTATTCCGAAGTTGGCAGCCGCGCGTCCTGGCGCAAGGCGTTGGAGCCGAGCGAAGGTCCGATCCGGTCCGAATTGTTCAGCATCGAGCGCCTGGAGCAGCACGCCGCCACGCTCGCAATGGCGCAGCGCGTCTCGCCCGACATCGTGCGGGGCCGTCCGCTGCAGACCAGGCTCGCGGAGAACGCGCGCCTCATCGCCGATGCCTACCGCGCCATCGTCGCGGCGGCGCGCGCCCACCGCTCCGTGCCGCCGGCAGCCGAATGGCTGCTCGACAACTACCACATCGTCGACGAGCAGATCCGCGAAATCCGCGACGACCTGCCGCCGGGCTATTACCGCAAGCTGCCCAAGCTGATCGAGGGCCATCTCGAAGGCTATCCGCGCGTCTTCGGCATTGCCTGGGCGGTGATAGCCCATACCGACAGCGTGCTCGACATCGCCAAATTGACGCACTTCGTCGAGGCCTATCAGCGCGTCCAGCCGCTGACCATCGGCGAGCTCTGGGCCATCGCGATCACGCTGCGCATCACCTTGGTGGAGAATCTGCGCCGCATCTCGGAAGGCATCCTCACCTGGCTCGCCGCCAGCGCCGACGCCGACGCGCTCGCCGAGCGCATCCTCGGCGAGGAATCGCGCGAGCCGATCTCCCGGCTGCTCGTCGAGCTCGACACCCGGCCCTGGTCGGTGCCTTTCGCGGTCCAGCTCGCCCAGCGGCTGAGAGATCGCGACCCGGAGGTGACGCCGGCCCTGCGCTGGCTGAACGACCGCCTCGCGCGCGAGGGCACCAACGCCGACGAGATCGTGCGCCAGGAAGTGCAGCGGCAAAGCGCGATGAACGTCACGGTGCGCAACGTGATCACGTCGATGCGCCTGATTTCGGCGATCGACTGGCCGGAATTCTTCGAAAACGTCAGCCTGGTCGACGCGGCGCTGCGCGCCACCACCGATTTTGCCGCGATGGATTTCCCGACCCGGGACCTTTATCGCCGCGCCGTCGAAACGCTGTCGCTCGAGTCCGGACGTGACGAAGTCGAGGTCGCAGAGCGTGCGGCCGACGCCGCCGCGCGCGCCGGCGCGAGCCTGCCGCCGTCCGAGCGCGCCACGCGGCGCGAATGCGACGCCGGCTATTACCTGATCGCAGAGGGCCGCCGCGCCTTCGAAGCCGAACTGGGCTGCCGCGTCCATCGCAAGACCAGTATCTACCGGTACATGTCGGCGGCCGGTGTCCTCAGTTACGTGGCGCTGATCGCGCTGTTCACGCTGCTGATCGTTGCCGCCGGCCTGGTCGCTGTGATCGATCTCGGCGCCGCGCGCTGGGCTCTGCTGGCATTCGCCGTCACCGCGCTGGTTCCGGCATCCGATCTTGCCATCGCCATCGTCAACCGCATGGTCACCCACCAGGTCGGCGCGATGCAGCTTCCCGGCCTGGAACTGCGAAATGGCGTGCCGGACGGCTTGCGCACGCTGATCGCCGTGCCCACGCTGCTTCTCTCCGAGGAAGGGATCGGCGGGCAGGTCGACCGGCTCGAAGTCCATTATCTCTCCAATTCCGACGAGGCGTTCACCTTCGCGCTGCTCTCCGATTGGCGGGATGCCGATACCGAGCATGCCAGCGACGACGAGGCCCTGCTTGCCAAGGCGGCCGCCTCCATCGCCGCGCTGAACGCCCGCTATCCGCGTGAGGATGGCTCTGCCCGCTTCCTGCTGCTGCATCGCCGACGGGTTTGGAATGACGGCGAGGGAAAATGGATCGGCTGGGAACGCAAGCGCGGCAAGCTGAACGAATTGAATCGGCTTCTGCGCGGTGCTACCGACACCACCTTCATCGCCATCGACGGCCGCCCCCCTCTTGTGCAGGCCGGCGTGCGCTATGTCATCACGCTAGACGCCGACACGCGCCTGCCGATCTCCGCGGCGCGGCGGCTGGTCGGCAAGATCGCCCATCCGCTCGTGCGCCCGCGCTTCGATCCGCGGACCGGCAGGGTGGACCGCGGCCACGCCATTCTGCAGCCGCGCGTGACGCCGTCGCTGCCGCCCAGGGATGGCGGTTCGCTCTTTCAGCGCGTCTTCTCGGGCCCAAACGGGCTCGATCCCTACGCCGTCGTCGTCTCCGACGTGTACCAGGACCTCTATGAAGAAGGCTCCTATTTCGGAAAAGGCATCTACGACGTCGATGCCTTCGAGGCGGCGCTGGAGCGGCGCTTTCCGGTCTCGACCGTTCTCAGTCACGACCTTCTGGAGGGCATTTTCGCGCGGGCCGGTCTCGCCTCCGACATCGAGGTGGTCGAGGAATATCCGTCGCGCTATGACGTCGCCGCCTCGCGCCAGCATCGCTGGGTTCGCGGCGACTGGCAGCTCCTGCCCTGGATCTTCGGGCGCGGCCCGCGCCGGGCGCGCCGGCGCACCGCCATTCCGCTGATCGGCCGCTGGAAGCTGTTCGACAATCTGCGCCGCTCGCTCTCGGCGCCCTCGACCCTTCTGGCGCTCCTGCTCGCCTGGTTCCTGACCCCTTCCATCGCAGCCGCCTGGACCGTCTTCGTCCTGCTGCTTGTCGTTCTGCCGACGCTTCTTCCCGCCCTGTCCGGGATCGTGCCGCAACGCGTTGGAATCTCGCTGCGAAACCACTGGCGCGGCGTGGCGCGCGACGTCGAGCTGGGACTGGTGCAGAGCGCCTTCCTGCTGACGTTCCTCGCGCACCAGGCCTGGCTGATGGTCGACGCCATCGTTCGCACGCTCTGGAGAGTCGTGGTGCGCCGGAAGCGCCTGCTCGAATGGGTGACGACGGCGCAATCGAGCGACGAGAACGGCTTTGACCCTCGGAGACTGGCCAGCCAACTCGCCGCCAGCACCTTGGCGATCGCGGTGGCGGGCACCGCGGTCGCCCTCGCCGGACACGGTGCCTGGCCCATTGCGGCGCCATTCGGCTTGTTGTGGCTGTTCTCGCCCATCATCGCGCACTGGGCCAGCGAGCCGCCCGAGCGCGACACCGATCTCGAGGTCGGAGGTGCGGACACGAAAACGTTGCGCCTGGTCGCGCGGCGCACCTGGCGCTTCTTCGAGACCTATGTGAGAGCGGAGGACAATTTTCTTCCTCCCGACAACTTCCAGGAGGACCCCGAGCCCGTCGTCGCCCACCGCACGTCGCCGACAAACATCGGGCTCTATCTCCTCTCCGTGGTCGCCGCGAGAGACTTCGGCTGGATCGGGACGGTCGACGCCGCCGACCGGCTGGAAGCGACCTTCGCGACGCTCGACGAGCTCGAACGCCAGCGCGGACATCTTTACAACTGGTACGACACGCGCGATCTGCGCCCGCTCGAACCGCGCTATATCTCGACCGTCGACAGCGGCAATCTGGCCGGTCACCTGATCGCGCTCGCCCACGCCTTGCGGGAATTCGCGGGCGCGCCGCTTGCGCCCTGCTGGCGGGACGGCATCCGCGATGCGCTCAATCTGTTGCGCGAGGCGACGCATGACGACCGCCGCGCCGAGCTGCCCCGGTCGCTTGCTGCCATGCTGGCCGATTTCGCAGCCGCTCTCGATCTCAAGTCGAACGATGCCGCGGCACAACTCGGCGAACTCGAGCGCCGGGCCGGGAAGATCGCGGCTCTCGCGCTGCCGCCGGACGCCGCTGCCTGGGCGACGGCCTTGCACGCCGCGATCCGCTCGCATTTGCGCGACGCGCAGACGATCCTGGCCCCGGAAGGCGACGAAGACGATCCGGCATCCCGCGGCATCGCCCAGTTGCGCCATCGTCTCGAATCCCTCGCAGACGAGGCCATGGCGATGTTCAACGCCATGGAGTTCGGCTTCCTGCTCGATCCCGGCAGGCTGCTGCTCGCCATCGGCTTTCGCGCCACCGACGCGTCGCTGGATGCGAACTTCTACGACATGCTGGCCTCGGAGGCGCGGCTCGCCAGCTTCATCGCCATCGCCAAAGGCGACGTGCCGGCGCGCCACTGGTTCCGCCTGGGCCGCACGCTGACGCCGCTGCCGGGCGGCTCGGCGCTGATTTCCTGGTCGGGCTCGATGTTCGAATACCTGATGCCCTCGCTCGTGATGCGCGCGCCGGCCGGTAGCCTTCTGGCGGAGACCAATCGCCTGGTGGTGCGCCGCCAGCGCGCCTATGGCGACGAGCTGGGCGTGCCCTGGGGCATCTCGGAATCCGCCTTCGGCGCCCGCGACATCGAACGGACCTATCAGTATTCGAGCTTCGGCGTGCCGGATCTCGGCTACAAGCGTGGCCTGGCCGAGAATGTCGTCATCGCGCCCTATGCCAGCGCGCTGGCCGCGATGGTCGATCCCGCCCATGCGGCGCGCAACTTCGAGCGCCTGGCGGACGCCGGCGGCCGCGGCACCATGGGCTGGTACGAGGCGCTCGACTACACGCCCACGCGCCTGCCCGAAGGCGCCAAGGTCGCCATCGTGCGCTGCTACATGGCCCATCACCAGGCGATGAGTCTGATCGCGATCGCGAATGCGCTGCACGACGGCCGCATGCGCGCCCGCTTCCATGGCGAGCCGATCGTGAAGGCGGCCGAGCTCCTGCTGCAGGAACGCATGCCGCGCGACGTCGTCGTGGCGCGACCGCCGCCGGCCCAGGTCGCCGAAACCGTCGAAATCGGCACCATCGTGCCCGACTCGCGGCGCCGCTACGCCTCGCCCTATAGCCGCCTGCCGCGCACCCATCTGCTATCCAACGGCGAATTCAGCGTGATGCTCTCGGCCGCCGGATCCGGCTATGTCCGCTGGAACGACGTGGCGGTGACGCGCTGGCGCGAAGATCCGACCTGCGACGAATGGGGCAGCTACTGCTTCCTGCGCGACGTCGAGAGCGGCGAAGTGTGGTCCGCGGGCTACCAGCCGACCGGCGCCGCACCGGACGACTACCAGGCGAGCTTCACCGAGGATCGCGCCGAAATCTCGCGCCGCGACGGCACGCTGGTGACCCAGACCGAGCTGATCGTTTCGCCGGAAGACAACGCCGAGGTGCGTCGCGTCTGCGTCGCCAATCACGGCACGCGGCAGCGCGAAATCGAGCTGACCTCCTACGCCGAACTGGCGCTCGCGCGCCAGGCGGACGACCTGGCGCATCCCGCCTTCGCCAAACTCTTCGTGCAGACCGAGTTCGTGCCGCATCTGGGCGCCATCATTGCCACGCGCCGCCGCCGCTCCGACAAGGATCCGCAGATCTGGGCGGCGCATCTCGCCGTGGTGGAGGGAAACCATCAGACCGAGGTGCAGTTCGAGACCGACCGCGCGCGCTTCCTGGGCCGCGGCCGGACCATCCGCCATCCGGCGGCGGTCATCGAAGGCTGGCCGTTGTCCAACACCGAAGGCGCGGTGCTCGACCCGATCTTCTCGCTGCGCCGCCGCGTCTCCGTGCCGCGCGGCGCCACGGTGCACGTGGCGTTCTGGACCATCGTCGCCTCGACCCGCGAGGAAATACTCGAACTGGCCGAGAAATATTGCGACGAAGGCGCCTTCGATCGCGCCCGCACGCTGGCCTGGACCCAGGCGCAGGTGCAACTCCAGCATCTGGGCATACGCGCCGCGGAAGCGCACCTCTACCAGCGCCTCGCCAACCATGTGCTCTATTCGGACTCGACGCTGAGGCCGCCGCCGGAGTTCATCAAGCGCACCGTGCGCAAGGCTTCGACGCTGTGGGCGTACGGCATCTCCGGCGACCTTCCCATCGTGCTGGTGCGCATCTCCGGCGACGACGACCTTGTTCTGGTGCGCCAGCTTCTTCGGGCGCACGAATACTGGCGTGCCAAGCGGTTCGCCGTCGATCTCGTCATCCTGAACGAGCGCGTCTCCTCCTACATCCAGGACTACCAGAACTCGATCGACGCGCTGGTGCGCATGAACCGCACGATGCCGCACATCGCCCGCCCGGAAGTGGGCGGCACGGTGTTCACCCTGCGCAGCGATCTCATTCCCAGCGAGGTGGCCGAACTGCTGCAGGCCGCGGCGCGCGCGGTGCTGCGCGGCCAGCACGGTTCGCTCGCCGACCAGATCAACGCCGCGCGGGAGCGCCGCTCCGTGGGCGCGCCGCCGCAGCGCAGGGCGTTGCTCGCCGGCGCGCCGGAGACCCCGCTGCCGCGGCCCCAACTCGAGTTCTTCAACGGGGTGGGAGGCTTCGCCGCCGACGGCCGGGAATACGTCGCGGTCATGGAAGGGGCCACGCCTACGCCGATGCCGTGGAGCAATGTGGTCGCCAATCGCGACTTCGGATTTCTCGTCGACGCATCCGGCGGCGGCTACACCTGGTCGGTCAACAGCCAGCAGCACCAGCTCACGCCCTGGTCGAACGATCCGGTCGCGGACCCGCCCGGCGAGGTCCTCTACATCCGCGACGACGACACCGGCCAGCTGTGGACGCCGGTCTCCAATCCCATCCGCGAGCGCACCGCCCGCTACACCGCGGCCCATGGCCAGGGCTATAGCCGCTTCGAGCACAACGTCCACGGCATCGGCGCCGAGCTGACGCTGTTCGTGTCGCCCGACGATCCGATCAAGATCGCCCGGCTGAAGCTCACCAATCTCTCGGGGCGGGCGCGGCGGCTCTCGGTCACCGCGTTCGTCGAATGGGTGTTCGGCTCGACCCAGCGCCTGGGGCGCACGCTGATCGCGACCGAGATGGATCCCAGGACCGGTGCGATGTTCGCGCAGAACCGCTGGAACAACGAGCTCGGCGAGCGCGTCGGCTTCCTCGACATGGCGGGAAAGCAGAGCGCCTGGACCGGCGACCGCACCGAATTCATCGGCCGCGACGGCGGGCGCAACCGTCCGGCCGGGCTCGTCCATGGCACGGCGCTGTCCAACCGCTGCGGCGCGGGCTTCGATCCGTGCGGCGTGCTGCAGGCCCCGGTGCCTCTCAGTATGGTCGGCACGGCCGAGATCGTCGTCTTCCTGGGCGAGACCGCGACGCGGGCCGAGGCGCAGGCCCTGCTCGAAAAATACCGTGCCGCCGATCTCGACGCCGTGTTCGCGTCGGCGACGAAGCAATGGGACGACATCCTCGATGTCGTGCAGGTGAAGACGCCGGACCGCGCTCTCGACCTTCTGGTCAACCGCTGGCTGCTCTACCAGACGCTCGGGTGCCGGATATGGGCGCGCACCGGCTTCTACCAGGCGAGCGGCGCCTATGGCTTCCGCGATCAGCTGCAGGACGTGATGGCGCTCTGCGTCGCGCGTCCCGACATCGCGCGCGCGCACCTGTTGCGCGCCGCCGCGCGGCAATTCACCGAAGGCGACGTGCAGCACTGGTGGCTGCCCGAAACCGGCCGCGGCATCCGCACCCGCATTTCGGACGATCGCGTCTGGCTCGCCCATGTCGCGGTGCACTACGTGAACACGACCGGCGACACCGGCGTGCTCGACGAACAGGTTCCGTTCCTGGAAGCGCCGGTGCTGCGCCCCGGCGAGCACGACTCCTTCTCGCAGCCCGCCGTCAGCGAGCGCACGGCAAGCCTGTTCGACCATATCGCGCTGGCGCTCGATGGCGCGCTGACCCTGGGCGAGCATGGCCTGCCGCTGATGGGCACCGGCGACTGGAACGACGGCATGGACCGCGTCGGCGAGCACGGCAAGGGCGAGAGCGTATGGCTGGGCTGGTTCCTCTATGCCGCCCTGGTCGACAGCGCGAAGATCGCCGAGGCGCGCGGCGCAGGCGATGCGGCGGAACGCTGGCGCAACCACGCGACGCGCCTCCAGCAGTCGCTGGAAGCGCAAGCCTGGGACGGCGACTGGTACCGCCGCGCCTTTTTCGACGACGGCACGCCGCTCGGCTCGGCCGCCGGCGTCAACTGCCGCATCGATAGCATCGCGCAGTCCTGGTCGGTGATCTCCGGCGCCGCGGAACCGGCGCGCGCGGCGCGCGCCATGGCCGCCGTCGACAAATATCTCATCCAGCGCGACCAGAAGCTCTCGCTGCTGTTCACGCCGCCCTTCGACAAGCCGGAGCGCGATCCCGGCTACATCAAGGGCTATCCGCCGGGCATCCGCGAGAATGGCGGTCAGTACACCCATGGCGCGGTCTGGGCCGCCATGGCCTGGGCCATGCTCGGCAATGGCGACCGCGCCCATGAGCAGCTCGCCATGCTCAATCCCATCGGTCATTCCAGCGATCCGGCCGCGATGCACCGCTACAAGGTCGAGCCTTATGTCGTGGCGGCCGACATCTATTCCGTGCCGCCGTATGTCGGCCGCGGCGGCTGGACCTGGTACACCGGCTCGGCCGGCTGGTTCTATCGCGCGGCGCTGGAGCGGTTGCTGGGCTTCCGCAAGGAAGGCGCGAGCCTGCTGCTGGATCCCTGCATCCCGCGCACCTGGCCGGGCTTCGAGATCGCCTACCGCTTTGGTACGAACCGCTATGCGATCGCGGTGGAGAACCCGCTGGGCGTCAGCCGCGGCGTGCTGCTGCTCAAGCTCGACGGCAAGATCGTCACGGGAAACCGCATCCCGCTCCTCGACGACGGCGAGCGCCATGCGGTGCAGCTGGTTCTGGGCTGAAAGCCGGGGCGCCACTCGCCTTGCGGATGACTGCTTAATTGGGTGACAGGAGCACTATTGCCCATCCCGTTCAGCGCCACGGGAAACGTTGCTCCTGTCGCCGAATTTTGTCACGGCCCCGGCAGTCATGCTGCTATTGGGCCGGAAGAAACTATTTCACGCTTCCTCGATGCCCTCGAATTTCACTTCGGTCAGGGTGTGGGGCGAGCCGCGTATCGCCTCGGTTACAGGGCTCGTTCTTGGACCATGTCCCTCTCTTAATCATATCTGTCTCGCCGCCGATGTATGATGCTCATGTATTTCTCTGACGGAAGTCCCGAATGGCTGGGAACGGCACGCGCAATCTACAGGCAACGCCGGAACGCCGACCGCAACGGCGCACACGGGTTCTGCTTGGCGGCCTCGTCGCCTTCTTCGACGGTGCCCAGCACTTCGACTGTACGATACGAGATCTGACGAAAACCGGCGCGCGCATTTCTCTTCCGAGAAACCAGCCAATCCCGTCGAATGTCTATCTCATCAACATGCGCGATCGCACCGCACATCAGGCGAAGGTTGCTTGGAACAACGGCAAGGGAGCCGGGCTTTCATTCGTCAAATCGCTGTCCCTGAGTGAGATAACCGACCCCAAGCTCGCGTATCTCAAACGACTGTGGCACGAGCGTGCCGCGCGGTGAGCGAGCCAGATAGGGCGCCATTCTCGGGTCGCGATGCTGCGCCCTCGTCTGCCCATGGCTGCTTCCACTACCGCCCTTCGACGGTTTGCCTGACGAGGCGTTTGGCTTATCATCGCATACCGTCGCACATGACCCCGTAGCTCAGCAGGATAGAGCAACGGTTTCCTAAACCGTAGGTCGCGCGTTCGAATCGCGCCGGGGTCGCCATTTTTTTTGCTGGCGGCGTCGCGCGATGCCGCCCGCCAACCCATCGCGCGCCGCCGCTGCGTTACGAGTTTTGTCCACTCGGACTCGCTACGAGCCTACAGCGGATACTGCCGCAGCTCGGGAGCGCTGGCGAATTTCTCGCCGAGCCGGTGGACGAGATCGCGCAGGGCGCCTTCGGCGGCGACCTTGATCGCGTCGCCGTTGTTCTCGCACACGATGCCGGAATCGCTGACGCCTTCGCCGGAGCCCGTAGCGGTCTCCGAGACGAGTTCGCCGTGCGGGCCGAGAACCTGGATATGGGCATCGATCTCGGCGGTCACGACCGCGGTCGACCGCGACGTGCCCTGTTCGACCGTCGGGCGCACGCGGAATTCGTCGCCATGGATGCGGATGATCCCCGTCAGGCCGGCGGCGCGAAGCTCCTGCGGCGACGGCGGCCGGTCGACCGGGACCACCTTGTCGGCGAGCGGCTCGAAGGTGCGCGCGAGCGTCGCCCGCATCGGGCCGGAGACGTCCACCGACCAGTCGTAGCTGGGGCAGAAGGTCTCGTCCTCGCTGTGCACCTTGGCGAGATCGCCGGCGTCGACATACAGGGCCCAGGCCCCGGACACCGGCGAGCCATAGGCGCCGACCACCGGGTCGGGCCGTTGATCGGCGATCACGACCGTCCGGGCGCAGCCCGACAGGCAGACGCCGAGAGCGGCGATCGATGCGGCAAGCTGCAGTTTCACGGCACTTCCCGTCGCACGGCGCGGCGAAGCCGGCCCTCATCGCCCCTTTCGGGACGATGAAGGCAGTATTCGGGAAATTGGCTAATACTTGGTTTCTAGCCCTTGGTCGGCACCAGGCCGCGGTGCTCCAGCATCGGACCGATATCGGGGTCCTTGCCGTAGAAGGCGCGGAACATCGTGCCGTAGTCCTCGGTGTGGCCGCGCGACAGGATGAGATCGCGGAATCGGTCGCCATTGGCGCGCGTCAGCCCGCCATGCGCCGTGAACCAGGCGAACGCATCGTCGTCGAGCATCACCGACCACTGATAGGCGTAGTAGCCGGCGGCATAGCCGTTCGCCCAGATGTGGAGGAAATAGCTCGACCGGTAGCGCGTCGGCACGTTGGGGAAGTCGGTGTGCGTGGCGTGCAGCGCCTGGGCCTCGAACTTGTCGACGTCCTGCTTCGGCGCATCGGCGCTCAGCGCATGCCATTGCAGGTCGAGCTCCGACGCCGCGAGCAGCTCGCCCAGCTCGTAACCCTGGTTCCAGGTCTGCGACTTCTTGATCTTGTCGACCAGCGCCTGGGGCATCGGCTGGTGCGTGCGATAGTCCACCGCATAGTGCTTGAGCACGTCGGGATAGAGCGCCCAGTGCTCGTTGAACTGCGAGGGGAATTCCACGAAGTCGCGCGCCACCGCCGTGCCCGACAGCGACTCGTATTTCTGGTTTGCGAACAGCGCATGCAGCGCGTGGCCGAACTCGTGGAACATCGTCGTCACGTCGTCGAAGCTGATCAGCGCCGGCTGCCCCGCGGCGGGCTTGGTGAAGTTCGCCACGTTGTAGACGACCGGCTTGGTGCCCAGCAGATGCGACTGGTTGACGAAATTGCTGGTCCAGGCGCCGCCCGATTTGTTGTCGCGCTTGAAATAGTCGAAATACATCAGCCCGAGCTGCGATCCGTCCTTGTCGATCACGTCGAACACGCGCACGTCCGGCTGCCACACCGGCAGATCGTGGCGTTCCTTGAAGGTGATGCCGTAGAGCTGCGTCGCGGTGTAGAGCACGCCGTTGACGAGAACGTTGTTGAGCTCGAAATAGGGCTTGAGCGCATTCTCGTCGAGATCGTATTTCTCGCGGCGCACCTGCTCGGAATAGCGCTCCCAGTCCCACGGCTTGAGATCGAAATGCTTGCCGTCCTTGTCGATCGCGGCCTGGATCAGCTTGGCCTCGGCGGCAGCCTTGGCAGCGGTCGCCGGCACGAGCTGGGCGAGGAATTTGTCCACCGCCTCCGGCGTGCGCGCCATCTGGTCGTACAGCACGTAGTCGGCGAAGGTCTTGTAGCCGAGCAGGCGCGCCTTGCGGGCGCGCAGCTGCGCGATCTCCGCGATGGTCGCGCGCGTGTCGTTGGCGTCGCCCTTCTCGGTCCGGGTCCAGGAATGGTTGAACAGCGTCTCGCGCACGCGGCGGTCGGCTAGCGATACCAGCAACGGCTGCTGCGTCGTGTTCTGCAGCGGGATGACGTACTTGCCCTTGAGCCCGCGCGCCTGTGCCGCGGCGGCGGCGGCGGCGATTTCCTGGTCGCTCAGCCCGGCCAGATCTTTCTTGTCGCCGACGATCAGCGCGCCGGCCTTGGCGGCGGCGACCAGCTTCTGCTGGAAGGCGGCCTCGAGCGAGGCGTCGCGCTTGTTGATCGCGCGCAGCTGCGCCTTGTCGGCGTCCGACAGATTGGCGCCGGAATGCACGAACTGCCTGTAGTCGATGGTCAGAAGCTGCAGCGACTCCGGATCGAGATGCAGCGTCGCGCGCTTGTCGTACAGCGCCTTCACGCGGGCGAACAGCTTGGGATCGAGCTCGATCGCGTCCTGGTGCTCGGCCAGGAGCGGCGCCACGTCGGTCTGCACCTTGTCGAGCGCGGGATTGGTGTTGGCTCCCACGACCGCGTTGAAGGTGTTGTTCACCCGGTCGAGCATGCGGCCCGAGGTT
>Ga0134126_10002918_pt1 | contig 21497 bp, 22 predicted proteins | sample KB31752_FD_96881 | JGI IMG/M metagenome (GOLD analysis project Ga0134126, IMG submission 96881) | Terrestrial soil microbial communities with excess Nitrogen fertilizer from Kellogg Biological Station, Michigan, USA - KB3-175-2 | ecosystem: Environmental > Terrestrial > Soil > Unclassified ... | reverse complement strand
CCACCCGTCCCCCCAGCCAGGTGGGGAGGGCGCACTGCACCGGAGCATTCATGGAGAGGAAGGTGTCGGCGATCACCTCCAGCCTGGCGACGGCCTCGGCCCGGGCCGCATCCGGTCCGAACGCCGCAAGCCATGCCGCCTTCATCTGCGGCAGGGCCGCGATCTTGCTCAACCCGCTCAGGACGAAAGTGAGCGCGGGATGTTCGCCACAAGCAAAGCTCGTCCCGGCCAACTCTCCGACGGCGTAGTCGAGAAAGACCTCATCCACGATGAGCGCGAGGCCGTGCTGGGCGCAGATGGCTTCCAGTTCTCTGCGCTCGGCGGACTTGGTGAAGTGGCCAGTAGGGTTGTTGGGATGCACAAGGGCAATGGCCCTGGTGCGCGATGTGATGGCCTGCCGCAGCGCCTCGGCGTCCAGATGCCAGCCGTGGTCGTAGAAGAGCGGATACGGGACGAGCCGGACATTTTCAATCTGGGCCAGAAAATCAAAGAGCGGGTAGCTGGGCTGGGCAATGAGGACCTCATCTCCGGGGTCGCAGAGCAGACGGAAGAGATAGCTGTAGGCCTCGCTGGTGCTGGGGGTTAGAAATACGTGCTCAGGCTCGACCGCCGCGCCGTGCCCGGTGTAGTAGCCGCAAACCGCTTCGCGCGCAGCCAACATTCCACGCGGATAGGGATCGTAAATCAGGGCCTCTGGTTTTGCCAGCGCACTCAGAATTGCCGCCTCGTCGTAAGTGAAGCCGCAGCGGGTGGGGTTTGATGCTGTGAGATCCAGCAGCGGCAGGCCCGCGCTTCGACGCGCACGCACGGCCCGCGTGAGTTCCGTCTCGGATAAATCCCATGCTGTGCGGGCTGAGAATCGAGGGTTGCCGTTCATGGAAACCATCTTTTCATAGCCCGCAGCCAGCCATTGTTCTCTACCCAGCGATAATCTAAGCGATCGCTACTCTGAGATGTTGACAATGAACCAACATAACGGGAACGCGATCCCCAGGGGTACACTCGCTTTTATCTAGTAAAACGATGACCAGGAATAAGCGAATGTCATTCTTGAGAAATGCGGCGTGCCTTTGTGTGGCTGTTGGAATTGCTCTGTGTGTAGTCACGACAAGTATTCATGGACAAGTCGCAGAGCCACCCCAAGCTGTTGTCGAGAAATACTGCTTTCTTGACGGACAGGGTGCAAATTTTGGCGCCTCGAACCCGAATGCCAAGGCGGCTTTTGATCTTCTCATCAACGAGGACGAAGCCGGATATGACACGTCAGTTATCGTTAAGTCCTACAGAATTGGGAAGGTGATCGCAGGTAAGGAGAGCGCGAACGTGGAGGTCATCTATGCTGTATTAGGGACGCTCGGGGGAGGATTTCATGCCAAGAGGAGCACACACCCAGAGACTGTCACGTTCCACCTGACGCTGATTGGCAATTCATGGAAAATTGACGGTTTGCGAATTCGTCCCCATATTACTCAGGCCTGGATTCTTTCAAAGTTGCGCCATAGCCTGGCTGCGGACGAAAAGGCAGGCAAGCATGATTCGCCTTTGAAAGCTGCAAATGCCGAAATCTCCCAATGGTGACCGCCGCCTGATTGTGGATTGCGATACGTTTCAACCGCGGCATATATGTCGCATATATGATGAAAGAGTGCATATAGCGATTCGCGCCGTTATCTTTGACTACGGAATGGTACTCAGCAATCCCGCTGTTCCCGCCGCGCATGAGCGCCTGGTGGCGGCCTCCGGCCTTAGCCGCGAGGTCCTCGACCAGCACTACTGGGCCAATCGCCACAGCTACGACCTGGGCATGACCGGGCGAGAGTTCTGGGCCAAGGTGGCCGCCGACGCGGGAACCACCTTCAACCCCGCGCAGGTCTTTAACCTCATCGAATCCGATGTCCTGATGTGGACCTCGGTGAACGAAGAAATGCTGGCCTGGGTCACGGCCTTGCAGAATGCTGGATTCCGCACTGCCATTATCTCGAACATGGTGTGGGAAATTCTGGAGCGCATGAGCCAGCGTTTTGGCTGGCTCGACCGCTTCGATCACCTCACATGGTCGTGCGCACTGGGGATTGCCAAGCCGGATCCGGCCATTTACCGGCTGACCTACGAGGCGCTCGAAGTCTCTCCTGCGGAAGCGCTCTTCCTCGACGACAAGCCGGAAAACATCGCCACCGCCCAGGCGCTGGGGATGCAAACCATCCAATTCTCCACTGTCGAGCGATTGAAGGAGGAGCTTGAATCGCTTGGCCTGACGGATTTGCTGGAACCTCAGCTCAAGGCGGTGCACGCCCCGGCGACGGAAGCATCCGCAGTCTAGCCTTCACTGGATTTGGGCTGTTTCCTCGTTGGTGTTGTAGCCGTTCAGGCGTACCCATGCCGGTTTTCCAGCTTTGTCGCGGACTGTCCCGTGAATCTCAACCGTTTCATGCGGAAACACGGTTACGTAGTTGTCGCTGTATTGAATCGGCAGGAGTTCATCGCCTTCCTTCGTGCCGCTGATGGTTGCGCGTTCGAAGAAGGCGATGTGGCTGGTGGGATTGTGCAGCCGGATCGTGACGTGGGTTTTGCCGTTCTCATGCGTCTCACCGGCGGACAGCTCCAGCTTCACCCGAGGCATGGTGTTCAGGGCGGTCATGTTGGCCCAGCTTTTCATTTTCAGTTGAAACGCATTGTCGTTCTTCGGATCGCCAAGGTCGTCGTCCTGGGTCGATTGCCAATATACGTTGTCCACCCGTTGCCTTCCCTGCGCGTCGTAGAGATCGCAGCGAACGAAGTATACCGGCGTGATGGCTTTCGGCTTCGCCAGGGTGAGGATGCGCGTTGCGCCGCCTGACGTCACCTCGATTTGCTTGATGCTCCTGTCCTCCCGCAGTTTGCCGTCGAGATCGTAGACGCGAATCCGCGCCCGCAGGCCGCGCTGGTTCTCAGGAGTCTGGTTGACAACCGTAAAGTGGGCCTCGCTGTGGTTGCCCGTCGCGAAGGAGTCGAAGACAACCGAGAGAGACCGCAGCCCCTTCTTTGCTCCGTAATAGGCGCCGCCGGGTTGGAGGTAATAACCGAAGATATGCCCGAAGAACGACGGCCACGGATTGTTCATCATCCAGTAGATGGTCATTTTGTGGGTCGCCCACCCATTCGCCGCAAAATCTTCAAACTGGGCGCGCACCTCTTCGTAGGCCGCCAGTTGCGCCTTCCGCGCAAACTCCCGTGCGCTTGTGGAAGGTCCGTATCTCCGGTTCACCGCCATCTGAACATTCGCGAGCGTGTTGTTGCCTTCACCCGCTCCGGAGTGGAAGTACCACGCATCGTTGATCGGCCATAGGCGATCTGCCGGAATGAACTTCTTCAGGCTCTCGTATGGAGGAATCTGCTCGTTGTCCCCTTGCTCCGCGCTCGCTCCCTGCGCCGGAGCATAGCGTCCGCTGAACCAGTACGTGGGCGGACGCCAACTGTAGGGGCCCTGCATCTGGATTCCGTCCCACTCAGGGGTTCCGTTCGGAGCCCGCGCAAACGACGATACTGTATCCACCACCGCGTTCTGCCAGTGCAGTTGATGAATTATCTGGTGATACTTGTTCCGCACCGGCGGAGGCGGCAACCCGTCACTCCCGTTCGCCCAAAGAAAGACCGAAGGATGCGCGCGCAGCATCAGCAACTGCGACCGCAGACTCTCCGCCGCCACCGTGTGATCCTCCGCGCTCCACTGGTTCCACTTCTCCCACTGATTGCAGCACATCCATCCCAGCATCACGGGAATCCCCTGCTCATCCGCTTGCTCCATCATGTGCTCGCTGGTGATCTTCCCCTCCCACCGCAGCATATTCAGCCCGAGGTCCTTCACGTAGCGCAGCACCGCGTCTTCCCGCGCGGGATCGTACCGGTAGAGCAAATCCGGCGAATACACCGCGCCGCGTACCAGAAAATTGCGGCCGTTCACCTCGAGATAGAAGTAGCCTCCCTTGCGCACCTCCGGGAACTGCTGGTTGTCATCGCGATGCTGCGTGATGGTGCGGACTCCAAACCGGAGATGTGCCGCGTCGGAGAGGTCGCCGTTCGCGGCAAATGTCAGGCGCAGATCGTACAGGTTTGGCTGGCCCATCGTATAAGGCCACCACAAATCTGGATGCTGCACGTTCAGCTTCGGGAATTGCTCCGGGGAAAAACTCACTTCCCTCTGCTCGCTCGCCGCGAGGCTCACCGACTGCTTGAGGAGAATCTCCGGTTTGCCGCGGCGCGTGATTGTCGCAGTCAGCATCCCCGCAATCGGCTGCGGCGATGAATTTTTTAGTTCCGCATATACGGTCAATTGGGCCGAATCCGTTCGGGGCAGCGGTAGCACCGTATTCACGAGCGGATGGCTGACCGTCACCGGGCCGGACATGCGCAGAGTGACGGGCTTCCAAATGCCTGCATTTCGATCCGGAACAAACGAAATTCCGTGGCTGTCTTTCGGGCGCGGCCCTTGATATCCAAGGTATTTCCAGTTGAGCCAATCGAACCAGCTATCCGCCAACTCCACGCCATTCACGTCCTGAATGGCCTGCTCCGGCGTGACTTTCACGGCCAGCGTGTTCACCTCGCCGGGGCGGATCCATTGCGTGACGTTCAGCTCATGCGCAACATACATCCCGGCAATCTGGCGGCTGTTTGCCACTTCATGCCCATTCAGCCATATCTCCGCCCGATAGTTGATGCCGGGGAATTCCAGCCAGTAATCCGGAGCGCCAGCCGGAGCGGTAAAGCTGGTCCGGTACCACCAGTCTTGCTGATAGAGCTTCTGCGGAACGTCCTTCAGCAGATTCATGCCGAAATAGAGATTCGGATATACCCCATCTTCTTCAAGAATTTCCAGCACCGTCGCCGGCATATGGTGGATCGGGCGCCACCCAGTCGCATGAAATTTCGCTGTCGAAATTTCGCTTCCCGATGCGGTTGTCTCAGCGGCTGAGGCGAGGCTCCATCCATGCGTCAGCTCCATGCTCTGTGGAGCATGGAGGGCTTCCTGCGCCGTCAGGCCGCATGGGGTCAAAAGCATTGCAAGCAGGGCCAGAAACTTCCGCATGGGTTCTCCAGTTTGAATGGCTACCTTTGGCCTGGCGCCCTACTTCGTCATCGGTTTAATAATTTCATCCAGATAATCCGGCGTGCCCTGCACCCGTTCCAGATGCGGGAAGCGAAGGCCGTCGTGATAGTCCAGCTTCACAATTTTGTAATAGCCGGTGTTGGCGACAATCATCTCAATCGGCTGCGAATTGTCTTTGGCGGCGGTGATGGCGTCGCCCAGCAGTTGCGGCGTGTACTGGCGGTTGTTGACGGCGATGACCTGCATTCCGGGCCCTAACCCGGCCTTATCGCTGACTGACCCAACCAGCACATCGTTGATATGTCCATCGGCGCTGATTTTCAGTCCAATGGCCCACCATGCGAGGGCGTCGCCGCTGGTGGTTTCGCGAGCGCCAATGTAGAGTCCAGTCTGGTCGGTGTAGACGATGCGGTAGCCGCTTTGCGTAATGCCTTCCAGCGGCGCGTGGGGAGACTTTGACGTAAGCCGCTCGCGCAGGAAGCTGGCCCAGTCGTAGGGCACGACGGCGTTCAGGTTTTCAACCAGATCGTTGAAGGTATACGGAACGACTTTGGGTGGAGTATTTCCGCCGAGGCCGAGAAAGCGTGCGCAGAAATCGTTGAGGCTTTTCTTGTCATGCGTGAGCTTGCGAATGGTGGTGTCCACGTCGAGCCAGACGAGTTCGCCTTCCGCATAAAAATCAGTGGAGCGCCGCCAATTGTCCCACTGCGAGCTGGTCTCATACAGAATTTGCGCGGAGGTGGCGGTGTCCTGCAGGTCGCGCCAGGTGCGTCCGGGGCGGTAGTCCATGGTGGCCGCGGTGGAGGCGAGCGCGGAGCGGAACTGATCCTCGGTTTCAATGCCGCTGCGGGCCGCCAGCACATCGCCCAGATACTGCGTAAGCCCTTCATAGACCCAGAGCATGTTTCCAATCATGGGGTCTTTGTAGTTGCCGTGATTCAGTCCTGCCGGACGCCGGTATTTGCCGTTCCAGGAATGGGTGAATTCGTGGGGGAGCAGGTCGGCGGCGAGGTAGCTCAGGTTGTCATCGACGAAGGTTTTTTCGCCCACGCGGTCGTCGCTCGACTGGTGGTGTTCGAGGCCGAAGTGCGCTACCTGGTCGCTGAGAGTTACGAGAAAGTGATAGCTGTTGTAATGCCGTGACTTGTAGAGGGCGCCGGTTTCGTGAACCAGCTTGCTGAAGGCGGCAACCATTTCCGGTTTGATGGCCAGGTCTTCGGGTCCGTCAGCGGCCATGTCGAGGTAGTGCTTCGGCGTGACATCGGTGGCCAGAGGGATCTCCTTGAAGTAGCGGCCGGCGAGCACGGGCGAGTCGATGAGCATGTTGAGCGGCACGGCGGCGAACTGGATTTCGCCGTTGGTCTCGCCGGTTTTGGTCAGCGCGGTTCCATACTGCCAGCCGGTGGGGAGCTTGATGGCCGACTGCACTTCGAGATTCGGCGGAGGGATGTTCTCCGGGTACAGCACGACCTCGTTCCAACTGAGCAAGGCGAGGTTGGCGCTAGTGGAGGCACCCGCCGAGAAGCCGGAAGGCGGCGCGGTGGCGAGGAAGTCGAGCTTCACGTCGAGCGTGGACGCGCCCTGCGGCACGGTGACGTGGAAGGCAAACATATTCACGTCGTCGCGCACCCACGCAAGCTGCTGTCCGTTGGCCGTAATCACCAGTCCCGCCAGATCGCTGATCGGCCCGTCCGGCTCATGCTCGCCCGGAATCCACTTGGGATAGAGCAGCGTCAAGGGTCCGGGCTTCACCGGAATGGTCATCCGCGCGTGGATGACCTTGCGCGGGGCGTCGGTGAGATCCACGGTAAGGCGCATGGGCGAGGAGCTTTGCGCGTATGCGGCGAAGGAAGATGCGAGAACAAGGAACCCAGCAAGCCATCGAACGTTCAAGGGGGCCTCCGAATCAACTCCCAAGTGTAATGGAAGACAGGGTGTCCTCAGTGAAGCAAGTTTGCGCGGCTTTTCCTGGCCTCTGATTCCTGAGCCCCGGACCCTGATATACACTCCCGTCATGTCTCGCGGATACTTTGTGACGTTTGAGGGGCTGGACGGGTCGGGCAAATCGACGCAGCTTCGCAGCCTTGCGCATTGGCTTCAGGCGCAGGGGCATCGGGTTACGGTGACGCGGCAGCCGGGCGGAACCGCCATCGGCGACCGCATTCGCGGGCTGCTGCTGGACTCGCGCACGGCGGGGCTGGACGCGCGCGCTGAACTGGGGCTGATGTTCGCCGACCGCGCCCAGTCGATCGCGGAGGTGATCCGTCCGGCGCTGGAGCGGGGGGAGATTGTGCTGTGCGACCGGTACACGGATTCGACTGAGGCCTACCAGGGCGGCGGACGCGAGTTGGGCAGCGAAGTCGTCCTCAAGCTGCATGCCGCGATGTGCGGGAATCTTTGGCCGGATATGACGGTACTTCTGCTGCCGGATTTTGCGCAGTCCCTGGAGCGCGCGCGCAGGCGGAATGCGCGCGACTCCGGCAAAGGCCAGGATGAGAACCGGTTTGAGCGCGAAGATGAGCGGTTCTACCGGCGGGTTTATGACAAGTACCGGGAGATCGCGGCGCGCGAGGCGTCGCGCGTGGTGGTGATTGCGGGCGACGGCGGAATTGAGGACGTGCATCAGCGGATCGTGGAAGCGATTGCCGGAAAGCTGGACTTCGCGATCAAGGGCTGACCTTGCGCGTCGCGGTCCGCCGCTACGATGCTTGTCTCTTCCTCACGGCAAAAAATCCGGCGGTTTGAAATGCGGTGGCGGCGAACACAATCAACCAGAAAGCGACCAGCCACGGTAGCGTGCGGTTTTCGACGCTTTGGAACAGAAGTCCATGCAGCACGGTGAGCAACGCGGCGGCGTAGGTCCAGCGCTGGAGCCACTTCCACTTCCGCGACTTCAGCTTGCGAAGGGCAAGATCGTTGGAAATCGCCAGCAGGGTGAGGAACAGCAGCGCCGCCGCCAGGCCAACATAGTTCGCCAGTCCGAATTTGGTGTTCTGGATCTTCAGCGGATGAAGGTCGCGGAAGAAGTACATCCACATGCGCCCGCGCAAGTGTACGGTGAGGCCGACCCCGGTATGCACAACGGCGAGAATGCCGGCCCAGATTCCCACATCGCGCCGTAAGTCGAAGCTGACGGGATTGGGCCTGTTGCGCAGAGTCTTCCACGGGCCGAGACAGAGGCACAGAGCAAGCAGGATCAGTCCGCTGTAGGCCGTGCCCATGCTGACGCGATGGCGGAAATCATTTCCGGGAACAGCCAGATAGGCCAGCCACGCCATGGCAAGCGCGGCAATGCCCAGCACGAGATGCCGTTTGGCTCGTGTGGCCCAATAGCTGGTGGGAATGCGGGAGACGGTGTTCACAGCGAATGCTTGTTGCAGCCAGCTTACCATCGCCGCGGCTGCCAGGTGCGGCGCGCTCCCCTGCTACTCTGAAGGCGTGAGCTTCCGCGACTTTCTCGGCAATGAATCCACGGTGCGCTACCTGCGGGAGGCAATAGCGGCAGACCGCTTTCCTCATGCCTTGATTCTGAGCGGTCCGCGCGGCGCGGGCAAATACACGCTGGCCGTAAAGCTGGCGCAGACGCTGAACTGCCTCGACCTGCGCGAAGCGGATGGCCTGCCCGACCCTTGCGGCGTCTGCTCCAACTGTGCGCGTATCGAGCAGTCCGTCGATCTCGACGCCCGCGTGGACGAGGCCATTGCCGCGCGGGAAGAGCTGCGCGATGCGGACAAGCGCGACACCCGCATCCTCATTCAAACGCACCCGGACTTGCTGGTGATTCCGCCCGATCCGCCGCAGCTTCTCATCAAGCTGGGGCAGGTGCGGACGCTGATCCGCGAAATCTACCGGATGCCCGCCGAGGCGCGGCGCGCGGTCTACATCTTCACCAGTTCCGCATTTATGAAAGAGGCGGCGAACTCGCTGCTGAAGGTTCTGGAGGAGCCCCCTGCGCATGCGACCATCTTCCTGCTGGCGGAAAATCCAGGTGACCTGCTGCCGACCATTCGCTCGCGGGCGGCGATTGTGCGGCTGGGCGCTCTGCCGCTGGAGCAGATTGAGTCGGTGCTGTCCTCGCGCCGCTCCGAGTTGCGCCCGCCGCAGCGCGCGCTGGTGGCGCGGCTGGCGCAGGGAGCGGTTGGGCAGGCGCTGGGCTTCGACCTTGAAGCGTATCTCGCCAGCCGCACCGACGCGCTGGTGATGCTGCGCTCGGCCACCCGGGACCAGGACTTCTCCACGCTCTTCCGCATGACCGAGACCTACCGCGCCGGAGCGGACGGTCAGCAGAAGACGGCTGGCCTCATCCGCGCGCTCAACAGCCTGCTGGAAGACCTGCTGCTGCTGCATTCAGGCGCGCCGCAACTGATCCGGAACATTGACCTTGAGAAGGAACTGGCGGCGACCGCCGGAGCCGTTTCCGTGGGCTGGATCGAAGGCGCCGAGCGCGGGCTCCATCAGGTGGAGTCGGGAATGCGGCGCAATCTGCTGCGATCGCTTTCGCTGGACGCTTACGCCACCAGCCTCAGCCGCGCCTGAGCGGGGTGCGAGCGGGACATTTCCCTGTTGCCTCATGAGGCACTCTGGCGTGCGATGTCCTGGTGATCTGCTACCATGTTCCACCAGAGCTTCCAATAAATCTGACGGCACGGGCAGCGGCTGAGGGATGAGGCCGCATCTTATGTCCTCAGCAATGCAGTTATCTATGGCGAACACTTCCCAAGTTTCTGTGGCGGGACTGCCTGCTTTTCGTTCGGCTCCGAAGCGCAATGGGACCAGGCTCCAGCCGGTTCCCACCGCCCCGGAATCAAGGCCGACACCGGCGGACGATACCGCCAGCCTGCCAATCACCGGGCCGCGCAAACTGGTGCGCCCACCGCTGCCGGCGCGCGCCTTCCGAAGCCGGACGTTCAGCCCTCATCAGGAGTCGGCGATCCTGGCCCATCAGGGGATTAGCCTGAGCGCGTCGCATGAAAGCTCGAATGCCGAGGCATTCTATTTTCAGAAGCAGGTGCAGTCGCAGACCCGCATGGTAATTGTGCTGGAAGATGGCGAGCAGATCACCGGGTGCATCGAGTGGTATGACCGCAACGCGATTAAGGTGAAAAACTCCAGCCGCATACTCATTTACAAGACGGGCATCAAGTACCTTTATAAGGCTGCGGAAAAGCAGGGCTAAGGGCCGCTGTAGAAGTGAAAGTGCAGGTCCCTCCGCTTCGTCATTGCTTCGCAATGACTTCGGTCGGGATGACAATTTTCCCTCAAGTTTCCTTCAACGATAAATTTGATTCGGCTCTTGCGTGGCTAATTGCGAGCAGCTTTGGTCAGGCGGTCGCGGATGGCTGTGCCTATGCCTCCGGCTTTCGGCAGCGGGCAGAGGATGACGGTTGCGCCTGCCGCGTCGAGCCATCGCAGGCCGGCGAAGAGCCGCTGGGCAAGCTCCTCTTCATTGTTCCAGACTCCCCATCGATAGACGAGAGCTTCTACGGGCGGATGGTAGCGGAAATCATCCGGCAGCATGAGCCCCAGCTTTTCCGCGCCGATTGCCGTGCGCGCTTCAGCGGCGAAGCGCTCGGCTGGATCGCCGGTTTCGCCGTCGATCAGCAGCAGACGGGCGCGAGGGGCGTAATGCCGGATTCCCACCCCGGGCGAGGGCATCGACTGGGGCTCGGCAACGGTTTCGGGCTCCTTGAATGCCACGGCGCCGGGGCACAGGGCGCGAATCTGTTCCAGCGTGATGACGCCGGGGCGGTAGACCGTGCAAGGGTCTGCGCCGGGATCGACGACGGTGGATTCGAGCCCGTGGGTGGTTTCGCCGGAGTCAAGGATGGCGTCGATTCTTCCGTCGAGGTCTTCGAGGACATGGGCGGCGAGGGTGGGGCTGGTGCGTCCGAATCGATTGGCGCTGGGCGCGGCGACCGGGATACCGGCGACGCGCAGCAGGGCGTGCGCCACCGGGTGCGCGGGAACCCGGACGCCGACCAACGGACGGCCTGCCGTCACGGCGTCGGGGATGGCCGGGCTCCGCGGCAGGAGCAGCGTGAGCGGGCCGGGCCAGAAGGCGTTCATGAGCCGAGCGGCATTCGGTGGAATGCTCTCGGTGATCGAGTCCAGCATGGCGCGGTCGGCCAGATGCACGATGAGCGGGTCCCACTGCGGACGCTGCTTGGCGGTGAAGATTTTTGCGATCGCTGCGGGATCGAGGGCATTGGCGCCGAGTCCGTAGACCGTTTCGGTGGGAAAGGCCACTGTGCCGGAGGCGCCCAGGATCGCAGCAGCCCTTTCGATGGCGGCGCGGGAGGCGGCGGAGTTCAAATTGTTGGTGTCGACGGTCAGACGCAGGGTCCGCATTCCCTCTTATTATCGCGCACGCGCCGCCTTATACTTTCTGCATGAGCGCGGTGGAAACTGAGGTGAAGTTTCGGGTGGACGATGCCGGGGTCCTGGAAGAGAAGCTGCGGACGGTCGGCTTTCGGCTGGTGACGCCGAGGACATTTGAACGAAACACCTTGTATGACACTCCAGACCGGAAGCTGCGGGCGCGGCAGTCGATCCTGCGTATCCGGCTGTATGGAGAGCGGTGGGTGCTGACGCACAAATGCGTTCCTCCGGACCATGATCCAGCGGGGCGGCACAAGCGCCGGCTGGAGACTGAAACCGAGGTGGCCGACGGTGATGCGCTGGGAGTGGTGCTTTGCCAGCTTGGCTATGAGCCGGTGTTTGTGTATGAGAAATGGCGAGCCGAGTATGCGGACGCAACCGGACACTGCGTGGTGGATACGACCCCGATTGGGAGCTATGCCGAGCTCGAAGGACCGAGTGAGTGGATCGACGCGGTGGGCGCGCGGCTGGGAGTGGATCCGTCGTCGCTGATTACGCTGAGCTACGGGCGATTGTTTGAGCAGTGGCGGGAAGAGATGGGGAGCGCGGCGCGGGATATGACGTTTGCGGGTTGTTCCCACTCAAGCCAAAAGCAGGCTTGAGCGGGGCACCCGCGATCCGGGGAGAGAAATTACTGCGCCGGGCGTTTTGCCGCCCGAAGCTAACCGCAGGTCCTTCGACTCGCGCTACGCGCTTACTCAGGATGACATCGCGTGTGGGAAGCATCGGCACCCACGGGTTGGCTGTTTGGTACACTCAGAGAATCGAGAACGCGGGAGTAGCTCAATGGTAGAGTAGCGGCTTCCCAAGCCGTTGGTTGCGGGTTCGATCCCCGTCTCCCGCTCCAGATTTCTGGCTCCGTCAAACGACGTGGAGCAGCAGCAGGACAATCACAATAATCAGAATCAATCCGAGACCGCTGCTGGGGTAGTAGCCCCATCCGCGGCTGTACGGCCATGCGGGCGTGGTGAGGATGACGAGCAAGATCAGGATGATAAGCAGAAGAAGCATCGGTTTCCCCCTGGAACACGGATCAAAACTTCTTCGTGTGGATGCGAAGTTAAGAGGGGGAGGATGCTTGCGCAATCTGGCGGGCGCGGCGGAAGATGGCGAGAAACATGGCCGGGGTGAGCTTGCCGGTGTTGGTGTTCTGGAGCGAGGGGTGGTAGCTGGCGAGCAGCGTGAGGCCATTGGGGAGCGCGTACTCGGCTCCGTGAGCGAATTTGAGCGCGGCGCGGCGTGGGATTTTTTTTGTGCGAAGGAGATGCTGGGTGAATCCGTCGAAGCCGATTTTGCCGAGGCAGACGACTACGCGGAGGTTCGAGAGTGCGGAGATTTCCTCGTCGAGAAAAGGGGCGCAGTTGGCCAGTTCCTGGGGTAGAGGCTTGTTGCCGGGCGGCGCGCAGCGAACGACGGAGGTGATCCAGAGGTCGTGGAGGCGCATTCCATCCTCGCGGCTGGTGGCGCGGGGCTGGGATGCGTAGCCTGCATCGTAGAGCACGGGATAGAGGAAGTTGCCGGAGCCGTCGCCGGTGAACGGGCGGCCGGTGCGGTTGGAACCGTGGGCTCCGGGCGCGAGTCCGATGATGAGGACTCTGGCTTGCGGATCGCCGAAGGACGGGACAGGGCGTCCCCAGTACGCGCAGTCGAGGTAAGCGCGGCGCCTGGTCTGGGCGACCTCAAGGCAATAGGCGCGCAGCCGCTCGCAGCGGTTGCAGGCGATAATGCGAGCGTTGAGCGCGGCGAGCGCACGCGCGTTGGCGATGGGATTTTTGGGCATCTCCTTCGATTTTATCGAGAAGGGCTCGGAGCGCGGCAAGCAAGGAATTCTGTTTTGAGGGTAAAATGGGGGGCGCGCGCTTGTTTGCGCGGAAGCAATTCCGCATATCTGTAAACGTTTGCTGAAATCCATATCCGAGGTTGAATCATGTCTTTTCGCCCGCAGTATATGTTGATGCTGGCCGCAACCGCGCTTCTTTCCGCAGCCGGCTGCAAGCAATCGCCTCCACCCACTTCGCAGGCGCAGCCCGCCGCAACAGCCAACACCACCCAGATCGGAGGCGAGAACGTGGTTCAGCTCAACCGCACTGCAACATCCAACGGCCAGAAGCCCGAGTTTCTTTCGGCGACGATACTTCCGGGCCGGGGCATGAACGTGTTTCAAATCACGGCTAATGTTCCGGGCAAGGGGACGATTGAGGTGCTGGCGTCGCCTTCGCTGGAGCAAGGCGCGGAGGTGCTGAGCCACGACGAGTACGGCAACGGAAGCTTCAGCTTTGGCGGAGCCTTCCTGGTTCCCTACCCCAACCGGATCATCGGCACGCTTTCCAAAGACGGCAAGACGGTGACGACGGAGTGGCACGGCAAGACCATCACGCTGCCGGCAAACTGGAAGGGCAAGAAGCCGGGAGCGCGTCCCCACGCGATGCATGGGCTGATTCTGGATGCGAAGACCGATGATGTGAAGGTGGAAGATGTGAAGGACGGCCAGCAGGTGACGGGCGTGATTCATGCGGGAGACTTTGGCGGACACTGGTTGTCAAAGACGGACCTGAACTTCAAGCTGACGCTGACCGGCGATGCCTTCGACGCGGAGATTACGGCGAAGAATGTGGGCGATGAGTCGGAACCTCTGGCGATTGGCTGGCATCCCTATTTCAGCATTCCGAGTGGCGAGCACGCGCAGGCGCGGCTGCATATTCCCGCCTCGCAGATGGCGCTGGTGAACAATTACGATGACGTGTTCCCGACGGGCAAACTGCGTCCGGTGAAGGGCACCCAGTATGACTTCAACGCGGCCAACGGCGCGCCTCTGGACGACCACTACTACGACGACAACTGGTCGAAGCTAACGCGGACGGACGGCGCGGTGGATGTGAAGCTGATTGATCCGGCGAGCAACTACGGAGTGTTGCTCCAGGGGCTCTCGCCAGAGATCAAGACGGTGCAGGTGTACTCGCCGCCGACGGCGAAGTTCGCGGCGATTGAGGAGCAGTTCAACTTCGCGGATCCGTGGGGCAAGGAGTGGCCCAAGGGCATGGATACCGGAATGGTCACGCTGAAGCCGGGACAGTCGGTGACGTGGCACGTCCGGGTGGGGTTGTTTACTCCGTCGAAGTAGGGCGGGCAGCTAAAAAGCGGATAGCTAAAAACCGGTTAGCTGAGAAGCGGCCAGCTGAAAACCGGGTAGCGGAAGATGCGGCAGTGCAATTCGGGGCTGCCGCTTTTCTTTGCTTACTGGACTTTGCCTTTCGGGCGGAGTTTGCTTAGCTCCTGAGCGCAGGCTATGGCGTTTGCGGCCTGGAATTTTAGATTGTCGATGGTTGCCCATAGCCAGAAGCGGTTGGTCTGGGATTGCGTTCCGTCGGCAGACCGGACTTTGACCTTTACATCGTTTTCGCCCACCGTGTTCAGGTTGTTGGGAACGTCGGCGTCTCCGTCGCCGAGGACCAAATCGATGTGCTCGGCTCCGAGGGCGGCTTCGACCTGATCGAGCGCGAGGAATTTGCTGAACTCTATCGCCAGCGAAATGCCGTGGCCGTGAAAGACGGGGGCGTGGAGCAGTTGGACGGCGACTTGCGGGAGCGTATCACCTGCGAGCAGATGGTAGTGGCGGCGGATACGGGCCTCGCTTCCGCGCAGATCGGCTTTTGCCTGCGGCCCTAAAACGGGCGCGATGTTGAAGGCGACCTGCGTGTCATACACGTCTTTGGGCAGGGCCTGGAAATTGAGCAGGCCCACGGTTTGCTGATGCATTTCGTCGAGAGCCGCGTGGCCGTACTCGGACGCTGGCTCCAATACGGTGGCGGACGCGCTGGTGATGTCCGCGAGCGTGCGCAACCGGGCGAGGAGCAGGCCGAGCGCCACGGCGACGGGGTGTGCCGGGACGACCGCCGGAGTGTTCAGGCTGAGGCGCGATTTGTCGAGCCAGGGAGCGCGGACCAGGACTCCGGACTCGTTTTCGAGAGCGGAGGAAAGATCGATGATGCTGGCTCCGGCCTTGTGCGCGGCCTTCCAGTGCTTGCGGGTGACTTCTTCGGAGCCGGCGAAGAATACGTAGTCCATGCCGTCGAAGGCATAGGGCTCGATGCGCTGGATGAAGGTCACTTCGTCGCCGACGGCTTCAAGCTGGCCGATCTGCGACTCGTCATCCATGAGCGAGAAATCGGCAGAGGCAAAGGCGGAGTTGGCCAGAGTTTCGTTGAGTTCCTTGCCGCGAATGGTGGCGGCGCCGACGATTGCGATTTTGATGGACTCTGTCATTCGGATGTGTGTTCAGGGTTGTGAACCTGAGACGTGATGGCGGCCTGTTCGTTTCTGCGGTGTCTTCGGCGTGAGTAGGCGGCGCGCGCCAGGACTCCAGAGAATAAATAGGCAAGCGCCAAAATCAGCAGGACCGGGCGGGAGAAGAATACCAGCAAATAGATGAACAGGCCGATAAAAACGATCCACTGAAATGGATGGCGATTGGCGAGGTTGATTTCCTTGCCGCTCCAGAAGCGCCAGGTGCTGACCATCAGGAATCCGGTGAAGCCGACGAGGAGGAGCCAGAGAACCGCAGTCCATGTATTGAATGGATGCCGCTGGAAGGCATGAACAACCGCGGCGATGACTCCAGCGGCCGCGGGGATGGGCATGCCAACGAAGTATTTTCGGCCGGGGCGTCCGGGATTTTTGGGGACGGGATCGTGGCTGATGTTGAAGCGGGCGAGACGGCTGGCTCCGCAGATGAGGAAGAGGAAGCAGACGAATCCCCCGAGCTGGACAAGCTTTTCGCGCAGCATGGGATCCATGCCGGCGGGAAGCATTCGGAAGCCCCAGGTGAAGGCGAGAATGCTGGGAGCGACGCCGAAGGTGATGACGTCCGCGAGGGAGTCCAGTTCCTTGCCAAAGTCGCTGGTCGTGTTGGTCATGCGGGCGATGCGTCCATCGAGCGAGTCGAAGGGAATGGCAAAGCCGATGGCGAGCGCAGCGTAGTCGAAGTGCTGTGGTTGCAGCAGCGAGCCTTGCAGGCTCTGCGTAATGGCGAAGTATCCCGCGGCGATGTTGCCGACTGTGAAGAGCGAGGGCAGCAGATACATTCCGCGCCGGCGACGGTGGCGGGCGTGCCTTTGAGCCGCAATGGGCTGGGAGTTGTTCAAGCCACAGGCTCCGCGAGGATCTCTTCGAGATCGGGAATGACGGGGACTTCCGCAACGGTGGCGAGGATGGTAGAGCCGCCCTTGACGTGATCGCCCACTTTAACGTGCAGCTCGGCGTGGCTGGGAAGCAGGACATCGACGCGGGAGCCGAACTTGATGAGTCCCACACGCTGGCCGCGTTCGAGGCGCGCGCCCTCTTTGGGACGGAAGACGATGCGCCGCGCCAGCAGGCCGGCGATTTGCGTAAAGCTGACGAAGTATCCACCGTCGGCCTCGATTACGGCCTTGTTCTGCTCGTTCTTTTCGGCGGAGGCCGGATTCATGGCGTTCAGGTATTGGCCCTTGCGGTAGGCGACTTCGCGGAGGGTTCCGGTGATGGGCGCTCGGTTGATGTGAACGTTGAAGACGTTGAGGAAGATGCTGAGTCGCAGCGATTCGCCCGACGGCGTAAGGATGCGAATAGCCTCGGTGACTTTGCCGTCGGCAGGAGAAACGACGAGTCCGTCGCCTTCAGGGATTTCGCGCTCGGGATCGCGGAAAAACCAGAGAAAGAAGAGTGCGAGCAGGATGGGGATGATGGCCCAACCCCACTGGCCGGTGAAGTACCCGAGCAGCCCAGCCGCCGCGAAGAAAGCGATACCGTAGAAATAGCCGTCACGAACCATTCAGAAAGAAAGACCCTCTCGCCTATTATAGGTGGAGGCTGGATTTTTCAGGGGGTTGCGCGGGTTGTCTGAAGGCCCACACGGAACCGGATCGCAGCAGGGACAGCCGAGTTGCGCGGCGGCTTATGAAATTGAGGGCAAAGCAGTCCGGTTAAGCAGAACCCGTATCGGTATACCCCGCCAGGGAAGTGCAGGTCCCTCGGCTCGCTGCGCTCACTCGGGATGACAAATCTTACTTATCCGCGAGCAGATTCAATCCGAGCCCACCGAGTTTGGTTTTGCTTTAGACTGCAATGCTTTGCGGGTGGCCGTTTTGTTGAGCGACCAATCTGTCTTTCACGCGAAGTTTCAGCTTTTTGAGGCGAACCTCTTCGAGTTGTTCCTCTTCGGAGAGCCAGGGTTTCTGGATGAGGGCTTCTAGCTGTTCCGAATAGCGGCGGTGCTGGGCTTCCAGTTCCTTTATTCCCTCGCTATCCGGCAGGTTCTTGGCTTCTGACTCCATGCGCGAATCCTCCTTCCCATTGAGACGTACCAAGGTAGCACCGCGGAAGCCTGGGTTCAATCAATTTGCGGTGGAAAACTTGATGAGACCGAATCCAGCGGCGGGAGCGGGAGGCTCATGAGCAGAGCGTCTTCTTCGGGGTTACGGTAATAGGCTGGGCGAAGGCCATCTGTGTGGAATTGGTTGCGCTGATAGAAGCTGATGGCTGAGTGGTTTCCGGCTCGGACCTCAAGCTCGACTTTGGCTGCGCCACGGCTGACGGCCCAGGCGGTGAGGGCTCTGAGCAAACACGTTCCCAGTCCGGAGCGACGGTTGGCGGGAGCGACGGCGATGGATTCGAGTTCGCAGACTCCAGCCACGGTATGCCCTGCTATGAAACCGATTGGATCACCGCCGTCTTCGACGAGGATGAGCTGGTTTTCCGGGTGGATTTGGGCGAGGTAGGATTCGTAGGCAGCCGGGGACCAGATTGGGGCTTCGGGAGTTGCGGCGGTGAGGCGCAGGATGGCCGGAAGATCGGCGGGAGCGGCTGGACGGATGGTCACTCAGGGCTTCCCGGCGGATTTGGCGAAGATTTCGGCGTCGGAGCGGCGGACGTAGTTGCCGTCGAGCGTGGTCAGTTCGGCGAAGTCGCGGGTGAGCAGGCGGGGAGCGGCGAAGCGGAGCGCATCGGCGGCATTGGGGACGGCGGTGAGGACGGCGTCGGGAAAGAACCAGTGGACGTCCGGCTCACAGACGGCGAGCGCGCCGGGGGTAGTGAGGAGGGCGGTTTTTGCCGGGACCAGCATTTCGCGTTCGCCGTCGCGGAAGTAGAGCTCGCGGCGTCCGGCGTCGAGCGCGGCGGCTGGGGTTGCGGCTTTGGAGGCGAGGACGGCGAGGCGCGAGACGGCCAGTAGCGGGATGTACAGGGCCTGGGCCAGCCCCTTCGCCGTGCTGACGCCGACGCGGATTCCGGTAAAGCTGCCCGGGCCGTTGACGATGACGATGGCGTCGAGAGTGGCGGTGTCGATGGCTGCGGCGGCGAGCATGGCGCGGATGGCGGGGACTAACTGGGCGGAATAGAACTTGCCGGGAAGCTCGGTTTCGGCGAGGACGGCGAGGTCGCCAGGCTCGACACGGCCGAGCGAGACAGAGCCGGAGGGTCCGCAGGTGTCGATGGCAAGGACGATCATTCGCCTAACTCCTGGTAATCGCCGGGGTTGATGTCCTGGCAGATTTCGAGCAGCACGCCTCCGGCGCTGGCGGGATGAATGAAGAAATAGAGGTGGCCTCCGGCTCCGGCCTGGATTTCTTCTGAAATGATGCGCGCGCCGCTGGCCTTGAGCGTGGCGAGGGTGGCGGCGATATTATCCACGTGGAGGGCAACGTGGTGGAGGCCGGGGCCGCGTTTTTTGAGGAAGCGGGCGACGGTGGAGTCGGGAGTTGTGGGCTCAAGCAGCTCGATGCGACTGCCGGCGAGGGGGAGCATGGCGGTGCGGACCTGCTCGTGGGGGATGGTTTCCTCGCGGTCGATGCGGAGGCCAAGGGCTTCGTAAAAGGCGCGCGCCTGGGCGATGGATTCGACTGCAATGCCGAGATGGTCGATTCGGGTCATGGGCAAAACCTGGAACTTTGATATGCGCCTTGCCGCACTTCATTCATTCTACAAGGCGCCGACGAAGGCGAAATGCGGGTTCCTCGGCTGCGCTCGGAATGACAATCCAACTCTCTGACGATTTTGATTTCTTCGTCAGCGCGCGGCGAATAATTTTGTGACGAGCTGGGGGACGAGCTGGTAGGGGTCTTCGGCTCCGGCGGCTACGCGCTCGGCGTGGTTCTGGAGTTCGGCTTCGGTGAGGCCGTGGGCGTGGGCTTCGGCGAGGAGGGACTGGCGGAGCATCGCTTCAATGCGCTGGCGCCAGTAAGCGCGGCGGCGTTTTTCAAGGCGGCCCTCGGCGGCGAGCCACTGGCGGCGCTGTTCGATGGCCTGGAAGAGGGCTTCCGTTCCCTCTCCAGTGGTGCCGATGGTTTTTACGATGGGCGCGGTCCGCTCGGTTTTGGCGGCGCGGGTGAGCGACTGCATGGCGCGAATTTCTTTTTCCACTCGGTCGGCTCCTTCGCGGTCGGCTTTGTTGATGGCGAAGATATCGGCGATTTCCATGATGCCGGCTTTGAGGCTTTGCACGTCGTCGCCCATGCCGGGGACGAGGACGACGATGGTGACGTCGGCGAGGCGAACGATCTCGACTTCATCCTGACCGACGCCCACGGTCTCGATGAGGAGGATGTCGCGTCCGGAGGCTTCGATCACCTGGGCCACGTCGGCAGTTGCGGTGGCAAGGCCGCCGAGCGAGCCGCGCGTGGCCATGCTGCGAACGTAAAGTCCTTCGTCGCCGGCGTGTTCGCGGATGCGGATGCGGTCGCCGAGAAGGGCTCCTCCGGTAAAGGGGCTGGAGGGATCGACGGCGATGATGCCGACGCGGCTGCCTGCGGCGCGCCATGCGTGGGCGAGATGGTCAACTAAAGTGCTTTTGCCTGCGCCGGGTGCGCCGGTTACCCCTACGCGGAGGGCCTGGCCGGTGTGCGGGAAGCAGGCGGAGAGGATTTCTGTGGCTTCGGGTGCGGCGTTTTCCACGAGGGAGACGGCGCGGGCGAGGGCTCGAGTGTCTTTGGCTCGGAGCTTGGTGACGAGATCGGTGGCCCGCGGCGGCATGAGGTAAGGGTAAATCAGCAGACAGGCACAAGGGCGGTCAGCGAGAAAGCGGTCAGCTTAGAAGCGATTAGCGGAAAGGTGGGTAGTGGAAAGCGACAGACTTTCCTGTCTTCGAGCACAAACTGCCCTTCCACAAAGTGCGCTTATAGGGACGGAGCACCCGCGTCCGCACCGAATCGGGAAAACGATCTGCTCCCCTTCCATTTTGGTCATGGTCCTACGCAAAAAGTGAAAAACGAGGAGGAGTGATCTTCCACCCGGTCCGATAACGTCAGCGGGTCCGCCTCCGCATTTTCCCGGCGAGAGAAACAGCTTACGGCGAGGATTGCGGGCGGCTGGACCACCAGGAGGATCGACGTGAGGCGTCTAATCTTTTTTTTGCTGCTGACATCCGTTACGGCGGCCGCTCAAAAGAACGAAATCACAGTATCGGCTGTGGGAAATTTCAACCCTGTTACCTATGTGAACATTCAGCAAACGATCCCGACGATGGGAAGCTCACAGAAATCCTCGATTGGGGGCAGCCTTGAATACAACCGTTGGTTCAATCCATCCCGTGCTTTTGGAATCGTGTATGAGCAGAATCCTTCGGACGGCAAACTACACGGCGCGTCGAATGGCAAGTGGTACATCTTCCCTTTAATGCGATACGAATTTCTTGGGATGTTTACGCAGCGATTCAGCATCGTTCGGACCTCGCCTTACGGGCCGGAGGGGATACGGCAAGTCAGCCGATTAACGCCGTTTGTGCAGGAGGGGGCGGGGGCGGTTGTCACCGGTGAAACCGACCCGGGCAATACCGGCCTTGCCGGATGGAGCCACAGCATGGCGTTTAGCATGGGCGTTGGATCGGACTACTGGATCAATCGCAGATTGTCTTTTCGGATCGGCACAGTGATCCTGGCCGACCAGACTGGCTGCTATGACGACCCGACGTGCGCACCGACTTGGGGACTGTCTCATGATTTGAAGACGGGTTTTACATGGAAATGGTGACGGGCGGCGGATGTGGCCCACTCAAGCAAAGGCGCTT
>Ga0134126_10002917_pt1 | contig 21498 bp, 14 predicted proteins | sample KB31752_FD_96881 | JGI IMG/M metagenome (GOLD analysis project Ga0134126, IMG submission 96881) | Terrestrial soil microbial communities with excess Nitrogen fertilizer from Kellogg Biological Station, Michigan, USA - KB3-175-2 | ecosystem: Environmental > Terrestrial > Soil > Unclassified ... | reverse complement strand
TGCCCACGTACTTCAGCGCAATCCCGATCATCCGCAGCTTCGGCGCGACGTTCGTCGAAGTGCCTCAAGATGCGAACGGCATGGACGTCGATGCGCTCGCAACCGTGCTCGATCGTGCAGCCGCGGCCGGGCGTGCGCCCAAGTTCATCTACAACGTGCCCGACTTTCACAACCCCACCGGGGTGACGATGCCGCTCGAGCGGCGTCGCGCCCTGGTGGATCTGGCGCGCCGCTACGGCGTGCTGCTGGTCGAAGACAGCCCGTACCGGAAAGTGCGCTTCGAGGGAGAGTCCGTGCCGTCGCTCAAGTCGCTGGATGCCGACGGCAGCGCGGTGATTCAGTTAGGCACGTTCTCCAAGCTGCTCGCGCCCGGACTGCGCGTGGGGTGGGCCGCCGGCGCGCCCGACCTGTTGGCGCGCATGGCGCAGCTCAAGACCGACGCCGGCTCCTGCCCGCTCACCCAGCGCGTGATCCTCGAGTTCTGCCGCGCCGGCCGTCTGGACGCGCACACGACGCGCGTCCAGGAGACGTATCGGGCGCACCGCGACCGGATGGTGCGCGCGTTCGAGCGCGAGCTGCCCGAGGTCGCGTTCCAGGCGCCTAACGGCGGCTACTATCTGTGGCTCTCGCTGCCGACCGGCGTGGACGGCGATGCGCTCGCGCGCCGTGCCGCCGACGCCGGCGTGATCGTGATCGCCGGCAGCAAATTCTTCGCCAACGGCGGCGGCGATCAACGCGGGCGATTCATTCGCGTGGCGTTCAGCCACGCCGGGCTCGACGAGATCGACGAGGGCGTACGCCGCCTGGCCTCGGCGTACCATTCGTTAGGCAGGGGCGCCGCCGCCGGCGCGGCCGCAAACTGAGGCGATGCGCGCTCCCCTTCGCATCCGCGACATCACCGCCGCGCCGGGAGAGAAAGCGCGCGGCTGGCTCGCCATCGGGGAGACGCCGGGCGGCCCCATCCAGTTGCCGCTCGTCCTGATCAACGGTCGCGAAGACGGTCCGGTACTCTGTTTCACCGCCGGCGTCCACGCGGCCGAGTACGCGCCGATCGATGCCGTGATGCGGCTGTTGCAGGGGATCCAACCCGACACGCTCCACGGCGCCGTGATCGGCGTGCCCGTGTCCAACATGCGCATGTTCGAGCATCGCGCCGGCTTCGTCTCACCGCTCGACGGACTCAACCTGAACCGGATCGCTCCCGGCCGCCGCGACGGATCCATTTCCGAGATCCTCGCCGATGTGCTGCTGCGCGAGGTGATCGGCGCGGCCCAGTATCACATCGACTTCCATGCCGGGGACCTGGGCGAGATGCTGTTCCCGTTCGCCGGCTATGCGCTCACCGGTCGTCGTGATCTCGACGAAAAAGGCGAAGCCTTGGCGCGCGCCTTCACGCCTCGCTTAATTTCACTAGCCACGGACGGCGGCACGATTCCCCCGTTCGCGGGCTCGCTCAATCACTCGGCGTGCCGCAACGGCGTCGTCTCGATCCTCGCCGAGTGCGGTGGCAACGGCACGCTCGATGAGACGGATGTCCGCACCCACATGGAGGGTGCGTACAACGTGATGCGTCATCTCGGCATGTTGGACGGAGGGCGGCCGACGAATGGCCCGCGGATCGCAGCCCGCGACCGCGTGGTGGTGCGCGCGTCGAAATCGGGCCTGCTTCGGTTAGGCGTGCGCGTCGGCGACGACATCGCGGCAGGACAGGAGGTCGCGCAGATTTGCAACGTGTTCGGCGAAGTCGTGGAGCGCGTGCGCGCGCCGGGCGCCGGCCTGGCCGGTCTGGTGTGGGCACACAAAGTGGTGAACACCGGCGATCCGGTGGTGCGCTACTGGATCACCGAGCCGGCCTGACGCGCTGCCCCGCGATGGTCACGCGGACCAGCACCATTCACCGCGGCGGCGCGCCATGCTGAGAGCGAATTTTGCCGATGCACGCGGCCAACCCGTCCTCGCGGCGACGCCGGAGAGCGTGCGCGGGCTCGACGCAGCCATCGACGCCTACCTCGGCGCGCGAAGCGACGCGCGCGGGCGGCTCGATGCCGTGCTGGCCGATGACCCGTCCTGCGTGCTCGCGCATTGCATGGACGGCTATTTCAATCTTCTGTCGAGCAAACGCGCGGGATTCGCGCTCGCCGCGACCGCGCTCGACAACGCCTGCCGGGCGGCCGGTCGCACGTCGGCGCTCGCGCCGCGCGAGCGGTCGCACGTGGCGGCTCTGGACGCCTGGTGCAACGGCGACCTCCGCGGCGCCGTGCACCACTGGGACGCAGCGTTGGACCACGCGCCTCTCGACATCATCGCGTTGCGCGTGTCGCAGTTCGTGCTGTCGTACCTGGGCGAGAGCGCGCGGATGCGGGTCACCATCGAGCGCGCGCTGCCGGCGTGGGGTCCGCAGATGCCGGGCTACGGCTATGTGTTAGGCTGCCACGCGTACGCGCTCGAGGAATCGGGCGACTACGCGCGCGCGGAATCCACCGGGCGTCGCGCGGTCGAAATCAACCCGAGCGACATCTGGGCGGCGCACGCCGTCGCCCACGTGGCCGAGATGCAGGGTCGGTTAGGCGATGGCCTCACGTGGATTCGCGACGTGGCGCCGCACTGGAGCCACTGCAACAACTTCACGCTGCACCTGCGCTGGCACGAGGCGCTCTACCATCTCGATCTCGACCGCCACGACAGGGTCCTCGACCTCTACGACGCCGAAATTCGCCGAGTGTCCACGGACGAGTATCTCGATGTGACGAATGCGGTGTCGCTGCTGTGGCGTCTCGAGCAGGCGGGGGTGGACGTCGGGTCGCGGTGGCGCGAGCTCGCCGACTGCGCGCGGGGCCATCAGCACGACCACGCACTCGTGTTCGTCGACCTGCACTACTTGATGGCGCTCGCCGCGGTGGACGATGCGCACGGCGTGGGCGAGTTTCTCGAGTCGTGCGAGCGATTCGCGCGGCTCGGCGAGCACACCGAAGCCACAGTGATGGCGGAGGTCGGTCTCCCGCTCGCGCGCGCGGTGGTGGCGCACCGGCGCGGCGACTACGGCGAAGTGGTCGATTTGCTCGCGCCGGTTCGCGACCGCATCAAGCACGTGGGCGGCAGCCACGCCCAACGCGATCTGTTCGAGCAGCTCCTCATCGACGCCGCGTGGCGCGCGCGCCGTCTTCCCATCGCCGACGAGCTCCTGGCCGAGCGTACGACAAAACGGCCGCGCAACATCTGGGGATGGACGCAGTACGCGCGCGTCCTCGATGCATTGGGCGCGTCGGGCGCATCAGCGGCCGCACACCGCGCGGACGCGCTGCGTGCGAGCTGATGATCGAGACGCGCCATTTCGGCGGCCGCGTCACGTCCATAGCTTGAGAGCATGACGACGAAGCAGTCGATCGACACGCTGCTCACGCACACGGGCGGCGAGCCGTCGGACCGGCACGGCGCGGTGAACCCGCCGGTCTATCACGCTTCCACCATCCTGTTCCCCACCGTGGCCACGTACGAGCAGTCGCGCGATCCCGCGACGCGCTTCGATGTGGTTCGCTACGCGCAGCTCGGCACCCCCACGACATTTGCGTTAGAACAAGCCATCGCCGCCGTTGAAGGCGGATACCGCGCGATGCTCCTGCCATCGGGTCTCGCGGCGGTGACGACGGCGCTCGATGCGCTCACGCAGCACGGCGATCACGTGCTCATGGTGGACACCGCGTACGCATCGACGCGCAAGTTCTGCGACGCGACGCTGCCCAAGCGCGGCGTGCGCACCACCTATTACGATCCGTTGGCCGGCGCGGACATCCGCGCGTTGTTCCAGCCGCAGACGCGCGTGGTGTTCGTCGAATCGCCGGGCTCGGAGACGTTCGAGGTGCAGGACGTGCCCGCGATCGCGGCGGCCGCACACGCGGCCGGCATCGTCGTGGTGATGGACAATACGTGGGCGAGTCCGTACTTCTTTCCAGCGCTGGAGCGCGGCGTGGACGTGTCGATCCAGGCGGCGACGAAGTACATCGGCGGCCACAGCGACGTGATGCTGGGGACGATCACGACCACGCAGCCGTTGTACGAGCGCATCCGATCGGCGGTGGCGGAGCTGGGCCACTGCGTGGGCGGGGACGATGCGTATCTCGCGCTGCGCGGGTTGCGCACGTTAGGCGTGAGGATGGAGCGGCACCACCGGAACGCGCTGCGCGTGGCGCAGTGGTTGTGCGCGCGGCCGGAAGTGGCGCGCGTGCACTTTCCGGCGCTGGAGTCTGACCCCGGCCACCGGTTGTGGGCGCGCGACTTCACCGGCGCGAGCGGCCTCTTCGGCGTGTCGCTCGCGCCGGTGCCTAAAGCAGCGATGGCCGCGATGCTGGATGGCCTCGAGCTGTTCGGCAAGGGCGTGAGCTTCGGCGGATTCGAGAGCCTCGCGATCCCGATGCACCCAGCGTCGCATCGGACGGCTACGCGGTGGCAGTCGGCGGGCGGCGGGCCGTACATCCGGTTGCACATCGGCCTCGAGGACCCGGTCGACCTCATCGCCGATCTGGAGCGCGGGTTCGAGCGGCTCCGGGCAGCGGCGGGCGCGTCATGACATCCTCGCCGTTCGCTCCGTTAGGCGTTAGGCGCGCCGTGACGGCGCTCTGCGTGGGGCTCGCCCTTACGGCTTGCACCACCGAATGCACCCCGGGTGCCACGCCTAACGGGGCGGCCGGCGGCGCCACGCCCACCTTGAGCGCCGTGCGCGCCCGCGGGGCCGTCAAGTGCGGGATCACCGAGGGCGCCGGCTTCGCTACGCCCGACGACGCCGGCCGCTGGCGCGGCTTCGACGTCGACTTCTGCCGCGCGATTGCCGTCGCGTTGTTCAACGATCCAAACAAGGTCCAGTTCATCCCGTACACGCAGGAACAACGCTTCTCGGGCCTCCAGTCCGGCGAAGTCGATCTGCTCGCCAACGGCACGACCATCACGAGCAGCCGAGCGTTACGACAGTCGTTCCACTTCGGGCCCATCTATTTCTATGATGGGCAGGGGTTCCTCGTCGCGAAGTCGTCGAAGGTGACCAAGGCGAGCCAGCTCGACGGCGCCACAATCTGCGTCCAACAAGGTACGACCACGGAGCTCAACCTCACCGACTTCGCGCGCCGCAACAAAATCACGTTCCATCCGGTGGTGATGGAAGACCTGCGCGCCGCGGTGAGCGCGCTCGCCGGCGGCCGCTGCGACGCGATCAGCCAGGACGGTGCGGGACTCGCCACCACGCGCACGATGCTGCAGCACCCGGACGACTACGTCGTACTGCCCGACCGCATCTCGAAGGAACCCATCGCGCCGGTCGTGCGCACCGGCGACGACGCGTGGCTCGAGATCGTGAACTGGGTGTTCCGCGCACCCGTACAAGCGGAAGAGTACGGCATCGATCAGCAGAACGCGTCGCAATTCGCGCAGACCACCGATCCATCCATTCGCCGTTTCCTCGGATTGGAGCCGGGCGCGACAGACGGACTCGGACTCGACCCGCAGTGGACGCTGCACGTGATCGAAAAGGTCGGCAGCTACAAGGATATCTTCGATCGCAATCTCGGACCCGCGACGCCGCTCAAGATCGATCGCGGACTCAACAAACTGTGGACGGACGGAGGCCTGCTCTACTCGCCGCCGTTTCGGTAATGCGCCCTCCCTCACTCCGCCGCGATGCCGTTCTCCAGGGCCTCGGACTCGGCCTAACGGCAGCGGTGGTGTGGTGGCTGGCGCGGAACACCGGCGCCAGCCTCGCCCAACGCGGCCTCACGCTTGGGTTCGGGTTTCTCAGGCACCCCGCGAATTTCGAGATCGGCGACACGTGGTGGCTCAGATTCTCGCCAGCCGACAGCGTCGGGCGGGCCATTGTCGTCGGCCTGCTCAATACCGCCCTCGTGTCCGCGCTGGGATGCATGCTGGCCATTGCCGTCGGATTCGTGGCCGGGATTCTGCGCCTCTCGCCTAACCCTGCACTCCGCGGGCTCGTGCGAGCGGCAGTCGAGATCGTGCGCAATACCCCGCTCCTGCTGTTGCTCCTCTTTCTCGCCGCGAGCCTGCACGCACTGCCGCCGCCCAGGCAGGCGCTCTCCCCGGTGCACGGCGTGTTTCTGTCGGATCGCGGACTCGTCCTGCCGGCGGTGTCGGTCAGCCGGTGGACCATCCTGTTCGTGGTGGCCGCCGTGGGCGCGCTGGTTTTGCGGCGCCCGTTAGGCAGATGGTGGTGGGTGGCGCCCGCGGCCTTCGCGGCGGCGGCGCTCGTGTCGGCGGTGGTTCGGCCGCCCGTCACCACCGTCGCGCGGCTGCGCGGATTCAACTTCGCCGGCGGCGTGACGCTGTCGCCCGAGCTCGCCGCGCTCCTCGCGGCGCTCGTGCTCCACCAGTCCGCGCACATCTCCGAGGTGGTGCGCGGCGCCGTGCTCGCGGTGCCGCGCGGCCAGCGCGACGCGGCTGGTGCGTTAGGCATGTCCAGGTGGCAGACGCTGCGGCTGGTCGTGATGCCCGTCGCCCTCCGGGCCATGGTGCCGCTCCTCGCCACCAACTGCGTGAGCCTCATCAAGAACTCGAGCCTCGCCGTGGCCATCGGGTTCCCCGACGTCGTGAGCATCCTGAATACCGCGGGCAATCAGACCGGCCACAGCATCGAGACGATGCTGATCATGATCGCCGTCTATCTCTCGCTCAGCCTGCTCGTGGCGGCGGCCCTCGGCCGCTACAACGCGCACCTGCTGCGCACGGGGACGGCCATCTCGTGAGCACATTTGTTCGTCGTGTGGCGACCGCCATCCGGCGCTGCTTCTCCACGCCGGCCGCGGCGGCTGTCACGGTCGTCGTGGCGGCCATCGCGGCGGCGATCGTGATTCCGTTGGCACGATGGGCTTTGGTGCACGCCACATGGTCCGGCGGCGCCGACGCGTGCCGTCGAGCCGGCGGCGGCGCGTGTTGGGCGTTCATCGGCCACAAGGCCGGCTTCATTCTGTTCGGACTCTACCCGGCTGCCCAACGCTGGCGCCCGGGGCTCGCGGCCGCCGTCCTCGTCGCGCTCGTGGTGTGCACGGCGCTGCCGCGGTTCTGGACGAAATGGCTGCTCGCGGCGTGGGCCTTCGGCCTCGCGCTCGCGTTCTTCGTGATGCATGGCGGCATCGGCCTGACGGTCGTCCCCACCCAGCAGTGGGGCGGCCTGCCGGTGACGATCATGCTCACCGCGCTCGGGCTCGCCGGCGGCTTTCCGATCGCCATCCTGCTTGCGTTAGGCCGGCGCTCACGACGCCCGCTGCCGCGCGTCGCCGCCGGCGCCATCGTCGAAGTCGTCCGCGGCGTACCGCTGATCGCCGTGCTCTACGTAGCCGTCCTGGTGTTTCCCCTCGCGCTGCCCACGGGCTTGAGCGTGGACAAGCTCGCGCTCGCGCAGGCCGCGGTGATCGTGTTCGCGTCCGCGTACCTGGCGGAGGCCGTGCGCTCCGGCCTCCAGCTCGTCCCGGCCCGCCGGCTCGACGCGGGCCTTGCGTTAGGACTCGGCTGGTGGCAAACGATGCAGCGCATCGTCCTGCCGGAAGCGCTGCGCACCGTCTTGCCATCGTTCATCTCGATCGCCGTCGGATTCTTTCAGGACACGAGCCTCATCGTAATCATCGGGCTCTTCGATCTCCTCAATACGGCGCGATCGGCTGCACAAGATCCGAATTGGCTCGGCTTCTACACCGAGGCGTTCGTGTTCGTGGGCGCGATCTATTTCTGCGGCAGCGCCGCGTTGTCGCGCTATGGACTGTGGCTCGAGCGGCGCATGGCACGCGCGCATCCAGGTGCGCACGTGCCACGCCCGCTATCGCTCACCGCGGCGCCACCGGAGTAACCGTGGGCGCCGCGACTAACAAGCCGTACACTCCCACGTTCGCGTCTCTTTGCCACTATTCCTGGCCGACGTTCTCTGGAGTCTCTGGAAAGCGGCATCAATCTACGCGTCGGCGCGCATGCAGTTCCGAGAGCCTTTTGCGCAACTTCGCTCGCGCCCGATACAACGCGGCCTTAACCGTTCCCGGGGCGACACCGAGTTCGGCGGCCGTCTGTTCGGTCGAGTGTCCAAGGAGCCAACGCAGTGTTGCGACTTGGCGCTGCAGTCCAGGTAGATTAACGATTCCGTCATCGATCGAATCGGTGATCTCCTGCCTTGCGAGTCCGATCGAGATTGCATCGCAGTCCGAACCGCCCGACGGATCGAGAAGATGCATCGTGAAAACGGAGTCCAGGACAAATTGTCGCCGATGAGCATGGCGGATTTGGTCGAACCAGAGTCTTCGGCAGGTGTGCCACAGCCATCCCTCGAACGAGCCGCGGCCAAGGAAGCGATCACGCCTTTCAAACGCCCGTGTCCATGCTTCCTGCACAATGTCATCAACATCGTCAGCTGAGGCTCCGAGGGAGAGCGTTCGGGCTCGAAGGCGTGGCGTGAGCCTACGGTAGAGCTCAGCGAAATACAGCTCGTCCGCCGCACGAAGGCGATCGAGATCGACGTCTAACGACATGCTTCCGCCTGCAAATGGCTGCATGGGGACTGCCGCTATAACGACGACAGCCCGCCGCAACGTGATTCACTACATCTACGCGGTCACGGGCTCACCGGTGACAGTCTCAAGAAGACTCGGTGTCTACCCAGCGGCCTTGGGTCCACCTTATCAACCTCAGGGGTTCAGCCAGTTAGGCCGCAACATAACGCGGCAATCGCAATTGTTAGGCCGGTGCTCATAGATCGGAGGATGGTACGGCGTGCTCTGCGCTAGTATCCACGTTGCTGTAAACCGAATTCACAGTATTGCGTCTAACACTTGAGTAAACTGGTCACAGTTGGACGAGTGCGCAAAGCGACAGGCCGCGTACGTAGCGGCACCAGCGTTGGCTTGCTGGTGTCAATAAAATAGCCGCCATCAGGGTCACGCAGACGTCATGTGCCGACCGTATGGCTAGGTCACGAGTCGGTTACCACTTTAACCCGGAGGCTACTATGAATGTCGTGCTCTCACTTCAAAAGCTGGCACCACCCAACGCGGAAAACGAATTGTCAACCAGCTGTATAAGCCTTGGGTGCCCAACGAGCGGCCTGACCGACCTCGGAGGAAGCTGTTGCCTTGGCTCCGACGCGTAAGCAACTGAACCACCAAGTCGCTTTCGTTAGGCAATGGTGGCGGGAGTCAACAGTGACGTCCCGCCCCCATTTGGCCGCCTGCGGTTTCGAGGAGGCGGCGCGGGCATACCGCGTTTCGCCTGGTCCGTTCGATTTGAAAGGTCACGCGTGTGAGGTGGCTGCGCGATGGAAAGATCGCCGTCGTGCACATTCAGATCGCCGGCGCGATCAAACACTTTGACCGGTCAGTCTCCATTACGGTCGCGGGATGCTATCTTCTGATTTTCTATTCTCCGTCTTTGATCAGGACCAGTACGAGAACCCGGGTCGTTACGAGGCATCGCGTGAGTTCGCTCAGCTTGTCGAGCGCTTGCTGCCGCCTAACTGGTCGATCCAGCGCCATAGTATCTGGCTTCAGGTAACACCGCCTCTTTCTACTGTGTTACCATCTCAAGGATTTAAGATCCATCTCTCAAGTGCTCCATTTTGTTCTGCGGACATCTTGCAGGTGGTCGTACCTATCTGTCTTGAGCACGACGTGGGCTTTAAGCTCGTTGCAGACCGCTGGTTGTTGGAAATCATGAATTCAGCTCGTTACGGCCGGAGTCAGTCGGGAAAGTTCATAACCCTGTATCCGTGGGACGAAAGTAGCTTCCGGAGAGTGATCGAGGCGCTGTATCAGAACACGATCAACAGGCCGTTCGTCGGACCGTACATCTTGTCAGATCGGCGGTACAGGGAAAGCCGGATTCTTTCATACCGTTACGGCGCATTCGGCACGGTACGGCAGCTGTCTGTTGACGGATCAATTCAGCCGCTTATCCTCGCTCCCGATGGGTCCCAACAGGTTGACAATCCGCGACCGTACTTTGCGCTTCCGCCGGGAGTTCAAGATCCGTTTGAATCGGTAGACGAGCAAGCCGTTAGGCCCGCGCCGCTTTTGGCTGGCCGCTTTCGCCTTGAGGCCCTTTTAGAACCGACAAATGCCGGGAATATGTACGAGGGCACGGATCTCCACACGGGGCGGAAGGTTGTGATCAAGGAGGCGCGGCCATTCACCTCTTACCTAACGCAAGAAGGTGCAATCGACACGCTGACGTTGCTACGTCGCGAATACGATGTGCTCACGAGGCTGAACGACTGTGTATTTACGCCGCGACCAGTGGCACTGTTTGAGGAGTGGGAGCACCTCTTTTTGGCGGAGCTGCGACCAAAAGGGACTCTGCTCTACCAGTTCTTTGCGATGCCTGGTCATATCATGCTCCCATACATCCGTCGGCCAGGCACACTTGCACACTTTCTACCAATATTTCGAGTGATTGGTGAGTCTCTCATCCGTGGCGTCCAAGCGATACACTTGGCTGGCGTCCGGCTCGGCGACATCTCGATCTCGAACGTTTGGATTCACGACAAACCGCTTCGCGCGTCATTCGTTGATCTTACGGGAGCTCGGATCATCGACCGCGCGGACCAACCTACTATGCGTGAGGGTCATGATTCCGCTGCGCGCCAGTACCAAGACATAAGCATTGACGAGGAAATGCGCCGCACGGACATCCACCGACTTGGTATGATTCTCCTCAACTCTGTCCTGCCGATGCCCCATTTTGAAGAGTTGCGCCCAGATACTCATAAGATGTTGTATTGGCTAGAAGCCCTCGGAATCCCGACGCCAGTACTTTCTACGATCGAACATCTCCTGCGAGCCGATACCGAAAGCACGTCGAGGGCGATGGAATCACTCACTGAACTACCCAACAGCGCATGAAGGCGAATGCCGTTCGCGCCGGACCTGCTTAAGTAGGCAGCCTCGCAAGCCCAGTCACGAAAGATCAACGGAGGAGACGGTGATGCGCCTTCGGAGTGTGGGAGCCAGCCGGCAGACCGCCAGGGACTCGGACTCGCTGTGGCTGGCGAGATTCGGGTCTGGGGTGATGCCAACCGCATCGGACGTCGCCGGGCCCACCGCCGGAGACATACGCTCGCTCCGAGATGGAATTCTCTCATACATACTCGCGACCGCCGATTTTGCTCGAGAGGATCGCCTCTGGCCGTCGGATCCCAATGTCTTCTTAACAAACCCGCTCAGCGTTGCCTGGGGCGCCGGCGGCATCGCCGCGTTTCTTTATGACGCGCTTGGAGAAATACCTCGCAGGGTTGAGCACTGGCTCTTGGATCGACAAGTCGGTGTGGCGGACTATCCGCCCGGTTTATTGATAGGCATGGCTGGGGTCGCCTACTCGTTTTGCGAGGTCGGCCTGAAGGAAAGGGCTGAGAAAATCATGGCAGCGTGCTACCAATCACCAATTCTCTTTACCGATCCAACGATGTTCCTTGGCGTAGCTGGCTGGGGACTGTGTAGCCTTTACTTCTACAACGAATGCGGAGGACAGGGTTATCTAGACATGGCTGCGCGAGCAGCCGATTGGCTTCGAGGTACGGCGTCAGAAGTCAGCGAGGGCGTGTGCTGGAAAGGTGGCTACTATTCTGACCTGCATTATGGATACGGTTATGGCGCGTCGGGAATCGCGTGGTTTCTACTCCAGGCTGGCCTAACGCTCGCAGACGACGGACTGGTGTCAATGGCCAAGCGGGCACTGGCTTTCGACATTGCTCGGCGTGCTGAAACTGGAAAAGGGTGGGGTTGGCGCGATCGCGAGGGTGGTACGCGCGTGCTGCCATACTGGGTATATGGCGGCGCAGGAGTTGGGACCGTGGCGATTCGCTTTCTCGAGTGCCTTGGCGATCCTGCCTACCTAGATCTTGCCGAAGTCATCGCCGATGGTGCCTTCGCGAAGTGGACAGCGCTCCCCTCGATGACTAACGGGGTTAGTGGGATAGGAGATTTCATGCTCGATATGTTGCTACGATGCAATCGCGACCGATATGCGGAACGGGCCCTCGACATTGCCGCTACACTCCCAGTATACGCGCTTGATCGACCTTCGGGCCTAGCGTTTCCTGGGCGTTGGCAAAGACGGATCAGCAACGACTTCGCCACTGGATCAGCCGGCATTGGTTTCTTCTTAAACCGACTCCTGCGGCCGCGGCGAAAGTTTCTCGTCGATTTGTGCGCCACGCCTCGTGTAGATAGCGCAAGTGAATTGCCAAGCCAAGTCGCTTGCTTCCGACAAGTGCCTGACATCTGAATGACGTCTTTCTGTTTCGGAAGGAGAAGGTCCGCGACGAGACAGATTGGGCGTCGCAATGTCACCGAGGAATTCCCGTTTGGAAGCAATGAATTGGTGTCTCACAAGGTAGTGAATTCATCGTGTCCAATACCTGCATTGATGCGGGATAGCATCGCAGGCCGATCACAGGACGCGAGGTTCTTACCCCTTGACCGTAGTTGCGAGACCTGAATGGGGACCATCTCGCGCACCATGTGGCAGGATCTCCGATTCGCATTCCTGAATGCGCGACGCGCCAGACTGGCCGTGCTTGTCGGGGTCCTCAGCCTCGGCGTCAGTGTCGGCGCGAGCACCGCGGTATTCAGTGCCATGGAGGCGGTGATTCTCCACCCCCTCCCAGTGCGTGACATGGGCCGACTCGTCTCCATCGAGACGGACTGGCAAATGATGTCCGTACACAGCGGCCCCCTGAGTCCGGGAGAGGTCTTTGATCTCTCTGCTCGAAGCGACCTGTTCGATGAATTGGCCGGATATCGGACGAGCAGCGTGAATCTCGTTGGACCAGATGTCCCTTTGCGCGTGGTCGTTGCGTCAACGATGGGACCGTTCTTTGAGCTCTTCGGCGTTCGTCCTGAAATAGGCAACACTTATCGTGCTTCGACGGCGAGGCGTGGTAACGATCACGTCGTCGTGCTGAGCCATGCGTTCTGGCAGACGATCACTGGCGGAGCGCCAAACGCAATCGGGCAAACCCTAAGGTTGGATAATGAGTCGTACGAAGTTGTAGGCGTCATGCCTCCTGAATTCGCGTATCCGTCTGGCGTGCAACTGTGGACGCCTCGACCGATACCGCCCGAGCTAGGTGACAAGCTGGACCGCAGTGCAAACCTTGTCACCGTCATTGCTCGAATGAGAAAGGCAATGACAATCGCGCGCCTTCGTTCGGCGTTAACGGCGGAAATGGCTAGTTGGCGCGCGCGCTACCCCCAGGATTATCCGATGGCGAGTAGACAGGCACTCGTCGTGAGGTCGTTTGCCGACGTCGTGTCGGGGCAGCTGGGTCCTGTCCTCCGGCTTCTCATGACTACCGTAAGCTTAGTGTTGCTCATCGCCTGCGCAAACTTGGCGAGCCTGCAGCTTGTGCGAATGGTGGCTCGCGAAGGCGAGATTGCCCTCCGCGTTGCGCTGGGCGCGAATCGTTGGCGGATCTTTCGACAGTTCTTTGCAGAATCGACGCTGCTCGCCGTGAGTGGCGGTGTGTTAGGCGTCGTCACTGGCGCCGTCATCATTTGGTTGGTGCGACGAGCTGATGCAAATCAGCTGGCCCTGCTACGACACGCGCAGATGGATATGCGCGTGTTCATCTTCGCAGGCGGGATCACACTGTTCGCTGGTGTGCTCTTTGGCACGCTTCCGGCACTCCGTGCAGTCCGACTTATGCCGTGGGCAGTCCTGAAGACGACAAGTGCGCATGGACTTCAAACGGGCTTCGGGCACCGTCGATTCTTGCGCGCGATGGTAATCCTTCAGGTCGCATTTTCGCTGATTCTCTGTCTGGCCTCGAGCGTAGTGCTCCGAAGTTTGATTCGCCTGCTAGACGTGAATCCTGGATTCCAGCCGCAAGGCCTGGTAACTATGCGCCTAACGCTACCCGATGCCACTTACCGGGACAGCGCGCAGAAGCTTGCGTTTCACGACGCCCTCGTAGCGCGGCTTCGTTCTCTGCCTGGCGTTCAGGCGATCGGGACGGTGAGCGGCGCGCCGTTCGGGTACTTGCGCGCGAATGAGCATACCATGGTTGTGCGAGCGCTCGATCTTACGGGAGCCCAGAGTCGCAGCCCCCAGGCAAATGTGTGGCTCGTCGGCGGCGATTACGTTCGGGCGATGGGAATCCCGCTCTTGGCGGGACGTACGTTCACAGATGCCGACCGATTCGGTGCTGCTCGCGTCGCGATCGTCGACGAGACCCTGGCCCACGAGCTGTTCGGGCGCGAGGAGCCGATTGGGAGGCGACTCGAGGGCGATGCAACCATTGTCGGTGTCGTTGGATCAGTAAAGAAAACGGATCTTTCCGCAGCCGACAGAGGATCGATCTATGAGCCGTTCGGTCAGTGGCCCGCACTTGCCGATCTGACAATTGTAATCCGCACCAAGTCAACGACGGCGTCCACAGCCGCCGCCGTTCGACACATCATCCGGGACATCGATCCGAGCCTTCCGGTATTTGATGTGTCATCAATGCCCGACGCGATCGCTCACTCGCTCGCGTCGAGGCGTCTCGCTGCCACCGTCCTTGCCGGCCTGGCCATACTCAGCCTAACGCTCGCGGTGCTTGGCACCTACGGATTGCAGAGCTATGCCACTAGACAGTGTGCGCCGGAGATCGGGATTCGGATGGCGCTCGGAGCCACGCCCGGCAGCATAGTCGCGACAGTGCTTAAGAGCACGGCGCTGCTCGCAACCACGGGTGCGGGGCTCGGCGTCGGCGTCTTCGTAGCCGGAGCTAACGCACTCGCGCCACTGTCGTTCGGCGTCCATCCTCGCGACCTGCTGTCGATCGTGCTAACCGCGGGTGCGCTGATTGGTGTTGCGATCGCCGCGAGCCATTTGCCGGCGCTGCGTGCAGCCAGGATAGATCCAGCGTTGACTCTGCGAAGTGGCGGAGATCGATAAAACGGACGCGGTGGAAAATGTCGCGTCAAAGACGTGTAGGCAACTGAAGAAAGGCGGCACCAAGCGAGGATCCGTTGAGAGAAGCCTCACCGTTTCTGCTCGCCAGTCAAGAGTATTTCGAGCCGGCCTGGCACGGCGAGCTGCGGCCAGAATTCAAGCGCATCGCCACCGAGCTTTTACCGGGCGATTGGCAGATCAGCCCACATGAGCTTTGGCTAACCGGCCACCCCGGTGTGTCCTGGAGCTTTCCCGTGCAGGGATTCAAGATCCATCTGTCGGCCACACCACGAAATGCCGCAGATATCCTGCGGTGTGCCATACCGTGCTGCGTACGAGCAAGAGCGGCATTTAAGTTCGTGGCCGACAACCGCCTCCTCAGCTATGTCAACTCGAAGCGCTGGGGTAGGGGATCTTCAGGCAAGTTTATAACGATCTATCCGCCCAATAGCGACTCTTTTGGCACGTTGATCGAAGAACTCGGCAGTGAGACAGCTGGTTTTGTTGGACCGTACATCTTATCCGACCGGCGATATCGTGACAGCCACGTTGTCTTCTACCGCTACGGGGGATTTCGCCAGACTCAATCGTTGAACGTCGACGGCACGATGACGCCCATCATTTTTGATCCGAATGGCGACCCGTTGCCAGACGAACGGCTACCCTACTTCAAAGTTCCGCCCTGGGTCACTGACCCGCTCGGCGACTGGCCTGGCAACGATGCACCAAACTCCACGCTTCTGAACGGAAGGTTTAAGGTGGAGAAGGTACTCTCGTTCTCAAACGCCGGCGGCGTCTACGCTGGCCGCGACGTTGTCACGGCGGCCTCTATAGTCCTAAAGGAGGCCAGGCCTCTCACCAGTTGCTGGCCTAGGCAAGGCGAGCTTTTCGACTCCGTAGCCGCACTTGAACGAGAGTTCCAGCTTCTAGAGCGTCTCCGAGATCTAGACTGCGTTCCAACGCCGATTGCTCTGTTTACCGAATGGGAGCACTCGTTCCTCGCAGAGGAGTTCGTTGATGGTACGAGGCTGGGTGACGTTCGCCTAACCGACGGCTTGTCGCTTGTCGAGATACTGAGTGATCAGCAACGCCTCACCGAATTCCAGCAGTTCTTCTCTGCGATCGCAGTCGGCCTAATTGATGCTGTCGCGTCGATTCATGAGCAGGGTGTCATTCTCGGCGATGTGTCTCCCAACAATATTCTTTTCCACAGTATTGGTCCCAAAATCGCCATCATAGATCTCGAGAGCGCGTTCGCATCCGACGAAGGAGAGGAAGTCGAACGGTATGTCAGCGGCCTTTACACAGGTGGATTTCGCCGCGCGGAGGCCGCCAGGAGTGGTAGGATGACCCCAGAAGACGACTATCGGGCAGTCGGAATGGTTCTCTACAGCCTGCTCCTTCCAGTTCAGTCGCTATTTGAATTTGAGCCGACGGCCGTGAATGTCCTGCTCGAGAGGCTTATGCAACTTGGCCTGCGCGCTCCCATGGCTCAGATCATCCAGTACCTCCTTCATGGCGAGGTCCTACAAGCGCGTCGTGTGGCTGACCAATGATACCACCAAACTCCGTCCGCGTTGACACGAATTGGGCGGCATCGTCCCGGTTTCAGCACGAGAACAGCGATCTCAAGCAGACCGTAGAGTCGATCGTCCATCATATCTTGAGCACCACATCTATCCATCGTCGCGATAGACTATGGCCGGCTGATTTGCTCGTCTACAGTACGAATCCACTTAGTTTCGCATTCGGAGCATGTGGCACGTCGCTGCTTGTTCACGATGTCCTTCAGTCCCTTCCAGGCGATGTTTCAAGCTGGCTTCGCGGCCGGCGAATAGAGGGCGACACCTACCCCCCCGGCTTGTATATGGGACTCGCCGGAATTGCATATTCCTTTTGTGAGCTTGGGTGGATCGATGAGGCGGAGGACGCTCTCAGACGCGTCTACACGTCTCCCCTTCGTTTTTCGGACCCCACAATGTTTCTCGGTGCCGCTGGGTGGGGCCTTGTAAGCATCTCCCTTCAGCAGCGGACCGGAAAATGGTCATACATCGATCGAGCAATAGAGGCAGGCAACTACATTGTGAAAAGTGCCAACGCAACAGAATACGGACACTGCTGGGAAGATCCGGCGAGTGCGCGCATCGGCTTTGCAAGAGGTGCCAGCGGCATAGCGCTATTCTTGCTGAGGCTTTACCAAGCATCCGCAGACGTCAAGTACCTGCGTCACGCACTCAGTGGTCTCGAATTCGATATTGCACACGCTCGTGGGGATGAGCGGCGGCTTCGCTGGCCGCCGTCGTGCAACGCGGCACGAACTATCCCGTTCTGGCAAGCGGGGACCTCAGGCGTCGGGAGCACGTTGATTCGGTTTGCGCGCGCACTGATGGATGACCGCCTAGCAAGACTGTCGGTCGCGGCCGCCGAAGGTGCACATGTGCTGCTTGCACCATCAGCGTCTCAATTCGATGGACTAAGTGGAATCGGAGAGTTCTTGCTCGACATGTATCTCTTCACCGGCGACGACGAATACTGGAGTCGCTCCCTCGACGTCGCGAAGAGTATAGTTTGCTACCAGATTCGGCGCACCGAAGGAATCGCATTCGCGGGACGCGGCCAGCAGCGAATATGTACAGATTACGGCTATGGATCCGCAGGCGTTGGCCTCTTCTTGCGACGCTTGATAACTCTTGGGAGCCGCCGACTCCATGATCTGTGACATTTCTTAGCGGCTAAGTGCACAGCACACATCTCCGGCATAGCCGCAGCTTTGCGAGCAATCCGCTCAAAGCAGCTGAACGCGTATCCTAGCGTTTCCGAACGATAGTGACACCGCGTCGGTGGCCGCAATGTTCCTAACCGGAGGGCGGTTAGTCGTCGTCGAGCTACAAGGACCTGAGACTCACCCATGTCAGCTCCCGATCTACTCGTTTCACCGTGGCGGCGCCACCGGAGTAACGGTCGGTGCCGGCAGCTGCGCGATGGCCGTCCGCAATTTCGGCAGCTCCGTCGTGATGATGTCGTTCAGCTTTCCGATCGTCGCAACGAGATGCCGCTTCGACTCATCGAGCGCGCCCTGTTCGGACTCCGTTGGCGTTGCGGACGAGGCCTCGAGCCCGCCTAACAGATCGTAGGCATTGCCGATCGCCGTACCGTAGGATTCGCCGAACCCGCGGCGCACGGTGACGAGCAGCGTCGACACATGCTTCACGATGCTGTCTGCCGCCGAGCTCGCGTGATGCCCAACGAGCGTCTTCGCACGCGCGACTTCGGAGTCGACCTCGGCGAGCGAATTCTTCCCGTCGCGGAAGGCGCGCGTGAGCGAGTCGACCTCGGCGCTCATGTCTTCGCGCGCGCGAAGCGCATCGGGCGTGGTGACGGCGGCGCTGTCACGACGCACCTGCACCGTCTGCGTGAGCGTGGTGCCGCCGGCGAGCAGCCGCACCGTATAGTCGCCGGGCACCACGTACGGGGCGCGCGGCGCACCGTAGAATCCCGAGTCCTCGGGCGCAGGCGCAAATGCGTACTGCGTGTGCAGGTCCCAGAGCACGCGGTGCATCCCCGCGGTGCCCGGACCGGAGAGCTCGCGCACCGTGCCGCCCGCCGCGCTCGCGATCTGGATGCGCACGGTCGAGTCGCGCTTGGCGGTGGAGTCGGCCACGCGGTACGTGATCAGCGCGCCCACCGGAGCGTTAGGCGCGAGGAACTGCCGGAGGCCCGCCTCCGGTTGATCGCGCCACTGGTAGTATTCCGTGGCCGGCCGAATCGGGAACAACTGCGTTTCCGGCTTCGCCGACGCCGCCTGCTCGAGCGCGCGGATGTCGTCGAGGATGATCACGCTGCGGCCGTACGTGCCTAAAATGAGATCGTTGGTGCTGTCGTCGACGAGGATGCGGTCGACCATCACGCGCGGCAGCGAGCCACCCGGAAATTGCCAGTGGCGGCCTCCGTCGAACGTCCAGTAGAGGCCGAACTCGGTGCCCGCGAACAGCACGTCGCGATTGCGCGGGTCTTCGGTGAGCGTCTTGACCGGCGTGCCGGCGGGGAGATTGCCGGTGATTGACGCCCACGTCGCGCCGCCGTCGGTCGTTTTGAATACGTACGGCGAGAGATCGTCGTCGTAACGTCCGTCGAACGTCACATACGCGGTACGCGCATCGAAGCGCGACGCGCGCACGGCGCTCACCCATCGCGGCGCACGCAGATGAAAGCGCGATGTGATGTTGGTCCAGTGCGCGCCGCCATCCGTGGTCATCTGCACGTTGCCGTCGTCGGTGCCGACGTAGATCGTGCCCGCGGCCCGCGGCGACTCGCTGATCGTCGTGATGTTGCCGTAAAGCCCCGTGCCGTCGTCGCGCGATGGCGTGGTGCTGTCGCGCAGCGGGATGCCGTCGCCCAAACTTGCCTTCTTCCAATCCTTTTCGTTTCGCGTGAGATCAGGGCTCAAGACCTTCCACGTCGTGCCGCGATCGGTCGTCGCCAGGAGCTTGTTCGCGCCGTAGTAGTACGTGTGCGGATCGTTAGGCGAAACGAGGATGGCAGTGTTCCAGTTGAACCGGTAGTTCTCCGCCGTATCCGGCGACACCGGCGTCATGCGCCGTTCCTCCTTCGTGACGAGATCCACCAGGTAACCGCGCCCATTCTGCGAATTGGTGTACACGAAGCGCGGGTTCGTCGGATCGACCGCGACCTGGAAGCCGTCACCGTACTCGAGGAAGGTGACGCCGCCATCGGTGAGCGCACCGCGCGAGTGCGTACCGCTCGGAAACGTGAACGTGCCCAGATCCTGCAGGCCGCCGTATATCCAATACGGATCGCGATGGTCGACGGCGATGTCGTAGAGTTGTCCGATCGGCAGATTGTTCACCCAGTCCCAGTGCCGTCCCGCGTCGTACGTGAACCACACCCCGCCGTCGTTACCGAGCATCATGTGGTCGGGCTGGTGCGGATCGATCCAGAGCGCGTGGTTGTCCGGGTGCACCCGCACGTTCAACGAATCTTCCGTGAACGTTTTGCCGCCATCGATCGACACGTGCAGTTCCGTGAGTGGCAGCCAGACCTTGTTTGCGTTCGTCGGATCGACACGGATCTGCCCGTAGTAGTTGCCGCGCTCATCGAGCCGATTCTGGCGCGTCCAGGTGGTGCCGCCGTCGGTGGATCGAAACACACCGCCGTTCCGATTCTCGATCACCGCGTACACCGTGCGCGGATCGCTCTTCGCGATCGCGACGCCGATGCGGCCGATGTTTCCCGTCGGCAGTCCGTTAGTCAGTCGCGTCCAGGTGTCGCCGCCGTCGAGCGAGCGCCAGAGGCCGCTGCCGGGCCCGCCGCCCACGAAGCCGAAGGCACGACGGCGCCGCTCGTACGTCGCGGCGAACAGCGTGTGGCCATCGTCCGCCATCGCGACGTCGATCACACCGGTGTTCGCATCCACGCCCAACACCTTCTTCCAGGTGGAGCCGCCATCCTTGGTGCGATACAGGCCGCGTTCTTCGTTAGGCCCGAAGAGGTGGCCGGCCGCGGCGACGAAGACGATGTCCGGATCGTGCGGGTCGATCACGACCCGCCCGATGCTCTGGGTCTCGCGGAGTCCCATGTATTGCCACGTGGTCCCGCCGTCGAGCGAGCGATACACGCCGTCGCCGAACGTGGATGTCTGGCGATTGTTCGCCTCGCCCGTTCCCACCCACACGATGATCCGATCGCTCGGCGCGATGGCAATGTCGCCGATGGAAAGGCCGCTGCCGGACCGGTCGAACACCGGGTCCCAGGTGACGCCGTTGTTGCGGCTGCGGAACACGCCGCCGCTCGCGGTGCCCACGTAGATGATGCGCGGGTCGTCGGCGACGGCTTCGATGTCGTCGACACGCCCGCCGAACGATGCCGGTCCGATGGCGCGCCACGCGGTGTCTGGCCATGCGGCCGACTGGGCGGCGAGCGCGGCCGACCCCATGCCTAACAAGACAACAGTGCCGGCGACGACCGCCGGCACCCGCACGCGGAAATCCATCATTGGTGGAACGTGCCTCCTCTGGGGAGTCCGTCGATGATCGGCTCGAGCGGCCGCACTCTAATGGCGCCGGTCGTGGCCGGGTCGCCATCCGTACCCGGGTTGCCGCCTTTGAGGATGGACCGCGGCTTCCCGTTGATCTGCCAACTGTACACGTACCGGCCATCGGTGAGCGGCAGCGTAACCACCCACTTGTCGCCTTCACGCGTCGCGGGCACGGAGTCCAGCGTGAAATCGCCAACCACCGCGACGGCAGTGTCCCCGGCGGCCTGGGACACCGGCAGCTCGAGCCGCACGTGTTGTCCCCAGTGCCGTTGCAACAGCAAGTGATGGTTCGGATCCACGTGCACGGCGGTCACCGAGTCCGAGCGGCCGAGCGCAATCGTGTCGGCGCGAGTCGTTAGGCGAACCTTGCGGTGGACGGTGCCGCCGTCCGCCAATGTGAGCGCGATGTCCAGCGGCAGGTCGAACGGCGGCGTGGCCTGCACCTGCGACACGATCAGTTGACGGCCGACCACCTGGGCGCGCACATCGGGCACCACCTTTTCCGAGAACCACGGCATCGCGAACGACGTCAGGTC
>Ga0134126_10002913_pt1 | contig 21511 bp, 24 predicted proteins | sample KB31752_FD_96881 | JGI IMG/M metagenome (GOLD analysis project Ga0134126, IMG submission 96881) | Terrestrial soil microbial communities with excess Nitrogen fertilizer from Kellogg Biological Station, Michigan, USA - KB3-175-2 | ecosystem: Environmental > Terrestrial > Soil > Unclassified ... | reverse complement strand
TTCTTGACGAGCGTGTTCTTGGCCCCGTGGACGCAGCCGACCATGCAGCGGCCGCACATGTGGCAGCCCGTCCGGTCCGGTCCCTCGCCGCCGAAGAACGGGTCGGGGACCGTCTTGCCGGGGCTGCCGAAGTAGATACCGACCGGCGTGTGTTTGTAGGTGTCGCCGACGCCGAGCTCCTCGCCGAGCTCGCGAAGCAGCTGGTCGGCGGGGTCGTCGTGAGGGTTCTCGACCACGCCGAGCATCCGCTGCGCCTCGGCGTAGTGGGGGGCCAGCTCTGACTCCCAGTCGCGCAGCGCCGACCACTGGCGGTCCTCGAAGAACTGCTTGGGCGGCACGTACAGGGTGCACGCGTAGCCGAGGCTGCCGCCGCCGACGCCGCAGCCCGAGACGACCGATACGTCCTTGAACGGCGTCAGCCGGAAGATCCCCTTCATGCCCAGCTTCGGGCTCCAGAAGTAGCGGCGCACGTCGCCGGTGTTCTTCGGGAACTCGTGGTCGGCGAAGCGCCGGCCGCACTCGAGCACGCCGACCGAGTAGCCCTTTTCCGCCAAGCGCAGCGTGGAGACGCTGCCGCCGAAGCCGGAGCCGATCACCAGCCAGTCGTAGTCGTATCCGTGCTGTGCCGAGGCCATCGCGCGCCCCTCCTCCGGGACGGGAGACAGTCTAGATGGTGTCTGGCTGCGCGGCCAGGCGGCCCGGGCTGGGCGCGCGAAGGCGCGTATCGTGGGTCTCGTGGACGGACGTGCTCGTGCGATCGCACGGACGAACGCGTACTCGGCGCTCGCCGCCACGCGCGCGGCGGTGGAACGCCGCGTGTCCGAATCGAAGGGGCTGGGCGCCGCTCAGAAGCACCTGGTCGCCGAAGCCGCGAGCCGTCACGCCGAGGCGGCGATGCTCCAGGAGAGCGCGGCCACCAGGTTGATCGCCGTGCGGAGCCGTTGAGCCTCGGCCTCGCTGCGAACCCAGGTCGCCGAGGTGGGCGTCCGCCGCCCGCACCATGCGTGGGCCCCGCGGCTCGACCGGTTCCTCCGCGGCTCGACCCTCGCGCCGGCGCCCGATGCGGGCTCCCCGCGGCTGTCCGCTGTGCTGTCGGGGGCAGGCGCGCCTTGTCGGGCAGATCGGAGCATGAGCTCGCCCGCACCCCGCTATATTCCGTGAAGTAATGGCGGTGGAGAGGCTGAGAAACCGACCGTGCGGGGGGCGTTACGGCGATGTCGTGCAGTCGATCGGCAACACGCCGCTGGTCGAGCTGCCCAACCTGTCCCCGAAGCCCGGGGTGCACATCTGGGCCAAGCTCGAGTCGCGCAATCCGACCGGCTCCGTCAAGGACCGTGTCGCCCGTGCGCTGATCGAGGACGCCGAGGCGAAGGGCGCCGTCGGTCCCGGCTCGACGATCCTCGAACCGACCTCCGGCAACACCGGCATCTCGCTGGCGATGATCTGCTCGCGCAAGGGCTACAAGCTGCGGGTCGTGATGCCCGAGAACGTCACCCCGGAGCGCACGCAGCTGCTGTCGATGTACGGCGCCGAGATCGTCTACTCGCCCGGCGACCAGGGCTCCAACGGCGCCGTCGCGATGGCGCTCGAGCTCGCCGAGGCCGACAGCTCGCTCTACATGCCCTACCAGTACGGCAACGAGGCCAACCCCGGCGCCCACTACAACGGCACGGCGCTCGAGATCCTCGAAGAGCTGGACGAGGTGTCCGCGTTCGTCGCGGGGCTCGGCACCGGCGGCACGCTGATGGGCAACGGCCGCCGGCTGAAGGAGGAGCTCGGCGACGCGGTCAAGATCGTCGCCGCCGAGCCGATGCAGGGCGAGCCGGTGCAGGGGCTGCGCTCGCTCGACGACGGCTTCATCCCGCCGATCATCGACATCAGCCTGCTCGACCGGAAGATCTTCGTGACCAACCGCGACGCGATCGTCTGGACGCGCAAGCTGCTCGACGAGGAGGCCCTGTTCGCCGGCGTCTCCACAGGCGCGATCGCGAGCATCGCGGTGCGGATCGCGAACGAGCTCGACGAGGGCAACGTCGTCTTCGTGGTCGCCGACGACGGCTGGAAGTACCTGTCCAGCGGCATCTACACGCTGCCGGTCGACGAGATCGAGAACCTCGAGTCCACCGTCTGGTGGTAGCGGTCGCACGGCGCCCGGTGGCGGGATGAGGATCTCGGCGCCGCTTCTGGAGGAGGTCGTCGGCCACGCGCTCGAGGACCCCGGCAACGAGGTCTGCGGACTCGTCGCCGTCAGCACGGACGGCGAGCGCGCCGCCACGCGCGTCTACCGCGCTCGCAACGTCCACGAAAGCCCGATGAAGTTCGAGATCGAGCCGAAGGAACTGCTGGAGCTGCACAACGCGATCGAGGACGAGGGCTACGAGCTCGGGGCGATCTACCACTCCCACGTGCGCAGCCCGCCCTACCCGTCCCAGACCGATGTCAACTTCGCCGCCAGCTGGCCCGGCGTCGAGTGGATCATCGTCGGGCTTGCGGCGGGCGCCGAGCCGGAGGTGCGCTCCTACCTGATCGACGGTGGCGCGATCGAGGAGATCCCGATCGCCGCCGCAGAGAAGTGAGCGACAGGCCGCTCGTCTGCCCCGGCTGCGGCCTGACGCACGAGCGCAGCGAGCGTTTCTGCTCGGATTGAGGCATGCTGCTGGTGTTCATGCCGGGCCCCGAGCGGGAAGCCAGCGCGCGCCAGCAGCGCGCGCGGAAGGTGAAGCCCCAGTACACCGAAGGAGAGCTGGTCAAAGTCGCCCGTGCCGCCAACCAGCCCGAGGCGGAGCTGATCGAGGGCCTGTTGCTGGAAGAGGGCATCCCCAGCCTGCAGCGTCGCGCGGGCGGGGCCGACGTGCCGGACTTCCTGGCGGCCGGACCGCGGGACATCTTCGTGCCGGAGGCGGCTGCGGAGGCAGCTCGCGAAGCGCTGGCGCCGGCCGCCGAGCAGGACTAGGAGGGGACGGCGCCGCGCGCCGGTCTCAGACGAGAACCGGCTGGCCGGCTTCGCTCGTGAGCTCGCGCGCCTCGGAGGTGATCCCGCGGATCTCCTCGGAAGCGCGCTCGAACTCGGCGTCCGAGAGCACCGGGGTGCCCTCGAAGGGGAGTTCGCGCTGCAGTTCGACCCACGCGTGGGGACCCATGTACTCGTCCTTGACCTTGACGGTCACCGGGCGCGGGATGCGGTAAGTGCGCAGCAGCAGCACGTGGAGCGGCTGGCGCCCGCGCCAGCCGAGCCGCTTCTCGGCGTAGTCAGGGGTCCACACGTAGAAGGGTGAGAGGGCGTCGACGCAGCGGGGGTCGACGATCGTGAAGTGGTCGGTGACTTCGGCCCAGGCGCGGATGCGCACGCGGTCGGGCTGCTGCACGGGGGCGCCGGACACGAACGTGTGCAGCGGCGGCTCGCCGTCGCTCCAGACGCCCTCCTCCAGCGCGCGGCGCAGCTCCGGCTGGTGGGACTCGCGGACGAGGTCCCCGGCCTGGTGGTCGAAGGTCGGGTAGAGGAAGAAACGCTCGTGGGCGAGGCGGAACGGACGGCCCGGCTGGGGGGCCGCGCCCTTGCGGATAGTCAGGAGCTGCTCACCTTCAGCCAGGGCGCGGACCGTAACGGCCCATTCTTTGAAAGCAATTGGCATGGGGACTACAGACTCCAGAGGGACGACCGGTTTTGACCTGCAAACGCCGCTTTCAACGGCGCGTCACGCGGTGTTAAAGATACGAAACCTGGGCGAAAATCCCAAATCACCTGCAAATCAAGGGGTTTTTCGTGGACTCCTAGCTGACTGGCCAGTCAACCGGCGGAGTCATGTTCGGGTTTCGGGGCGGCTATCCGCCCAGTTTTCTCCCCGCGAGCCCCTCGACGCCCTCGATCAGCGACGCGTAGTCCTGCTCGCCGTATCCGCGCCCCTCCGCCGCGCTCAGCAGGTCGCGGGCGTGCGCAGCGGACGGGAACGGCACGCCTGTGCGCTGCGCCTCCTCCAGGCACAGCCGCACGTCCTTGAGCATGTGCGAGGTCTTGAACAGCGTCGTGTAGTCGTGCTCGCGCATCGCCTGCGACTTCAGCGTCAGCTGCGCCGAGGCTCCCGACCCCGCCGCGACGACCTCGGCGAGCGCATCGAGATCGACGCCCGTGGCCTGCGCCAGCAGCAGCGCCTCCGCCAAAGCAGCGGCGTTCGCGGCGCCGAGCGAGTTGTTGATCAGCTTCAGCATCTCGCCCTGGCCGAGTGCGCCGACGTGCACGATCAGCTCGCCCATCGCCTCCAGCATCGGCCGCGCCCGTCCGAAGTCCTCCGGCTCGCCGCCGACCATGATCGTGAGCGTGCCGTCCTCCGCCCGGGGCGAGGACCCCGTCACCGGCGCGTCCAGCATGCGCGCGCCCCGCTCGGCCAGCGCCGCTCCGATCCGACGTGTGTCGCCCGGCGCGATCGTCGAGCAGTCCACGCACAGCAGGCCCTCGCGCGCCGCCTCGATCGCGCCGGCCTCGCCGAGGAGCACCGAGGCGACCTGCTCGCCGTCGACGACCATGCTGAAGACCACGTCGCTCGCCCGCGCGACCTCGGCGGGGCTCTCGTGGGCGCTCGCGCCGTGCTCGGAGGCCCACGCTTGCGCCTTGCCGGGCGTGTGCGTCCACACCGCCAGCTCGTAGCCGGCCCGAGCCAGGTTGGCGGCCATCCGCGAGCCCATGATCCCGAGCCCGAGGAAGCCGACGCGCTCAGTCGCCGGTGCGCTCATCGCCGAATCCTCCCCCACCCGGGGTTTCGATGCGCAGCCGCGCGCCGGGCGCGAGCATGCCGGCCGCCTTGCCCGGCAGCGGCGCTCCGTCCAGCGTGTCGCGGCCCGGCCGGCCGCCCTGGCCGCCCGCCGCCCCGTGCGGTCCGTGCCGGCGGCGCTCGGCGATCAGCGAGAAGCTCATCTCCTCGCGGGCTTCGAGCTCGCGCACGACGCCGTCGCCGCCGTGGCGGCGCCCCTCGCCCCCGGAGCCGCGCCGAAGCGCGTACTCGACCACGCGCAGCGGGAACTCGCGCTCCAGCGCCTCCACCGGCGTGTTCAGCGTGTTGCTCATCGCGACGTGGACCGCGCTCGGGCCGTCCGCGTCCACGCAGGCGCCCTGGCCGCCGCCCAGCGTCTCGTAGTAGGAGAAGCGCTCGTTGCCCAGCGAGAGGTTGTTCATCGTCCCCTGGCCCTGCGCGCGGCCGAACGCGCTCAGCACGAGGTCGGCCACCCGCGAGGAGGTCTCGACGTTGCCCGCGGCGACGGCGGCGCCCGGACGCGCGTTCAGGACGCTGCCCTCGGGCGCGCGCACCTCGACGGGGCGGTAGGCGCCCGCGGTCGGCGGGATGTCGGGATCGGTCAGCACGCGCACGGCGAACAGGCACGCCGACTCCGTCACCGCCAGCGGGCAGTTGAGGTTGCCGGTGTGCTGGGGGGCGCTGCCGGCGAAGTCGAGCGTCAGGCGCTCGCCGCGGAGCTCCGCGCGCAGGCACAGCTCCAGATCCTCGCGCGGCGCCTCCAGCACGTCGCGCCAGGTGCGCACGCCGTCGCCGAGCGCGGCCAGGCACGCGCGCGTGCGCCGCTCGCAGTAGTCGAGCACCTCCTCGGTCCCCTCGCGCAGGCGCGCTGCCCCGAGCCGCCCCGCCCATTCCCGGAGGCGCTCGGCGCCGACGCGGTTCGCCGCCAGCTGCGCGCGCAGGTCCGCCTCCCGCTCGCGCGGCTGGCGCATCCTCCCGGTGAGCTCGGCGAGCGCCTGCGCCGTCAGCCGCCGCGGTCCGATCACCACGCCCTCCTGCGCGAGCTCGGTGCTGTCCGCGGGCATCGAGCCGGGACGGTCGCCGCCGACGTCGGCATGGTGGGCGCGGCTCGCCGCGAAGCCGATCAGCTCCCGCGCGTGGAAGACGGGCGTGATCACGGTGATGTCGGGCAGATGCGTGCCGCCGGCGAAGGGGTCGTTCAACACCCAGGAGACGCCGGGTCGATGGCGCTCGCAGAGCACCGCGCGCACCGCCGCCGGCATTGCCCCGAGGTGGACCGGGATGTGCTCGGCCTGCATCACCATCTGCCCGTCGGCGTCGAACAGCCCGGTGGAGGCGTCGCGCCGCTCCTTGATGTTCGAGGAGTGAGCCGAGCGGATCAGCACCACGCCCATCTCCTCGCACGCCGCGCGCAGGGCGCCGGTCAGGACCTGCAGCTCGATCGGGTCGAGGCTCATGCGCCGACCTTCCGCAGCAGGATCGTGCCCTGCTCGTCGACGTCCGCGGACCATCCCGGCGGCACGAGCAGCGTGGACTCCGGCAGCGCGAACAGCGCCGGGCCTCGCAGCGCCGTCCCGGGTGCCGGCTCTCCGCGCAGCCTTCGCGCCGGCGTCCACCGCCCCTCGAAGACGATCCGGGCCTCCTCGGCCTCGGCGGGCGCTCTAGCGGCCGCGCGCGGCTGCAGGCTCGGCGCGGGACCCCATACCGAGGCGCGGAGGTTGACCAGCTCGACCTCGGCCCGCTCGTCGCGGTAGCCGTAGCGCGCCTCGTGCGCGGCGGCGAACGCCTCGCGCAGCTCCGCCCCGCTCGACCGACTGCAGCCACGATCCTCGTCGACCGGCAGCTCGAAGGACTGGCCCCGGTAGCGCAGCTCGTGGCGCACCCGGGCGCGCCGGGGCTCTGCACCGAGCGCGGCGGAGGCCTCGGCGACGAGGTCCCGGCGCGCCGTCTCGAGCTCCGGCCCGTCGAGCTGCGCCGAGCGCAGCATCACCGTGCGCGCCGCGTCCCGGCGCGGCGGCGCTGCGGCGAGGCCGAGCGCGGAGAGCACGCCCGAGGCGCGCGGGCACAGCACCCGCGAGATGCCCAGCCCGTCCGCGAGCGCGGCCGCGTGCAGGGGTCCGGCGCCGCCGAAGGGCATCAGCGCGAAGGCACGCGGATCGATGCCGCGCTCCACCGTCACCACGCGCAGCGCCGCGAGCATCTCCGCCTCGGCGACCCGCACGATCCCCTCGGCGCAGGCCAGGGGGTCGAGACCGAGCTCCTCGGACAGGCGTGCGATCGCCTCCTCGGCCGCCGCCCTGTCGAGTCGCACCTCGCCCGCCAGCGGCGAGTCGTCTGCGAGGCGGCCGAGCATCAGGTTGGCGTCGGTGACGGTCGGCTCGCTGCCTCCGCGCCCGTAGCAGGCAGGGCCGGGCTCGGCTCCCGCCGAGGCGGGGCCGACGCGCAGTGCGCCGCCGGCGTCGCGCCAGGCGATCGAGCCGCCGCCGGCGCCGACCGTGTGGATGTCGAGCGCCGGGAGCGCGACCGGACGCCCGGCGACCACACGTTCGGCGGTCTCCGGCACGCGCCCGCCCTCCACCAGGCAGACGTCGCACGATGTCCCGCCCATGTCGAAGCACGCGACGTCCGGCTCGCCCGCCGCGGCCGCGATCAGCAGCGCGCCGGCGACCCCGCCCGCCGGGCCCGAGAGGACGGTCAGCGCGGCGTGCTCGCCGGCCCGCGCCGCGTCGGTCAGGCCGCCGCTGGACTGCATGATCTGCGGCTCGGCGAGGCCGAGCTGCGAGGCCTCCTCGCACAGGCTCGCGAGATAGGAGCCGAGCGGCGGCGAGAGCGCGGCGTCGAGCGCGGTCGTGGCCGTGCGCTCGTACTCGCGGAAGGTCCCGACCAGCTCGCTCGAGAGCGACACGCCGAGCGCCGGGGCGCGCTCGCGCAGCGCATCGCGCACGAGCCGCTCGTGGCGCGGGTCGAGGTAGGAGTGAAGCAGCGACACCGCGACCGCTTCGGGCTCGCCGGCAGCGAGGAGCTCCGCCAGCGCCTGCGCGTCGCGGGCATCGAGCTCGCGAAGCGTTCCCTCGGGCGCCACCCGCTCGCGGGCGGCGAAGCGCAGCTCATCGGGGACCAGCGGAGAGGGCGCCGACTCGCACAGCCGGTACAGGTGCGGGCGGTTCTGTCGCCCGAGCTCGATCACGTCGGTGAAGCCTTCGGTCGCCACCAGCGCGGTGCGCGCGGTGCGACCCTCCAGCAGCGCGTTCGTGGCGACCGTCATCCCGTGGGCGAAGCGCTCCACGCGCTCGGGTGTGGTGCCCGCGCGTTCGAGCACGGCGCGGACGGCGCGCAGCACGCCGCACTGCTCTTCCGAGGGGGTGGACGGCGCCTTGGCGGTGTGAACGGCGCCGTCCGGCCCGACGAGGACCGCGTCGGTGAACGTGCCGCCGACGTCGACGCCGAGGAGCATCCCCGGAGCCTACGAGAGCTCCCGTAGGAGGTCCCGCCCGCCCGCCCGCCCGCGCCGCCCGTCGGCGGCGGGCGGCGCCTTCGTGCTCTCGAGTTCCGCGGCGGCGGTGCCGCCGGCTACGCCGCGGCCAGCTCGCGGTCCTCGGTGTCGGCGAGGTGCTGGTGCGAGGGGCAGTAGCCGTTGCGCGCGAGCGGCGTGCGCTGGCACGCCGAGCCTTTGCGCGTCGTGGCGCGGCAGCGCGGGGGCGCGCCGCTGACGGCGGTGTAGCCCTCGTGCGGGTGCTCTTCGAGGTACTGCTCGGCGAGCCCGAGATAACGCGTGACCACCATGTGCACGCGCGCCTGCGAGGACATCGGGAAGAACCCGCGGATGTCCTGGAAGAGCGTGCGCTCGGGGCGCGCGAAGTAGTGCCTGTCGATCGCCATGCGGGTGATGACCGCCTCGCACGCGGCGAGCACGGCGGCATGGTTGCTGGCTGCCGGGGCCCCGGGGGCCGCCGCCACGATCTGGGGCGCAAGCTCCCTGTAAATGGCCCGACTGAACTGATACATCTGCTCCTGAACCTCTCTGTAGGTCGAACTCTCGTTGGAGCACGCCCGCCTCTTGTTCAGACTCCGACCGCCTGAAACTCCTTCCAACGACCGCCAACACGGGGCTCGCGGCAAAGGATCGAGATAAAGGCCGATCGGGTGATGTTTTAGGTTCGCGCGCCGACCTAAATGCCACCTGACGATTGAGACAGGTCGGATTTCTGTCCGCGCGAGCGGCGCTCAGCGCCAGGTCTGCCAGTCCAGCTCGTCCTCGCCGCGGACGACCGCGTGGCGCAGGTCGAACTCCGCCTCGGTGGCGGGGTGGTCGGTGCGCAGGTGCGCGCCCCGGCTCTCCGTGCGCGCCAGCGCGCAGCGGGCGATCAGCCGTGCGAGCGGGTGGTGGTCGCTCGCGAGCCTCTGCAGGCTCTCGCCGTCGCGGAAGATGCCGGCCTCGCGCCAGAGCGCCGCGCGCGTCTCCGCGCCTGCGTTCATCGGCTCAGGGGCGGAGGACAGCGCCTGAAGCTCCGCCGCCGACGGCTTCGCGGCCTCGCCCGCCGGCGCCGAGAGCGCGCTGGCCACCGCCCGCCCCGCGAACACGAAGCACTCGCTGAGCGAGTTCGAGGCGAGCCTGTTGGCGCCGTGCAGGCCCGTGCAGGACGCCTCGCCGAACGCGAACAGGCCGGGGACCGTCGAGTGCGCGTCGAGGTCGGTGACGATGCCGCCCATCATGTAGTGCGCCGCGGGCGCGACGGGCACGAGCTCCGCGCTCGGATCGACGCCCGCCTCGCGCAGCGCGGAGAAGACGTTCGGGAAGTGCGCGGGATCGATCGCGCGCATGTCCAGGCCGACGGAGCGCGCACCCGTGCGATCGAGCAGCTCCTGGATCGCACGCGCCACCTCGTCGCGTGGCGCGAGCTCGTCGACGAAGCGTTCGCCCTCGCCGTCGTGCAGCGTGGCGCCCTCGCCGCGGATCGCCTCGGTGACGAGGAAGCCCTCGCGCCCCGGCACGCCGATCACCGCCGTCGGGTGGAACTGCATCAGCTCGAGGTCCGCCAGCGCCGCGCCCGCGGCGTGCGCGAGCAGCAGTCCGACCCCCTGCGAGCCCGGAGGGTTGGTGGTGCGCTCCCAGAGCGCCGCGGCGCCGCCGGTGCTGAGCAGCACGGCGCGCCGTGCGAGCACCAGCCGGCCGTCGCAGACGAGCCCCCGGCAGCGTCCGTCGGAGACCCACAGAGCTCGCGCCCTGGCTCCCTCCAGCACCGTGATGCGAGCGTCCTCCGCCGCCAGCGCGGAGAGCTGCCTGACGACGCGGCGCCCGGTGGCGCTGCCACCCGCGTGCACGACGCGTCGCACCGAATGTCCCCCCTCGAGGCCGAGCGCGAGCCGGCCGAAGCGGTCGGCGTCGAAGCGCACGCCGAGCGCCTGCAGGTCGGCGACGCGCGCCGGGGCTTCGTGCACCAGCACCTCGGCGGCCGAGCGGCGCACGAGGCTACGGCCGGCGCGCTCGGTGTCGGCGAGGTGCAGCTCGAAGCTGTCGTCGGCCGCGAGCGCCGCCGCCAGGCCGCCCTGTGCCCAGTAGCTCGCCGTCTGGGCCAGGGGCGTCGCCGACACCAGCACCACGTCCGCTCCGGCGCGCGCGGCGCACAGCGCGGCGTAGAGCCCCGCCGCGCCCGCGCCGACGACCGCGACGTCGGCGTCGTAGGTGCTCGCCGTGGGGGTGACGGGCATCGCGGGAACCGTATCCGCACGGCCCTCGCGAGTGCCGGGCGGCGTTGTTACTTGGGGACCAGAGAGCGCAGCAGCCCGTGTGTGGGGCCGGTGGTGTTCGTGCCGGTGGTGGTCGTGGCGCCCGGCGTGGTCGCGGTCGCGCCCGGCGTGGTGCTCGCACCCGGTTTCGTGGCGGCGCCCGGCGTGGTGCTCGTGCCCGGCGTGGTGGTCGCGCCCGGCGTGGTCGTGGCGCCGGGGGTCGTGCTCGCCCCGGGCGTCGTCGGTGCCGGCGTGACGGCTGCCGGCGTGGTGACGGTCCGGGTGATCGCCGCGGGCGCGGGGCCGGAGTCTCCGGCGAGCTTGACGAGGGCTATCGCGAGCACGGCGAGGGCGATCGCCACCACCACCGCGAGCACGACGAGCGGCGCGCGCCAGTTGGGAGCCGCCGCCAGCCGCGTGCGAGCGGCCGCGCCGCAGCGCAGGCACCACTCCTGGTCGGGCGCGAGCCCGGCCCCGCAGAGAGGGCACGCATCGGCTGCGGTGGCAGCGTGTAGGGACGCCGGCGCCGCGGGCTGCTGGGAGACGCTCGCGTGCGCGCTCACGAGCCGGAGGGCCGGATGATCTCCGTCGCTTCCTCGGTCGTCCGGCGTCCGCTCGCGCTGACCGCCGGCTGGCCCTCCTCGGGACGGGGCGGGGGCGAGGGCGAGCGGCCGGGAGCGGGCGAGATCGTCTGGTGAGGCTGGGTCGCGGGCGGGGCCTCGCCGTCGCGCGCGGAGTCGCCGGGTGCCCTCGCGGCAGGAGCCGGCGCCGCGGGCTGTGGCTGACCGGCGGGCTGAGCCGGCGGCGCCGGCGGGGATGCGGGTGTGACGCCGGCCGTATGGGGCGCCTGCGCCGGCGCGGGCTGGGCGGCGGCGGGCGGCGCCGCGGCGCTCGGCGGGCTCCCCGCGGGCGCCCCGGCGATCGGCAGGTCGGCGTGCCGGGACATCGGCAGGCCGCAGTTCGGGCAGTAGCGGTCCTCGCTGCCGTGGATCGCCGCACAGCGCGGACAGGCCGTGATCCCGGCCTCCCGCAGCACGGTGACCGAGCGGCGTTCGCGCAGCGCCCCCTCGATCGTCCGCAGCTCGCCGTCGATCAGGCCGAGCGTGTTGAGCTTGGCCATCACGAGCGGGTCGTTGCGCTGCCCGAAGCGATGCAGGTTGTAGACGAGGCCGCCGAGGTCGCGGTATGCGAGCTCGCGGGCTCGCCGCAGGAAGCGGGCACGCCGCCGCGCGCGCCCCCGAGAGCGGAAGCCCTGCTGCTCCACGGGTGGCGACTCGGCTGGCTGGCCGCCGTCCGGACCCCGCTCCGCTGATGCGTCGGTGGGATTCGTGCCGGGTGTCTCGTCCACGCCCGATTAACACTACTCACCGCCGACACGGATCGGAGGAGGGGAACCGTTCGGTCTGGACGGGTGTACCCGCCGGGTCCGGCGCAGCGGCGCCTAGCCGCAGGCCGCGAGCGCGCTCTCCCAGGCGCTACGGACCCTCTCAGCCATCGCGCCGGCGGAGAAGCGCGCAGCGGCCGCCCGGCCCTCGACGCGGCGCCCCCCGCCGGCGAGCAGCGGCTCCAGCGCCGCCCGCCAGCTCGCCAGCTCGAACGGGGCGCAGAGCGTGCCCTCGACGCCCGCGAGCGCCTCCGCGTGGATCCCGACCGGCGTGGCCAGGACCGGTACGTCGCAGGCGAGCGCCTCGAGGACCGCGAGCCCGAAGCCCTCGCGCTCGGAGGGGACGAGCACGGCGCTCGCGGCGTTCACCCACAGCGGCACGCGGGCCGGATCGACGCCGCCGAGCGAGCGCAGCTCGACCCCGGCGGCCGCCGCGAGCGCAACGGCGAGGTCGTGGCGCTTCTCCGGCCGCGAGGGGTCCGCCGGGAACAGCGTGAACGGCCGCGACTCATCGAGCCCCAGCTCGGCCCGGGCCCGCTGCCTCTCGACGGGCGCGAAACGCGCCGTGTCCACGCCACACGGGAGCACCTGCGCGCGGGCTCGCGCCCGGCCCGGAATGCGCTCGACCAGCGGCGCGGAGACGGCCGCCGGCAGGTCGATGCGTCCAAGCACCGCGCGTGTGGCCAAGCGCGTGCGGGGGTCCACCAGATCGGTGCCGTGCATCGTCAGCGCGCGCACCCGTGCCGGCACGGCGAGCGCCGGCCACGCGCTCAGCCCGAAGTGGGCGTGGACGACGTCGAAGCGCGCGCCCCCGCGGCGGTACCGGCGGCGCAGGTCCCCGGCCGCGGCCAGCAGCGCGCGCGGCCCGGGCGGGAACTCGTAGAGCTCGAGCTCCACGTCCGGAAGCGCGCGCAGCGCAGCCGCCTGGTCGCGCACGAAGCTGCCCCGCTCAGGGTGGGCGCGATCGGGCCGCATGTTCGACACCACGAGCGCGCGCACGATCCCCCGACCGTAGCGCTCTGGAATGATGGCCCGCCATGGAGGCCGGCACGGCGGACAAGCGCAGCTACGGTCGCGACGCCGCCCAGCTGCGTCCGGCATCGATCGAGCCGGGGTTCATGCGCACCGCCACGGGGTCGGCGCTGATCTCGATGGGCGAGACGCGCGTGATCTGCACTGCTTCCGCGCAGGAGAGCGTGCCGCGCTGGATGGCCGGGAAGGGCCGGGGCTGGGTCACCGCCGAGTACGGGATGCTCCCCGCCTCGACCGGCGAACGCAAGCAGCGCGACGTCAGCCGGGGACGCCCCGACGGGCGCACCGTGGAGATCCAGCGCCTGATCGGGCGCTCGCTGCGGGTCGTGATCGACTTCGAGGCGCTCGGCGAACGCACCATCTACCTCGACTGCGACGTCCTGCAGGCCGATGGCGGCACGCGCTGCGCGTCGATCACCGGCGCCTATGTCGCGCTCGCGCTGGCCTGCGCGAGGCTGCAGGCGGAGGGGCTGCTCGAGCGCAGCCCGCTGACCGGCTCCGTCGCGGCGGTCTCCTGCGGTGTGATCGACGGCGTGCCCCTGCTCGATCTCGACTACAGCGAGGACTCCCGCGCCGAGGTCGACGCGAACGTGGTGATGACGGGCGAGGGCGGCCTCGTGGAGCTGCAGACGACCGGCGAGCGCACGCCGCTCTCGCGCGCGCACCTCGACGAGCTGCTGGCGCTCGCGGAGGCGGGCATCGCCGAGCTGCGCGACGTCCAGGCACAGGCGATCGCCTAGGCGCGTCGTGCCGCGATGAAGCTGCTGCTCGCGACCCGCAACGAGCACAAGCGGCGCGAGTTCGAGCGCCTGCTGGGCGGCGACATCGGCGTCGACGCGCTCGGCCCCGACGTCGAGCTGCCGCCCGAGGATGGCGAGACCTTCGCCGAGAACGCGCTGGGCAAGGCACGCGCGGCGGCGGCGCAGACAGGCAGGGTCGCGTTCGCGGACGACTCGGGCATCGCCGCGGCGGCGCTGGGTGGCGCGCCGGGGGTGCGATCGGCCCGCTACGCCGGCGAAGGCGCCAGCGACGAGGAGAACCTCGCCAAGCTCGTGCGCGAGGCTCCGGCCGGCAGCCGGCTCGAGTACGTCTGCGCGATCGCCCTGGTCGATCCCGCGGACGGCGCCGAGCGGCTGTTCGAGGGCCGCTGCGGCGGGCGCATGGCCGAGCGCCCGCGTGGCGAGGGGGGCTTCGGATACGACCCGGCGTTCCTGCCCGACGACGGGCCGCCGGACCGCACGATGGCCGAGCTCGACGACGCGCAGAAGGACGCGATCAGCCACCGCGGGCGAGCCGCAAGGGCGCTGCTGGCGTCCCTCAGAGCAGGTTGACGGCCGCCGAGATCGCCACCGCGAGGCCCAGCCCGGCGTAGCCGTTGTAGCCCGACAGGAGCAGCAGCAGCGCTGTGATCAGCGCCACCAGGACGGTCGCGATCCACGCGATACGCTCGATTGCCACACCCCGATTCTCGCGCAAGCGCCCGTCCGAATGCGGTGTTAGCGTCGAGAGCCAAGGCTGAGCGAACAGGAGGGGTCACGTGACGAAGTCCGAGCTGGTCGACCAGGTCGCCGACCGGGCCGAGCTGACGAAGCAAGACGCGGCGCGTGCCGTCGACGCGGTCATCGCGACGGTCGAGGACGCTCTGCGGCGCGGCAGCGAGGTCTCGGTGTCCGGGTTCGGCAAGTTCCACGTCGGCGAGCGCGGTGCTCGCATGGGCGTGAACCCTCGCACCGGCGAGAGGATCCAGATCGCCGCGTCGCGCGTGCCGCGCTTCACCGCCGGCAGCGGGCTGAAGAGCGCGGTCAAGGGGCGCTGAGACGGCGCCCCTGCTCGGCGACACCCTGGCCGCGCGGGTCGCCGAGCGCAGCTCGCAGCTCGTCCTCGGCCTCGACCCCGATCCCGCGGCGCTGTGGCCAGAGGCCGCGGCGGCCGGCGGAGGTCCCGCCGCAGCCGCCGGAGCTCCCGCCGCAGCCGCCGGAGCTCCCGCCGCGGCCGCAGCCGCGCTCGCTCACTGCCGCGCCCTGATCGACGCGGCCGGGGACGCGTGCGTGGCCGTCAAGCCGCAGCTCGCGCGCTTCGAGCTGCTGGGCGCGCCCGGGCGGGAGGCGCTCGGCGCCGTCGCCGCGCACGCTCGCGCCGCCGGCCTGCTGGTGATCGCCGACGGCAAGCGCGGCGACATCGACGTCACCGCCGAGGCGTATGCGGCGTCGTTGTTCGGCGGCACCGAGACGCCCTACGGCCACGTCGAGGGGCTCGGCGCCGACCTCGTGACCGTCAACCCCCTGATGGGGCGCGACGCGGTGCTTCCGTTCGTCAGCGCGGCGCGCGCCTGCGGGGCCGGGGTGCTGGCGCTCGTGCGGACCTCCAACCCGGGCGCCGCGGACGTGCAGGAGCTCGAGCTGGCCGGCGGCGGACCGTTGTGGGAGCGGCTCGCGGCGCTCGTCGACGAGCTCGGCGAGGCCGGCAGCGCGGGGATCGCGGACGTGGGCGCGGTCGTCGGCGCGACCGCGCCCGGCAGCCTCGCCCGGGCCCGCGAGCTGATGCCTTCCGCGCCTTTCCTGCTGCCCGGGATCGGCGCGCAGGGCGGGCGCGTCGAGGACCTCGGCGCCGCCTTCGCGCCCGGGCCCGCAGGAGGGTTGGTGTCGGCCTCGCGCAGCATCGCCGGCGCCCACCTGCAGGACGGCGGCACGCCCGCTCAGGCGGCCCGAGCGGAGGCCGAGCGCCTCCGCGAGGCGGCGTGGCGGCTCTCCGAGCGCACCGTCAGCGCGGGCTGAGCCCGGCCCGGAGAGGCCTTCCGGAGAGGGTTGGGGCGTTCGCTAGCCTGTGTGTCGTGCATCGCAGGGGACGGCTGTCAGCCCAGGCGGCCCCCTACGGGGGTGGCTGGCCAGGATGATCATCACGGTCACGCTGAACGCGGCGATCGACAAGTCGCTGGCGGTCCCGAACTTCCGTCTCGGGCGCCGTCACCGCACCGTCGAACAGCGCACGATGGCCGGCGGCAAGGGCGTCAACATCGCGCGCACGCTGAAGGCGCTGGGGCAGCCCGTGATCGCGACCGGCTTCGCCGGCGGCGCGACCGGCACGCACATCGTCGAGCAGCTCACCGAGGAGTCGATCCTCAACGACTTCGTGCGGATCCGCGAGGAGTCGCGCACCAACACCTCGGTGCTGGACCCGACAACCGGGGTTCAGACCGAGATCAACGAACGCGGCCCCGCCGTGACGGCGCGCGAGGTCGAGTTGTTCCGCGACAAGCTCCTCTACCTCGCCCGCGGCGCCGCGATCGTGGTGTTCGCCGGGTCGCTGCCGCGAGGCGTCGAGCCCGAGCTGTACGCCTCGCTGATCCGCGACCTGGAGCGCTCGGAGGTCACGACGGTGGTGGACACCGACGGCGAACCGCTGCGCCAGGCGGTCAAAGCCGAACCCGACCTGGTCTCGCCGAACGTGCTCGAGGCCGAGGAGCTGGTCGGGCACGAGTTCTCGAGTGAAGACGAGCGCGCCGCGGCGATGGCCGAGATCGGCGCGCTCGGACCGCGCGAAGTGATCATGACCCTGCCTGACGGCTGCCTCGCCCAGACGCTCGTCGACGGCCAGCGCCGGCTCAAGCGCGCGCGCATCGAGCCGCGCGAGCCGATCGCCAAACGTGGCTCGGGCGACGCCTTCCTGGCGGGGTTCCTGGCGGCCCGCTACGAAGGCCGCCCGCCCGACCAGTGCGTGCGCTTCGGTGTCGCCTGCGGCGCCGAGTCGACCGTGCGCTTCGGCGCCGGCCAGCTCGATCCGCGCGAGGCGCGGCGGCTGATGGGCGACGTCGACATCACCGTCGTCGAGGCGCCCGCCGAGGTCACCTGAGCGCTCAGCCGCCCGCTACGTCCCGACGCAGGAACACCAGGTAGGCGGCGATCAGCGCCGGAACCGCGTAGAGCGCGCAGACCCACGCCGAGTGCGTGATCGGCGCCCAGTCGGTCGGCGTGCGCAGCAGGCCCTGCCACGCGAAGTACTGCTGGGTGAGCAGGTAGGGGTGGAGCCCTTCGAGCCCCGGTATCGCCGAGATGATCGCCAGCACGATCGTGACCCCGATCGTGCCGACGATCGCCGCGGCGCTGTTGCGCGTGACGGTGGACAGCAGCACCCCGATCGACGCCACGGCGATCAGCGGGATCAGGAAGAAGGTGTGCGCGGCGAAGACGAGCAGCAGCGCCTTCGGCGCCGAGACGTAGGTGTCCGACAGCGTGCGCAGGCCGTGGAAGCCCCAGGCCGCGACGCCGCCGATCGTGCCCACGGCGCCGGCTAGATACGTCGCGACGACGGCGTAGGTGAACGCCGCGGCGGTCTTCGCCGCGAACACCTGGCCGCGGTCCACAGAGCGTGTGAGGATCGTCTTGAGCGTGCCGTTGCTGTCCTCGTTGGCGACGATGTCGCCGGCCACGAGGCTCGCGATCAGAGGCAGGAAGAACCCCACGAGGAACGTGAGCATCAACACGGGCGTCGCCAGGCCGGACTGCAGGATCTCCTGGGCGAAGATCGTGTCGCCGTGCGCGGGCTGGTTGCGGACCAGCTCGACGATCACGAAGATCAGAGGCAGGATCACCGCGAGGCCGAAGCCGAGGTAGGTGCGCTTCTGGGAGACCAGCTTGCGCAGCTCCCAGCGATACACCGTGAACGTGGAGGGCCGGCGCGCGGGGTGGACCGCCGCGGGGGCCGCTGGAGCGGCAGCGACGCTGCTCACGACGCCTCCACGAGCTCGCGCGGGGGAGGCTCGGTCTCGGGCGAGACGCCCTTGTCGTCGGTGAGCCGGAAGAACAGGTCCTCGAGCGTTGCCAGCTCCGGGGTCAGCGACAGGACACCGATCCCGGCTCGCCCCAGCGCGACCGTGAGCTCGCCGACGCTGGCCTCGTCGGCTTCGAAGCCGATGCCGTGCTCGCCCGATGCGACGCCATCGACCCCGGCCTGCGCGCGCACTATCGGCAGCGCGCGCTCGTCCTCGGTCGTGCGCATGCGGTAGCCGGCGCCGCCCTGGCGGCGCAGCTCAGAGAGCGCGCCCTCGTAGACGACGCGCCCGGAGTCGACGATCGCCACGCGATCGCACAGTTCCTGGACCTCGGGTAGCTGGTGGCTCGAGAGGAGCACGGTGATGCCGTCGTCGGCGAGCTGCCTGATCAGCGTGCGCATGTCGCGCATGCCCGCCGGGTCTAGCCCCGTCGCGGGCTCGTCGAGGATCAGCAGGCGGGGGCGGCGCAGCAGCGCGGCGGCGATCCCGAGCCGCTGGCGCATGCCGTGCGAGAAGCCGCCGACCTTGTGCTTCGCCCGCGGCGTCAGCTCCACGATCTCGAGCACCTCGTCGATGCGCGAAGAGGCGCCGTCGCCGTCGAGGGCGGCGAGCAGCTCGAGGTTCTTGCGTGCCGGCAGGTAGGAGTAGAAGCGCGGCGCCTCGACGAAGCCGGCGACCCCCTCGAGCGCCCGGGCGCCCTCGCGCATCGGGTCGCGGCCGAAGAGCTCGACCTTGCCCTCGGTCGGCACGATCAGCCCCAGCGCCATCCGCAGCGTCGTCGTCTTGCCGGCGCCGTTGGGCCCGAGGAACCCGTACACGTCGCCGCTCTCGACGTTCAGATCGACGTGGTCGACCGCCAGGACCTCCTTGTAGCGCTTGACGAGGCCCCTTGCCCGGACGGGAGGAGACCCGTCCGGCCCGCCGTCGGCCACGGCTACAGGCTCCCGGCGACGGCTTCGACGGCTGCCGGGTCCAGCGCGCCGGCCACCACGTAGCGCACGCCCGCGCGCTCGAACGTGAGGACGGTGCCGAGCGCGGTGCGCAGCTCGCTCGCGCTCACGCCGTTGGGGAGTTTGACCTTGGGCAGGCTTTCGAGGCTCGAGGCGCTCGAGCCCGAGCCTTCCTTCGCCTTCAGCACCTCGACGCCGGTGATGCCGCTCCCGTGCGTCGTGACCTCCGGTGCTTCGTGCGACGAGGAGGAGGGGCCGCTGTGGTGCTCGGGCTGTTCGAGTTCGATCGTCTTGACCTTCGAGCCGGGCGGCGGCGAGAGCTGGAACACCGAGTCCGAGACGGCGCCGTAGGAGACTTCGTCGGCCGCCAGTTCGATCACGGGGGCAGAGCTGGCCGAGCTGTAGACCGCCGCCCGCAGCGGCACGCCCGTGTTGGCGTCGAATGACAGCTCCCCGCCGCCGATCAGGCTGCCGCCTTCCTGCGGCGAGATGCGCACGGTGTACGCGGGCTGGCCGCCGACGTTCGCCGGCGCGGCTTCGGAGACGCCGGCGTGCTTGCGGAGCTTCGCGATCCCTTCTTCGATCTTCGCGACCGACGGGGTTTCGCCGTGCTCGTGTTCGCTCCCGGCGCCGGCCGGGCTCTGCTGCTTGGGGGTGTACTTGTAGACCGTGTTTTCGGCCGCGTCGTAGATCGAGACCGAGGTGCCGTCCCAGACGATGTTGGTGTCGCCCTTTTCGTTGTCGAGCTCGAGCCGCGCGCGCCCGTCCTTGGCGATCCAGAGCCGCCCGGAGGCGCCCGCGATGAGGGGGTTCGAGGTGATGCCGGAGCCGTGTTCGCCGGCCAGGTTCGCACCTTCGAGCAGGTGGTTGGTCAGCGTGATGCTTGCGCTGAGACCTTCGACGGGCGGCGCCTCGAGCGCGTCGTGAACGGCCTGCGCGAGCGGCTTGGGAGGCGGCTTCTGGCCGCCGCCGAGGGCAAGCGCGATCGCGGTGATCGAGATGCCGATCCCGACCACGAGCGCGCACAGCAGCAGGAGCCTGGGGAGGGGGAGACGGCGGAGGATGTTCATCGGCGTGGGGCTCCTTGCCTGACGCTTGCCTTCCACATCAGGTTAGCGGCGCGCCTTCAGCCCCTCTAAAGCTGAGAGCGCTCTCACGGGCGCAGCGGGGCCCTTCCCGGCGTGCTTCCAGGGCTCGCACCCGATATGTTCCCGCCCGCATGGTCATCGTCTTCGTGCTCTTCTGGCTGCTCGTCGGCCTCGCCGTGTTCTTCCTCGCGATCCGCGGGGGGCCGCGCGGCGCGCGCAACGCGCTGCACACCGAATCGACCGCCAGCAGGCGCCTGGTGATCGTCGGCGTGGTCGTCCTGTTCGCCTTCGGTCTGTCCGTGCCCGCCCTCGTCCTGGCCTTCAACGGCAACCACAAGGCGAGCGTCGGCGTCGGCGGTGTTCACCTCACCCCCAACGAGCAGAAGGGCCGCGAACTCTTCGCCCGCTCGTGCGGCTACTGCCACACGCTCGCGGGGACGAAGTCGGTCGGCCGCATCGGCCCGAACCTCGACATCCGCGTGGGCGAGCAGATCTCGACCCCCGCCGGTCGCAAGGCACTCGTCCTCAACGCGATCAAGGAAGGCCGCGCCCGCGGGCTCGGCCAGATGCCGGCGCTGCTCTACCAGGGCAAGGAAGCCGAAGACATCGCGGAATTTGTCGCGGCCGTAGCCGGCCATTGAGCAGGGCGCCGTAGGCCGCGCTGGCCGGTTCGGGGATGCGAGCGCAGCGAGTGTCCCCCGGTTCGGCGGCGTCCTCGGTCGCTCGCGTGCTGGCGCACGCCACGCTCCCGGCGTCCTTGGTGCGCTTGGCCATCGCACGGCTGATCGCTGTCACTTGAACTTGGGTCGCTAGCATCAAGTCGATGTCCGACGAGAGCATCGCCGCGCGGATCGAGCGCCTGGTCGCCGAGGAGGGCGAGCTGCGGAGCTCCGAGCAGCGGGACAGCGTGGACGAGGAGCGGCTGGCGGAGGACCGCCGACGGCTGAGCGCGGTGGAGGTCGAGCTCGACCGCTGTTGGGATCTGCTGCGCCAGCGGCGGGCGCTTCGGGAGACGGGGCGCAACCCCGACCAGGCCGAGGCTCGCGACGCAGGGACCGTCGAGAACTACCTGCAGTAGCCGGGCGCGCGCCTTTCTACACCCGTCGATACCGGCCCCCGGGGGCCATCGGCTAGCCTCACGCCCGTGATGACTGACCGGCCGGCGACCGCGGAGGACGTCAAGGCGCTCGTCGAGGAGCGCGAGATCCGCTTCATCCGCTTCTGGTTCACCGACATCCTCGGTCAGCTCAAGTCGTTCTCGATCAACGCAGCCGAGCTCGATGACGCCTTCGAGGCGGGGATGGGCTTCGACGGGTCCTCGATCACCGGCTTCAACGCGATCGAGGAGTCCGACATGATCGCGATGCCCGACCCGAGCACGTTCGCGGTGCTGCCGTGGCGCCCCGGCGAGCAGGGCGTGGGGCGGATGTTCTGCGACGTGATCACGCCGGAGAAGACCCCCTATGAGGGAGACCCGCGTCACGTGCTGCGCCGCGCGCTGGAGCGAGCTTCCTCGATGGGCTTCGACACCTTCAACGTCGGCCCCGAGCTGGAGTACTTCCTGTTCAAGGACTCGAAGTCGACCGAGGTTCTCGACGAGGGCGGCTACTTCGACCTGACGACGCTCGACGCGGGCTCCGACGTGCGCCGCGAGACAGTGCTGGCGCTGGAGCAGCTCGGCATCCACGTCGAGTACACCCATCACGAGGTCGGCCCCTCCCAGCACGAGATCGACATGCGCTACGCCGACGCGCTGAAGATGGCCGACGACTGCATGACCTACCGCATCACGGTCAAGGAGATCGCGATGAAGTACG
>Ga0134126_10002912_pt1 | contig 21515 bp, 17 predicted proteins | sample KB31752_FD_96881 | JGI IMG/M metagenome (GOLD analysis project Ga0134126, IMG submission 96881) | Terrestrial soil microbial communities with excess Nitrogen fertilizer from Kellogg Biological Station, Michigan, USA - KB3-175-2 | ecosystem: Environmental > Terrestrial > Soil > Unclassified ... | reverse complement strand
CCATTACATTCGTAGGGTTTACCGCCTTATCAGTTGAGATGAGTACAAAGGTTTTCACCCCATAAGCTATGGCAAGGTCTGCAAGGTTCCGCGTTCCCGCAATATTGGTCATAATGGCTTCAGAAACATTGCCCTCCATTAATGGTACATGTTTGTAGGCCGCGGCATGATAAATGATGTCGGGGCTAAAGGTGGAAATGATCTTCTCCATTTTGGACCGGTTGAAAACATCGGCGAGAATTGTTTTAAAATTCACAAAATTACTTGTCTCGCGCAGTTCCAGCTCTATTTCATACAAAGGAGTTTCTGCCTGGTCAACCAGTACTATTTCTTTGGGATAAAAACCAATGATCTGACGTACCAGCTCGCTGCCGATGGAGCCACATGCGCCGGTTACCAATACTTTCTTATCGTACAATTGAGAATTGATTTTTTCCTGGTCAAGCTGAATAGGTTCCCGCTGCAAAAGGTCTTCTATCTTAAAATCACTTATTTCCCGGGCGCTGAATTCCCCATTGATCCAGGATGCTGCCGGGGGTATTATTTTCACCATTATCTTGTTGGTAAGGCAGAGGTCAACGATCTGTTCTTTTCGCTGCCGGCTTATTGTATTGATGGAAATGATCATCTCATCTATCCGGTTGCGGTTTATGAGATCATTAAAACTATTTTCAAAGTTATAAATGCGTACCCCCTCAATACTTTTCCCTGCTTTTTGAGGATCATCGTCAAAAAAACCAATGATTTTCCTCTTGCTGTCTTTGTCCTGGTCAATGGTGCGCTTGGTGATAAGCCCCGACTCTCCCCCACCGAAAATAACCACATTCTTTTTGTCAATATTGCTGCTTTTTAGCTCCGCATACATCATTTTTACACAGACCCTGAAGCCCATTATCATAACCGATGTTGCAAATACTTCAATAATCAGGATCGAATAAGGAATAAAATAATGCCCTTTAAAATAGTATAGGGCAAGGTTAATGGCTACCATTAACAGTGTGCCGCTTATCAAAGCAAGAAAAATGGTTTTTGCATCATTGGTGCTGGTGAACCGTAATACACTGTGATAGGTTTTGAAGGCGTAAAAACCAACAAACCTTACGCAAACAAAAAGCATAATGTTCAACAGAAGCAGGTCATGTATTTCTGGGGCTGCAAAATCAAAGTTAAAGCGGAGCAAATAAGCCAGAAAAACCGAAAAAACGCAAAAGAAAAGGTCGAACATTAACACGACCCCGCGGGGAGCATATCGTTTATTTAAGAATATTTTTATCAAACTCATTCGGTCAACTTATTTGTTACGGTTTCATTATGTGCTTTTAATGTTCCCACAGCAAAAATCCAAATCGTTCACTCTTCCTTTTTGACAGACTTTTTAATAATAAGTTGCCGCAAAATAAAGCAAAAAAATTCATATACAACGTTTTATGCCGTTAATTTTTTGAATTAAATACCGGGGACCAAAGAAAAGCTCATTTTAAGATAGAACAATGGTTTAACCCGCTGATTTGTTCAGGCATAATTCAAAAAAAGGAACAAAATTTTCAAAGTCAAAGCAAGTGACAGGAATACATGTATTTAGAGGCCTTGCGTCACTCAAAATACTCTTTCAGTTCCCCATCGAAATACTGAAGGGCATTTTTGATACCTAAAGGCAGCCCGCCGCCGAGCGCACACAATGACCCAATTTCCATAGTTGTGATAAGATCGGTAAAAAGTTCCCGGTCCATTTTATACTCAGAATGCATGGATTTGTGGATCATTTCCTGCCCGCGGGTAGAGCCCAACCTACATGGGAAACATTTTCCACAGCTTTCATGGGCCGTAAATTCAAACAGGTGTTCGAGATATTGGATCATTGGGAAACTATCTGGGATGCATATCACTGAAGCATGCCCCAGTAAAAAGCCGTTTTGTGCGAAAGATTCCACGTCAACGGTCAGGTCATTAACCTTATCTACGGGGATAATACCCCCCAAAGGCCCTCCAATGTGCACTGCTTTTATTTTGGACCTAAAACCTCCGCCAAGTTCCTGCACCACCGTATTTAAGGGTGTGCCCATATCCACCTCATATATCCCCGGTTTATTGAAAAAACCGTCCAATGAAACCAACTTTGTCCCTGTGGATTTTCCTCGCCCGATAGCAGCAAAGGAAGTTCCACCGTTTTGGATGATCCAGGGGATGCAGGCAAGTGTTTCAACATTGTTTACCACGGTTGGGCTGTTAAATAAGCCCTGCTGTGTGGGGTATGGCGGACGGGTGCGTACTTCCGGCCTTTGGCCTTCAATGGAATTGAGCAATGCAGTTTCCTCACCACAGATATAAGCTCCCTGCGCTTTAATGAGCTTAAAATCAAAACTGAACCCGCTGCCAAGAATATTTTCCCCGAGCAATCCTCTTTCCCGTATATCACTGATAGCTTTTTGGGTAATTTCAATAGACTCAGGATACTCTGCCCTTATGTAAACTACTCCTGCATTGGCACCAACAATATAGCCGGCAATCATCATCCCCAGCAAAAGCGAATGGCATTGATGTTCCAGGATATAACGGTCGCTGTACGCACCCGGATCGCCTTCATCGGCGTTGCAAACAACAAATTTCTGTTCCCCTTCCGTGTTTTTGCAGGATTCATATTTAAAAGCAATCGGGAAAAAGGCACCGCCACGCCCGCGCAGCCCTGATACTTTCAGCTCGTTTAGAATTTCATCTCTTGTTTTGCCAAGCGCCCGCTTCAGGGTTTTATAATATTCGTCAATGCCCGGAAATGGGGCCGTAAGTATCTGATTTCCATAATGCCCCACATTATAATGATCAATATTTGTGGGAGACGCGGGCATCGCGTCTGTACTTTTTTTGATAGCATCTATAGATTTAATGGCTACGCCCGAATAGTTTTTGCCACCGGTATTGAAGGAACTGTTTTCATGACAACGCCCCAGGCAGCACATCTCGCCTATTTCTTCCGGTTTGTAGTGTTGAAGGAGTGTACGTTTTAGTTCATCCTGGGTGCCGGCTGTAAGGCATGAGCTTCCGTTGCAGATATAAACTTTTTTACCCTGGTTTTCTGGCCGCAGAAAATCATAAAAAGTGGCAGTTCCATACACGTTTGCTGTGCCCATCAAAAATTCATTGGCCAGCTTTTCGGTATCTTTTCTGGACACTGTCCCGGTAGGTGTGGCCACCACGCCAAGTTCTTCAAAAAGGTTTTCGCGGAGGCCCTTTCTTCCGGATAATTCACTCAGGTTCTTTGACATATTTTTTTATTCTCTTTTACTCAATAACTCTACAAGTCAACAACTTTCCCCGTTCGGGTTTGGATAATTATCGCTCTGGTCCTCTCCTGTCGTATTATCGGTACATGCCCAGTCTTTTTCTACAAGTATAAACAATGATTTGCCGCCTACTACCCCCATGTCATTGCCGAAGCCCACAATATCAGTAGTTGTCCATTCCTTTTTCATGGCAGAAGGCATAAAAACGGTTATTTTGTTACCAATATAGGTGGCTGCGAGGGTTTCTATGCCATTAAGGGTTTGCAGCGCATAAACAAAATCGGCAAAGCCAAACTCTGTTTTGTTTTCAATGCAACCTTCTTTTGCAAAGGTATCTACCTCTGGCCGGGTAAGCCGCAAACGGACTGTATTTTCCCTGATACGTAGTTTCATGGCGCATTGAAATTATCGGGCACACAAAGATAAGGAAAAATCCGGGAATCAGGGGATAGTCATCAAAGGCAGGCGTCAGGAAGCAGGAGTAAGGAACCCGGGATTAACAGAGCTCTTTGGGCTTCGCACTAAACCATTCAATCAATTAGCAACTCAATCCTCTCGCAAAGACGCAAAGCCGTAAAGAACTCTCATTACTGATAACTGATGGTTGATGAACTCTTGACTGATGACAGTTGACTTTTTTTTAACTATATTTGCATCGTAAACGTTGTACCATTAAATATTGACCCAATGGAAACAAAAAATAAGAATAACGATAACATTGCACCTGAGTTTAAGGAATATGTGGATTCAAGAATTATCCAGATCATTGATGAAACCATTCAGAAAATAAGGGAGATACTTGACCAGGCTGAAGGCATCATACATGAAATATGGGATATTGTACAGATCATAGCCTCTATTATCACCGAGGCCAAAACAATGTTCCAGAAAAGCCAGCAGGCTGAAGAAGTAGCGGCCTAAGTTGATGTGATAATGTGCTGATACGATGATGTGCTAATTAAACTTGCTAACACTTAGTTAGCGGTTCATGAATTAATCATCCTTTTCTTTCAGTATTCTTTGCGAAAAACTTACGTTCTTTGCAAGAACCTTTGGATTCATTAAAAAACATACTTAAAACATACTGGGGCTATGACTCTTTCCGGCCTTTGCAGGAAGAGATCATTCTCTCAGTTATGGAGGGCAAAGATACCCTTGCCCTGCTGCCTACCGGCGGGGGGAAATCTATTTGTTTCCAGGTGCCCGCATTAGCCAAAGATGGCCTCTGCCTTGTTATTTCGCCACTTATCGCCCTGATGAAAGATCAGGTGGATGCATTGAAAGAAAAAAGCATTAAGGCGCTCTTTATACATTCTGGTATGTCTCCCCGCGAAATAGACGTAGCCCTGGATAACGCGGCTTATGGCGATTATAAATTTTTATACGTTTCCCCGGAGCGCCTTGAAACTGAAATATTTATCCAACGGGCTGAAAAACTTAACGTGAACCTGATCGCGGTGGATGAGGCGCATTGTATTTCTCAATGGGGATATGATTTCAGGCCGCCCTACCTGAAGATTGCGGAAATACGGAAATTTTTTCCAAAAGTCCCTGTCCTCGCGCTTACGGCAACCGCCACGCCAAAAGTTGAATCGGATATTTGTCATAAATTATCGTTTGGCAAAAACAGTGCTGTTTTTAAACAGAGTTTCGAACGGCAAAATATTGTTTACAGCGTTATGAATGAAGAAAATAAGGCTGGCCGGTTGTTGCGCTTGCTTGAGATGGCGCCAGGCAGCGCACTGGTTTATTGCGGGTACCGCAGGTCGTGTAAAGAGACGTCTGATATTCTACGGCAAAATGGAATTTCGGCAGATTATTACCATGCAGGGCTTACACACGAAATTCGAAACGAAAAGCAGGAAGCATGGATCAGGGGAGATTTGAGGGTGATTGTGTGTACCAATGCTTTCGGTATGGGGATTGACAAACCGGATGTGCGGCTTGTGGTACACCAGGATATGCCCGCCACCCTCGAGTCCTATTACCAGGAAACGGGCAGGGCAGGCAGGGATGGACAAAGGTCTTATGCTGTGGCGTTTGTAAACAGTCATGATATTGATGAGATAGAATCGGAGACAGGGAATTACCCAACCCTGCCGTTACTGAAAAAGATTTACCAGGCGCTTGCCAACTATCTTTCTGTGCCCGAAGAAAGCGGTGCAGGGCAAAGTTTCGACTTGGACATTTCTGAATTTGCCAGGCGATATGAGTTTATTGCTGCACAGGCATATAAAGCATTGAAAGAGATCGAAAATGCAGCATATATCGCTATGTCCGAATCCATATTTTTGCCCTCAAGGCTCCGGATACTTGTTGACTATAACAACATGTATGAATTCCAGTTAAGTCACCCTGCTTCTGAACCGCTCATAAAAACCATATTGCGCTCTTATGGCGGATGTTTTGAGGATTATGTATCCATCAACGAAAAAGACCTTTCAAAAAGGCTTAATGTTCCACTGAAAAAGGTAATTGAAGGCCTGCACCATCTCAATAAATTGAAACTGATTGATTACCTGCCGCTTAACACGTCTCCCCAAATCACATTTTTAACGCCCAGGCTGCCTGTAAATAACCTGTCGTTTGGCATGCTTAACCTTGAAGACCGCCGAAAATCGGAAAAAATAAAAAGAGATTATATAATAAAGTATGTAAAAGCCAAAGACAGGTGCAGGGGCAAAATACTTCTTACTTATTTCGGCGAAGAGAAAGAAATGGATTGCGGGCATTGTGATTACTGCCTGTCCAAACAAGAGAACACAGGCTCCGAAGATTATATCCAAGACATTAATACCCTGATTGAAAAAGAACTGGAGCAGGGCAGCCTGCCTATCGGCGAACTGATATCAGGCCACCCTGACATAGACGAAAAACGCATTATACACGCTGTGAGATGGATGATTGACAGGAATGTCATCCGCCTTACCCATAACAAATTACTGGAACTCAACGCATGAAGCGGATTGTATTTACAGTAACCAACGATCTGAACAACGACCGCAGGATGCACAAAATATGCGGCAGCCTGCAGAACGCCGGGTACGCGGTGCTCCTGGTAGGCAGAACCCTGAAAAGCTCAAAGCCTGTTGCCCCCAAAAGCTTTGAGCAATTGAGACTGAATTGTATATGCCATAAGGGCAAATTATTCTATATCGAATACAATATCAGGCTGTTCTGGAACCTCTTGTTTCAAAAAGCCGATATCATCTGTGCCATAGACCTTGACACAATTGTTGCATGCACCCTGGCAGGTAAAATAAGAAGCAGGAAACTGGTATATGACGCGCATGAATATTTTACGGAAGTGCCGGAGGTAATGCACCGGCCTGCAGTACAGAATATCTGGAAATGGGTTGAGAAAACCTTTGTCCCGAAAATGGATGTTTGCTATACGGTAAGCGCTTCCCTCGCCGAACTATACAAGCAAAAATATGGCAAACGATTTTTTGTGATCCTGAATGCACCCCTGCTGAAAGATCATCTATCGGATATAAAGCAGGATAAGGATAAATTCATTTTGTACCAGGGGGCGCTCAATAAGGGCAGAGGCCTGGAACTGCTCATTGAAAGCATGAAACAACTCACTGTAAATCTTTTACTTGCAGGCGAAGGAGATATTAGCGGCGAGTTAAAAAAACAAGTAGCGGACGCCGGCCTCCATGACAAAGTAATTTTTCTTGGAATGATAAGCCCTGAGGAACTCGAAATTTTAACACCCAAAGCCTTTTTAGGGTACAACCTTTTGGAGAACCTTGGCAAAAGCTATTATTATTCTTTGAGCAATAAATTTTTTGACTATATACATGCCTGCTTACCAGGTCTTTCAAACCCATTTCCTGAATATGAAGCCATCAATAATAAATATCATGTTGCAATTATTACTAACCTTTCAGTACCGGGCATCGTATTATCTGTGGAAAAAACTTTAAACGATCCGGGGTATTATGAAAAGATTCGTGAGAACTGTAGAGTGGCCCGGGAAATTTTCAACTGGCAGGCCGAAGAAGAAAAACTGATACAGATATATAATGACATCCGCTAAAGACATTCATATTGTTTCTTTTAATGTTCCTTATCCTGCTGACTATGGAGGGGTAATAGATGTCTATTATAAATTGAAAGCGCTTGCCGCCCTGGGGGTTAGGGTTCATCTCCATTGCTATCAATATGGCCGCGCCGCCAGCCCGGAACTTGACAAAGTCTGCCACAAAGTATATTATTACAAAAGAAGGATATTTAAAGACCCTTATTTTACCCGTGAGCCTTACATTGTAGCCACGCGCAACACGCCTGAAATTTTACAAAACCTCCTTAAAGATAATTTTCCTATTATTTTTGAGGGACTGCATTGTTGCCATTACCTGTCTCACCCCGACCTGAAAAACAGGATGAAAATTGTGCGGATGCACAATATTGAACACATCTATTACCGGAGCCTGGCCCGCATTGAACGGAATATTTTTAAGAAATATTTTTTTTATTCAGAGGCTTCGCGTTTAAAATCTTTTGAAAAAGTTTTGGAGTGTGCCGATTATATCGCCGCCATATCGTCGGATGATTATCAGAGTTTAAGAAAAAAATTTGATAATGTAATATATCTTCCTGCCTTTCATGCCAATAATAAGGTAACCGCCACAAAAGGCAAGGGTGAATTCGCGCTGTACCATGGCAACCTGGGAGTGGGAGAAAACAATGAAGCAGCATTATATTTAACCAGGGAAGTATTTAAAAATTTAAATTACCCACTGATTATTGCAGGTATGAACCCATCCAAAGAGTTAAGAAAAGCGGTAGAAGACAGTCCTAACATAAACCTGCTTCCCAAGGCAGGCACCGGCGAGATATCCAGCCTGATATCAGAAGCGCATATCAATATCCTGCCTACATTTCAAAACACAGGCATGAAACTTAAGTTGATCAACGTACTCTTCCAGGGCAGGCACTGTATCGTAAATGATTCCATGGTGCACCATACGGGCCTTGAACCACTATGCCATATAGCCCGCAACCCAAAGGACACGCGGGAAATACTTCTGAAATTAAAAGATATTATTTTTCCGGATGAAGAAATTGAAAGGAGGCAATCTTACCTGAGCGTACATTTCAACAATGAACGCAACGCAGCAGGTTTCGCCCGGCAGATAAACCTGCTCACCAATGAGATCATTGAGCCGTTGCACCTGGTGAAGTAGCCTCATCCTTAAAAACAATTTATGGCGAAGGCAAGGGACGCCCTACCTGCCCAGTCAGGCTATAGGAAAAGGTAAGCGTTTTTTTATATTTCAACTAAACTCCGCAACCCGGTTGTCCTCTACTTTTATAATCCTGGAAGGGAATTTCTCAATGAGCCTGTAATCATGCGTTGCCATAATAACGGCAACGCCATTCTTTTTTATGGTATGTAGCAAATGGATAATTTCATCAGAAATATCGGGATCGAGATTGCCCGTAGGCTCATCAGCAATAATAACGAGGGGGTCATTTATCAACGCCCTGGCGATTACTACCTTTTGCTGCTCACCGCCTGAAAGTTCATGCGGCATTTTATATGCCTTCCCTTCCAGGGAAACCATATTTAGCACTTCCTCAATCCGGCGGTCCATGAGCTGCTTGTTTTTCCATCCTGTCGCCTTCATCACAAAAAGAAGGTTATCCTTGATGCTGCGGTCGGTAAGTAATTGAAAATCCTGGAAGATAATCCCGAGTTTCCTTCTCAGGTAAGGTATTTTTCGGGGGCTGATCTTCCTGATGTCAAACCCTGCAACTGTTATTTCTCCCTCATTTACAGCAATATCGCCGTATAATGATCTTAAAAGCGTAGTTTTACCACTTCCTGTTTTTCCAATAAGATATATGAATTCTCCGGGGGAAATATTCAAATTTATGTCGGCAAGAGTTAAACTTTTTCGGTGGTACAATTGTACTCCTACCAAATGAACCAAGTAATCATTCATAATGAAATTTTTGTCATTCTGCCAAAGGGCATATTGTTAATAATGTCTTTAAATCGGGAAATATGAGCCTCAAATCCACATTTTATCAGAGCCTTTTCCGGTCTATCGGCACGAAAATAAGCCAAAAGCTTGTAATTTTCGTCCCGAAGCTGCACGTAATCAGGGATTTTATTCTTGCCCTGTACTTTAATAAGAAACATAAAATTATTACGAACCAATAGCTTGTTTATTAAAATTTATTTAGTTTTGCCAATTGAAAACAGAAACAGTGTACCACATCAATTTACTTCAAAAGTAAAAAAAACCAATATTTTATGAATACTACAAAACAAAACCTTTCAAAAATCGCTCTATTGGGTCTATTTGCAGGCAGTGTGATGACTTCCTGCAATAGTCCGAAGAAGATGTCGTCTGCGCTTGAGAAGGTAAAATTCAAAGCAGACCCGGAAGTCCTTGAAGTAAGGGGCGACAGTGTTACGGTGAAAATCACAGGAAAGTTCCCTCCAAAGACTTTTGCAAAAAATGCTTCAGTTAAATTTCAGCCCATTCTCCGCTACGGCACTACAGAAAAACCCCTTCCACCCAAATACCTTATTGGGGAAAAAGTTACTGGCGTTTCGGGCGCTACAAAAATAAGCTACCAAAAAGGTGGCGGCTTCACTTACTTCGAACGTGTGGAATATACCCCGGAAATGAAAAAATCCACTTTGGCCCTTGATTATACGGTTAAATTCACATCCAAATATGAAGAACTGGATCAATGCGTATCAGGAACCAAGAAAGATTCACTTTTCGGGACCATTACCACCGCCCTTACCGTGAACCCTACCGATGACCTTTATTACTATGACAATACCACCCCCATTGGCGGCGCACGCAGGGTTATACTCTATTACGTTATCAATGAAGGGTTTTTGAGGGATACTGTTTTCAAAGGCCCTGCTGTAAAGACCCTGGAAGATTTTACAGCAGACCCTAAATTCAAGATCACTGCTATTACCTTACATTCTTATGCATCACCTGACGGTGAACTGAAAAGGAACGTGGACCTTACCCATGAAAGGGCAGAGAGTTCTTATAAAGAAGTAAAAGAAATCCTCGAAAAAGAGCATGTGAACGTCATAAAAGATTCTGCGATCTTTAAGAAACCCGATGAAAACGGCGATGACTGGGTAGGCCTTAAAAGAATTATTTCCGCCTCTAACATGGAGGGCAAAGATGATGTCCTGGCTGTGATCAATAACAATATGAGCTTTGACGAGAAAAATGCGGCCCTTAAAAAACTGCCTTCATGGAAAGACCTGAAAGACAACTACCTGCCAAAGTTGAGAAGGACTGAAGTATATCTTGAAGGAACATTCCCCAACAGGGACATAACTGAAGTGCGCACCATTGCTGCAACTTCTTTTGACGGGCTTACCAAAAAAGAAGTAATCGAATACGCGAACAATGCAACCGACAACGCTTCCAAAGAAAAAGCATATAAATACCTAATGGCCAAATATCCTGATGACTGGGCCGGTGAAAACAACTATGCAACCACGCTTTTAAAAGAAGGACAGTTTAAAGATGCTGATAGCCTGCTGACTATAGCTCACAAAACATGGCCCAATAACGATACAATTGCAAGCAACCTGGGTGTTGCCGACCGCGAACTGCACAAGTATGATGAAGCTAAAGCATTATATGGCGAAGCTGCTGCTAAGAATATAAAAGAAAGCAACAACATGGGTATCCTTTATATCAAATATGGGGACTATGATAATGCAGTGGCCAGTTTTGACTCAAAACAATGCGATTACAATGTGGCGCTGGCATATACATTGAAGAATGATTTTGACAATGCACTTTCTAAAATTGATTGCATTACAGACAAAACCCCTGAAGTTTATTACCTGAGGGCCGTTGTAGCTGCACGCAAAGGCGATGTGGACCTGATGACTACCAGCCTTACCCTGGCAGTAAAAGGAGACCCATCTTACAGGGATGAAGCAAAAACAGATATGGAATTCAAGAAATACTGGAACAAAGTAGAATTTCAGAATGCTATTAAATAGTATATCATAAATATAATGCAAACCCCGCAGGTTTTTACTAACCTGCGGGGTTTGTTTTGAAAGATCATTCGTTTACCAATTTTTAAACCAAAATTTTAAAAGATTAATTATGAGAAAGATGAAATTGTTCTATTTGCTGATTGCGTCAGCAACTATTTTAGGAGCTTGTTCAAAAACAAATGACAACCCTCCCGGCGGAAGCCCTATTGCAGTGACCCTGAGCCCTACCACGGCCACGGTAAACCCCGGCGATAGTGTGCAAATCAGCTGTACCATTACGGACCAGAATAATCTAAAGGATGTTGTTATCAGCGAAACACTTCCTGGCGGCTCTGCTTCACAATTGCAAAGCTATACCATCAGCGGAAAATCTTACCAGTTTAATTATTGGTATCACGTTTCATCATCAGTTACAGCAGGTTCTGCTATAACAGTTACATTTACTGTTGATGATGCAAGCAATACACAGACTGCCAATGCTACCATTACCGTAGGTACTGTAACCAGTAATTTTAATACGTATGGCGCAACATTGCTCGGCAGCTATAACGATCCATCCGTGGGCAGTTTTTATGCCTCCTCAAACAATACGGTTTATACGGTAAGCACTGCCAATACAAACCAGAATTTGATTGATATGGTATTCTATTATGGCTCTTCTAATCAATATACGCTGGCGGCGCCGAGTGATGGAAGTTTTGGTACCAACTCAAACCAGATATCATCCCTCGGTATTCAAAACTGGTCAACAAAGAATGCTACCACCTTCAAGACAACTACGCTTACAGAGTCTGATTTCAATGCCATTACCGATGGTTCCGGACTTGTTACAGCTTATAATAACGGTACCAATATGGATACCAAAGCTACCATGCTGGCAGCCGGAAAAATCATTGCATTTCAAACTGTACCGGGAGGCAAATCCGGGCTTATTGATGTTAAAACAGTAGCCAATGGCGATGCTACTGCCGGTAAAGGCCAAATAACAATCCAGGTGGACGTACAGAAATAGCCTGTTTTGTAAATTAAACTATAAAAAGCCCGCTTTCTTTTTTAGAAAGCGGGCTTTTTAATTTTATTGCATAACTTGCCCTCAAAACACGACAAAACTATGAACAAGATAAAATTATTTTATGTGCTGATAATTTCAGCGCTGACATTTGGGGCATGTACCAAACACAATGATACCACTCCGGGCGGAAGCAGTTCTACTGTTGTTATAGTTACTATGACGCCCCATGATACTACAGCGCTATACGGTGATTCTATTAATTTTACCATTATTGCCACAAGCACCGCTACGCTTTCCACGGCAACCTTTACCCAATCCATTAATGGCGCTGCCCCAGCCCCGGTTGGCAGCCCTGTTGCCCTGACCAAATCACAGGCCAGGTTCACGACAAAATATTATGTACCCACAGGTACCCCGGGCAGGGTAAAATTCACCTGTAAGATCACCGACAACACGGGGAATACCGATACGGTGTCTTCATTTATTACCGTTACCACTGATATTAATACTTATGTAGGTGTGAAAATGGCCAATTACCTTGACCAATCCGGATTTGGTAGTTTCTATTCATCCTCAAACGATTCTGTATATGACAAAAAGGGGGCATTTGCCAACCAAACGTCCATTGATATGATCTTTTATTACGGACCAGGCCAATATACGCTTGCAGCCCCGGCAGATGGCAGCTTTGGGACTGTGATTTTAGCCGACAGTGTTCAGAACTGGACTAAAACTCAAAGGAAGGCAACAACATTTACCAATATCACAGCCATTAGCAATTTTAACGACATCACTTCCCTGCAGAAAGTAAAGGATGCATTCATTGGCGGAACACCCACCAATCCCGGCACACTGGCAAGTAACCTTACGGTCGGGCAAATTATTGGCTTCCAGACAGAAGCAGGCAAATATGGGCTCATAAAAATTGATCAGGCCAGCGGTGGGGATACCAATGGTGACGGCGCGCTGACCCTGGATGTGATAGTTCAAAAATAGAGCGAGAGCGAGAAATCAGCCCACGGTTTCAACCGTGGGGAGAAGAGCGACCGTAAAAAATCACCAGGCCTTTCTTCTTGTTTTTGTTTTCTCTGTAAGAATGTCTAAATTTGTATTCCGGCCTGGCCGGGGATGTGGTTTGGTAATATATTAATTAAATAAAAACAAAAGATATGATGAAGCATTTTACAAAATTGGTTTTTTTCGCGATGGCGGCACTGATGGTATTTGCCATTTCCTGCAAAAAAGCGGACAACAAACCCAATAATAACAATAATAACAACAACAACAATAATAACGGCAATACCAACCCAAATGCCCCAACAATAACTGTATCTCAGCCTGCCGTGGACACAATTGTTCCCCCAAGTTTCAACTTTACAGTAAAGCTCCATGTAAAGGCGGCAGCAACCGCCAACATAGATTCTTTAATAGGATCAGTAGCAGAGACAAACCATAAATATAGAAAAATCTGGAAAAGTACATCTTCCCAGGACACTTTTTTGTATGATGTTTTTCAGCTTCCAAACAATGCACCAGGTACCATCCACATGGTTTATACAGTTTATGGCAAAGGACAAAGTAACAGCATAACCCGTGTAATAACAGTGGCAATACCACCTGTATTTAACTATTGGACCATACTCCTTGGCGACCAATACTACGGAGGTAACTATGCCTTTTTGAATACTGGAGGGAATCCCTCACCTTTTCGTTGGTCCACCGGGGATGTTGCCTCGGATACATCCCTGAGGCGATTGGTGGATATGTGCTGTGTACATACTGCAGGACAATTGGAGGTTGTCATTTCACCTGGCTGGGTAAAACCTGGTAACACATTCGCGGATGATTCAAATGTCTTTAATTTCAATACCTGGCTTCTGAGTCAAAAAAGAACAACATTGTTTAAAAGATTGGCAAAGAATATGATAGTCGATAAATCAAACACTAATTTTAATAGCTATGATAAAGTGAAGGCGGCCTATAATGGGGCACCGGGGTCCGGTTCGCCACGGGTTCAGTATAATTTTGAACCTGGAGATAACTATGCTTTCTTGACATGGGATGGCAGGTATGGGGCTTTTACCCTGACAGGTTTTATTTCTAACGGCGTTCAATTATCTATGATATTGGAGTCAAGGTAAAAGAAATTCTGCATACTAATTTATAAAAGCCCTGCTGTTTGTCAACGGCGGGGCTTTTTCTTTGTTGAGGCTTTCTGACTCCTGACCCCTGATTCCTTGTCCCTTACCCCTATTTTTCCCTACCTTTGCCCCATGATAAACGGACAAAAAGTGGTCGTGGTGCTGCCGGCCTATAATGCAGAGCTGACGCTGCCCATGACTTATAATGAAATCCCTTTTGATATTGTGGACGACGTGATCCTCGTGGATGACGCCAGCAAAGACAAAACCATTGAAGTTGGCAAACAGATTGGTATTAAGCATATTATCAGGCATGAAAGCAATAAGGGCTATGGGGGCAACCAGAAAAGCTGCTATGACAAGGCCCTGGAGCTTGGGGGGGATATCATTGTCATGCTGCACCCTGATTATCAATATACCCCGTTATTGTTATCAACAATGGTTCATTTGCTTGCCAGCGGGCTTTACCCCGTGGTATTTGCATCCCGCATCCTCGGCAAAGGCGCTTTAAAAGGCGGTATGCCCATGTACAAATACATATCGAACAGGTTTTTGACCCTGGCGCAGAATGTATTAATGAACCAGAAACTATCAGAATACCATACCGGCTACCGTGCCTATACCCGGAAAGTACTTGAAACCATTGATTATCATTTGGATTCGGATGATTTTGTTTTTGACAATGAGATCTCCGCGCAGATATTTTATGCAGGTTTTGAAATAGCCGAAGTAACCTGCCCCACGAAGTATTTTGAAGAAGCATCATCTATCAATTTTAAAAGAAGCGTGAAATACGGGCTGGGGGTTTTGGCAACTTCACTTAAATATTTTCTGCAAAAGAGGGGTTTGGGGCATTATAGGATATTTTCATTTGCGAAAAAATAATGCCAAACGCGAATAGGCTTGAACTCATATTTACGGAGTACAACTTTGCGTTCTCTGCGAAAAACTTTGCGCTCTTTGCGTGAAAAATCTCACGCAAAGGGCGCAAAGTAAAAAACGCAAAGGCCGCTAAGATATCTTCCAACTAAAAACCCCCTGATTGTTCAGGGGGTTTTCCTTCCAAAGACTTTCCACTCTTTCCTCTTAAAAAAAACCAATCGTCCGGTATCCGCTCAGATACCTGATCCTCTCTCTCTTTACGACTATAATGAAATCTGGTGTTTCAATATCAACTTGCGCATATTGGTAAGCGCATACCGCATACGTCCCAGGGCGGTGTTGATGCTCACGCCCGTCAGGTCGGCTATTTCTTTGAATGACAGGTTGGCATAGTGGCGCAATATCAGCACTTCTTTCTGCTCCTCCGGGAGTTGTTGGATAAGCTGGCGCACATGGTCATGGCTTTGCTCGCGGATGATCTCGTCTTCCCTGTTTTCATCGGCAATACTGATGTAGCTGAAAATATCGTTGCCTTCGCTGTCTGATACGGTCGGCAGTTTTGACAGTTTCCTGAAATGGTCTATCACCAGGTTGCGGGCAATGCGTACCACCCATTGAAGGAATTTTCCTTCTTCCTGGTAACTGCCTCTACGTAAGGTGTTTATAACTTTTACGAAAGCATCCTGAAAAATATCTTCCGCTAAGGCACGGTCTTTGACAAGAAGATAGATAGAAGTAAAGATTTTTGATTTATGCCTGTTGATAAGCATTTTCAAACACATCTCATTACCGCTGAGGTATTGAGCTATGAGATCCTCATCGCTGATAATCGGCTTGCGCATAGGTTAAATTTTAAATTTAGTACGTCTTAATGTAGATGTTCTAACCTATAGGCTCAGCTGTTTTATTTAACTTTGTGTTATTTTAATGAAAGAAACTTCGGCTAAGATACGGCGTTGTTTTTATATTTCCAAATTTTTTGTTAACTTTTTTTCATGAACCCCCTCCACATAGAGAATTTAGACCCCCGCAGCTTCATAATAATCAAGAATGCAAGGCAAAATAACCTTAAAAACCTTGATGCCGCGCTGCCCCAGAACAAACTGATCGTGATCACAGGTATTTCCGGCTCCGGCAAATCTTCCCTGGCTTTCGATACCTTGTATGCGGAAGGCCAGCGCCGGTACGTGGAAAGCCTCAGCGCCTACATCCGCCAGTTTATGGGGAAAATAAACAAGCCTGCCGTTGATTACATCAAGGGCCTCTCCCCTGCCGTGGCCATCCAGCAAAAGGTAAACACCACCAACCCACGCTCAACCGTTGGTACAGCCACAGAAATATATGATTACCTGAAACTTTTGTATGCCCGCATCGGCAGGACTATTTCCCCCATTAGCGGAAAAGAAGTAAAACGTGATACGGTTGATTCTGTAGTGGCGAATATTGAAACGATGGAACCCGGGGCCAAGGTCCAGGTCCTCAGCCCGCTCCTTAAAAACCCCAAACGAACCTGGAAAGAAGAACTCAACATCATCCTGCAAAAAGGTTTTAACAGGCTGGAAGTGAACGGGGGAATCGTTAAAGTAGAAGATATCCTTTCATTTATGGATACGGGGGAAACCGAACTGGAGGAACTCAAGGCGTCTGTCAAAAAAACAGATAAACTCCTGGCCGAATCCTTTTTACTTGTGGACCGCCTGACCATAAACCCGAGGGATGAAGAAAACAGGTCCCGTATGGCCGATTCGGTGCAAACCGCTTTTTATGAAGGGCATGGGGCATGTATCATGGACATCCATTTCGCAGATGGAACCCGGAAACGGGAAAGGTATTCAGACAAATTTGAGCTTGACGGCATTATTTTCGAGGAGCCTTCCGTGAACCTTTTTACCTTTAACAATCCGTTCGGCGCCTGTAAAGCCTGCGAAGGGTTTGGGCTCACCATTGGCATAGATGAAAACCGCGTGGTTCCGGATAAGAGCCTATCGGTGTATGAAGGGGCAGTGGCCTGCTGGAAAGGCGATAAAATGAGCGAATGGCAAAAGGATTTTATCAAAAATTCCCGCAAAATTGATTTTCCGATTCACAGGTCATACAACATGCTAAGCGCCAGTGAGAAAGAAATACTCTGGCATGGAACTAAAGATATACAGGGCATCTATGATTTTTTTAAATATGTAGAAACGCAGGCATATAAAATTCAATACCGGGTAATGCTGGCTCGCTACAAAGGCCGGACAAAATGTATGGAATGTGGAGGCGCCCGCCTGAGAAAAGAAGCGCGGTATGTGAAGGTACAGGACAAGGCCATAACAGACCTGGTTATCATGCCCGTGGATGAACTATACCAATGGACTAAAAACCTGGACCTGAACGCAACCGATTCCAAAATCTCGAAAAGAATATTAACCGAAATCAATAACCGGCTTGAATTTTTGAATGATGTGGGGTTGGGCTACCTTACCCTGAACAGGCAATCTTCCTCCCTTTCCGGTGGCGAATCGCAACGAATACAGATTGTTACCTCGCTTGGCAGCAACCTCACAGGAGCGATGTATATCCTGGATGAGCCCAGTATCGGGTTACATTCGCGGGACACGGAACGCCTGATAACAGTGTTAAAAAGATTGAAAAAGCTCGGGAATACCGTTATCGTTGTAGAACATGATGAAGATATAATCCGCGAAGCAGATGAAATTTTGGATATCGGGCCATTTGCAGGCACGGAGGGAGGGGAACTTATTTTCCAGGGAACCTTAGATGAGCTTATGAAAAGCGGCGACACGCTCACAGCCAAATACATGCGCCGGGAATTATCTGTACCCGTTCCAGTAAAACGAAGAAAATCAGGTAACTATATCGAAATAAAGAGCGCCGATAAAAACAACCTGAAAAACTTCGATGTAAAAATCCCGCTGAATGCCATGACGGTGGTGAGCGGGGTAAGCGGTTCAGGGAAATCCACCTTAGTGAAAGAAGTCGTCTATCCGATATTGCGGGAAGCCGTTGAAAAGAAACAGGATTCGCTCAACATGCATAAATTAAGCGGGACCTATAAAACCATTAAACGCATAGAATATATAGACCAGGACCCAATCGGCAAGTCAAGCAGATCAAATCCTGTTACCTATTTAAAGGCCTTTGACGCCATTCGTGAACTCTTTTCAAAACAGCCTCTTGCCCGGCAACGCGGTTATACCCCGGGCTATTTTTCCTTCAATGTGGAAGGAGGCCGTTGTGAGGTGTGCAAAGGGGATGGATATCTGACCATTGAAATGCAGTTTATGGCAGATGTAGAAGTGGAATGTGAAAACTGCCATGGCAAACGCTACAAAGCGGAACTACTTGAGGTACAGTACAAGAGCAAAAGCATTGCAGATGTCCTGGATATGACTGTAACAGATGCTATCGAATTTTTTGCAGAACATAAAGAAATTGCTTCCGCCATTGAGCCGCTCGCCAAAGTAGGGTTAGGTTACGTAACACTCGGTCAGCCAAGTATCCACCTCAGTGGCGGGGAAGCGCAGCGGATTAAACTGGCATCGTTCTTATCCAAAACCTATTCACAGGAACATATCTTTTTTATTTTTGACGAACCTACTACAGGACTGCATTTCTACGACATCCACAAACTGCTTGACGCCTTTCAGGCGCTGGTTGACAACGGCCATACCGTATTGGTGATAGAGCATAACTTAGACGTCATCAAATGTGCCGACTGGCTCATAGACCTCGGCCCGGAAAGCGGTGAAGCCGGAGGATATTTGGTTTTCCAGGGCGTACCGGAAGACATTGTGAATGTGCCGGAGTCGTTTACAGGCAAGTATTTGAAATCTAAGTTGATGTGCTGATATGATAATGTGATGATGTGCTAATTGGCTTACGCAAGCGAGATATCCGCAATGAGATTAGGTTTGCTGAACTCTCTTGCGACAGCCCAAATCATAAATTTCAAATTTCAAATTACAACTTACGGCTTATCCGCCGTTACATCCTGCGCGGCCCTTGCATCATCTGGCGTGCCTGCCAGGTCCCGGTCTAAAGAATACAAATCATTTAGCTCTAATTTTTCGCCTGCGGTAATTTTCAATTTATCCAGCAGGTTCATGGCGAGCGTTTCTTCTTCTACCTGTTCTTTTACAAACCATTGCATAAAGTTCCAGGTTGCCCAGTCTTCCTCTTCAAGACTCAGTTTTACGAGTTTATATACAGCCTCCGTATTATCTACCTCGTGCTTAAATACATTTTCAAAGCAGCTTTTCATATCCGATGGGTTTGCAGGTGGCGCAGGTATGGCGGTTATCTTTACTTCAGCCCCCCTTTTTAAAATATATTCAAGAATCTTCATCATGTGGTTGCGTTCCTCCTGGGCGTGGCGGAAAAGAAAATTGGCAATGCCGCCAAAACCCTGGTGTTCTGCCCAGGCGGCATAGGACAAATAGATCTGTGAAGCATGGGCTTCTTTGGTCATTTGATCATTTAATGCAGCAGCAATAGTTTTTGAAAGCCTGTTTGTATTCATAGTTTTTTATGAAGTTTTTTTTACGGAAGGTAACAGTTCATGCAACAGTCCGTAAAAGAAAATGTTCAGTTAAATTCCCCTCAATAATTAATGGCGAAACATTATATTTCATATCAAAACCATTAGCGTACCTTTGCAGCAGCGGGAAGACAGGAACTAAAAAGCAGGAGCTGCTGTTTAGAACGGACATTGCCTCAATTCATCAATCATTTTAATGGCTTCAGTTACATTCAATAATCAAAAAAACCTTTTTTTCAGATCCCTGAAAGAAAAAGTAGATCAATATTTTAGCAGCCAGAACATGAATACTTCCGGTGGGCGCAAACTGTTTGTGAAAGGAATATTACAGCTTTGTTCAGCCGCTATCCTATATACGGCCCTTGTATTTTTTACGCTTCCCCTGGCCATTAGCATAGTTCTTTGCTGCCTTTTCGGGATGAACCTGGCCCTCATCGGCTTCAATATAATGCATGAAGGCGGGCACCAGAGTTTTTCAAAACATGCCTGGATCAATAAGGCTGGCATTTATGTCCTGAATGCCATGGGCGGCAATTCATATTACTGGAAAATCAAGCATAATATCAGCCACCACACCTATACCAATGTGGAAGGCTTTGATTCTGATATAAACCTGGGTTTCTTCATGCGCCTTCACAAAGGGCAGAAACACTATATCCTTCACAGGTTCCAGCATATCTATTGGGTTGTACTGTATGGGCTTGAATATGCCAACTGGGTACTTTGGGACGATTTCATGAGATATTTCTCCGGCAATATTTCTTCAACCCATACCCACCAGAAGCTCAGCCTTAAAGAGCATTTGATATTCTGGCTCACCAAACTCTTTTATGGAGCGATATACATCATGCTTCCTATATTAATGGTGGGTCTGCTAAAAGCCCTTATTGGTTTTGCCATTGTTTGCTTTGTTTGCGGCATGTTTATCACCGTCGTTTTTCAGATCGCGCATATCGTTGAAAACACCCAGTTTCCTGCCGTGAATGAAAGCACTAATAAGATCGAGGAGCAATGGGCCATCCACCAGGTAAACACTACTTCAAATTTCGCAACCGGCAACAGGTTTATCTCCTGGCTCATGGGGGGGTTAAATTTCCAGGTAGAGCACCATTTGTTCCCCAAGATCAGCCATATCCACTATCCAATGATAAACAGGCTTGTAAAAGAAACGTGCCTGGAATTCAATATTGCCTATCATGAGTATCCAACCATGCGTAAAGCATTCTGGTCTCACCTCATGCACATCAAAAAAATGGGAAGGAAGTAGTTTCAATGATCAATGATCAATAACATACCACTTTCGCCTTACCACTTACCCCTCATTCCTTACCCTTTCTTTTAGAAAACATTCTTCTTATCCTTAAATAAGTCCCTTTCCAGGTTATGGCATGTTTGCCGGATTCCGTCTTACCGAGAAGGTAGCCATACGGCGCTAAATGATCAACATTGTCCATAATCACTTTTGCAATCCCCATTAACGGTATAAAGAGGATCATACCTACAATGCCCCAGACCTCTGCACCAACAATCAGCGCTATAATAGCCGCAAGGGTATTAATACTTACCTTGGAGCCTACAATATTGGGCGTGATAATATTGGCTTCGAGGGCATGGGTGCCTAAAAACAAAAAAAACACAAATATGGGTG